>OLVW01000550.1_pt1 | contig 37771 bp, 35 predicted proteins | sample 1673301 | NCBI WGS metagenome assembly OLVW01 (sample SAMEA3178941, study PRJEB25190) | human gut metagenome
GTCTGTCTGTCTGTCTGTCTGTCTGTCTGTCTGTCTGTCTGTCTGTCTGTCAAAAGCATAATTATCTTTACCTATACTGTCAACACTTTATATAATCTTTATGCTATCTCTTTCCTGTTACTTTCCTCTTCAAAAAATCAGCGATCTTCTTCGGCCAGTCAATATTTTCTAGGAATACCACTGGGACTTCGCATGTTTTCAGGTTCTGTCTTTCAAGCCATACATTAAAAAAACGTTCGGAGATGAAGCCGAAGAGGCGGGCTTCGTAGGTATCGTAGCTGGTCAGGTCTGTTCGCTTTTCCAGTTCGAAGAGGATGTCGAACAGCCAGGTGCAATATTTGTCGAAAAGGGATTTCTTCATGACGAACATATTGAGTATGTGCAGTTTTCTCTGATTCATTACTTTGGTGAATGCATCAGAATAGCCCGGATATTTTTCTGCGATAATTTTCTCTGTTTCGTCCAAATCCTTCTTAAAGTGTGCGTGTTCGTACTGGCTGCGTACGGTTTCTATGTAGTAGTTTCTCGTCTTTGGAAGAATGACATCATATTTTGTCAGCAGTTTTTCATAATCGGTCTTGGTAAATATGGCTCCCTTCTTCTTTTCTATATCTTTTGAATGAACCTTGTGCCCAAAGTACCGGCGATAGTGGCAAAGACCGATATATTCGCAGTCCAGATTTTTCCAGGCCCAGTATAAAGCGGTTAATTCACAGTAATTCGGATTTTTATCGGAAATATTATATCCTGTATTATCCGGAACATATCCTAATGCCGGATGCAGGGCGGCCCCTACCTGAATCGGTAAGTAAACTGAATCCTTGGGCATCCAGTATTTTTTGTGCGCCGCCACCAGTATTTTTATGTCCATCAGTGTATGTGTTCCTTTCGTGTAGCATCAGACAGTCAGACATCAGACGATGACATGGTAGGACTTTGAGACTTCTTTGTTTAACTTAGTTAGCCCGACCTTTTTAATTAAGGCTGATAGCATTCTCCTGATTTCTTACGATATACTTTCTCAAGTCCTCATGGAGTATTTTCTTGTTGTCCTCTACCCCAGGCTGATCAAACGCATTTACATGTTCCATGGCTCCTTCATAGGCAATGGTGAGGAAGAAGAAATACATGAGTGCCCCAATGTGGAATGGTGTCAGTTCGCTGATGGAAATGTGACAGCTCATCCGGCCTTCGTTTGCCAGCGCTTCTTCATTCGCTCTTCTTGCTGCGTCCAACATACGGCTCATAGGAACCATGCCACTTACGCCCTTTTCATCACAGAGGACAGAAAGATCAGAAGGCAGGTGTTCTACAGAAATGAACTGGATCAACTTATTCTTCTGTCCCTGCTGATGTTCCTGTGTAAGAGAATGCATATCTGTGGTTCCCACAGAAGCTACCGGAATACGCCCATTATACACTTCGTTCCCCTGCATATCATACTTTTTCCCCAGTGATTCACCTAAAAGCTGTGCATACCACCAGCCGAAAGACCGAAGTTTATCGCCATATGGCATAATGACTTCCGCGGTAATGCCATATTTCTTTGTGGCAATGTATTTCAAAGCGGCAAGCAAAAGAGCTGGATTTTCTTTCATATCCTCAGATTGGCACGCCTCTTCCACCATCTGTGCACCTTTAAGGAAATTTTCTATATCTATCCCTGCCAGGCTGGCGAACACCAGGCCTACCTGAGAAAAAATACTGAACCGTCCACCGATTCCATCGGGGACAGTGAAACAAGGGAAATGTCGTTCTTCTGCTAACGGTCGGATTCTTCCTTTTTCCTTATCGGTAATCGCCATGAGATGAATATCACAAACGTCGGCAAGCAGTTTCTTTAATCCTCTTACTGCCGTAACCGGTTCAATGGTTGTACCAGATTTGGAAATGACCAGGAACAGTACCTTCATCCGACGGTCCTTCAGTCGCTTCGCCTCCCTGGAAATACAGGAAGAAAGTTCTACCAGAGTGACTGGATCCACATTTTGTCCGGAAAAATAAATCTGGGGATATCCTTTCCTCTCTTCTTTAGTAAGCTGGTTCCAGTAAGGCCCGCAGAACAAATCAAAAAGCACCTGATTTCCCAGATAAGAACCACCGATGCCAATAGAAATTACAGCATCATAGGATTTAACTTTCTCTTTTAAAGAAAGAAGAGCATTCTTTTCCTTTTCAGAAATCAGCACATTTTCTTCCAGTATATAAGGAAGGTGTGGAAAAAGGACAAGGCTTCCATCGGGACCTTTTCCAGTATTTCGAAGTTCTGTTACAGCCTTTGCTGCCTGATTTATCTCTGCATCATATTGTTCCAGATCTTTTGTAGTAATACTCCACGGATGATTAAGAAATTTCTTTATATCAATGAAAAGTCCATTATTAATGTTCATTTACAATCCCCAAAATAAACCCTATTTAAAATCATAGTAAAATTAAACTGCACATAAAAATCCATAGCGAATACTTCAGATTATAGTAAAAGCACCGAATAAACGCTATAAACCAGGAAATCTATGTGGATACGTTAATCATAACACATCATTCAAAACGTATATCTAAAATTCGAAGAACCCTTATATAACAAAAAATGTTTAGCTACCGAAGATTCCATCATTCTCATTCATCTTAGGAGTGCGAACTAAACAAAAAAGTTCCAGATAATAAGATAACCCAAATAAGTTCTCTTAGAATGGGTTAGGCAATCGGTGGATTTTGAATGTATTCAGTATGATATTGCACTTTAGACCACTTTAAAAGGCAAGTTCTAATTAAGAGTAACTTGATAAAGCCATAATTATGGAATGTTCACCACTATTTATTAATGAGCTTATTTATAGCAATTATAGCAATTTTATAATTGGTTAAAAATGGATATGCGTTTTTAAGTATTGGTATTATAAAAATAAGTTCAACTAATATGACACCAATAGCAATTGTTATTGGGCCCCAATTATACGCCCCGGCCAGATGTGGCCATGAATAAAAAGAGATTTGCACAATACTTGGCACTATCAGTAAATTTAGATGTGTGCCATTTATAATCAAAGAGTTTTTCCCAATATGAGATAACAATTTATTTGAAGTATTTAAATAATAAAAGAGGAAAATAAAACTAATACTTCCCCAACAAGCCATAAGATAATAATTCTTGGCACTCTCCCAATGAAGAGTGTGTAAATCAACCATTGGTAAATTTGAACCAACAATTAAAGCAAAACATGATGAAATAAATAAAATTGGTATCATAAATTTTCGGAAGGATTTTAATGAAACATCATATTTTTCTAAAAAAGCCTTTATGAAGTAACCTAAGAAGAGGAAGAAAGAAAAGGTGATAACTTTGCCAAATGTAAATACCAAAAAAGCTAATAATCCATCAAAATGTGGTAATATCTTAGGTATTCTGCTACTTGTATAAGCACATAAAAGCATTAGAAAAAATATAAACCCTTGTTTGTGATTTAAATTGTTAAATAGCTTAAGAAATATAATACACAAAACTTCTGCAAAAAAAAGTATTGGCAAAAACCAATTTGCATAATTTTCCAAATGAAGAATAAGCGAAAGTAATTGATTTAGACCGCCAGAATCATAATTCATTCCGGTTAATGCAATTCTAATATATTGTAGTAAAACAGTCATAATTCCAAAGATTAAATATGGATATATCAATTCTCCTGACTTTTTTAATACAAATCTACCTAAGGCATATTTACCAACATAGTATTTAGGTTTATCCAACCAAAACCCGGATAAAATAATAAACAGTGGCAAATGAATATAATATAATCCTTTAAAAAAAAATTCGTTTTCTCCACAATGGCCCAAAACAACCATAATCATTGCGAAACCTTTGCAACAGTCTATCCAAGGAATGCGCATCAGACTCTCCCATAATCTTAATTATTGAAAATACAACAATCGGACATTATCGATTGTTGTATTTTCAAAATAAAATAAGCTTTTGATTAATAAAAACGTATAATTGAATAAAAACTGAATATGTATTATCTTTAAATAAATTGATTAACCAACATACTTTTTCCAAAAATCAATGCCGGTAATAGTCTTATATGCATCTCTATATAGCTTACGATTTTTGTTAAAATGCAATAAAAGATTAATATCCATTTTTGCTAATTTAAGAAGAAGTTGCCAAAATTGCTTTGAATTTCTATCAACAATAAACCCAGACATCCGTTCAATATCAACGTATAATATTCTTTCTTTTCTAAAATTGGCTGCTGCTCTGAATCCCTGTAAAGGCTCAATTACATAACCTTTATCCATTACATTTTTTCCTTTATTTCGTAAGAAACCAGGAAGAATCATCCCATTAAGAGTAATCATCATCACCAGCTTTTTTATTTTATCATTTCTTACTGGTCTGTTGTATTTAGACAAAATGATCTGATTCTTACTAATATTATGTGGTTTATCAACTTGTTGTTTTAACAGTTTCTGATGATATGTAGAAGGGTCCAAGTGTATTAAAAATTCCGGACCTTTTAATGCATCTGTTGCTCCCCTAAGCATCATACGAGCCCTATCATATCTATATACAAATAATGATTGCATAAAATATTTAGTAAACCATCGTATGTAAGTAAATACAGATAATTTCTTTCCATGTAGAGAAGACACTATCAATTCATTTCTTACCCAATAATAATTGGTTGCTGTAGACGATTTACGCTGGAAAGATTCGTGCCAAACACAAATTCCATTAAGTTCTGCAGTAGTATAACCATGTTCTCTTAGCCTTAAACTATATTCCACGTCATCCATTTGAAAGAAAATAGGCAGCGGAAGCCCTAATTTCATAACACAAGACACAGGAGCTGCAAAGAACCACCATGCATGATAAGTTGCATATTCTTCATAGCCAAAATTGACTAATGAAGAAAATTTTGACATATCTAACATATTTTTATTAGGTGACACTTCCAAATTTATATATTTAGCACCACTTTCATAAATAAACTTAGGATCATCCAATTTAAGCATTGACCCACCTATGCAAAGTTCAGAGTTCTTAGCCATTGAAAGAAAATTATATAAACGTAAAAAGGCTTCCGGCTCGTATACCGCATCATCATCACAAAAAACAACATGATTGTACTTTCCCCCAAAATACAATTCCAACATTCCTTTTCCAAAACCACCGGCTCCCCCATAGTTTTTGTTAGGTAGTATTGTTATTCTGTTATTTTCAAATGGAGGCAAAGTTTGCCCGTTATCAATTAAATAAATGTGCAATTGCTTATCACTGATTTTACTAAAAAGATAACGATTTAATGAATCCATATTTCTCTTAACATATTTTTCTCTTTTAAATGTAGTAATAACTATGCCAAGGGATATATCATTAACTGGATTATCATCACTATAAAATTCTCCAGATACAATACTGGATGAAGTTTTGGCTTCAAACTCAAAAAATACTATTCCATAAATTTCTTCAGGACTTGAAAATATGGAAATATCTGTGCCACTTATTTCCAGATTTACATCAAAGCTTTTTATTAATTCCATCCCATTATAGGAAGAATATCTATAAATTTTTAAATTTCCTTTCCCACTTCCCTTTACGTTCAGAAAACAATTGGATATATCTGTATATTTTTTCCAACGATCTGCCAAGAACGCATTAAAATAGCTATTAAATTTAATAATATCTCCAGGAACAATATTTAGTATAGAATGTTCGTAATCATAAGAACTATCTTCTCTCATCTTTTTGAAATAAAGTTCTTCTTCCGTACATATTCCAATTTTAGGAAAAACAATATTTTGTAAAATCATGATAATCTCCTTTTCATTATTTAGTCTTATATTTTTTTATATTCATTACATATCTTTTTTGTAGTGCCAACATCTTTTAATTTTCCATGATCCAACCATATAACCTTTGTACATAGTCTTTCAATCATCCCTATATCATGAGATACAAGAATAATAGTTACTCCATCATCTATCATAGACTGAATTCTCTGTTCACATTTCTGCTGAAATTTGAAATCTCCTACCGATAGCACTTCATCCACGATTAATATATCCGGATGAACCATAGTGGCTATTGCAAATCCAAGCCTGGCATACATACCACTGGAAAAATTCTTGACTGGAACGTCAATAAAATTTCTGAGTTCAGCAAAATCTATAATCTCATCAAATTTAGAATCCATGAATTTCTTGTCATGTCCAAGGATAGCCCCATTCAAATATATATTTTCTCTTGCTGTTAATTCAGGGTCAAAACCTGCCCCTACTTCAATTAACGGCGCAACAGATCCAACGACTTTAACAGAGCCTTCTGTTGGTGTAAGAACTCCTGCCAGAATTTTTAGCATAGTTGATTTCCCTGCACCATTAAAACCAACTAAGCCAACAATTTCCCCTTTTTCAACATGAAAAGAAACATCATTTAACGCAACAAAATCATTATAAAGCAATTTTCCTTTTAACAGTTTAACTACATATTCTTTTAAAGAGTCCACTTTTTCAACCATCAGGTTAAAATGCATGGAAACATGGCTCACATCTATCACTTTTTCAGACATTGAACCCTCCTTAAATATAAAGGATAAAATGATTTTGGAATTTCTTAAATACCAAAATACCTAAAACAATAGCCACTATGGATAAACCAAAGCAATAAAACATAATGTGTAAATCCGGAATACAGTTTTCATATAAAGCCTGTCGTATAGCCTTAAAAAAATAGTACAGAGGATTTAATTTCAGAAGAAGGCTGAATTTATCCGGAACAATCGATTCCGGATAAAAAATCGGAGTAGCATAACTAAGCAAATTAATCAGAACCCCATAGAGATGAAACATATCCCGAAAATAAACAGCCATCGTGGCTAATATCAATCCGATACCAAGGCAAAAGACAAAAAACAAAGCAAGTGGCAACACAAAAGTCAACATTCTCCAGTTCAACGGCTGTCCTGTAAACAAAATAATAATAAATAAGGCAGGAATCGTAAACAAAAGGTTGACTCCACTGGATATCACTCGAGAAAGAGGGAACAGGTATTTAGGAATATAAATCTTACGAATAAGCCCACTGTTATCTATAACTGAACTCATTGCAAAATTAGTACTTTCGGCATAGAAAGTAAATAAAATCTGACCAATTAAAAGATATAAAGGATAATTTTTTATATCAAATCGGAAAAGCGTAGAAAAAACCATCGCTGTAACTGTCATCATAAGGAGAGGGTTCAAAATACTCCATAGAATGCCAAGTACAGACCTTCTATATTTCTTCTTGATGTCACGAACAACCAGTTCATGAATCAGAAATCTGTATTTATATAACTCTGAAACAAAACTATTCATTTTCTCCTCTTATGCCCAAAAAAGCTTTCCAAAATTGATTAGACTTCAATAGATTTTGTCTAAAATCAATATAATCCTTGTGTACTTTTTTATAATCAGATAAAACTCTTATAAAATTAACCAGCAAATCTTTATATACTAACCATGATACAGGTCCTTTGGCCATTACTACGATCTGATTCATTTTTTTATCAGAAGAAATGGAAGTAATCCCTGTTAGTCCTTTATTGTAATCAATTAAGGCTTGGTTTAAACAACGAATTCCAAGTAAGTTCCCGTGAATAATTCTTTTTACGATTCTCCCAACTACAGCAATAATGAATGTGCCAAAGCCGCAATCTTCCGCATAGTTATTGATAATCAGCATATTGCGATCAGAATAATAATTGACCACTGGACTGATTTTAGCCAGGAAAGACTGATGCCATACCCCAATGCCATTCATACTCATTACTTCCCTATGATTGCGTATTCCATATTCCATATCATCACCTTTAATAAATACAGGCAATGGATATCCAATATCTCTAATGCGTTGAGCGGGAACACAGCAGAACCACCAGGCTCCATATCTGTTTTTCTGGGAAGGAACAATTTCATTTTTCAGTAGATTCTTCACATTTATAAGATTAAGGTTTTTCCCTGCCCCATAAAGCCTTATTTTCCTCCACGCAGCAGTATTTTCATACTGTATGCACGGATTTTCCAGAGATAACATAGCTCCACTTAAAAAGCTTTCCTTATATTCTTTCTTTAGCCCAGATAGAAGAGAAAAAGTTCTCTCTAAAGCAGATATTTCAAGAACAATATCATCATCCATGAGAAGAACATAGTTCACTTTCCCCTGCTCTACATATTCAATCATTCCCCGGGTAAATCCACCTGATCCCCCAAAATTCCTATTATGAACTACTCTAAACTTCGGTTCATCAATTTCCTGAAGTGTACGCCCATTGTCTACCACAAGCACAGAAAGCCAAGGATGGTCCCGCTGAAAGTCCTGAAGAACTTTCATAGTCCTTTTTACGTATTTTTCCCGTTTGAAAGTGGTAATAGAAATCCCAATCTTCCGTTCATTCCATTGACTGAACTGCCCATTCCACTCTCCTCCCATATATACCCCTGCTTCACTGAGACATTGAATGGAAAACCCTAAAAGTACACCATCTAAGTCATCCACAGGAAAAGAATGTGTAAAAACAGAGCCATTTGTCTCCATTTCAATTGTATGAACAGTTTTATTTTCATCATACAAATGAAAAGTAATCTGAAAATGCCCTTTTAAATGAAGTACCAGCTGTAATTTTTCAATAGTGGTATACCTTTTCCATTTTTTCAGACTTACTGAATTAAAATAGGTCGTAAAATCAAGCACTTCTCCTTTATTTAAAAGGATTATATCCCCTGATCGACGGTTTACCCCTTTGATATAGAGAGGTTCTTTGGGTTTGACCTCGGTGTCTACCAGTGAATAGAGCTTATGTATCATTTATTCCCGCTTTCCTTACTAAATATTTTTAATTAAAAATAATGGCTATCTGAGTTCAATATCAGCCCTCTTTAATGCACTGTCAATAACAGCATCCATATCGTAATACTTATATTCGCCCAGACGTCCTCCAAAGATAACTTTAGATTCCTTATCTGCCAATACTTTATATTCCTTATAAAGTTTGCCATTCTTTTCATCATTGACTGGGTAATATGGTTCATCTCCCACTTTCCATTCCGATGAGTATTCCCGACTGATAACAGTCTTTGGCAAATCGTTACCATCTGAATCTTTACCGAATTCAAACCATTTATGTTCAATAATACGGGTCCAGGGTGTTTCTCTGTCTGTGTAATTAACGGCCGCATTCCCCTGGAAATTTGGCTTATCTAACACCTCGGTCTCAAAGCGAACACTTCGATATTCTAACGGTCCCAGATTATAATTAAAGTAAGCATCTATCGGCCCAGTGTAAACCACCTTATCAGCCAGCTTATCCAGATTCTCCTTGTTTTCCAGGTAATCACAATTAAGCTTTACCTCAATTCCTTTAAGCATATTGGCGACCATATTGGTGTATCCACCCACAGGAATTCCCTGATAAAGTGCATTGAAGTAATTATTATCAAAAGTCAGACGAACCGGAAGACGTTTGATGATAAACGCCGGAAGTTCGGTACAGGGACGACCCCACTGTTTTTCTGTATACCCCTTAATCAGTTTTTCATAAATATCGGTTCCCACCAGGGAAATAGCCTGTTCTTCCAGATTCTTTGGATTTGTGATTCCAGCAGCTTTTCTCTGCCCTTCAATCTTCGCTGCGGCTTCTTCTGGAGTAACAACGCCCCACATCTTATTAAACGTATACATATTGAAAGGAAGGGAATATAATTCACCATGATAATTGGCTACCGGCGAGTTAGTGAATCGATTGAATTCTGCGAACTGATTTACATAATTCCATACTGTTCTATTGTTGGTATGAAAAATATGGGCACCATATTTATGCACATGGATTCCTTCCACATCTTCAGTATATACATTCCCGGCAATATGAGGACGTTTATCCACCACAAGAACCGTTTTTCCTGCTTTTACTGCTTCGCGGGCGAATACAGCTCCAAAAAGCCCAGCTCCTACAATCAGATAATTATATTTCATAGTTTTCCCTTTCCAAACCCAATATATTATTCCTTATACCCATCTGGATTCTTAGACTGCCAGTTCCATGTATCCCGGCACATGTCTTCCAGAGTTCTTTCCGCATGCCAGCCAAGTACTTTCTGCGCCTTGGTTGAATCGGCCCAGAATTTCGGAAGATCTCCTGCTCTACGAGGTCCGATTTCGTACTTCACTTTAACCTCGGTAGCCTTTTCAAATGCATGAATGATATCGAGAACGCTGTAGGGAGTTCCTGTTCCCAGGTTAAACACTTCAACGCCCTTGTGGTTAGCTGCATATTCTACCGCCTTCACATGGCCGTTCGCCAGGTCCATTACATGAATGTAGTCGCGAAGGCAGGTTCCATCCGGTGTGGGATAATCCCCTCCAAACACTGTGAGATGATCTCTTCTACCAACTGCCACCTGGGCAATATAAGGCATCAGATTGTTGGGAATCCCCTGGGGATCTTCACCAATTAATCCACTCTCATGGGCCCCAATCGGATTAAAGTAGCGAAGAAGAATGACAGAAAGCTCAGGATTGGCTTTTGCCGCATCCTCCAGAATCTGTTCCATCATCACCTTAGTCCACCCATATGGGTTGGAGCAGCTCCCTCGATGCATGGTTTCCACATAAGGTGGCGTATTTTCTTCCCCATACACCGTGGCTGAAGAGGAGAAAACAAACTGATTAACTCCCGCTTCTTCCATGCATTCCAGCAGAGTCAGTGTAGTATCTATGTTATTGCGGTAATACTTCAACGGAAGACGAACGGATTCTCCCACTGCCTTAAGTCCGGCAAAATGAATGACACAATCAATGTGATTTTCAGAAAAGATATGACGCATCTTTTCTTTATCCTTCACATCGGCTTTATAGGAAACCACGGTTTTGCCTGTAATTTTTTCTATTCTATGGATAACTTCCGGACTGCTGTTACTGTAGTCATCCACAATTATCACATGGTGACCAGCATTAAGCAGTTCCACTGCGGTATGTGAACCAATATATCCGGCACCGCCGGCAAGTAATACATTCATTATGTTCATACTCCTTTACTCAAAATCACACTATCTTATTACCCATATTGGAATAATATCAAGACAGATTTCTTACCACATCAGACAGATAATTTTTAAATGCCGGGCCCAGATCATTCCTTTGAAGTGCATATTCTACGGTAGCTTTCAAGAATCCAAGTTTGTTTCCTGTGTCATATCGCTTGCCTTTGAAATTGTAAGCATATACATTGCCTTTGTGAGCCATAACTCTGAGTGCATCGGTAAGCTGAATTTCTCCCCCTTTCCCCGGTTTCGTATGTTCCAGTATTTCAAATACATCTGGGGTAATGACATATCTCCCCAGAGCTGCCAACTGGCTTGGTGCCTCTTCCACCTTTGGTTTTTCCACCATATCTTCTACATGAACGAGATCGGGATCTTCCGTGGGATTTCCTTTTATGATCCCATAGGAAGAAACCTGTTCTCTGGCTACCATCTGACAGCCCACAATAGTACTTCCAGTTTTTTCATATTGTTCAAGCAGCTGTCCCAGGGCCGGTGTATCATCTCCGTTATACACCAGGTCATCCCCAAGAATAACGCCAAAAGGTTCCCCATCAATAAAATCTTTAGCACAGAGAATAGCATCTCCCAATCCTCGCATATGCTGCTGCCGGATGTAATGAACTTTAATACTTGCTACTTTACGTACTTCGTCCAGTAATTCCATCTTGTTGTGCTCAAATAAATGCTGTTCAAGTTCCGGTGATGAATCGAAGTGATCTTCAATGGCACGTTTTGCATGTCCGCTGATTATCAGTATATCTTCAATTCCGCTGTCTAATATTTCTTCCACTATATATTGAATTGTCGGTTTATCAACAATGGGAAGCATTTCCTTCGGCATCGCTTTGGTTTCTGGGAGAAAACGTGTTCCAAACCCTGCTGCTGGAATAACTGCCTTACGAATTTTCATCTTTTATCCATCCTTATATCTGATTAATAAGCACCACGACTGTGAATTACTGCGAACAATGTGCGCCAGATGAGAATGATATCAAGCCATACGCTCCAGTTATGAACGTACCACATATCCATAGCCACGCGCTCAGGATATGTAGTATCACTTCGACCACTCACCTGCCAGAGACCGGTAATGCCAGGAAGTACCATGTAGTATTCTTTAATATATTGTTCATACTTAGGCACTTCTTTCTGGACAATGGGCCGAGGTCCTACCAGGGACATCTCCCCCTTTAGTACGTTGAGAAGCTGTGGGAGTTCATCCAGACTTGTCTTTCGAAGAAAGGCACCGCTTTTCGTAATGCGGGGATCATTCTTCAGTTTGAAATCCCGTTCCCATTCTTCTTTCGCCTCTGGATTCGTGGCCAGCAGTTTTTCCAGACGTTTTTTAGAATCCACAACCATGGAACGGAATTTATAGCAGTTGAACTCTTTCCCGTTCTTCCCTACCCGTTTTTGCTTATAAATGGCAGGCCCTTCCGAATCTATCCTTACCCATATGCAAATCCCGAGAAAAACCGGCGATAATAAAAGGCCTCCGCATACGGTACATATGATATCAAATATCCGCTTAATAATCTGATTCGGCCGGAATGCCAGATTATTTTTAATATTAAGCATCATGATACGGGTATCAAAGAAAGATTCAACTTCCACATTTGACATAGGTACGCCTACGAGATTCGGAACTACGCTCACATAGGGAACCAGTGTCTGCGCACGATAGAGAAGATGATTCAGTTGGTCCTGTGGAAGTCCTGGTGCCGCGACGATTACATCCTGAATTCCGGTTTCAGCAATTACCTTTTCCAGATCATTAAAACCTCCAAGAATCGGATATACATCGGCATAGCGGGAAGATGGTTCAAAATCCTCAAGGAATCCGGCTACCCTATAGTTAATGAATACGTTACTTTTCCCTTCATCAATCGCTGCATCAGCCGTCTTTCCGGCGCCTACTACCAGAACAGGAATCTGAAGTCCTGGCATCTTACGGATACATAAGGCGGTAATATATTTTTCAATTACCAGGAACAGGTAGACAATAACCGCAAAAAGTCCTACATACAGCCGTGATACCTGACCGGATACCTGGGTAAGGAACATAAGGATGATGGAAAAGGCGATACCTCCCAGGCAGGCTTTAAACAGTTTTTCCAGCATCTGTGTGCTGGTATAGTGCTTGGAATATATCCCGGCAAATACCAGCGCCAGAAGGAATACGGCAGGTGTCACTATATAGATGTATATGGCGCTTACCTGAAAAATATTGCCCATCAGCAAATTTCTGATATGGAAGGCTATCCATTCGGCCAGTAAAATCCCCACATAATCTCCGCAAAGATATATGGCTTTGCTTATAAGGCGAATCAGAGAAGCACTGCGAGGCTTCTTTTTCTGTTTTCTTTCTGCATGGTTAATCCACTGCTGCATGCTTTTCTCCGTTGTTAACTAGATATACAAATTTCGACATTCTCGTTATAGTCAAATAGGTATCCCCTTTCTTTAAATTGGAGATACCTATTTCAGTTCGTATTGCTTTCCAGCATATGGTCGAGTATCTGGACGATTTCGAGTGCGCTGTCCTTTTTATCATTGCCACAGGCAAGTGCCATTTGCTTGAGTTTATCTTCATTTTTCAGCAGACCGTCGACTGTGTCCGCCAGTTCATTTTTCCGAATCCAGACGGCACATCCCTGTTCTTCCAGATGCTGGGCGTTTGCCCGTTCCTGTCCGGGAAGGGCGTTGACCAAAACCATAGGCAGATTCATGGTCAGCGCTTCTGTACAGGTGAGCGCACCAGGTTTGGTGACGATGAGTTCACTCTTACTCATCATTTCTGCCACTTTATTGGTATAGCTGTGCAGATCCACCGGATGCCGGAGGCTTGACCGGATAGATGCCACTTCTTCATATAGATTGATATTCTGTCCTGTAGCAATAATAAACTGGCTCACGGAATCAATCTTGTCCAGACGTAGAAGAGTATCTGTAATATTTCCGAGTCCCAGGCCCCCACCCATGATGAGTACGGTCCCTTTTTCTTTAGGACTTGGATTTTTCAGTTCTTCATAGAAGGATTTGCGAACTGGGGTTCCCGTGGTGTGAATAATATTTCTCGGCACATTATGGGCTTCCAGTTTACGCGCCAAATCCTCGGAAGGGACGCAGTACACATCCAGATGTTTGTACACCCAGAGCTGATGAATACCAAAGTCGGTAATGACTCCGAGAAGAGGGGTATTAATGTCCCCTTCCTTCTTCAGCAGATTGGCTGCACAGGCCGGAAACGGATGGGTAAACAACAGGGCATCCGGTTTCAAGACGGTAATCAGCCTCTTCATCCGCTTTCGGAAACTCCAGGAAAGAAGACTCTGAAACGTTGCTCCTAAATGCCTGTTCTGTGAATTGCTATATAGACTATCGTACATTTCAGGGAATATACGAATCATTTTCAGGTAAGATTCTTTTAAGACGTGATCAATGGAAAGAACATCCCTGGACAGAAAATCCAGCACGCGAACCGCATCATCGGGATGAAGCTGTTTGATGGTCTCCGCAATAGCCCGAGCCGCCTGAGAATGCCCCTCTCCAATAGAAGCCGTCATGATGAGAAATTTACGTTTCTTCTGCATTTTTCTCCTCATATACATTTATATATTTTAGCATAAAAGTAAGACTCTGTGCAGGAGAAGATGAGCGGAGTTCAAGGTCGGTGCAAATTCTTAAAAAATTTGCAGGTCGGCAAGAATCTATACTCTAAAAATTGTCGTGCTGCCATTTATCAAGCTTTTTAGCAGACCGGGCTTCCTTTTGTAAAAATCAAGGATTTGAAGCCAGAAATGGCAAACCATTGTCATTTCTCTGCAAGCCTTCGGCTCGGGACAGCAAAATCTTCCATTGGAAGATTTCGAGAAAAAAATTCTGCGAATAGCTTTTTATAAATTCCTCTCATCATCTCCCAAAACATTTCATTTTGTTCAGTTCCTGCATAAGATTCATCTTAGCATTTATTTATCAATTCACTTTTCAGTCTGTTTTGGCTGGGTCGTTTCCGGGTTCCTTACTTCTGCGTTGTCCCATGCGGGGTTCCTCAGGATTTCGGGGTCTTTGCCTGTGAAGACTCTTTTGGCGTAGATGTCGTCATCGAGCTGCCATCTGAGCCAGGCGGTGATGTAGGCGTCGGCGGCGGTCTGGATGTCCAGGTGGTCTGCGTCTTTTCTTCTTCCCATGGCGGCTGTCTTTGACTGGATTTTGCTGTAGTTTTCCTTCATTTCATCGAGCGGTGTGATAAGTTTCCTGTCAAGGATGCCTGTGCCGGCTGCCATGAAGACGGGGATAGTGACTTTGGACGGGTCGTAGATCCAGACGGGCAGGTGGAGTTTTTCTCCGATGGATTCCGTGACGCCTGAAACGGTGACCATGGTCTTGAATTTATCGCCGTCTTTCCCTTCAAGTGTATTGTAAGCGCCGGCACCTCCCTGAGAGTAGCCTACGATGCCGATTTCCTTTTCATCGATCTGATGATAAAGAGGGCTTTTGGAATCCTGATTGGCCGCAAGGGCCTGATCGAGTGTCCATTCGGCAGAGAAGCCCGGCGCTGTCTGCGCATCCGTATTTCCTGCCACGACGAAGCCCCAGGAGGCGAGATGCCTGAAGATGGGTTCGTCCTTGTCGCAGGATCCGCCGGTGCCGTTCAGGGTGATGACGAGGGGTCGGGGCCTTTCGCGCCCTGCCTGCTGCACGGGATACCAGACTTTGTACTTGTAATTTCCATATTTCGCTTCACCGTCAGAGAGGACGACGGACTTCACCTCGTAGGGCCCGTGCCAGCGGTAGCGCTGCTCGATTTTCCCCGGGTCGTTGTACTTCATGGTGTAATCGGGGTCGATTTCGTAGGCCGCCATGGCAGGCGTGAGATAGAGTGAAGCGGCGAGACAAATGCCCGCCGCCAGAATTTTCTTTATATGTTTCATTCGTTTCCTTCCAAGGGAATTCCCTTGATGCTTTTATCTGTCCAGCCTGCATTCTTCATGAATTCACCGTCTTTTCCAAAGATGGAGGCTGCTTTTTCATCGCCAGAAAGGATCATGCGGAACCATGCTGTCATGTATGCGTCGGCGCGTGTCATGACGCGGAGGTGGTCCTCGCCTTTCATGCGTCCGATGACGGCCGGTCCTTTTGCGGCCTGATAAATGCCTTCCATGTCTTCCTTAGGAGCGAGAATGCCATTTTCGATGCCGTCTCCGCCTGAGGCGATGAATACGGGAACCGTAATCTGGGACGGGTCGTATGACCATGCAGCAGCTTTTGCTTTCTCGATGAAGGGAAGCGTCATGGGGCTTGCCAGGTACAGCGCACTGTAATGGTCCTTGTTCTTCGAGATGGTCGCCTGACGGATAGCGCCGGCGCCTCCCTGGAAGTAGCCGATGCCTCCGATGTGATCCAGATCGATGCGGTCATGGAAAAGGCTTCCCTGCTTTTCGTTTTCAGAGAGCATTTTCTCGAGCGTCTTGGCCGCTGTTTCGCCGCTTCCCGAGTTCAGTGCATCGTTGCCGGCTGCAATGAAGCCCCAGGAGGCAAGGTGCTGGAGAATCGCGATAAAAGAGGTGCAGGAGAATTCCATGCCATTGGAAATGATGAGAAGCGGGTATTTCTTCCCTTCTTCCATGGATGCAGGGTACCAGACGTGAATGTTCTGGACGCCTTTGGGATCGGTATTTCCTGTCTTGAAGATTTTCTCTTCGACCTTTTTAGGACCGTCCGCCGCATATTCCATTTCGAGGGCGCCGCGGTTTCTGCTGCCGCGTCCATAGCCCGGGTGCACCGGGGTCTTCATTTCATTGGCATAGGCGTAGTCACAGAAGAGCGCAGCCGATGCGCGTCCGGAGACGAGCTTGACGGCGCGCGCGGTGAATTTCTTGAAAATATCCATAGTCGTCCTTTCCCGGTATGTCCGTTACTTGCCTGCGAGCATGAGGAATTCCTTGCGGAGTTCGATGTCTTTCTTAAAAGCACCGGAGACGGATACCGTCCTGGTGCGGGTGCCCGGCTTCTTGATGCCGCGGGCGGTCATGCAGGAGTGTTCGCCGTCAATCAGGACAGCGACGTCGTCAGAGCCCGTGACTTTCTTCATGATGTCACGGATGTCGGTGCCGATGCGTTCCTGAATCTGGAAGCGGCGGGATACGGCGTCTGCGATGCGGGCGATCTTGGAAAGTCCGATGACGCGGCCTTTCGGCATATATCCGACGGTGACTTTCATATTGTACATGAGAGCGATATGGTGTTCGCAGTGGGAGAAGATTTCAATGTCCTTCACGACGACCATGTCGCTTTCCGGTGATTCGAAGGTCTTGTCGAATTCGCGGGCGATTTCGTCATTGGAAATGCTGCAGTACTTGAACTGTTCTTCCATCATGTCTGCGAAGCGTTTCGGCGTCTCCAGGAGGCCTTCCCTTCCGGGGTCGTCGCCGACTGCTTCAATGATGAGGCGGGCTGCCTCTTCGAGTTTCTTTCGATCCATTTTTATACGCCCCTTCTGTTCGGGTCCCAGATGATCTTGTGAAGCTGCACCTGCACCCTCACGCGGCTCAGCCGGTTTTCCCTGACATACTCTACCAATTCCGCCGGCGTGATTTTCCCCCAGACGGGAGAAACGAAGAATTCCGGATGGTCTTTTCTTTCGAAGTACGTCTTTGTGATTTCCTTCATTTCATCCAGGTCTTCCTTCGAGCCGACGACAAATTTCAACACGTCTTTTTCTTTCAGGATGGGGAAATTTTCTTTCCTCATGGATTCTTTCATGCCGCTTCCTGAGCACTTGAAGTCCATCGTGTAGAAAACGCCGGACGGGCGGTCTTCCCAAAGGGGAACGGCGCCGTTCGTTTCTATATTGATGTCATAGCCTTCTTCGGAGAGTCTTTCGCAGAGATGGCGGAGCGGATGAAGCATCGGCTCGCCGCCGGTCAGTGTGATGTTCTTCCAAGGGAAGGCGTGGATGCGGCGGATGAGTTCATCTTCCGTCAGCGCTTCCTTTGTGTCGGAAAGTTCAAGCGAGTAAGCGGTGTCGCAGTACGTGCAGCGCAGGTTGCAGCCTGCCAGTCTTACGAAAATGGCCATGCAGCCGGTTCTTTTTCCTTCGCCGTCGATGCTGTCGAAGATCTCGGTCACATGGAAAAGTCCGTCGTCATAGCGGTACTCACTTTTCATAGGTGGCCACGTTTCCTTCCGTTTCCTGTACGGATACGCGTACACAGTGCGGGATGCGGTCGCAGAGCCACTTGGCCATGTTTTCGGCGGTCGGGTTGATATCCCCCATGACGTCATTGATGAGGGCGTGGTCGAAGCGGTTCACGATTTCCTTGATCTTGCTGAAATCGACGACCATGCCGTTGTGGTCGACTTCCTCGCTCTGGACGGTGACGGTGATGATCCAGTTATGGCCATGCAGGTTCGTGCACTTGCTTTCATAATCGAGGTGCAGGTAATGCGCCCCGGATACTTCCATTCTCTTTGTTACGGTAAACATAATATTCCTTTCTCGGCTCAGAGGGCCGGGTCTTTAACGCCGTTCGCAGCAAACGCAGCTGCACGGTCTATACAGGTCCCGCAGGTTCCGCAGGGTTTCTCGCCGCCTTCATAGCAGCTCCATGTGAGTTCATAAGGTGTCTTGAGCTTAAGGCCCATAGCTACGACGCCTGCCTTGTTCAGCTTGGCGAAGGGGAATGCCAGATGGACTTTTCCGTATGTGCCGATGGAAACTGCATCTCCCATAGCTTTCAGGAATGACTCGCTGCAGTCGGCATACGCATCGCCGGCCGCATCATCGGCATGGGCGCCGATATAAATATCTACGTCGTCTTCAAAGAGGCTGGCTGCCAGCGAAGCCGCTGTGGAGAGCATCAGTCCGTTTCTGAAGGGGACGTACGTGGAAACTTTTCCTTCTCCGTTCTTCTCAATCTGCTCGGCATAGCTTTCATGCACGATTTCCTGCGTGGAGCCTTCAAGGAGCGAGCAGTTCGAATACTGGAAGAGGGAGGAAAGATCGAATTCATAATGCCGTAGGTGGTAGTATTCTGCCACTTTGCGCGCGGCCAGGATTTCTTTCTTATGTTTCTGGCCATAAAAAATAGAAGCAGTCACAACATTGTCTGCTCCCAGTCTGTCGACAGCCAGGGATACGCACGTCGTGGAATCGACGCCCCCGCTGGATAATATGATTGCCTTTTTCATCATTCCTCCTGTTTTTTTAAGTTGGTTGACAGCTGACAACTGAATATCGTATTTAACTATTATACCACGACGGGCAAGTGCAAAAAAGGCAAGGGCATCCTACCGCTTCCCGCAAATTTCCTGTATAATAAAGACGTCCAATATAGTTAAGAACAAGGAGGACAATATGCAGGGCGGCGACGCAGATGAATTTATCGACTTTATGAATGACGGGGAAGCTTCCGTCAGGCACAAGAGCTATGTGTACCGTTTTTCGGGGCTGAAGTTCCATCCGGGAAGGGACACTAACAGCATCAGCGTGGAGAAGTACCGCTTCACGGGCGAGCCTTTCGAAGAGTTCATGGAAATGGTGTACTACTACGAAAGTGACGACGCGGAAGATGTGCTGAACCATCTCACCGAAGATATTCTCTGGGATGGCAAGACCTTCTACGAACTGGAAAAAGCACTCACATGGATTGACTGGTGATGAAATGAAAAAAGGCTGCAGCGAGATATATCTTTCGCCGCAGCCTTTTCAAGTGCTTACTTTTAAGTTCTTACATTCCTACTGTTTCATCGAGCGGTTCTTCGCAGAAGAGTTTCATGGCGCCTTCTGCCATCTTGCCGCCTTCGTGGGCAGCGCCTTCTACGACGCCTTTCTTCCAGTTGAAGGGAACGCCGAGTTCTTCGGCTTTCTTCTGGCAGGCATCGAAGTAATGGAGGCAGCGTTCCATGCGGTTCTTGCCCTGTGCATCGGCCTCGGGGGTCGCGCGGAAAGGCTGCTCTCTGGAAACGTCCTCGCTTCCCATCAGCATGATGACGGGGAGAGCAAAGGCAGAAGCCAGATCGGCATCGGAAAGGCCGAGGCCCTTTGTGCCGTACGGGTAGCAGGTGGTATCGTCAGGCATCGTGAACCATCCCGCATTGGCGCAGACGATGGCATCGACGTCCGCTCTTCCATCAAGAAGGCTGTAGCGATGCATGAACTGGCCGCCGGCAGAATGGCCGAAAATGATGACCTTTCCCTTGGCATGGGTTCTTGCGCGGACAGCGGCAACGATATGGCTCACGGCATCGAAGGACCAGTGGTTTCTTGGCTTGATCGTTCCTTCCTCGCCTTCCTTGTCCTTCACGTTTCCTTCCTGATACCAGCGCGCGCCCGGATATTTCTTCGTCGAGAATTCAGGGCATGCGATCAGCATGTTGTACTTCACGGCAAGGCTTTCCATATGGCGTTCGAATTTCTCTGCGCGGCGTGTCACGTCCGGGAAGGAAATGAAGATGGGCTGGTCCTCGGTCCAGGTAGCCGGACGGTAGTAGTAGACCGGAATCGGATCGCGGCAGGTGCCTGTCTGTTCCGCCAGAAAACGGAAGCTCTCTCCCACGGGAAGGCGCTTCTTTTCTTTTCCTTTTTTATGTTTCGGCAGAAGATACGCCGTCAGCGCGCCTGCAGCCAGAGCCGCCAGCGCTTTTATCAATGTGCTCATGAAATGCTCCTTATCACAGGCTTTCACCTGATTGAATGATTTCTGAGAAAGTATCGCAACGCCCTCATTATACCATGAACTCATAGAAATGCTAGAGTGAAAGATTTCTATTTTTCGTTGGTCGAAAATCAGTCACTTCTCTTTATTTGTATATACTTATATATAAGGAAATGGGGAATAAGAAAAAGAGCTGTGGAAGGATTCCTCCCTGCACAGCCCTTTTTATATTGCTTATTTCCCTTCTGCTTTTTCCACGCCGTCTTTCATGGAGCGGATGTATGCGGCAAGCGGCTCGTCTGCTTTGCTGCCATGCTCTTCGATGATCTTGACGATGGCGCTTCCCACGATGGCGCCGTCAGAAGCTCCCGCCATGTCTTCCGCCTGATCGGGCGTTGCAATGCCGAAGCCAACGGCGACGGGAACGTCCGTGTACTTCCTGATCGTATCGGTGATGGCTTTGACGTTCGTCGTGATTTCGCTCCTGACGCCTGTGACCCCCATGGAGGAAACGAGGTAGATGAAGCCTTCTGCATCTCTCGCAATCATGCCAACGCGGCCTTCAGAGGTCGGGGCGATGAGGGAGATGATCTTCACGCCATGCGCTCTGGCGGGTTTTGCGAGTTCTCCTTTTTCTTCATATGGCATGTCTGGAACGATGATGCCGGAGATGCCTGCCTTCTCGCAGAGGGCAAAGAATTTCTCTGCGCCGTAGACGTAGACCGGATTGAGGTAGGTCATGAAGACGAGAGGAATATCGATTTTCAGAGCGACTCTTTCTACCATGTCGAAGATCTTGTCTGTCGTGGTGCCGGCAGCAAGGGCGCGGATGGTCGCTTTCTGGATGACTTCCCCTTCTGCCACAGGATCGGAGAAAGGAATACCAATTTCAATCAGGTCGCACCCGGACTTTGCCATGATTTCTATATACCGCTCGGTATCTTCCAGACTCGGGTCGCCTGCTGTCAGGAAACCGATGAATGCTTTGTGCCCGTCGAAGGCTTTTTCTAATTTATTCATGAATGTCCACCCCTCTGTATCTTGCCATGGCTGCTACGTCCTTGTCGCCGCGGCCGGAAATGCAAATGATCATGATGTCGTCTTTCTTCATCGTCGGTGCCAGCTTGATGGCTTCTGCGACGGCATGCGCGCTTTCGATGGCCGGAATGATGCCTTCCGTCCTTGACAGGTATTCGAAGGCGTCGACGGCTTCGTCGTCAGTGATCGGCACGTATTCAGCGCGGCCGATGTCCTTCAGGTAGGAGTGTTCGGGTCCTACGCCCGGATAGTCGAGGCCGGCGGAAACGGAGTAGACCGGTGCGATCTGTCCGTATTCATCCTGCACGAAGTAGGATTTCATGCCGTGGAAGATGCCTTCGGTCCCCATCGTGAGGGTCGCCGCATGCTTTCCTGTATGGATGCCCCTTCCTGCCGCTTCGCATCCGATGAGGCGGACGCCTTCGTCCGGGATGAAATGGTAGAAGGTGCCAATGGCGTTGCTGCCGCCTCCAACGCAGGCAAGGACAGCGGCCGGGAGTTTCCCTTCCGCTTCCAGGATCTGCGCTCTGGCTTCCTTGCTGATGATGGCCTGGAAATCGCGGACGATCATCGGGAACGGATGCGGGCCGACGGCCGATCCCATGATGTAGTAGGTGTCGTCGAGACGTCTCGTCCATTCGCGGAGCGTTTCGCTGACGGCATCCTTCAGTGTCATGGTCCCGGAGGTGACGGGATGGACCTTGGCGCCGAGGAGACGCATGCGGTAGACATTCAGTGCCTGACGCTCGGTATCTTCCTTGCCCATGAAGACTTCGCATTCCATGCCGAAGAGGGCAGCGGCCGTTGCGGCAGCTACGCCGTGCTGGCCTGCGCCGGTCTCGGCAATGATTCTTGTCTTGCCCATTCTCTTGGCAAGGAGTGCCTGGCCAAGGACGTTATTGATCTTGTGGGCGCCTGTGTGGTTGAGGTCTTCTCTCTTGAGATAGATCTTCGCTCCGCCCAGGTCTTCACTCATTTTCTTGGCATAGTAGAGGAGCGAGGGGCGGCCTGTGTAATTCCTGTTCAGGTCGTCGAGTTCCTTATTGAAATCCGGATCATTCTTGTACTTTTCATACGCTTCCTCGACCTCGAGGACTGCATTCATCAATGTTTCCGGGACATACTGTCCGCCGTGCACGCCGTAGCGTCCTTCTCTTTTCGTCATACCTTTCATCCTTTCCGCAGGCCCGACCGGGCCAAAAGACGGATTACCGCCTGTATTTTCTCTTTATCTTTCATGCCGTCCGTTTCAACGCCGCTGTTCACGTCGACCGCGAAGGGCCTTGCGATGCGCGCTGCCCGGACGATATTTTCACAATTCATGCCGCCCGCCAGAAGGAAGGGCTTCCTTACCGCTCTGGCGAGATTTGGATCGATGCGCTTTCCTGTGCCGCCTCTCTTCCCCATGACTTTCGCATCAAGGAGAAGGGCATCGGCCGGCGAATCGTTCCATGGAAGAATGTCTTCCTCGCTTCCTGCCCGGATGGCTTTCCAGACGGGAAGTCCTGTCCTTTCCTTCACTTCGCGGATCGTTTCAAAATCCTCATCCCCGTGGAGCTGGATGACGGAGAGATGGGTTTTCTTTGCAATGTCTGCTATGGTCTCTGCCGTTTCATTCACAAAGACGCCGACCGCCTTGATCCGTGGATCCAGCAAACTGATGAGGCCGGCCGCTTTATCGGGCGTCACCTTCCTCGGGCTTCTTGCAAAGATGAAGCCTGCGTAATCGGGAAGGGCATCGTTTAAGAAATCGATATCCCTTTCCCTTGAAATCCCGCAGATCTTGCACTGGACCCGTGGCTCTTCCCCGATGAACTCAGCAAGTTTTTCTGCCTTGTCCTCGGCCTTCATCATGGCTTCCCCGATGAGGAAATTTCGGATGCCGGCCGCAAGGAACTCTTCGATGTCTTCCCTCTTCTGTATGCCGCTTTCTGCAATGAAGAGGGTATCTTCGGGGACTAGCGAATGCAGCCTTGCTGCGCGGGTATTGTCGATGGAGAAATCACGGAGGTCTCGGTTATTGACGCCTATGATTCTTGCCCCTGCGAGGACGGCTCTCCGTATTTCTTCTTCCGTCCTTGTCTCGATAAGCGCCGAGAGGCCGAGGCCTTTGGCCGTCCGGATGAACCTTGTAAGCTCTTCATCCGTCAGGATCGAAACGATGAGGAGGATGGCCGAGGCGCCCAGGAGCTTGGATTCGTAGATCTGGACTTCGGATACGATGAAGTCTTTCCGAAGGATCGGAATCTGCACTGCGCGGGAGATTTTCTTCAGGTAGAGCCCGCTTCCAAGAAAGTAGTCCGGCTCGGTCAGGACGGATATGGCGGCCGCCCCTGCCCTTTCGTAGTCCCTGGCTATTTCAAGGTAGGGAAAGTGATCAGCGATGATGCCTTTGGAAGGCGATGCTTTCTTGACTTCGCAGATGATGTTCACGCCTTCTGCCCGGAGATTTCTCTCGAAGGGAAAATCATGGACGTCTTCATCAAGCGCTCTTGCTATCGCCGCTTCCCTGATGCCTTCGCCGTCAGCTTCTTCCAGGACCCTGGCCCGCCGCCTCGCGCCTTTTGCCAGTGTGTCGAGGATCATTGTGCCGCCTCCCTTGAGAGTCTGATGAAGCGTTCCATGAAGGCAAGGGCTTTGCCGCTGTCGATGAGGTCCGCTGCCTTCTGGATGCCTTCAGCAAGGGACATGCCCTCTGCAAGGTGGAAGCTCATGCCAGCATTCAGGAGAACTGCATTTCTCTTCGGTCCCTTTTCTCCGGAGAGGACGGTTCTTGTGATTTCTGCATTTTCCCGGCTGTCCCCGCCCTTGAGGTCGCCCGGATGCGCAAGCTTTATGCCGTAGTCACGGGGATCTAATAGGTACTTCTGGAAGAGGCCGTTCTTGAATTCGCAGACGAGCGTCCTGTCGCAGGCGGTGATTTCGTCCAGCCCGTCCATGCCGTAGACGACAGCGCCTCTCTTGACGCCCAGGTTCGAAAGGACTTTAGCCATCGGTTCGACGAGCTTTTCTTCATAGACGCCCATGAGCTGCATCGTCGCGCCGGCCGGATTTCCAAGCGGTCCCAGGATGTTGAACACGGTGCGGAAACCGAGGGCTTTCCTGACCGGGGCCGCATACTTCATGGAACTGTGGTAGACGGGAGCAAACATGAAGCACATGCCTGCTTTCTTCAAAAGCTCGGTGTTTTCCTTGCCGGTCAAAGCCAGGTTGACACCGAGCGCTTCGAGGCAGTCCGCCGCGCCGCAGCGGGAGGAAACGCTCCTGTTGCCATGCTTGGCGACGGCGACGCCACCGGATGCGATGACGAAGCCGGATGTGGTGGAAATGTTGAAGGTGTCTGCTCCGTCTCCCCCGGTCCCTACGATTTCAAAGACTTCTCCTTCATGGGAGACCGGCACGCATGCGTCTCTCATGGCTCTGGCAAATCCTGTAATTTCCCCGACGGTCTCGCCTTTCAGTGAAAGAGCAGCAAGGAAGGCGCCGATCTGCGCTTCCGATGCTTTCCCGCTCATGATTTCCCCCATGGATTCTCTCGCTGTTTCAAATGGCAGTTCGCTGCCCTTTACGATGGTTTTGATTGCTTCCTGTATCATGATAGATTCCCCCTGATTCACTCATTCACTGCTGTAAGAAATTGCTAAGTATCGTTCCGCCCTTTGGCGTCAATATGGATTCCGGATGAAACTGGACGCCGTAGACTTTTCTTTTGCTGTCTTCGACGGCCATCACCTCGCCGTCATCGGAAACGGCTGTCACCGTGAGGTCTCCCGCAATCGTTTCCGGGTCGATCGCAAGAGAGTGGTATCTGGCCCCTTCGAAGGATGTCCCGAGCCCTTCAAAGAGCGGCGTTTCTTTGATGACTTCTATGTCTGAGGATTTCCCGTGAAGGATTTCCCGAGCGCTTATGACCTTTGCCCCGTAGACTTCGCCGATCGCCTGATGGCCTAGGCAGACGCCTAATATCGGGATTTTTCCCCTGAGCTTTTCAATCACTTCTTCGTAGACGCCTGCATTTTCCGGCCGCCCCGTTCCCGGTGAAAGGATGATGTGGGAAGGATTGAGATTTTCTATTTCCTTCACGGTGAGCTCGTCGCTCCGGATGACTTTGATGTCCGAAGAAAGGCTTCCTACGAGCTGGTAGAGGTTGAAGGAAAAGCTGTCGTAATGGTCAATGAGTAAAATCATAATCCCCCGCCTCCTGTCCTTTCCTGACTGCTTCAATCATGGCTTCTGCCTTGTTCCTTGTTTCCCTGTATTCGCTCTTCGGAACGCTGTCCTTGACGATGCCTGCGCCGGCTCTCACGAATACCCGTCCCCCTTTGGCGGCTGCCATGCGGATGCCGATGCACATGTCCATATTTCCTGTGAGGCTCAGGTATCCGACGGCGCCTGCGTAGACGCCTCTAGGCGATTTCTCCATCCCGTGGAGGATTTCCATCGCCTTGATCTTTGGCGCTCCTGACATCGTGCCTGCCGGAAGCGCGGCGGCCAGGGCATCGAGCGCATCCTTTCCTTCCTGGATCGTCCCCGTGACCAAGGAGCAGAGGTGCATCACGTGGGAGAAGCGCTTCACTTTCCGAAGCTCCCTCACCCTGACGGATCCGAAGCGGCTGATCTTTCCGATATCGTTCCTTCCTAGGTCGACCAGCATATTGTGCTCGGCAAGTTCCTTCTTGTCACTGACCAGCCTTTCTTCGAGTGCTTCGTCTTCCTCGTCTGTCTTTCCCCTTGGCATCGTGCCTGCGATCGGGAAGGTTTCAAGCTCGCCGCCCGTCAGCTTGATGAGCGTCTCGGGCGATGCACCGGCGAGCTCTATGTCGTGGCCTGAAAGGTAGAACATGTAGGGCGAAGGATTGATTGTCCGAAGCACCCGGTAAGCATTGAGGAGGCTTCCTTCAAAAGCGGCGCTCCTGCCGTTGGAAAGGACGGCCTGGAAAATGTCTCCGTCATGGATCCGCTGCTGGATTTCTCTGACGAGCGCTTCGTACTCTTTTTCGGTGAACTCGTCTTTGAAATCGCTGAGGAGCTTTCCTTCCGGAATGTCCGCTTCCTTTCCATAAGCGATGAGCTCTGCCATTTCATCGAGCTCCCTCACCGCTTTTTCGTAATTCGTCTCGATCTCGCTCGTGTCGACGTTAGTGATGAGGATGATCGTTTTCCTGTAATGGTCGAATGCGATGACCTTGTCAAAAAGCATGAGGTCCGCATCGTTGAAGGAAATATCCGGTTCCTTTTCCTCCTTGAAATAGAGTTTCTTCTCCGAGTACCTCGCGTACTCATAGGCGAAGTATCCGACAAGCCCGCCGGTAAATGTTGGCATGCCCGGGATTTCCGGAGAGTGGTATTCGTGAAGGACTTTCCTGATGACGGAGGCCGGGTCGTCTGTCTCAAATGTTTCTGTGACGGCGCCCTTGACGGTCATCTTTCCGTTCTTCACGAAGAGCTCAAGCTTTGGATCATATCCCAGGAAGGAATAGCGTCCCCATCGCTCGGTATTGTCCGCGCTTTCGAAGAGGAATGCTGTCCTGCTGACTTTCTTCAGGACTCTCAATGTCCCGATGACAGTGCGGACATCTGCGAAGATTTCCTTAGCGATCGGAACTCTTCTGTAGTCTTTCGCATAGGCTTTGATTCTTTCCAACTGTTCCATCCTGTTTCTCCTTTCCGCTTCCGGATAACAAAAAAGACCCGCCCTCGACAAAAGTAAATTTGTCAAGGACGGGTCTCTATTTCAAAGTCCGGATGCCCGGTACTCATTCATATACACTCGCGGTACCACCTTAATTGGATTTCTCCCTCTCTCGCAGGGTACTAACATACCCCTCATCAATAACGCAGATGATGCGTCGCTGAATACTAGGGATTTCTCCTTTTGACAGCGCCCTCGGCGGTCCATTTAACGGGCTGCGTACTGCGGGTTCCCATCAATCCCCGCTCTCTGGAAGTGCATTTCCTGTTTTTATCTCCGCCTCACCGGTTTGTAAGGTCTTTATTCAGTTTCTTAAGTGATTTCCTTAAGTTGGTTATAATATTACGCTCAACGCAAATGCTTGTCAAGAAAAATTTTTGTAAAGAAATAATTCAGTTCCTCTGGATCCTGCGGAAACGGCGGTGCGGATGATAGAGCTGCCAGTGGTAATGAATGGCAAAAAAACGGAGAAGCAGGACGAAGGCAAAGGAAATCCAGGAGGCGAGCGGCGTGCCCAATGGCTCTCTCAAAGCGCAGAGGAGAAGGCCGCCTGCAATCGATGCGATGGCATAGACGTCCATGTAAAGGACGACGGGCATGCGGCGCGCCATCATATCGCGGATGATGCCGCCTCCGACAGCGGTGATGAGCCCCAGCATAACGGGAAGGACGATGTTGTAGCCAGGATAGCGGTAGAACGCAGTGAGCGCCCCTGTCACGGTGAAAGCGGCAAGGCCGATCGTATCGGACAAGTGGTACAGGATCGTGATGACCCATTTCCCTCTCTTCGGGATGCGGAAAAGAGGATAGCCGAAGCCGACGACAAGCGCCGTCACGATCGACACGATGAGCCCTTCCGGAGAACGGAGGACTGATGGCGGCGTGATGCCACAGAGGACATCGCGGATCATTCCCCCGCCGACCGCCGTCATGACGGAGAGCACCGTGATGCCGAAAATATCCATTCTTTTGTAGAGCCCGACAGCAGCGCCGGAAAAAGCAAAGGCAATCGTCCCTGCCATTTCGAAAATCAGCCAGGTAGTAATCATGATGTCCTCCTTCCACGAGAATTTATTTTTCATTATACATCAGGCGGCGGAAAAAGCATAAAAAAGAGCCGTGAAAATGACGGATCATTTCACAGCTCTTTTTTTGTTTTGCACCTTTTGTCCGGTTCGAAGAGTTTCATCGTCCGTTAGGGGAATTAACTCTATTCCCGCCAACTATAGCAGGATGTAGGTAATGTTGTAGCAGAGGGTTACGAAGAGGTTGGAGAGCGGGCTCAGGAATTTGTTGGCAACGCCGGAGAATACAACGACCATGAGGATGATGAAGCCGTATTGTGCGTTGAAGTTTTCAAATTTCCAGGAGAGTTCGCCAGGAAGAAGCATGCTGACGACTTTGGAGCCGTCGAGCGGCGGGACCGGGATGAGGTTGAAGAAGGCGAACCATACGTTGTAAAGCATGATCCAGTAAAGGAACTGGTATCCGCCCATGCCGAGCATGCCAAATCTCTGCAAGAGCCCCATGAGAAAGATGGAAATGAAGCAGAGAAGAAGGTTGCCGCCGGGGCCTGCCAGGGATACTTTGAGGACGCCGGAGCGGTAGTTTTTGTAATAGCGCGGGTCGATCATGACGGGCTTCGCCCAGCCAAATCCGCAGAGGACAAGCAGCAGCGTGCCCACAGCATCAAGGTGCGCCAGCGGGTTCATCGTCAGACGGCCCGTGGCAGAAGGCGTGGGATCTCCGAGCGAGTCGGATACGACGGCGTGCGCGTATTCATGGAAGGAGAGCGCCAGAAGAAGCGCTGGTACGCGGTAGATCAGCGTAGACAGGTCAAGAAAATCGAACATAAGTGTACTCCTTTGGAGAATGCATCATTCAATGGTAAATCATTCTTATTATATCATGAATGAAACCGCCCCGCCGATTGTCACTTCAGGATATTCATGAAGACCATGAGGACGGATGCATTCAGGAAATCGACGACGAAAGCGCCGATGAGCGGAATGACGAAGTAAGCGGTATGCGCCGGGCCGAATCTTTCGCACATGGCGTTCATATTCGCGATGGCGTTCGGTGTGGCACCAAGGCCGAAGCCGCAGCTGCCGGATGCCATGACGGCTGCTTCGTAATTTCTTCCCATGACGCGGAAGATGACGAAGTAAGCGAAGAGGCCCATGATGGAAACCTGCACGATGAGCGTTGCAATCAGCGGAATAGCAAGGTCTGCCAGCTGCCAGAGTTTCAGGCTCATGAGCGCACAGGAAAGGAATACGTTCAGGCAGATGCCGCCAAGGACTTCACTTTCCCTCTGGTAGCATCCGAAAAGCCCGGTCATGTCGGAAATATTCCTGATGACGGCAGCAACGAGCATGGCACCGATGTATCCCGGGAATACGAGACCGATATTGATGAAGAACTGGCTGACATATGTGCCAAGTCCCATGGCAAGGAGGAGCTGTCCGAAAGCGTACATGAAGCGGTCCATATTGAGGTAAGCGGCTGCATCATCACCTTCGATTTCATGTTCCGTGCGGTTTTCCGGGACTTCATCTCCGTTTTCATCTTCATCGGATTTCAGATGGAAGCGACGGATCAAAAGCTCTCCGACCGGGCCGCCAAGGAAACTCCCCGAGACAAGGCCGAAGGTAGCGGCAGCAAAAGCAATCGTTGTCGCATCCTTAAGACCCAGTGCTTCAAGGACAGGACCGAAGGAGCCGGATGTGCCGTGACCGCCGACAAGCGGTATCGAACCATCTGCAAGACCCATGAGCGGATTCAGCGAGAAGGCATTTGCAAAAGTGACACCGACCAGATCCTGAATGACAATCAAAAGGAAGACAAGAAAGGCCATCTTGACGACAAGGAGTCCGCCCTTCTTGATGAGACGGATGCTTGCCATGTAGCCGATACTGGTGAAGAAGAGCATCATGCACCAGTTCTGCATGACGGTATCCTGCGAATAGTTCCAGATGCCCTGCGTGTAAAGGATGCAGTTCACGATCGAGAAAATCGTCCCGCCGATGACAGGCGCAGGAATGCAGTATTTCCTGAAAATGCTGACCCTGTCCTTCAGGAAGCTTCCCAGGAAGAAGACGGCGACAGCGGCTGCCAGCGTCTGGTACAAATTAAGTTCTATTGTCATAGTATTCCTTCTTTCTATGATAAGTTGTATTTGCTATGCACATTTTGAAAGTATAGCCTAAATAAGAATGATTTGCAAGCATCAGTGCCGGATGGCGGGAGCGGTGCGAAGGCGCCCCGGGTATAAAAAGCAATAAAAAAGGAGGCCCTTCCGAGTCTCCTTATAAATTGTAAAACAGCGTGGATGATCATTCATCTACGGGGTGAAGGCCCTGGATTTCTTCCATGACCTGATGTGTCGTAAGGCGGCCGAATGCGGAAACTTCACGGATGAAGTCCGCTCTGGATTTTTCGCTGTGGAAGTGCGCATCAAGAAAGAAGCGGTATGCGCCGTCCACGCGGTAGCAGTGGAAAATATGGTATTCTGTATGTTTCATGAATTCGAGGAAGCCTTCCCTCGTCTTCTCATCTGTCACGAGCTCGAAGACGCAGTGGATCGTGTAGCCGAAGAGCGGACAGTTCACGTTCACCGTGTAGCGCTCCACGACGCCCAAGTCCTGCAGCCTTGCAATGCGGTTCTTCACGGCCTGGCTCGTCATGAAGACTTCCTTGCCCAGCTCTGTCATAGAAATGCGTCCGTTCTTTCGAAGGGCGTGGATGATTTTCATATCCGTCTCATCCAGTTCCTTCGGAATCATCTCCCACATAGTTTCCTCCCCAGGTCACTAAAAAAGCCGCGGCACGAAGCCGCGGCTCTTGATTACCTTAATCCGAAGACTCTTGCCAGAATTCCGACTCGTCTTGTCTTGCGGGCTGTCTCTGCCCATACCGCCGTCTGATGATCGGCGGCTCTTACTTTATATTCACGGTATTCACGGTAGGTTTCCATATTGACCAGAATGGTGCAGCAGCGGCTGCCGCCATAACGGAGACGAAAAAGTCTTTCATCCGATGCCGGCGGAATTTCAAGGCCCTTTTCTTCCATTTCCAGAAGAGAGGCTGCCAGAGCTTCCCTTGCCTTTAGAACTGCTTCCTCAGCGGTGCGCCCCTGCGCCTGACATCCATTCAGATCCGGGAATATGACAGAGAAAATTCCTCCTTTTGCATCATGCTTGACTATTGCAGGATAGAAATATTCCATCACAAATCCCCTTTCCAGTGAATACGTTGACGTTCTCTTTACATCGTTATTATTTTATACCATTTGGCTCGATAGTTCCAATACAAATTACGGTTTTTTCGATAAAATTTTGTTACAACTCTAAATTTTTTTAATCTTTCTTTCTCGTTATCGAAGAATATAAATACAGATTTAAGGATTTTAACCCGTTTTTGTCAAGACATGGAAAAAGGCTGCGGCAAAATGTTTTTGCATTTTGTCACAGCCCCTTCTGATTACAGGTCGAGGTTCGTTACATCCTTGGCGTGTTCTTCAATGAAGAGACGTCTTGGTTCTACTTTGTCGCCCATGAGGATGGTGAAGAGGCGGTCTGCTTCTACAGCATCGGTCAATTCGACTTTCAGCATGACGCGCTGTTCCGGGTTCATGGTGGTGTCCCAGAGCTGTTCCGGGTTCATTTCGCCAAGACCTTTGTAACGCTGGATGGCGCATCCGTCGATGCCGATCTTTGCGAGAAGCTTGTTCTGTTCATCGTCGTCATAGGTATAGTATTTCTGACGGCCTTTACGTACCTGGTACAGCGGAGGCTGAGCGATGTAGACATGACCTTCAGTGATGAGCGGTTTCATGTAGCGATAGAAGAATGTCAGAAGCAGTGTTCTGATATGAGCGCCGTCGACATCGGCATCGGTCATGATGATAATCTTGTAGTAACGGAGTTTCTTGATATCGAAGTCTTCGCCTACGCCGGTGCCAAAGGCAGTGACCATGGTACGGATGGCGTCGGAATTCAGGACTCTGTCAAGGCGTGCCTTTTCGACGTTCAGGATCTTGCCGCGGAGCGGAAGGATAGCCTGGAAACGGCGGTCACGGCCGGTCTTTGCAGATCCGCCTGCGGAGTCACCTTCGACGATGTAGATTTCAAGGAAGCGCGGATCTTTTTCCGTGCAGTCGGCCAGCTTGCCCGGGAGGCTGGATACTTCAAGCGCATTCTTTCTGCGGGTGAGTTCTCTTGCTCTCTTGGCTGCTTCCCTGGCGCGGGATGCGGTGATGCCCTTTTCAATGACAGCGCGTGCTTCCTGCGGATGTTCTTCCAGGTATGTCTTCAAGCCTTCGGAAACAATGTTGTCGACGATGCCCTTGACTTCAAGATTGCCCAGCTTCGTCTTCGTCTGGCCTTCGAACTGCGGGTTCGGAACCTTGACGGAAATGACGCAGGTCAAACCTTCTCTGACGTCGTCGCCGGACAGGTTGTCTTCGTTCGGCTTCAGGAAATTGTTCTTTCTAGCATAATCATTGATGACACGGGTGAGCGCAGCTCTAAAGCCTGCCAGATGCATGCCGCCTTCGACGGTATTGATGTCGTTAACGAAGGTGTACATGTTTTCCGTGTACCCGGTCTGGTACTGCATGGCAATGTCGACAATGACCTTGTCCTTTTCGCCTTCAAATGCAATAACGGATGGATCGACGAGGTCCTTGCCTTCGTTCAGGAACTGGACGAATTCGGCGATGCCGCCGGCATAGTGGAACTGTTCGCTTCTGACAGCGCCGTCTCTGTGGTCTTCCAGAGTAATGACGAGGCCCTTGTTCAGGAAGGCCAGCTCTCTCATGCGGACCTTCAGTGTGTCATAGTCGAAGTCGACGCCTTCCTTGAAGATTTCAGCGTCCGGCTTGAAGGTGACGCTTGTGCCTGTTTCATCTGTCTTGCCATAGGTCTTCATCGGCTGGGTCACAATCCCGCGGGACAGTTTTATTTCATGGAACTCGCCCTCTCTCTTGACGACGACCTTCATCCATTCGGACAAAGCGTTGACGACAGAAATACCGACGCCGTGCAGGCCGCCGGAAATCGGGTAGCCGTCGCCGCCGAATTTGCCGCCTGCGTGGAGGACTGTCAGTACGACTTCCATGGCGGGCTTTCCTGTTTCGTGCATGCCAGTCGGGATGCCGCGGCCGTTATCGGTAACGGTGCAGCTGCCGTCGTCATTCAGGACGACTTCGATGTGCGTGCAGTAGCCTGCCAGCGCTTCATCAATACTGTTGTCGACGACTTCGTAGACCAGATGATGCAGGCCGCGTGCCGATGTGGAGCCGATGTACATGCCAGGACGCATGCGAACCGCTTCCAGTCCTTCCAGTACTCGTATATCCTTGGCGCCGTAATCGCTCTTGCCGTTCTCTTCGGCGTGCCGGTCCTGAATTTCATGAATGTCTTCAGCCATACAACTCTCCTTCACATAAAAACGCAGCGGCCTATAATGATGCACCACTGCCAACAGATATCCTATATTTTTCTGATATACAGCTTGTGTAATTATTATACCATATTTTAAGAAATACCGCACTCAGAGACTTTGGAAAGGCATCAGGAACGATATTTCCCTTTTTATCCTTCGATTGGCAGGAAAAAGCCTTTTAAAATCATCAGGGGCCATTTCTTCCCATTTTCCCCTTTTCTTTTCCTATGATACAATAAAGAACAGAATATCCACAGGAAATATCCCGTTTTCAGGGAAGGAATACAATGAAACGACTTTTCATGCTTATCGTTCTGGCCTGCGCCGTCTACTGGGGTTTCTCTCAGGGAAGCGGCATCGAGAAGTACATTCCGGCCAGTCTTACAGGAAGCGCGCCCAAAGCGGCTTCTTCTGCGCCTTCATCCGCCAAGAAGGATGACTCCCTCTACGGCGAGGTGACGGACATGGTTTCCACCTTCGCATCCGGCGTGACAGGAACGACGGATTTCGGCAAGGTCACAGTCAATAAATCCAAGGACGCACCGAATGCAACGGTCGCCAAGGAGCAGGACATCCAGACGCTCCGCCAGGAATACCACGACCTCACGAATTTCAAGGAAGCGCTCGAATCCCGCGTCCACCGCGAGAACTTCGTTCCATTCAAAGACATCCCGCAGTACCTCATCGACGGTGTCGTTGCGACCGAAGACCGCCGCTTCTATGACCATGGCGCCATGGATCCGATCGGCGTCGCCCGCGCGATGGTGACGAACTACATGGCAGGCGAAACGCTCGAAGGCGGCAGCACGATCGACCAGCAGACGGTCAAGAACATTTTCCTCTCGCCGGAGCGCACAATGAGCCGCAAGATCGAAGAGCTCGCCCTTGCCGTCCAGCTTGACCGCTACTACACGAAGCAGGAAATCCTTGAGCTCTACCTCAATACCATTTACTTCGGTCACGGGGCATACGGCCTCAGGGAAGCCAGCCACACGTACTTTGGCAAGGAGCCGAAGGAGCTCGACCTTTCCCAGTGCGCCATGCTTGCAGGACTTCCGCAGGCGCCTTCTGCCTATGATCCCATCGATCACCCCAAGGCCGGCACCGAGCGCATGACCGTCGTCCTGACGCTCATGGCGCAGGAAGGCTACATCACGCACGAGCAGGCAGCGCATGCCGCCGCCAACTTATGGCTTCGCTAAGGGAAACTTCTTCCCGCGGCTTTTGAAAGCCTCTTCTATGAAACGACCGATCATACTCCACCGTTCAGCACTTTTCTGGTACCCGAAGGAAATCTCGTACTTCCCGTCCTCGAAGGTGATGCGGTGGAGTTTTTTTTGCGCGCTTCTCGGAAGGAGCTTCTCCGCCAGACTTTCGGGGCAGAAGTAAGCGCCGGCCCCGTCCACGCAGAGCTTCAGCATCGTGCCCATGCTTTCCGACTCGACAGCAATGACGGGATCGATAGCGGCGTCCCTGAAAAGGCGGCGTGCAAGAGCCCCCGTGATGTCGCTCTCGCTGTTCAAGAGGAAGGGACATTCGGCAAAGGATTCAGGAAGCTCCCTGTTTCTTTCAGAAAGGGAAGAGAGGATTTCTTCCTTCTTCTCTCCCCAGAGCGCCTCCGCCAGATCATCGGAGAGGTAGAGGACGGAATACTCTTCGGCAAAGGGAATACATGCGATGCCGGGAAGCGCTTCCGGCGCACGGGCGAGGACGAGGTCGATCCCATCTCTTGCCAGTGCTGTCCAGAGCATGTCATTTGCCATTTCGACAAGGCGGATGCGGATGCCCGGACAGGATTTCCGGAAGGATTCAATGACGGGCGTAAGGACGACCTGCCCTCTTGAAGGAGCAACGCCGATCCGAAGCGTCCCCCTCCCCATGCCGGCCGCATCGGTCAGCTCTCTTTCAAGCGCCATTTCATTTCTGCGGATGATCCTGGCATAGCGGTAGAAGACGCGGCCTGCGTCCGTCAGCTCAAGCGGCACATGGCGGATGAAGAGTTTGGCGCCTGATTCCTTCTCAAGCCCTGCCACATGCGCGGAAAGTGTCTGCTGCGTCACGTGGAGCTTTTCCGCTGCTTTCGTGAAGCTCCTTTCTTCGGCCAGCACGACGAAGTATTTCATGGATAGAAAATTTATAGGCCCTCCTGTTACAACTATACACTTGTATTATAAGCAAGAATTAACAGTTTTTAAATGGTTATGCGCCTTATTATAATTAAAGACAGATAAAGAAAAAATAACGGAACTCGGAAGGCCCGGTCTCCGGGCGCATGTGAGGGGGTATGCATTTTGGCAAAGGTATGGAAAATTCTCATCGGTCCGGCATCATTCTTCTTGTCGACTTTTCTTCTTTGGGGCACGTTCACGCCCGCGGCCTCGTTCGCCATCGCAACGGCCGTCTGGATGGCGCTCTGGTGGATCATCAGGCCTGTATCTATTTACGTCACAGCCTTCGTGCCGATCGTCGTCAATGCCTTCTTCAACCTGATCCCGAATTCCCACGTCATCAGCCAGTACTTTTCGGAAATCGCCGTCCTGCTCTTGGGATCCGATCTCATCTGTCTGACATGAACGACGACGGGCCTCGACAAGCGCGTGTCGGTCAAAGCGCTCTGCTCCATCGGGACTTCGATGAAAAACCAGATTTTCATCTGGTTCCTCGCATCGACCGTCCTTTCCATTTTCCTTCCAAACGTCGTCGTGGCCGCTATCTTCTGTCCGATTGCCGTCGCCATGCTGCGCTCGGTCGGCGAGGATGACGTGACGGAAAGCCGCATGGCGCTCCCGATCCTGCTTGCCATCGGCTGGGGAAGCTGTATCGGCGGTTTCGGCTCGCCGATCGGATCCTCTGCGAACCTTGTCGCCGTTTCCTACATCGAAAAGCTGACCGGCCATGAATTCATGTACTATGACTGGGTCATCCGTTTCCTTCCGCTCCTTGCGATCGTCTTCCTCCTGAACCTCATCTTCCTCTGGCTCATCCCGGCTCCGGCCAAGGACCTTCCGGGAACGCGCGCCTACTTCCGTGAAATGTACAGCAAGTTCGGCACCATGAGAAGGGGCGAGAAGATCGGCCTTTACCTCTTTATATTAGCGACCGCCCTCGCCTTCATCCGTCCGCTCTTCGCTTCATTCCTTCCTGCCATGAAGCCTGCTTACGTCTTCCTCGTCATCGGCATGCTGATGTTCTTCCTGCATGATGAAAATGGCAAGACGATGCTCGACTGGCAGTACGCAGAAAGCCACGCCATGTGGGGCATGATTTTCCTCTTCGCAAGTGGTCTTGCTTTGGGCCGTCTCGTCATTGAAACGGGCGCCATCGACCGCCTCGCTGTCATCATCGTAGGCCTCCAGCTTCCGCCAGGACTCATGACCATGGCTATTTCCTGTACCTTCGCCTGCTTCCTCTCTGAACTTTCGAGCAACACGGCCGCCGCTTCGATTTCCATCCCTGTCGTGACCGGCATCACAGGCGTCATGGGCGTCAACCCCATCCCGTATATCCTGGGGACCATCGTTGCCGCCAACTGCGCATACATTCTCCCCGTTTCCACAAGAGCGATTCCAGTCGGCTACGGTTTGAATCCATCGCTGCAGATCAAGTACGGCATCCGCCTTTCCATCCTGACCTGCGCGACGACCATCATCATCTGCACGCTCTTCATGAATTATTCGCCGCTCTTCAACGAGCTGTAAATTTGCCCTCCCAATAGAAAAAGAGGCTGTAGAAATGTGCGATCATTTCTACAGCCTCTTTTTCTATTGGAATATTCGATTGGAGGATTATCCCACCCAAGTGTTTCGGGGCTTATAGGACATTTCGTGTTGGTTTTAATGCCGATGGAACCCGTATTTATCGG
>OLVW01000557.1_pt1 | contig 37406 bp, 27 predicted proteins | sample 1673301 | NCBI WGS metagenome assembly OLVW01 (sample SAMEA3178941, study PRJEB25190) | human gut metagenome
TGCGTTTTCTTCGATAAATTCACGTCTTGGTTCAACTTTGTCACCCATAAGAGTGGTAAATGTCAGGTCAATTTCAGAAGTTGCAGACTCATCCATAGTTACACGGAGAAGAATTCGTTTCTCCGGATCCATGGTTGTCTCCCAGAGCTGTTCTGCGTCCATTTCTCCAAGACCTTTGTATCGCTGGATCTTATTGTTATTGTCACGTCCGATCTGCTCAAGGATGCTGTTCAGCTCTGCATCATCGTATGCGTACCAGACTTTTTTGTTCTTTTCGACTTTGTACAGTGGCGGCTGAGCCAGGTATACATATCCCTGCTTGATCAGTTCCGGCATAAATCTGTAAAGGAATGTCAGAAGCAGTGTCGCAATGTGCGCACCATCGACATCGGCATCCGTCATAATAATGATTTTATGATAACGCAGTTTTGTGATGTCAAAATCTTCATGAATACCAGTACCAAATGCAGTAATCATTGCTTTAATCTCGGCGTTGCTGTAGATTCGGTCCAGACGGGCTTTCTCTACGTTGAGGATCTTACCACGGAGAGGAAGGATTGCCTGTGTGGCACGGTTACGTGCTGTCTTGGCGGAACCACCCGCGGAATCACCCTCTACGATGTAGATCTCACAGTTTTCAGGGTTCTTGTCAGAACAGTCAGCCAGCTTGCCCGGAAGTGACATTCCGTCAAGAGCGGATTTTCTACGAGTAAGGTCACGCGCCTTGCGGGCTGCCTCACGCGCTCTCTGCGCAAGAACAGATTTTTCAACTGTAGCCTTTGCAACCGTCGGATTCTGCTCCAGGAAGATCTCCAGCTGTTTGCTGACTACAAAATCAACAGCTCCACGAGCCTCACTGTTACCAAGCTTCTGCTTGGTCTGTCCTTCGAACTGTGGCTCCTCGATCTTAACACTTACGATTGCTGTCAGACCTTCTCGAATGTCATCACCACTTAAATTCGGTTCACTGTCTTTAAGCAGCTTATTCTTTCTTGCATAATCGTTGAATGTCTTTGTCAGTGCATTACGGAAACCAACGATATGTGTACCACCTTCCGGTGTATTGATATTATTTACAAAGCCATAGCTGTTCTCTGTGTAGGAATCATTGTGCTGCATGGCAACCTCAACCATGACACCATCTTTTTCACCTTCACAGTAAATGACCTCTGGATACAGTGCTTCTTTACTTCTGTTGAGATAAGTAACAAATTCCCTGATACCACCTTCATAGTGGAAGATTTTTTCTTTTTCCTGGTCTGCTCTGGTATCTCTCAAAACGATACGCAGACCTTTTGTCAGGAAAGCCATCTCACGGAGGCGCTGTTTCAAAATATCGTAATCATAAACTGTCTCTTCGAAGATTTCTTTATCCGGCAGGAAGGTTACTTTTGTTCCTGTCTCTTCAGGTTCACAGACACCAATCTCTTTCAGAGGATACATGGTATGTCCTCTTTCATAACGCTGCTGGTATTTCTTTCCTTCACGGCAGATCGTAACCTCCAGCCACTCAGACAGTGCATTTACAACAGATGCACCTACACCATGAAGTCCACCGGATACTTTGTATCCTCCACCGCCAAATTTACCACCCGCATGAAGAATGGTAAATACAACTTCTACTGCCGGTATTCCTGCTTTGTGATTGATTCCTACCGGAATACCTCGTCCGTTATCAACTACGGTAATGGAATTATCCGGATTGATCGTTACCTGGATTTCAGTACAAAATCCTGCTAACGCTTCATCTACCGCATTATCCACGATTTCATATACAAGATGATGCAGACCCCGGCTGGATGTACTTCCGATATACATACCAGGTCTTTTACGGACAGCTTCCAGTCCTTCCAGAATCTGAATCTGATCCGCGCCGTACTCTGTATTCTCTCCGCCCATTTGCTTCCTCCTGTCATTCTATATTCATTATAATGGAAACCGACATTTTTCGCATTTGCCGGTTTCCAGATAGGCATAATAATACTAATTTATTATAGCACAAAACAGCCTTCATTCCAACAAAATCCCTTTAAATAAGAAGAAAAAAACGAGAGCCCGGTTTACACCAGACTCCCGTCAAACGTCTTACACTTTATTTCTGTTTTCTCTTTTTGTAAGCAACTACTCCACCTGCGATCACGATCACAGATACCAGAAGAACCAGACCCCAGAATGCCGGATTCATCGGGTCACCAGTCTTAACCGGACGACTTGTTGCACTTCCGCCATGGCTGGATGCATCACTTCCACCGTTAGATGTACCAGAACCACCATTGCTTCCGCCAGGTGTTACAGCAGCATCCTTCTTGGTATTGGTAATCTCGATGCTTCCATGATACTGATCAGACTCATTCAGCTTAACACTGCCTTCACCACTTACTACATATGCGAAAGAATCTTTATCGAGTACATTACCATCCTTATCGGTTTCCTTAACTGCATAAGTAACAGTATCTTTTATATCTTCTGAGAATGGAACCGTAACAGTAACTTTATCATTCTGCTTCAGTTCAACGGTGCTTACCGCCTTACCAGAATCATCAAATACAGTTGCATAGAACTTGTCGTCTACAGTCTTTTTCACACCGTCCACTACAACGTTCTTTGTAATCTCGATCTTTCCATTTACAAAGAAGCCTTCCGGAAGAGTTGAAAAAATGTTATTTACATAAGCTGCAATATCTGTAGCAACCGTATTGTCATCCACTACAACACTGTTGTCTTCCTTGCCTGCTGCATTCGTAACATTGTAATGGAAGCTGTTTTCTTTATCAATCTGCACCTCATCATTCAGCTTGATCGCCTTGTTATTCTCATCAAGCTCGAATACATAATAGGTACCTCTAAGAACATTACTGTAAGAAGCTTTGCCTGACTGTGCATTCTGGATATGGATCGTTCTGATGTAATCATCACCATATGGGATCGTACCATCCTTATCAAGGAAAAGACCAACCTTGTAAGTTGCATCGTCAGCAGTTATTTCATCCAGTTCAAACGTATTCGGATTAATACGATAAAGTCTCTTCTCAACTGTAATACCTGCAGTGTTGCTCTTCTCTGCCTTTGGATAAGCCTGTACATCGTAGATCCAGCCTTCCTCTGTGCTTGCAAAAGGAACTGTTAAGAGCATTGGAGTAACCTTAACGGAACTCTCCGCTGCACCGATTACCAGGTACATGCCCTCTTCCATATCGCTGTAAACAACCTTGCCCTGCTCATCCGAAACAGCCTCAACCGGCTTTACTGAAGAAGCAGCTGCAACCTCGGCAAGCTTTTCGGCTGCTGAATACCATTCACTTGCATTCTTGAAGGAATCAAAATCGTATCCTGCAGATGACATGGAGCTGGTCAGTACAAAATGCACATTTCCATCAAATTCAACATCCGCAACCCTGTAAAGCTCTAACTTTACACCCGTCAGCGGTGTTACTTTGCCGTCCTCATCCGTCTGCTGTACCGTCAGATTAAGACTTCCCTTCTTTCCGGCTTCGTAAGAACCTGCCTGAACCGTTCCTGCCAGGCAGCCTGTCAACATGACAAACATTCCCAGGAAAGCCAAAAGCTTATTCCACATTTTAAATTTCTTTTTCTTCTGTTTCACCACGATCGGCCTCCTTGTTATTTTCTGTGATCATTATTCGTCTTTGCGGCTACTCTCCTCTGTTTTTCGGTTTTTGCGCCGAATAACTATATAAACAATGATGATCATTATGACCATAGCTACAAGACCAATGATCATAATCTTCACCGGATCAACCTTTGCGATCTGCTGGATCGGTGTCTCCTCAGCTTTCTCCTCCGGTTCAACATACTCCGTTCGGATTCCCCTGATAAGAAGCCTGTGAGTGTTGACTCCATAAGGAGTACAGGTTACCAGCGTCACATGATCCTCTCCCTCGACGATATCCAGCTCACTGGATTCCTCCGGAAGAACCGTTTTAATCTGATCTACTTTGTATGCAAGAGTCTTTCCCAGAACATGGATCAGAAAAATATCTCCATTCTTCATCTGGTCAAGATCCGTAAAAATCTTTGCACTCGGAAGTCCTCTGTGTCCAGCCAGCACCGCATGTGTGCTCGCTCCACCTATCGGAAGACTTGTTCCCTCAACATGCCCGACACCCTTTTCCAGAACCTCTGTACTGAGGCCATGGTAGATTGCAAGCGTCAGATTCAGCTTGGGGATCTCGATACTTCCCATCAGCCCGTCACCATTTGGATCAAGAACCTCATCGTAAGGATGACTGAGAACATAATCATCTTCGTTAAAAGCATCTACGATCGTATTGACCTTGTGCTCCGCATTGTATTCCTCAGCCTCCTGCCAGAGCTTTTCGTACTGGTCATCCGACAGATCACTGACGGATTCGTTGTACTTGGTTACAAGCTGCGCATTTCGGTACTCGTTCCAGTAATTACTGATCGTTGGGTAAGTAAAGATACCCGCACCGACGAGAAAAAGTAATATAATAAATATGTTGATAACTATAGAACCTTTTTTCTTCTTTTCTTTTGCCATAATCTATTTTTTACCGCCTTTATTTGCTCGCCTCTTCAGCTTTGTTTCCTTTAAGTATAACACAAAAACAAAGAGTGCGGTAACGGATAGACCAACAAATACCCAAAGAAGATAATTTGTGTGAAGACTGCTTCCACTGAGCACTGTCTTCTCCTCTTTGACTTCCTCTTCTACATAAGGTACTCTGTGACCACGAACCAGAAGTCGTTCTGTATTTACTCCATAAGGAGTACAGGTTAAAAGAGTTACTAAATCCTGTCCATCTTCTACTGCAAGAGCAGAAGTGTCTTCCGGCTTAACAACCGAAATCTTGTCTACTTCGTAACATAAGGTTTCATTTAATACATGGATCAGAAAATGATCTCCCTCTTTCAGCTGATCCAGATCTGTAAAAAGAGAGGCACTCGGAAGTCCACGGTGTGCAGAAATAACAGCATGTGTATTTGCTCCGCCAACCGGAAGAGAACTTCCCTCCAGATGACCTGCACCCTTATTCAAAACCTCTTCTTCCGTTGTGTGATAAATCGGGATTTTAATATTGATCTTAGGAATCTCTACACTTCCCATCATCTCATCACCAGCGATGTTCAGCGTATTCATATAAACCGGATCTACTCCACTTGACTCTGCAAGTGCAAAAGAGTCAGGAAGGACACATGGAAGTAAGGCTTCGTTATAGTCTTCTGCTTTCTTACGCTCTGCATCATAGTCAATTCCTTCTGCTGCTTCCTTTTCAGAAACCACCTGCTCATAACCACTGATCAACTGTTTCTGTCTGTAGTTATTCCATTGATTGGCTACAAAGGGATACAGCAGCAAGGACAAACCAGCTAAAAATATGATGCAAATTACTAAATTGCCTGCTTTTTTTTTCATCCGAGCTCTCCTTGCTGTTGTATTATTTTTTTATGAATCCGGGGCATTCGCCCCGGATTCGATATTTGGTTATAAACAATCACGAATGATTATTTGTTTGCTTTTTTGCGGCTTGCAAAGAATAAGCCAGCTGCTGTAACCATGATCAGGCATCCAGCGATTGTGAAGATTGTAGTACCGATACCACCTGTGGATGGAAGAGCGGAGAGTTTGGTATCTAATACTTTCATTTCAGTACCATTGCTGAAGATGTCTGTTGCTTTTTTCTCAACAGACAAAGTAACTGTTGGGATATCTGTATTTATAGAATATCCTGTTGGAGCTTTTGTCTCTGTGAATTTGTATGTACCAACTCCAAGACCTTTAACAATAACCTTTCCATTAGCATCTGACTCTAAAGTTGTATTACCATTGGCCTCATCATAGATATAAGTTCCATCATTCTGTTTTGTGAATTTTAAAGCCTCGCCATAGTTTGCATTATCGTCATTTTTCTTAGCAAGTGTAAACTGAGCACCTGCCAATGCTTTAGTATTATCGTCTGCATCTACTTTTGTAAATGTAATCTGACCTGTATATACACTGACTTCATCACCGTCTTTTTCTGTGCCGGATACATTCTTATATGGTGTATTCTTAGCTGTTACTTTAGTCACTTTAGCTTTATAAGTGATTTTTACTTTCTGTCCCATGTTAGGGTTTGCTGTACTAGCTACCAATGCACTCATATCAAGTGTAAATGTATTTTTTCCATTTTCTACTGTAGCTGTTGGAGCTGCATAGTTTGTCGTAACATCATTACCATTTACTTCTACTTTCCATTCGCCATCAGCATCAAACTTATAGTCTGCACCGTCTAAAATATCTTTAATTTTAAAGATTCTTTTCTCACTCTGTGCTGGGCTAATATAAGGTACTTCTGTCTCAATCTCATATTCGATAATCTCGCCTACATGTACAGCATGATCAGCATCTGTTGTTTTTTTCGTGATTCTGTCTTCTGTTCTTTTTGCAGTTACCTCTGTACCCTGAAGTGCCGGATATGTCTGACCATCTACAGCACCAAATCCTACATAAGCAGACATTACTGTATATGTATAGCCTTCTTCCTCGGCTACGATAGCATATAAACCAGCATCTGATACAGGAATATTATTCTTATCAGTTACAGTTGTCCAACCAGTACTTATTCCTTTTAAATTATTTAATGCTGCTGCAATTTCTTCGCTTGAAGCTGCGGTCAAACCTGCTGGTGCCGCTGGATGATTAACTTTAAACTGTTCTGCAGTTAAAGTTGCATTTGCTTCTTTCTCTTTAGCAAAAATCAATTTCCAAATAATTGTCTGTTCATTAGTAATTGAAAAAGCTTTTTGATATTCGTTTCCAGCGCCATTAATAAATTCCCAACCAGTAGGTTGTTCCCTGTTCGGTCTAATAATCTGCATATACTTAACTTCGCTTGCATTATTCAGATTATTGAGCTTAATATTCACCTGTGTTGGATTCGCAGCAAATGCGGTCATACTCATTGCGAGTACCATGGCCAGTGTTAATAACACTGCAAAGATTTTTCTCATCTTCTTCATAATCTTGTCTCCTTTACATTATCGGGCTTTGCCCATTTTTTTATTGTTCCCTTATGCGGGATAATTACGTTTTTTTGTGGCAGGGAGCCACTGAAAAATTAATCATTACAATTATTTTCTCAGCACCTCCTTGCATTTGTTTTTATATAAGATCCATGCGGCTGTAGACATAAGTACCATGCCGCTGATCATATACCAGTAAATTCCGTTGCCACCGGTTGATGGAAGTGTGTAGACTTTCTGGTTTGTAAGTGTAATTACCACACCATCTTTAGCTGTTCCTTTGACTGAAACATTATCTAGTTGTGTTAACAAACCATTATCATCAAAGTGTAATGTCCAATCAGTTTCATTTTTCATATAGCCAACTGGAGCTTTTGTTTCATGAATTGTGTAATCTCCGTGTAAGGTAAACAAATCATTATTATCTTCAGATGTCCATTCAATTGCTCCACCATCACCAGATTTTCCAGTTGCAATAAGTGTATTATCTGTATTCTTCAGTTCAAATTCAGCACCGGAAAGTACAACATCATCATCCGCACTCTTCTTCACAGCTGACCATTTTAAGGTATTGGTAATTGTAAATGTATCACCATCATTAGTAACAACACTTACATAATTATTTTGGTTACTACAACCAGTTTCTGTAACTCTGTATTCATACCCGGTTGGAAGATTCTCAATTACACGTGTCCATTCAGCATCACCAGTGGTATTTTCAGTGATATTGTATGTACCAAATTCTTTCCAAGTAGTACCATTGTCTTTTTTGCCTTCCAGTTTAAACTCTACATAATCATTAGAATGATCTGTTATATTATCATGCCATGTTTTTTTAACAGTTATGTTTTTAGATATAAGTTGGTTATGGAATACTACTTGTGTTGCAGAATCTTCACGAGTAATTTCTTTGCCGGTATTTTGGTAATTAGCTATGTTGTCTTCCGTTACCTGCTCGTCTGCTATTGTTTTTTTCTTTAAAACAGTTGCAGATGTTTTCCAATTCTGGTTTTGATTTAATGTAAAATTCATACCAGCTACTGTTACACCTAAAGTATCAGGTCTAAGTTCAGCTACATTGTTATTATCATCCCACTCTTTTCTGATATTGAGCTGTTCTGTTTGAAGTACATTTGCAATGTAATAGTTTTCATCTGCACATTTCTCATCATAAGTATTGGTGATTATTACATTAGTAGCATTAGGATCTGTGAAATCATACACGATGTCACTCTGATATCCTGCCGGAATATTCTTTTCAACGACACCATATACATAATGTTTTGTACTTGTCGTATCTGAACTTTCGGTTACAAGATCTGTCCATTCACAATACCATTTATTAGTTTCATTTAAGTCCTTTGTATCAAGTTCTTTTGCCTCACCTATAATACCTTGTGAATTTATTTCGCTCTGCATAAGAGCAACAGTAACAGTTTCTCTTGGCCCATCTTTACTCCAATTCTTCTGTACAGTTACTTTGTTTGTTGTTACCTTGCTGTAGTTATTAGTAACAACCGCTTCTGTAGAAGACGGATAGGAATAGGAAGCAGTGTAGTCTGCAACAGGTTTTTTTTCTGTAACGCTTTCAATAGTTTTAGTGACTGGAACATTTTCCGTTGCAGTCCAGCCATTTGTTTTATTCAAAGTTACAGTTCCAGATGTACCATCTGAATAATTTACCTTCAAATCGATAGAATCCACATTAGGATTAACACCTGAAGGCTGCTTCCAAACTTTCTTATAAGTAAGAGTATGCTGTAACACCTGTACAACTGGCTTCAGATAATTTACAGTTTTTTGAGGGTCATTAGTACCATTAACTTTGTAAGCCAATGTTGCTGTATCGTTTGAGTAGAATCCTTGTTTTCCAGCACTGGTAGATCCTGTTCCAGGATCACCTATATGTGTATCTGGATAACCTGTAGATGAAAATTCCTCGTTTGCTTTTTGCGTAGGTTTTACATGGAAGCTTACTGTATAAGTTGCACCTTTTACCAATGGGTTGTTAAATTTCACTTTAACAGAATTATTAGTAGTGCTAAGAGTATAATCACTCGAACTTAAAGAAGTTTCGTTTCCATTTGCGTCAACCATTTTTACAGCTATTTCAGGATTATCAGTAAATTCTACATACTCACTTAATGTATCAGTAATTTCTACATCTTTATAAGTCGGAATTACTTGATTAATAATACTAGATAATGCATTACCAAGGTTATTACCACTACCATCAACAATTGCAGCACCTTTCACTGTTTGCTTGATGCCATTGTGGAATGTTTCCATGCCTGCTTGTGTACCTGATGTCAAATATACAGAATAAAACTGATCAACAGTCTTTAATTTTTTTGAGTCTTTAACTGCGCTGATGGCTTCGGTATAATAAGAATCTTCTGTTGCATTACCATGACCATATTCGTATCCCCTTGAATTGATTGAATAAGTAGGCTTACCATCTGAAAGGAAGATAACAACTTTTTTATTATTATTAGTTCGATTACTTAATACAGAATCAGCTTTCTTCATTGCATAAGTCCAGTTTGTACCGCCTTCTGCTTTTAAGTTATTAACTTTGTTTTTAAAAGTTGTACTGTTTTTTGCTGTATACCAATCCGTTGTTTTTGTTTCATCAACTCCAGCAAAAGATACATATGCGACTGCGTTTTTGGCATTGGCATTCAATATCTGATCAACAATTCCGGTTGTACTATTTGTACCATTCAATAAGGTTTTCACCGTAGGAAGTAAATTGGTATAAGTGCTTTTTCTTCCACTACCCATACTTCCGGATGTGTCAATTACAAATAATACGTCAACACCATCTGCAGTACCTTCTGCTCCGGTTACATCCAAATTCAAAGTGTAGTCATTTGTATTTTTATTGTATGTAATATACTTCCGGTGAGCTGGTTCGCCAAGTTTGCTTGTTGTATTGGTAGAATCAGAAACAACAGTTGGTGTGTCATCCCCGCCAAACATGTTTACAGCTCTTGCTTTAACTTTTGATAAGACACCTTGTTCAGAACTTGATCCGGTAGAGTCTGCAGAAGCTGCTGAACCAGGTGTTGTGATAGCATTCCACGTTTTCATTTCGTAGTCGCTACCGTTTCCGGAAACAACTTTTCCGTTAGAATATACATACTCACTGTCAACATTTCCTTCTACTACCGTATAATCAATTTTCACTTTTAAGCCAGTGTCTAAATCTATAATCTTATATACCGGAACTTCCCAAGTACATTTCCATTTATTATCATCCGTCTTGTTAGCATCCGTCAAAATTTGATCTAAAGAATCTAATCCCAGATCTGTGGCTGTAAGCTCTTTTGTGACATATTGACCGTTTTCCTCTACATCATATGTTGCTTTCAAGGTTACAGTTAAACTATCAGGTCTGGTATTCCAAATATTACCATTGTCATCCCAAACTTTAGTGAAGTTTACTTTTTTCTTGTTTGCTGCTTCATATGCGTTTGTAAAAGAAATGGTAGCAATAGTTTTACCTGTTAATGTAAATGTTGTTGTATTTGATGTTGTTGTATTTGGTGTTGTTGGTTCAGCTGCATCACCAACTTTGACTTTTGTCTCTGTTGTTGTCTTGAGCTGATAACCAGCTAAATCTGCACCTTTCTCTGTAAGAGTTACAGTATAAGATTTTCCATATGCTATTTTTTTGTTAGCCAAAGTGTATTTCAAACTTCCATTTGGCTGTGAAGTCATGCTACTTCCGGAAATCTCCAGAGGCACATCTTCAGCTAATCCAAATAACTCTCTTACAGTAGCATCATCAACCGCTTGAGTAGTTGTATTATCTGTCACAGAAATTTCAAATTTCAAGTTATTTTTTATGTTGTTGATCTGTGTGCTAGATAATCCTGAAAAGTTTTTGTTGATTTCTATAGAATACTCATCATCTGCTACCGGTGGTAATTGCTGAGAGAAACCTACATTATCAAGGAAGTTACCTACAGTAGGATCACCTGATGCTGTTGTACCTGCCATAAAGAAAAATCTTGTCAGACTCGATGTTGGAATATAATCATTAGTTGCAAGGATGTAATGCCACTTTTGATTACTACTTGTAATTCGTAATATTTTAATTCCATCATTAACATTATTATAAACTACGTCATTTTTTTCCTCAGATGCAGTTTGAGAGTAGCTAACGCCTAACCCTTGCAAATAATTTTTCAACTTATCTTGAGTGGTCAAATCTTTTTCTATTGCTGTTTTGGTTGGCATCATTATCAAGTACATCGTATCATACTGTTTTACATTTGCTCCTGGATAATATTCTGGGTTACTCCACCAGTTTGCTTTATACGTATAGGTATCACTTTTTCCTCTTGCACGATGTGAAAGCCAATAGTTTAATGCCGTTCCGTCTTTTGTAAGAACATCCTGATATAATGCTCCAGATGCTTCGCAGTTTAATTCAGCAAACTGCGCACCTTCATATGCTGCATGTTCCCAATCATGACCATCATCATAAGTTCCGTTAGTCTCATTATATTCGTTTGATTGGTAATTCTCAAAAAGCTTGCCAGACACTTTATTCCAAGCATATGATGATGCCTTACCTAAGGCTTGTCTGGCAATTTCTATATCTTTACCATTATTTGTTCCTGTTGTTTGCCATACACCTTCACTATCTTTATAATTCTTATTAGAAAACTGAGTGCTAAATTTAGAAGTTGTAGGGGTTTCAAATCCACCATTTTGTAACTCTCTGAAGTAAGTTACTTGAATTGGCTTCGAAGTTATTTTTTCCCCGTTCGTAAGTTCAACTTCTACATAATACCATTGGCGTGCGCCAGTTGCTTCTCCGTTATCATACGCTGGAAATAATTGTTTTTGATCCTGGGAAATATTTGTTTTGATTTCAGAACCGGTGTTGTAATTAATAGGATCAACTTTTGTGTATTCACCTGTTTCTTCTGAGTTTCGATACCAAGTATAGGCTTCTACAGAGTCAGAAGTACAGGTAGCTTCTAATGCACCACTATTTACAATATTATCTGTAATTGTTACTGTTGTACTAAGGGTCTCAGCTGAATCCAAGCTGTCCTGCCAAGCTAGTGCAAACACAGAAAATTTATCAGTAACAAATTCTGCTTTCTGAACACTTCCAACTGTATCTGTTTCTACACTTGCAGTTCCTTCCTGGGTCATGTCCACCACATTGACATTGCCGTCTTCGTCTTCAACCAGATGCATCATTGTAACTGCCATCTGATTTGCTGGTTCTACAGCAGTTTCTTCCTGACTAAGTTCTTCTTCTTCAGTTAAAACAGCTGTTTCGTTTTCAGTTTCTGATACCTGTGCAACTTCTTCAGGTACGGATGGTTCTGTGTAGTGCATGGAAACATTTACTGAACCATCAACTGGTTCTATCTTGTTTCCTTCACTGTCCTGGAAATAAATATCGTATGCAAGGAAACCTGCGATTTCGTATCCATCTTCCTCAGCTTTTTCGTTAAGCTTATTTTCTGTTTCTGCGTACTTGTCAGGGTCTGTTTCCTGTACGATAGGAGTTACAACAAACTGTGCATCATCTGGAAGAACACCTTTTGAAGCTGTTGCATTTACAACCACATTGTCGATTTTCTGAGAATAGGTTACTTCGTCTTCGACCTGAACTTCTGCTTCTTCATTTGCATCTTCGTTTTCTGTACCCTGCTCCTCAGTCTCAACAACTTCCGCCATATCGCTTCTTACATAAGCTTTTGTTTCTTCGTAGGAAACTTTGTACCAGGTGAATTCGTCTTCATCAGTTACTGTTTCGAGAAGTGGAAGCTGAGTGTCTGTATCTACTGTTGCGATCACGTCTGCTTCTGTGGAAGGAGCCACGCGAAGGTTAACTTCGTCTGCGGTGATGCGGATCATTTTGATCTGTTCCTGATCTGGTGCTTCTTCCGGATTCTGTTCTTCCTCAGAGTTTTCTACATTATTCTCTGTGTTGGTTTCTTCTCCGTTCTCTTCGGTATTTTCGGTGTTGGTGTCTGCATTTACTTCTTCGTTATTTACTTCACCGTTTTCTACTTTGTTCTCATTGTTTTCATTATCATCTGCTGCCGGTGTGCTGCTCCATACAAATGTGTATGCTGCGGTAGCTGTTGACTGGAAAGCTGCTTTTGTGAGCTGTCTACTTTCGTTTGTTTCAACTGTAAGCTTGTCCTCTTCGGCTTTGAGCTCTGTCAGTTCCAGTTCGGAAGTTTCTTTGTTGGTTCTGATCATGGCTGCTGTCACTGTGGATGCTGCCGGGTCTGTCAGTTCCGGTGAAGAAGCTTCTTTATAAGTAAAGCTGTAAGTAACTTTGTCGGACGGTTCAACCGGGTTGCCATCTGCATCTGTAAAAGATACGTTGTAAGCGAGGAAACCGTCGAGGTTTTTGCCCTGGCTCTGAAGCTGCTCTGTGATCTTGGCTGCCAGTTTGTTGTACTGGTCTGTCAGCTCAGCATCTTCGGTGTTGTTCTCGACTGCTTTAACGCTCATCTGTGTTCCGTTTGGAAGGACACCTGCAGGAGCTTCGGCTTTGACCTCGATTGTTTCGTTTTTAAGCTTTACGATACAGCTTACAGGCTGTGCTGCTTCTTCGGCTGGAGCGCTGCTCTCGGATGTTCCATCTGTGAACATGTTCTCGCCTGATGAGAAGTCAACATCGCTGGAACCGAAATCATCGGATTCGCTGTATGTTTCGGCCGAACCCTCTTCCGATTCGAAATTCACATCTGTGCCGAGATCGTCTCCTGTATCTTCGGATGTATCAACTGCTGCGGAATCCTCCTCAACTTCGACCATGTCTACCATGTCATCGAAGGAACTCGCCTGAGATACATAGTCTGTATTTATTAATACAGTCGAGCAGAACAGCACGATTGCAAACATCATACTGAGCACCCGACATGTCAGGCTTCTGTTCTGATTCCGTTTCCTTTTTTTGAATTTTTTATTATTTTCTCTTTTCATATTAACATCCCCTATTATATGCATGATGATAATAAAAAAATTATCGTTAACTGCTTCACGTACAACTTATTTAAGATTTAACGACATTATAACAGGTGAACTGTTTCGTCACCTATTTCGTCAGCCGCTTTCAGCAACATTTTTAGTACTATTTTGACAATTTTCGATTATTTTGAGTAAATCGAGCTCGCTGTTGAAATCTTCTCGCTCATTGTTTTTCATATGATAGACACTTCCCTGCCATGTAGCGCTCTGACGGTATCTGACATATACAGCCAGGGTGTCTATGCTTCCTCTCTGTTCAAGGATCTGTTCGCGGTTGCTGACCTCTGTAAAAGAGATTCTTTTTTCATTTGCTGGTTTCTGCTGTTTGTCTTCGTATGTCCGCAGCTCTGTTGATGACTGAGGAAAGTTCAGCTCGTTCATGAATCGCTCCATATAGCGGAAGAGTTCATGAATACTTCGGAAGAATATAGGATCTTTACTGTAATAACAGTAAAATCTTCCGGACCTTTCTACTCCGTCTATGTTGTCTATGCAGACATTTACGATATTGGAAGCAGAAATGTTGAGCTTTTCTTTCATCATTCATCCACCTCCAGTGCTCCATCAATCAATCTGATCAGTTCAAGTGCACTCCTGAAACTTTTCTTTTTATTGGCTTCTGCCCAGGTCACCTCACCCTGCCATGTGGCATTGTCACAGTGACTCACATGTATTACAAATGTCCCTGTATGTTTTTTTTTGCCTTTTTCCATCTGCTTTGTATCCTCCGTCAAGATTCGATCACGGTATTTTTGTTTTTAACCACACGATAACACGCACTTATTTCAGAGTATTTTTATTATAGCATCGGGGGTATTTCTTCAACTGTTTCGTGATTCTGCTTTTTGAACATTTTTTCATATTTTTTCGACAATGTTTCTGATAATTTGCCGGGGATCGACGGAGGTGTATTGGAACATTACGGAGTAATTTCCTATTTAAAAAAGATTCTGTCACAATTTCTACAACAGAATCTATTTTGTCTGCTTTTATACAAAAGCAGCGTCTTATTTAACTTTTACTGATCTTACCTTACTCCATTTGGAATAATAATTCTTCTTTCCGACCTTTTTGACCGTACGGATTCTCACATAACAGTACTTCTTACGCTTCAGCTTTTTGAGAGTCGTTGATTTTGAACGGCTCTTTAGCGTTACTGTTTTTGCCTTTTTCATGTTCTTGTAGTTACTGTACTGCACCTGGTAAGAAGTGATTCCTTTTACAGCTTTCCAGGAAACGGTTGCTTTTCCTTTGGTCTTTGATCTTACCGAAAGCCTTGATGTATTTGCCGGTGCTTTCACTGCTTTTGCCTTTGACTTTGGTTTTGGAGTTGGTTTTGCTGTCGGTTTTGGTTTTGCTGTTGGTTTTGGCGTTACCTTCGTTGTAGATGAAGGTTTTGCAGTCGGCTTTGTCACAGTTCCCGGAGATGGTTTTGTCGGATTAATAGTCGGTTCAGATGGTTTTCTTTCTATTATAAAGGTTCTGTAAAGCGTTCCTGTATAATTTCCGATACCGGTAACCGTTACAGTTGCCGTTCCTGGCTGGACATTGTTGCTGTAAGAAAGTGTATAGTCTTTTCCTTCCTTCAGTGACATTCCTTGGTAACTCATAACCATTCCAGGCTTTTTCTCTTTGCCGTCATACTGATATTTGTCAGCAGCAAGCGCGTCCGAAACCTGTGGATTCATAACATTTACAGGATTGATCACCATTTCTCCGGTCGTTGTTCCGGAATATTTTCCGATACCGGTAACTGTTACCTTAACGGTACCTGCATTAACCCTGTCTCCATCATAAGTAACCTGATAATCGGTGCCTTCTTTCATTTTGAACATGTCACTGTACATATATACATCGACGCTGTGTTCCGTTCCATCATAATTCGCATATCTATCCCCAAATGACACATACACTGCTGGTTCTTCCAGAATATCAACATAAATCTCGGAACTGCATTTTGCTTCCGGATTATATTTATCCTGTACTGTCAACGTTACTTTTCCTGATTTCAAAGCCTTGATCCATGCCCATTCGGAACCGGAAATTTCCTCTTCCACCTGCAGGACGCTCGGGTCAGAGCTTGTGATCTTCAGGTCAGAAATCTTCTTCAGAGAAGTATTCTGGAATTTGTAATCCCACAATAACTTGTATTCATTTCCACTTTTCAGGAACATGCTGTCTCTCATATGAACATAAGTTTTGTCCAGAAACAGAAATGTATAATCTACGGATGTCGGAACTGCCAGCTGCTCTGTATCTCCGCAGACACTGCATGTCTCGTCAACATGACCATCCGCTGCCACTGCTCCATATTTATAGCGATGACCATTCTGTATTCTTACCGCATGGTTAACAGACAGATCTGACAGACTGATATCATAAAATACCGTATTTTTATTTCTCCATCCATACCAGATCAGTTTACCGTCAGCAATCGTCGGTACACAATCAGAAAGGTTTCCAGCCATCTTATGTGTGCTTCCTACCTGCTGCCCACTTCCGTTCACAGCCGTGTAATATACGTATCCTCTGCTTGACCACAGCAGCACGAAACTATTGCTGCCTGTTTTTACCAGCTGAGGCGTTGCCGCACTGTCCTCGGTTCCTGCATAATCCGAGAAATAGCGTACTGTTGCAGTGCCACCATCTTTCGGTATAGAAGAAATAAAAACATTTCTTGCTGAACCCTCTCCATTCGTATCACTGTTTCCGGCTATCAGATAAGAAGAATCTGAGTATTCAAAGCCTCCCTGTGATACACCGGTGTAGTTTTCTCCGATCAGCCCCGGTATATCGAACATTGTGTATTCTGCACATTTATTACCATATGACGGAACAAATTCGCCTTTGCTGATATCTGTCGGATATTTTAATACTAGGAGTTTTCGAGGATACGCATCTCCATGATCACTTCCTACAAGTGTTCCATTATCCACCTGGATAAACTGATTGAAGGAATGGCTCACATATCCATACTTCGTGTTCATAACTCCTGTAAATGCATCTGTCAGTGACATATTCGATGTATCCACGGAAAATGTCACGTTTGCCTGATGTCCATCATACATCTGATGACATGTTCTCACAAAAATATAGTTTCCGTATCTCGCCATTCTGGCTGAACCTGCATCAAATGGAATCGTTGTATTTGCCCCGAAAAGGCCACAGGATCCCTGTGCCTTCCAGTCCTTCGAATACTTTGTCAGTCGATAGACTTCTTTTGTATTATCTCTTTCCTGGTTGTTTGCTCCGGTAAGGATGTAATAATTATTATCATCCTCATAGAACGCTCCGAAAATCGGAAGGCTCAGCTGTAAAGTCATCGTCTTCTGCAGATTATACTGTTTGTCATAATATTCGATCAGAAGTGTCTGACTGTCAATTGCCCCGGCCTGTACACGCATCAGACCTCCGTCCGGGCTTTGTGTCAGATATGAATTGACTGTCGATGACACTCCATAATAATCCTGTGCCTCCAGGTTCATTCCGGTATAAAAATTACAGGATGTTTTTACCGAATCCGAAACCGGAATATCTGCCTCTAATAAAGTTCCGGAACCAACTGCATCTGCTTCATTTTCCGTCAGTGCTCCGGCTTCATTCTGTACCTCTTCCTCTACTTCATCAAATTCCGTTTCCGAATCTCCATCAGAAAAAGCTTCCTCCTGGTCATCCACAAACTCATCTGAATTTGCTTCCTCCTGATTCCCGGGTTCCTCTTCTTCCAATGTCACATCTGTGTCTGTCTCAGGATCTCCATTTGTTGCAGGATCTGCATTTGTCACGGGATTTCCATTTAGATTCCCATTTGTCGCGGGATTTTCATCTTCCTCAACAGAAAACTCTGCTTCTGATGTAGCCTCATCGGATGCCATATTCTGTGATTCCGCCTCTGTGGTTATCATATCTGAAGAAAAATCTTCTGCATAGACCGGTGAAGTTCCCAATACACATAACGACAACAGAATGGATAAAATCTGTGCATTTCTTCTTTTCATAGTTCTCTCCTTATGTATTCTCTCTGATGTGGTTCTATATTACTACGACATTCGACAAATGAACAGAGCTTTCACATAATCAGTTACCGGTGATTTTCTAGCAACTGTGAACAGCAATATTTTTATATTTCCTATATACTGGCGAAAAAAAGAGCTTTCTGATTTTCTCTCAGAAAACTCTTCGGATATTTAAGATTTTTTATGAAGTCCGGCGGTCATTGTTTGTCGTCTCTGTATCGCAGACCTCACCGAGTGAGGCAACGTAGTAGTCGATTGATACGTTCTTGCGGCGGGTGAGTCTTTTGTTGAATTCTATGTTGATTCGTTTTGATACGAGTGTGCAGTTTTCCTGGGTTATCCCTATCAGCATTACGAGATACTGCTGGATGTTGTATCGGGTGTAAAAATCGCCTTTACGGACTGCTTTCTGAATGGACTCGCGGAGAATTTCTGAATAGTATTTCTGATTTTCGTCATCTGTCTCGATATTTATAAAGTCCAGGGTGCAGAGCATCAGGAATACGGACATGCCGGTTCGTTCCATCATGCGGCCGAACACGTGGTAAACGTCCACGAAGCTTGGATAGGTGCAGTAGTAAGCGCCTTCGATGGATTCTTTTTCGCGGAGGCGGTACTTGATGTCTTCGATCGCGCCTGCTACCTGAGAGGTTCGCTCTCCCATAAGTTTGAATCGCTCGAGCATTCCGGCAGATGGTGACAGGCCGAGTTCGTCGAACATCAGCTTGGTTGTTCTTTTGTAGACATCGAGGCCGTCTTTGTAGCGGGACATTCCGATGAGGCTGTCGATTTCCCATATCTGCCAGTCGTAGAATGGATAGATTTCGGCTGCGCTGTGTGCAACACGGTAGAGTTCTTCGAATTTTTCTTCGGTTTTCAGGTAGTGGCACAGTTCTTCGACACAGTCGAAATACATATCTCGACATGCGATGTTTTCGACTGCCGCCCAGTCCTCGCCCATCATATCCGGGAGGAATTCTCCGGTATAGAGTTTCCATGCTTTGGCGTAGATTTCCATTTTGGTCTTTTGGGATTTTTCGTGACGTGCTGATTCGATCGTCTGCTTGAAGTCGCATACGTCTACTGAAGTTTCGATATCCGGGTCCCAGGTACACATTCCAGCATTTATATTGATGTAACTGCTTTCCGGAAGCCCCGCTGCGGTGAGCTGCTTTCGGAGCCTGAATATTGTGTTGTTGAGGCTGCCGTTTTTATTTTCGACATCGCTTCGGCCATACAGGGCATCGATGAGTGCTGCTTTGGAGATTCCTCCATCCTGTGTATGTAGAAGTAATAATTGAAACAGCTGTGTGGTCTTTGATACATTGTTACGGTCCAGGACCAGTTCTTTTCCTTTATATTCCAGTGTAAATCCACCTAACATTCGAACTTTCAGTATATTTTTCATACTTTTCTCCTTCAACAGATATCGTGTTCTGTTTCTTGTCTTTTCATTTTGATTAGACTCGTCCTTATTTAGCATATCACTCAATATGTTAAAGTTCTACCACCAAAATACACAAAAAAAGACTGTTATTATTATTCAATCCGCTAATAACAACAGTCTTTTAAGCTCTATCTAGCAGATAATTCCTTTGCTATCTCATCTATTTTTTCCTGAGTATAACCGGTATACTCTTTTATCTTGTCCATAGTTTCATGATTCATAAGCATTTTCTCAATCAACTCTCTTCGTCCAAATTCAATTCCCTCCTGTTTTGCTTCCTCCCGTAATTCATCAATTGCAAGACACATACTTGTTTCCTCCTTTTCTTCATTGAATTTCAGTTTTGAGTTAGTAAGTGTATTCAGCATGACTACCGTTTCTGTCTTCATGTTCTGAAATCCGTCATCGGTTTGGATCAGGTCAACCAGTTTTTCTTTTTCCTTCGAATATTTGATATACAACAGTACTTCCCGCAGATCTGTGTGAAAACGGTTGATTTCTCTGTTACGACCGAACGGCCGAAGATAATAAGATACAGTTTCCTGTAAAGAACAAAAAGAAATGTGATGCTTTGTTATATTTTAGCACAATATGCTCCGCAAGTCCACGAGAACATTTTGCTCTTTTTTCGACATAAAAAACAATCCCACCGCAATTGTTGTAGGATTCTTAATATCAACTTGGTGATAGGCATCTGCAGCTCCAATTTCAGCAAGTTGCAGATGCTTCCAACCCCAGCCAGGCATCTGCAGCTCCAATACTAGCAAATTGCAGATGCTTCCGATCCTGACCAGGCATCTGCAAATCCAATTCCAGCAAGTTGCAGATGCTTCCAACCCCGGCCAGGCATCTGCAAATCCAATTCCAGCAAGTTGCAGATGCTTCCGACCCTGACCAGGCATCTGTAGCTCCCAAAACAACAAATCAAAGATGCCCACCGGTGAATTTTCTTCTAAAATTCGCTGGTGGGCATCTTTATTGCATCTCTATTTCATCAAATAGCTATATATGTCTCTTTTTGATACACCGCGGTCTTTCGCGACCTGTTTCATGGCATCTTTTCTGGACATTCCCTGTTTTTCATAGATTTCCATATGCTCTTCTATGGAAATCTCTTCCCACGAGGCCACTGCTTCTTCTTTCAGTTCCTGACGGCTTTTGCCCTCGATGACCAGCACACATTCTCCGAGCGGTTTTTCTTTCTCATAATGTATGATCAGGTCATCAATCGTTGAATGAAAGGCTGTCTCATGTTTCTTTGTCAGTTCTCTGCAAAGTGTCATTCTGCGGTTTCCAAGGGTTTCCCTCAGATCTCGCAGTGTCCTTACAAGTTTATGCGGAGCCTCATACAAAATGATCGTCCGGGTCTCATTGACCAGCTCTTCCAGAACTTCTTTGCGCTCTTTTTTGTCCATCGGAAGAAATGCTTCAAAAGCAAACCGTCTGGTAGGAAGTCCTGATAATGTAAGCGCGGTAATGCATGCTGCCGGACCCGGAAGGGATGTTACTTCGATTCCGGCCTCATAACACATAGCAGCCAGTTCTTCACCCGGATCCGAAATTCCCGGTGTCCCGGCATCCGTGATCAGTGCGATATTCATACCGTTCTGCATCTTCTCGATCAGTGTATATGCTTTTTCAATCTTGTTATATTCATGATAACTGGTCATCGGTGTTTTGATTTCAAAATGATTCAGCAGTTTAATACTGTTTCGGGTATCTTCTGCCGCGATCAGATCCACTTCCTTCAATGTGCGGAGTACTCGAAGTGTAATATCTTCCAGATTTCCGATTGGGGTTGCACAAAGATATAATTTTCCACTCATCCGGGAATCCCCTTTCTCTCAGATTATTTGATTCTTTTATACTCTTCCGTATATTTCAAGAATATCACTGGTATAAACACCTGGTTTCTCATAGACGATCAATGGTCGCTCCACCGTTATTCTGGAATTTCCACCTTTTCGTGCTTCGATCAGAACCATATTGGGTTCACGATCTATGTACGGGTACACCAGCTGCATTCTCTTGGGTTCCAGTTTATATTTCATGAGAACCTGAAAGATTTCTGCCAGACGGAAAGGTCTGTGGACCATATAAAAACGTCCTCTGTCTTTCAGCACTGCTGCTGCCTGGCTCACTACATCTTCCAGTGTACAGAGAATCTCATGTCTTGCAATTGCTTTTGCCATGTATGAGTTCTGCAGGCCATGCTGTCCGATCATATAGGGCGGATTGCTTGTCACTGCATGAAAAGAAGCTGCTCCAAAAATTTCAGCAGCTTCCTTTATGTCTCCGCATACAATATCAATATCAGCTTCCAGATGATTGTACGATACGCTTCGTCTCGCCATATCTGCACATTCTTCCTGGATCTCAAGTCCTGTCAGATGTGAACCCTTGTCTTTGGCTTTCAGCAGAAAAGGAATGATTCCCGTTCCGGTTCCCATATCCAGAACCTTTTCATTCTGTCGGATATCTGCAAATCCAGATAACAGAACTGCGTCCATTCCGAAGCAGAACTTTTCCGGATTCTGTATCACATACAGACCATTCTGAAGATCATCAACCCGTTCTCCCGGATATACCAGATCATTCTGCGGATTTTTTTCCATGGGATTTAGAATCTCCTTCTTTTTACTCAATGTCCCTTGTTTCTTTGTCAGTGTTCTTTGCTTTTTTCTTGCGTGACCGGAATTTCAGTTCTCCTACCGGATATTCCTGAATCTCCTTTTCATCATTGACTTCCACGATTACTTTGACTCTCTGTCTGAGAACATTTACACTGTGTACAATTCCCTGTAATCCATCCGGAAGAGTAACCGTATCTCCGGTTCCTGGAAGGCTCTTGTTCAGTGCTTCGTAGGTTTCCTGCTCATTCTTGAGACAACACATCAATCTGCCGCAGACACCGGAAATCTTGGTCTGGTTCAGTGACAGATTCTGCTCTTTTGCCATCTTGATAGACACAGGTGCAAACTCGGAAAGATAGGTGTGACAGCAAAGCTGTCTGCCGCAGATGCCGATTCCCCCAAGAATCTTAGTCTCATCTCTTACTCCGATCTGGCGAAGTTCGATTCTTGTCTTAAAGATAGCTGCCAGGTCCTTGACCAGCTGACGGAAATCAATTCTTCCATCTGCCGTAAAATAAAACAGCACTTTGTTATTGTCAAATGTATACTCCGCATCAATCAGTTTCATTTCCAGACCATGTTCGCGGATTTTTTTCTGGCAGATTTTAAATGCCTCTTTTTCTTTCAGGCGGTTCTGTTTCTCCCTGTCCTCATCTGCCTGTGTGGCAACGCGAAGGACTTCTTTCAGCGGATGGACCACCTCATCCTCACCCACTTCTTTCGGTCCGAGTACAACTCGTCCGAACTCCACACCGCGGGCAGTCTCTACGATCACATGATCACCGATCTTCATTTTATAGTTTTTCGGATCAAAATAATAAATCTTTCCGACATTTCTGAATCTTATACCAACAATTTTTGTCATTCTATCTCTCCCTGATTGTCAGGAACAGAAGTTCAAGTGCAAGTTCAAAATTAACGTTTGCACGAAGCCTTACTTTTGTTTTTTCCAGTGCTTCCAGAATCTTTTCCAGGTTCTCATAGGAACGCTGGCTCGCCTGTTCCTTTATATAATTGATTTCTTGTTTAAATACCAGGTTGTCAACCTCCTGAGTTGCCTTAAACATAAGAACATCCCTGAACCAGAACTGGAAAATATCCAGATAATCACTGATATTCTGCTTTTCATCAGAAAGTGCCTTGATCTCATCGGACAATTCATATACTTCCATCGTATTTACATACTTGAGAATCTTCAGGGCTTTCTCTGTCATTCTGGAAAACTCTTCTGATGTAGCAGCTTCTTTGGCTCTGCCAATACTTCCCTGTGCAAAGGAAGCATCTATCTCTGCCTGATAATCCGGCACATGAAGCCGTTCCATCAGGTATTTCTTAACAAGGCTGTCATCAACCACCTTCAGATCCAGACGCACACATCTGGACTGGATCGTCGGCAGAAGTGCATCCACATTGCTGGTCAGCAGCATGATCACTGCATATTCCGGTGGTTCTTCTATTGTTTTGAGAAGGGCATTCTGTGCCTGTACCGTCATCATCTCCGCATCAGGAATAATGTAAACCTTGTGCGGACTGCTGTATGGCTTAATCGCAACATCGTGAATCACCTGTTCCCGGATCTCATCAATAGAGATCGTACCAGGTTTCTCATGATTGACCATAATGATGTCCGGATGATTCTTGCCCAGCGCCTTCTTACAGGAGTCACATTTCTGACATGGCTCTGTTCCACCGGCTTCGCACTGCAGTGTCATCGCATATGTGGTTGCAAGAAGCTTCTTGCCGGATCCGGGTCTGCCTGTAAAAATATATGAATGGGAAACTTTTCCCGTCTTCATGGCATTTTGGAGATGCCGGATAATTTCCTCGTGTCCGATAATATTATTGAAACTGACCATTCAGAATCACCTCTCTTGTTTATAGTTTCATATACGAATCTTTGTTCGCTATAGTGTCATTATATCATACTTTATTAGCCATTCAAAACTATTTTTAACTATGACATGGAATTTACATAATTTATAATATTTTTGACACATAAATCCAAATCATCATTAACAAATCGCTTCTGTATTTCTGCTTCCTTTATTTTCTCTTCGGAAAAATCCTCCTCATCCGCAAGAAAACGTCTGCAAAGTTCTTTATACTTTGGTGTTTCCTGTTCCTGCTCTCTTCGGATTGCACGGATCAGACGTTCTCCGTTCTCTACTTCAATGTATATCGGAATAACTGAATCTTTTCCATAGTAATTCTTCATCTTCTGAAAAGATTCCAGCGTTCCGATTCCAAGATAATTTCCGTTCTTAAGGTCAATCTGTCCGTCATCTGCCGTAAAATACGTCCAGACACCATAAACAGTATTATAAGCACGGGATTCAATAACCTTTCCCGCCTCTTCAAACTCTTTTAATTTCTGATCATCTGTAAAATAGTACTGTACACCATCTTCTTCTCCGTCACGTACCGGTCTTGTTGTATACAGGATCAGTTTTTTCAGATTCAGTTCTTTATTACCGGCCAGTCTGGAATAGATTTTATCTTTTCCAGAGGCACTTTTACCCATAATATAAAAAATCTTACCCATGAATTTCTTCGTCTTGCTCCTTTGTACTCTGGGGCTGTTGTTCTACCACAAGGATCGTCTTATTTGTATAGTCTTCCAGTCCCTGCAGATATAACCCCTTATCCATGTATATTCTCATATTACGGATAAATTGTCCAGTAATCTGTTCTCCCGGAGTGATCAGCGGAATTCCCGGTGGATACAGATAAGCAAATTCTGCTGAAATTCTGCCGATGCTTTCTTCCAGCGGACATTTTTCTGTCGGTGCTTCCATTGCATCTGCCATAGACATCATCTGCGTCAGTACAAAATGCATGGATCTAGTGTCCAGTTTTTTATTTTCTTCTGCCGGTATTCCTGCTTTTATCAGATCTGCCTGTTCCTGATCCAGTTCTTCGATTGCCTGACACAATCGCTCAAAACCTTCTTCACGGTCTCCTACTGCTGCAATAGCGAGCGCATAATTTTCGGACTCCATTTCCATCTGAATATGGTAGCGGTCAAGAAGGATATGATACAGGTCACTTCCTGACAGTAAAGAAGCTCTGGTAGAAAAGACCAGTTTAGAACGGTCATAATCGAAGACTCCATTCTTTCCTTTGACCGGATCTACCAGACGGATATATTTGCACACGGAAAGTCTCTTTCTTGTCTGTTCCAGTATTCTGGTGAAATCACGGAACATCTGTTTTCCTTCTGCTGCCATCGTATCCATACAGGCATCGATACTTGCCATCAGAATATACGACGGGCTGCTGGTCTGATAGATTCCCATAAATCTGCGGATCAGCCTGCTGTCAACGCGGTCGCTGCAGTTATGAAGTACGGCAGTCTGTGTCATGGCCGGCAGTGTCTTGTGAAAACTCTGGATCACGAGATCTGCCCCAAGTTCTGCTGCCGAAGCCGGAAAATAATTTGAAAAATGAAAATGTGCTCCATGTGCTTCATCTACGATCAGCGGCACTCCATATTTATGTGCGATCTCTGCAATCTCTTTTACATCTGAAACAACACCGTCATACGTAGGTGAAGTGATCAGTACCGCCTGTATCTCCGGATTCTCAGCCAGACATCTTTCCACTTTGTCCGGAAAAATTCCGCCGTTTATCCACCACTCACTGTCCATCTGTGGATAAATATAGGCAGGTTTCAAATTTCTCAGATAGATGGCATGATACACTGCTTTGTGACAGTTTCTTGCAACAAGGATCTGGCCATTCCTCGGAACCGCCGCTGAGATTGCCGCAAGAAGTGCTGCGGTACTTCCATTAACACTGTAAAAGCTCTCTCTGGTCCCATATAGTTTCGCCACATTCTGTTGTGCCTCCAGAAGAAGGTCTTCCGGATGATGGAGATTATCAAAGCCTTCTATCTCAGTGATATCCCTTTCAAGAGGGAACTCCCCTCTGACAGATGCGGCATTTCTTTTGTGCCCCGGCATATGAAAAGGATAATAATCAGACCGGCTGTACTCTTCTAGTTTTCTGTATAATCTCTCCATTAAAGATTCTCCATATTCGTTATACTTTGAAACGATAACCTACTCCCCAGATAGTCTCTATATACTGAGGCTTTGCTGTATTAAACTCAATTTTTTCACGGATTTTCTTGATATGAACTGTAACAGTTGCAATATCTCCTACTGACTCCATATCCCAGATCTGGCGGAACAGTTCTGCTTTTGTAAATACACGGTTCGGATTCTCTGCAAGAAAAGTAAGAAGATCAAATTCCTTTGTTGTGAATGTTTTCTCTTCACCATTTACCCATATACGTCTCGCAGTCTTATCAATCTTAATTCCACGGATCTCAATAATATCATTCTTTACTGCACTGGATCCTACCAGTCTGTTATAACGCTCCATGTGAGCTTTTACCCTGGCCACCAGTTCGCTCGGGCTGAATGGTTTTGTCATATAATCGTCTGCCCCAAGTCCCAGTCCACGGATCTTATCAATGTCATCTTTCTTTGCAGATACCATAATGATCGGGATATTTTTCTCCTGACGTACCTGACGGCATATATCAAACCCATCTACTTCCGGAAGCATCAGATCCAGTATAATCAGATCATAATCTTCATTGAGTGCTTTTTCAAGGCCCACATCTCCTCTGTTTGCTATCTCTACTTCAAATCCGGAAAGTTCCAGATAATCCCTCTCCAGATCTGCGATTGCTTCTTCATCTTCGATGATCAGTATTTTACTCATTCATAGGTACCTCCTGATATTTTCTCAAAACAAAGTACATGATCGTTCCGATTCCTTCCCGACTGGTTGCCCACACTTTGCCACCATGATCCTCCAGAATCTTACGAACGATAGAAAGACCGATTCCGCTTCCTCCCTTGGATGAATTACGTGAAACATCCGTCCTGTAGAAACGGTCAAAAATATACGGCAGATCTTTGGATTCAATTCCCTTGCCATTATCCTCAATCTCAACCTGTACGAAATCTCCGACATCTTTTACTCTGATCTGTATGATGCCCTTCATTCCATTCTGCTTATCCATATATTTAATGGCATTGCTGATGATATTATGAATCACTCTTCGTATCTGTTCGCCATCTGCAATTACAAGCACATCTTTATCTACATAATTTGCATAGCAGAGCTGGATACCTCTTGTTTCCAGCTCCAGTCCCACTTCTTCTGCGCAGTCAGAGAAATAATCTTCTACATTCAGCTTACTGAATGTATATGGGATACGGTTCGTATCAATTTTAGAATAGAACGTCAGCTCATTGATCAGATGATCCATCTCATTGGTCTTATTGTAAATCGTCCTGACATAGCGGTCCATCTTCTCCGGTGTATCTGCCACACCATCCATGATTCCTTCTACATATCCCTTCACCGCTGTGATCGGAGTCTTGAGGTCATGGGAAATGTTGCTGATCAATTCTTTATTTTCCCTATCCATGGCGATTTTTTCTTCTGCTGATTCTTTCAGTCTGCGGCGCATCTCTTCGAAATCCCGGCAAAGCTCCGAAAATTCATCTGTTCCCTCGACATCCAGAACAAAATCCAGATTTCCTTCTTTGATATTCTGCGTCGCCTTTCGCAGTTTGACCAGCGGTGCCGCCACACTTCTGTAGATCCACAACCCCACAGAAACGCCTGTGAAGATAAGAATGATAAAAGCAGTAAAAAAAAGATCCTTCGTCATGATCTGGATTCTTGCCTGACTGCTTCCCGTATCGGAAATTGTAATATCGTAGGATGTTTCCTGTGCAGATTCATTGTTGGCTGCATTCCTGTGCTGTGTCTCACTGATTCCAAACAGGGCAGCAGCAAATAAAAGAAGCGGTACCAATATTACCATCATGAATCCCACAATGATTCTGTTTTTCAGTTTCATGAAATTCCCTCGTTTCTGTAAAACTTATAATTGCTTCTTAAGCAAAAAATGAACGCACAATATCGAAGTTCTTCTTCGCTATATATGCGTTCATTATATCATATCACTATATTCTTATCTCTAAATTTTCTATAAAATCCATGAAACCGTCTTGTATTTTACAGATATTTCTTAAGATCTTCGGCTTTGTCCAGTTTTTCCCATGGAAGATCTACATCTGTACGGCCGAAATGTCCGTAAGCAGCAGTCTGTTTGTAGATTGGTCTTCTCAGATCAAGCATACGAATGATTCCTGCCGGACGAAGATCGAAGTTTTCACGAATGATTTCTACAAGTTCTGTATCGGAAAGTTTGCCTGTTCCAAATGTGTTCACATTGATGGAAGTAGGTTTTGCTACACCGATTGCATAAGAAAGCTGGATTTCACATTTGTCAGCCAGTCCTGCTGCAACAATATTCTTTGCAACATAACGTGCTGCATAAGCTGCGGAACGGTCAACTTTTGTGCAGTCTTTACCGGAGAAAGCACCGCCGCCGTGACGTCCTGCTCCACCGTAAGTATCAACGATGATCTTACGACCTGTAAGTCCACTGTCACCATGAGGTCCACCGATTACAAAACGTCCTGTAGGATTGATGAAATATTTTGTCTCATCATCAACCATATCAGCAGGGATGATTTCATCGAATACATATTTTTTGATATCTTCATGAATCTGTTCCTGTGTAACTTCCGGATCATGCTGTGTAGAACATACAACTGCATCGATACGGATCGGTTTTCCTTCTTCGTTATATTCAACAGTTACCTGTGTTTTTCCGTCTGGTCTTAAGTATGGCAGAGTTCCGTCTTTGCGTACTTTTGTCAGCTGGCGTGCAAGTTTGTGTGCCATGTTGATCGGATATGGCATATATTCTTCTGTTTCATTGGAAGCATATCCAAACATCATACCCTGGTCTCCGGCACCGATTGCATCGATCTCGTCTTCACCCATTTTTGCTTCCAGAGCTTTATCAACTCCCATTGCGATGTCTGTGGACTGCTCATCGATTGCTGTGATGACTGCACATGTTTCTGCATCAAAACCGTATTTTCCACGTGTATAGCCAATTTCCCTTACGGTATCTCTTACGATTTTCTGGATGTCAACATAAGCACTTGTTGTGATCTCACCCATTACAAGTACAAGACCTGTTGTTGTTGCTGTCTCGCATGCAACACGTCCCATCGGATCTTCTTTCATGATTGCGTCAAGAATCGCATCAGAAATGGCATCACACATTTTGTCCGGATGGCCTTCTGTTACTGATTCAGAAGTAAATAAAATTTTTTCTTTCTCCATTGTTAACCTCTTTCTGTAAATAATCAGTTAAATGTTCTACGAATTACTCCATTGCTCCGCAATTCTCGTAATTCTGCAATCAACAACAAATAAGACAGCCCCAACAATAGGACTGTCTTGAAATTTATTTCAATCCTCTTATTGTTCGATGACTCGCTCAGGTTGGCACCTTCCTTATACATAAAGGGGTTGCCGTGGCTTCATAGATCCTTTGTACCTCCACCACTCTGAATAAAAGGCCGTTTTATTTAGTTATTCTTAGTTGATATTGCAGTACATACAATATACTCATTTTATATAATTGTCAAGTATAAAAACTGACAACTTTTATCATCCTACGCGAAGACGGAATTTCTGGATTTCTTTCTCGCTGGAAACTTTCTCAATCTCAGCACCGAGACTTCTCAGTTTCTCTTCGAAATTCTCATATCCACGCTGGATATAAACGATATCATCAACAACAGTGATTCCGTCTGCGGCCAGACCTGCAATGACAAGTGCTGCTCCTGCACGGAGGTCCGGTGCACTTACTCTTGCGCCTGTCAGTTTCTTGACACCGTCGATAATTGCTGAATTACCTTCGACTTTAATGCATGCTCCCATTCTGGAAAGCTCGTCCGCATATTTGAAACGGTTTTCAAAAATACTCTCCGTAACAATACTGGTTCCTTCTGCAAGTGCCAGAGTTACTGCGATCTGCGGCTGCATATCTGTCGGATATCCCGGATAAGGAAGTGTCTTCACATGTGTGCGGTGAAGTCTCTTGCCTGCACGTACACGTACAGCATCATCAAATTCTTCAACCTCACAGCCGATTTCTTCCAGTTTGGCTGTAGTTGCTTCCAGATGTTTCGGGATAACATTCTTAACGGTAACATCACCACCGGTTGCTGCAGCTGCGAACATGAATGTTCCGGCTTCAATCTGATCCGGGATGATGGAATATTCGGTACGGTGAAGTTTCTCAACTCCTTTGATACGGATAACATCTGTACCTGCACCTTTGATGTTGGCGCCCATGCTGTTCAGGAAGTTTGCGACATCAACGACATGCGGCTCTCTTGCTGCATTCTCGATGATTGTACGTCCTGATGCCATAGATGCTGCCATCATGATATTGATCGTGGCTCCTACTGAAACTACATCCAGGAAGATATGACTTCCGTGAAGATTCTCTGTCTCGGCAACGATTGCTCCGTGAAGAATATTCACAGATGCGCCAAGTGCACGAAATCCTTTGAGATGCTGGTCGATCGGACGGCTTCCGATGTTGCATCCGCCAGGAAGCGGTACTTCTGCATGTTTGTATTTACCAAGTAATGCACCCAGCAGATAATAGGATGCACGGATTTTTTTAATATATTCATAATCAACGCTGATGTCGTTGATCGTAGAACCATTGATTTTTACTGTAGATCTGTCAATTCGCTCTACCTGTGCGCCAATACCGGCAATTGCTTCCAATAAAACATTAATGTCTCTTACATCAGGCAGGTTCTCGATAAGGATTGTTTCATCCGTCATAATTGCTGCAGAAAGAATTGCAAGTGCAGCATTTTTGGCGCCACCAATTTCTACTTCTCCCACTAACGGGTTGCCGCCTTTAATTACATACTGTTCCATAAAGCACCTCTATAATTATTTTCACTCCGTAAGCCGAAGCAAATATCAGAAATTTATTATCAGACTTTTAAACACTTTTAATACTTTGTTAAAAAGCTCAGTTTCGTATTATAACACAAATTTCACATTTGTAAATAAAAATTTCCTCTGTACGCTTCTGCTCCCCTGCTTTTCAATGGTTACTCTTACTTTTCTTTCAGTGTTTTCAAAAGAATCTCCAGACTTGCTTCCAGATCTTTCCCCTCTTCATCTATCACAATATCTGCGTACTTTTCGTACAATGGAGTTCTTTCTTCATACAGATCCGTAAGGGTCTGTCCTTCTCTCAGCAAAACGCCTCTGCCCTTCAGATTTCCGAGTCGCTTTGAAAGAGCATTTAAAGACAATTTCAAATACACAACGGTTCCTATGGATTTCAGATGTTCCATGGCTTCTTCGCAGTAAACAACGCTTCCACCTGTTGCAATGACCGTATTCTCTGCCTCTATTGATGCATTGACACGATTCTCAACATCTTTAAATCCTTTATATCCTTCTTCTTCTATGATTTCGGACAGGCGTCTCTTTTCCTGTTTCTGAATCAGAAGATCGGAATCAAGGAACTGATAGCCCAATACCTTCGCCAGTACAACCCCTATTGTACTTTTTCCTGCTCCCGGCATTCCTATCAACGTTATATTATTCATAAAATTTCTTTTCTCCTGTCTCTTATGAATTGCTTAAAGAATATTTTACCATAAACAGCAGTATTCTGCAATCTCTTTTAAATCAAGGCTTGGCGGTCTTTTTCGTTTTTGGGCGAACAGCTTTTTTACGTTTTTTTACACTGTATCCAAAAGTTCCCAGCTTCTTTCCTGTGCCAAGATATTCTCCATGAGAATAGACCAGCGGTCTGGCTCTGTTCAGGTCAAAACGATTATTTTCGTCCATATAGCGTTCGTCTGCATGAACTGCAACAACCTCTGCCAGAAACATATGATGTGAACCAAGCTCTCTGATTTCTTTTACTCTGCATTCGATCGACACCGGAGCCTCTTTTATCATCGGTGCTTTTACGATATCCGCCTTTTCTCTCGTAAGTCCGGTCTCTTTGAATTTATCTACATCACGTCCAGATCTGACTCCACAGTAATCCGTTGCTGCAGCAAGTTCTTCTGTTGTCAGATTGATCACGAATTCTCCGGTTTCTTTTATCATGTGATAGGAAAAACGCTCCGGTCTTACTGAAATATAAGCCATCGGAGGATTGGTACAGATGGTACCGGTCCATGCAACCGTTATAATATCATCCTGCCCTTTCCCATCTGTAACGCTCACCATGACTGCCGGGATCGGGTATATCATATTGCCTGGTTTCCATGTTTGTTTTGCCATTTGTTTTCCTCCGATTTATACGTAATCGCTGCCGATCATCTGTGCGGCCTCCATAAGTGGCGGAATCAGCTGTTTCTTACGTGATACGACACCTTTCAGATAAATCGTTCCATCCTTAGGTTCAATCTTAAATGCGTTGACAGCCATTTCCTCACTTCCCTCGCCATAGAACAGAAGCTCTGTAGACTGCTCCATAATATCTGTCAGCATAAAGTATACTCTTGATACACCGTGACGTCCGCATTCGCTGACCATAAACGGAATCAAACGTTCTTTGATCTCGCGCAGTTCGTCTGCATCCATGGAGCTGATCTGACCTACACCGAAGCAGATATCTCCCTCTGCAATAAACTTCTTGTAATCCTGATAGAAGATTTCCTCCGGAGATTTGTCTTTCAGATTGCTTCCTGCCTTAAACATTTCTCTTGCAAATTCTTCAATGGAAATGTCTGCAATAAGTGCAAGTGCACCTGCAGCCATTTTGTCCTGCAGTGTACAGGTCGGAGAACGGAACATCAGTGTATCAGAAATGATCGCAGCGCAGAGAAGTCCGGCGATTTTAGGCGGAATCTCCAGTTTCTGTTCTCCATACATCTGATACATGATCGTGCCTGTACAGCCAACCGGCTGATTGCGGAAACTGATCGGCTGCATTGTTTGCAGTGTGCCCAGTTTGTGATGATCGATGATCTCCATGATATCAGCCTTATCAATATTATCTACAGCCTGGTCTTTTTCATTATGATCTACCAGAACCACTTTTTTCCTGTGCATGTCCAGGAAATTACGTCTGGAAATCGTACCAATACATTTGCCTTTTTTGTTGATGACCGGGAATGCACGATGACGATGTTTGATCATTACTTCCTGAATATCATCTGTAAAATCTTCTGTGTTAAATGTAACCAGATTATCTGTTTTCATGATATATTTAACAGGAATACTCTGATTGATCAGACGTGAGATCGTAAAGGTATCATACGGAGAAGAAATAATGACTATATCTTTCTCATGTGCCAGTTTCAGTACCTTTTCGGTAACTTCAATCCCCATTCCAACGATGATACAGCTTACATTCTGCTCAATCGCCTGCAGATGGTCTTCTTCACGATTACCCATGATGACCATATCATTTTCTTCTACATATTCTTTCATCTTATCCGGATTGGCAGTTGCTACCATAATCTTTCCCTGGATAAAATATCCATGTGCGTTACCTTCGATCACTTTTCCTCCGATTGTCTCAGCGATTCGCTGATACTGCGTTCTCGCTCTGGAAAGAAGATAGCTGTCTGTTGTATCCATATATGTTTTTGCAATATCACCAATTGTGATCAGGCCTTCCAATGTGCCGTCTTTTTCACGAATCGGCAGAGAAACGATGCTGTTTTCCTGCATCAGATCCCATGCATTTTTCAGTGACATGCTCTTATTTGCTTCCGGACTCAGGCGGATATCCATATCCTTTACCTGTGTTCCTATATTGCTTAAGTATCCTGGTGGATGTACTCCAAAACGATTCAGTACATATTCTGTTTCTTCATTGATCTGTCCTGCACGTTTTGGAATATATCTGCTTTCCTGCGTAGTTCTGTTTTTGATATCACAATAGGCGATTGCAGAACAGATGGAATCTGTATCCGGATTTTTGTGTCCGATAACAAAAATTTTTTCCTGATTTTTCATAAAAATAAAATCCTCTTATTAATTAATCTAATTTAATGTTTGCAAAAAGTGATCCCAAAGAAGTCGTTGCCTGCTCTCCTGCATCCGGCACTTCGTAAACCTCTTCTTCGATTTCCTTTGCCATCATATCTGTTGCTTCTTTGATGCTGAGACTGAGTTTGCCATCTTTGATTGCAGTAACTTTGACCTTTACCGTATCTCCCACTGCCAGAACCTCTGATGGTTTCTTGATCCTTTTTTCACAGATCTGTGAAATGTGAACCAGGCCGGAAAGTCCATTTCCAAGATTTACAAATGCCCCATATGGCTGAAGACTCTCTACAGTTCCTTCTGTTACAAGACCAATCTCCAGGTTTGAAACTTTATTTTTTCTTTCTTCTTCCGCTTTTGCTCTGAGAATTTCTTTGGCAGAAAGAATCAGTTTCTTACTTTCTTTGTCTACATCCAGCACCTGTACCTGAATCGGTTTATTCAGATATTCTTCTGTGTCCTCCACATAATTCAGTGCAAGTTTGGATGCTGGAATAAATCCCCTTACACCTTCCACATACGCAATAACACCGGCATTTGTGATTCCTTTTACTACAACATCCAGCACTTCACCGGATTCTTTCAGTTCTTTTAATTTATCCCATGCCAGCACGTCTACTGCCTCAACTCTGGAAAGAAGAATATTTCCCTGTCCATCGTCTTTTCTTACAACTGTTGCAGAGACTTCATCTCCTTCATGTACTTCATCCTTCAGGCTGAATCCCGGTTCTCTGCTGTAGTTTTCTGCCGGAATCACGCCCTCTGCATAATATTTCAGATCAAGGATTACTTCTTTTTCATCTACACTGATTACAGTCCCTGTAAGAATATCGCCTTCTTCTATTGTTTTCATAGACTCTTCCAGTTCTTTTTCATAATCTTTCATTGATTCAGCCATGATTTTCCGTTCTCCTTTACTTATACTTGTTATTCTTTATTTATTATCTGTATTATAGCATGCCACATGTTTTCGCAATGCATTTCCTTCAATACATTCTTTTGTACCCTTATATCAATTATATTATAACCTGTAAAATAAAAAAAGCCCCCAAAATAGGGGCTTATAAACGAGGAGTGCCCCGGCAGTGGTTTACCGGGGCGATTATTATGAAAAAATTTATGTGTAATGAAGAACATTACAACGTCTGTTTTGTGTAGCTCTTTCGAACTATCCTTATAGTACCAGTTATTTATGAACATAGTATGAACAAGTCATGAATCTTTCGTGTATTTGCACAATTTTTTCGTTTTTCACCCTCGTTTTTTATAAAAATGTAACATATGGTTTTTTTATGTTTTTTTACTTGTTGTGTATTTTATACATTGTCATATAACAGAACTCTTCTTAGTTCAGAAATCCTTTTACAAGCTCAACAAGTTTGCCAAGAATTCCCTTCACATCTTCCTTCGTAATTCCAAGGCTTTCCAGTTTGTCATACACTTTGTTTACCTGAGATCTCAGCTCATTCTCATCCAGATCCATGTTTTTGAATTTATTGTACAGCTGAATTAATGTGGATTTGTCAGAATCAGAAAGAGTTACCCCTAATTCTCCAGCTGCAACATCCAGTGCACTGCTGATCTGATCATCTGTTACATTTACTGTTCCCAGAGTTTCTTTGGCAGAGATAATAAGATCTACCACTTTATCCGGATCTGATAACAGGTCATCTACTCCACTCTGCTCCAGAAGTTCTACTGCCTGATCTACAGCAGCATCTGTTGTCTGATCTGCATAAACCATGGCAGGTGCAGTACATGTAAGAGCTCCTGCAAGAATAAATGCACTTAATTTGTTTATTTTCATCATTTTAATTACCTCCTGAATAAATACAATTACAGTTTCTATCAATGATACGAACTGCATTATAACACACTCTGAAAAAAAAGCTGTAAAATATTCTTAATTCATAGAACTTTCGACAATCGTTCACTTTTTTTTCATAAGTTAAACATGATTCCATCACAATTTCTGGATATACTAAGACCATAAAAATAATACAGCCAACATTATTTTTATAAAATTTTCTTTTTCATATGTTGATTGCCGAAAAGCAATCAACTCTCCTTCCTTTTAAATTTAATAAATATTACTATAAAAGGCATCCGACCAGCCACCGGATGCCTTTTATAGTTGTTATTTTTATTATTTCATATCTACAAAAATATCTGCCAGTGCAGCAAACTGTTCCAGGGTAAGAGCCTCACCTCGGATATTCAGTGGAAGTCCACATTCCGTGATTGCCTGCTCAACCTGTTCTTTGGTAAACTGCAGCTCCTGTGAATTTTTTAATCCGTTTGCCAGTGTCTTTCTTCTCTGGTTAAAAGAAGCGCGGATAATACGGAACATCAGCTTTTCATCCTTTGCCTGTACCGGCGGATTCTGATGTCTGGTCAGCCGGATCACTGCACTGCCAACCTTCGGTCTCGGCATAAAACAGTTCGGCGGAACATTTGCCACGATCTCCGGTTTTGCATAATACTGTACTGCCAGTGATAAAGCGCCATAATCCTTGGATCCGGGACCTGTCTGCATTCTGTCTGCAACTTCTTTCTGAACCATTACCGTAATGGAATCTACAGGCACATGACTTTCAAACAGTCCCATAATGATCGGTGTTGTTATATAATACGGCAGATTTGCCACAACTTTGATCGGACGTCCCTGATTCTTTTCATCTGCGATCTTCCGGATATCTGTCTTCAGGATATCACCATGTATCACAGATACATTATCCCACTCTTTCAGCGTATCCTGAAGAATCGGGATCAACGCGTCATCAATCTCAACTGCAGTAACCTCTCTGGCCGCATCTGCCAGATACTGAGTCATCGTTCCGATTCCTGGTCCGATTTCCAGTACAAAATCATCTTTTGTAATTTCAGATGCCTCAATGATCCTGTCCAGAACACGGGTATCGATCAGAAAATTCTGACCAAACCTTTTCTGGAACACAAATCCGTACTTTTGAAGAACTTCAATGGTATATTTCGGGTTTCCAAGATAAGGTCTGGTCATAATTTCCTCCTGTTGCTTATGCTCATTTTAATTTTTCAGCTGAAATCTTTCTCGTAAAGTACCATGTATCCGTCAGGATTGACTTTCTTCTTGCCTATCAGCTTGCGAAGTCCGCCTTTGGATTTTGCAATGGCATTATCAATGATTTCTTTGACAGCGCCTACATTCATCGGCTGATCTTCTTTCTGGCTTGTACTGATCAGATTATACAGTGCAAGCATACCCATCTGATCAATAGTATATCCATTTTCTCTTGTATACACTTTTGCAAAGTTAACAAGCTCATCATTGGTAAATACCGGAATATTGATCATAGATGTAAATTTGGATGTAAATTTCGGGAATCT
>OLVW01000573.1_pt1 | contig 36864 bp, 27 predicted proteins | sample 1673301 | NCBI WGS metagenome assembly OLVW01 (sample SAMEA3178941, study PRJEB25190) | human gut metagenome
CGTGTCTCAGTCCCAATGTGGCCGATCAACCTCTCAGTCCGGCTACTGATCGTCGACTTGGTGGGCCGTTACCTCACCAACTATCTAATCAGACGCGAGCCCATCTTTCAGCGGATTGCTCCTTTGATTGCCAAACGATGCCGTTCGGCAATGTTATGCGGTATTAGCAGTCGTTTCCAACTGTTGTCCCCCTCTGAAAGGCAGGTTGCTCACGTGTTACTCACCCGTCCGCCGCTGATCATGAGAGCAAGCTCTCAATCTCCGCTCGACTTGCATGTGTTAGGCGTGCCGCCAGCGTTCGTCCTGAGCCAGGATCAAACTCTTTAAAGTTTGTATCAAAACGCTCTTTCGAGCATTCTAATCTTGGTTCAGATAAACGCTAACGTTAATTTAATTAACGCAATCTGTGTTTATCCAGAATTTACTCATTCTCTCAACCTCGACATTTCTGTCAAGGAATCGACAAGGTAATGTTAATTCGTTCTGTATTGTTCAATTTTCAAGGAGCTTTTCTTAACTCTGTCTTTCTGATCTCTCAGACGACTTTGTTATTATATCACATCTTTTCGAGTTTGTCAAGAGGTTTTTTAAACTTTTTCGAAGTTTTTTCAAACCATCTTGGTTCTTTCAAAAGAAGTGACTTCCTTTTCGAAAGCTTTTATATTATATCACATTGTCTCTCGTTTGTCAAGAGGTTTTCAAAACTTTTTTCAAAGTTTTTTGTGACCTTTTCGCTTTCGCTGTGCCCTCATCTCGAGTGCCTGTCTATTATATCACCTTCACCGGCAAAAGTCAACACTTTTTTGAAAAGTTTTTTTCATTCGTTACTTATGTCCTATATATTTAACTGTTTTTCAACAATACACAGCAACATGCACTGTTGCACGCCTTTTTTTTACACTCTTTTACTTACTTTACTCGCGCTTTTTCACAAACAACTAATTCTTTTTTATATATTTTTACACAAATTCTCGTAAACCTATAGCCTTTTTCCCCGCTTTATGTTATAGTAATATTGTATTTCTTTATATATTGAGGTATTATCATGAAACATAAGATTATAATGTCCGCAGCGCTTATTATTTCAATGACCGGTATGACCGGCTGCTTTTTTTTCCCTGCCGAGGAAGAACTCCTCGAACCGCCGACCGTTGCGATCGAGGACATAGCCTACTCCACCTACACAGCCAAGCAAAAAACAATAGAGGACAAGACCGTTGCGACCGGCTACGTATTCTGTAAATCTCAGTATAACGCCAGCTTCCCTGAAAGCGGCGGAACCCTGAAGACGATCTATGTAACCGCCGGGCAGCATGTTGAAGAGGGTGACCTTCTTGCCGAGCTTGACGTCGGCGACCTTGACTATTTGTATAAGCAGCAGCTGCTGATCGTCCAGAAGGCTCAGATTGCCTACAACTCGTCCGGAACGGCAGACGCACGACTGACCCTCGAAATGGAGCAGAACACCCTGACCGAGTACGAGCGCCAGCTCAACAACTCCCGCATATATGCGGGAATGACCGGTGAAGTCTGCTTCGTGCAGGATATGGACCCCGGAACGACAGTGACCGCATATAAGACTATAATAAAGATAGTTGACCCTTCGCAGCTCTGTATACAGTATAGTTCTTCCAATATGAAAAGCTTCCCGCTGGGCGAAGAGGTCACCATTACGGTAGACGGCGAAGATTACTCCGGCTGCGTTTCCAAAACTCCCACCGATGTAAAGGAAGGACTTTACGACGACTTCCCCGCCGTGATGAAGGATACTTCGTCGATATACTGTGAATTCACAGACGGAACGCCCTCATTCCTGACCGTAGGACAGACCGCGGATATAACCGCAGTGTTCGCGCGTCATGAAAACGCTGTAGTAATATCCAAGACCCTGGTAAAAACCGACGGCGACCGCACCTATGTAACCATACTCGACGAAAACGACACCAAGAAAGAAGTCGACGTAACTGTAGGAATAACCAACGCCACCGAAGCCGAGATACTCACCGGGCTGAACGCAGGCGACCGAGTTGTAGTACGCTGACGGAGGTACGCTGTGTTAACACTATTATTCAGAAAAATGCGAAGCACCCGCTGGATGGTGCTGTGCCTGTTCATCGGATTTCTGCTTGCGGCAGGAATGATGAGCACCGTGCCCATTTACATGGACTCATCTCTCCAGCGCATACTTATAAAGGACATGCAGGCGTACCAGCAGGAGACCGGCGAGTATCCCGGCGAATATGTCGTAACGAAATCGGTGCCGATAAAGGCGGATAACGCCCAGCGCCGCTCTGCGATCCAGGAAATGACGGAACTTGTAGACGACCGCACTTCCAGGATAGACATGCCCCAGGCAAATAAAAAGATCATCATCTATGATGATTACATGTACCTCACCACAGGCAAGACCGCCCGCGTCAAGGTCATAGGAATGACCGGACTTGAGGATCACGTAACCTTCATAGAGGGCGGAATGTACGCTCCTGGTCAGCAGCCCGACGGAACATTCCAGGTCATATGCAACGAGGAGTGCCTCAAGACCCTGGGAATATCCTGCGGCGGAACATACGAGATACAGAATAGTTTCTACACCTCCGCCGAGCCGCTGTACGTAACGGTATCCGGAGTATTCCGGCAGTCGAGCGAAAACGACAGCTACTGGTCAGAAACGATGGAGCCGTATCTCAACGCATTTCTCATCGACTATGACACTTTCCTAGGCGATTACCTCGACACCGGCGTAACAACGCTGGGCTCTGCGGATATCCGATACTCCTTCGATTATCAGAAGATGGACCTGAATGACCTCAGTTCCATAACCAAGACCATAGACGAGGATTTCACCATATACCCCATGAACGACCTCCGCTTTTCAATGGGAATAAACGATATCCTGTCGGAATACGCGGTGCGCGCCGCAAACCTGAAATCCATGCTCTGGATACTCCAGATACCGACGATAGTAATGCTTGCATTCTACCTGTTCATGGTATCCCAGCTAAACGTTGAGCAGGAGAAGAACGAAATCGCAGTATTCAAGAGCCGCGGAGCCTCCTCCGGTCAGATATTCGCGATATACGCGATGGAAGCAGGCGTGCTTGGACTTGTGACGTTCATCGCCGCTCCGTTCATAGGAATGCTCCTGTGCAGCTTCCTGGGCGTATCAAACGGATTCCTGGAATTCGTGAACCGCACCGGGCTTTCCGTGAAGCTCAGCCTTGACGCGTTCATCTATGCGCTGCTTGCCGTGGTGATATTCTTCATCACCACCATGCTCCCGATAATCCCCGCCTCCAAGCTCTCTATAGTAAAGTACAAGCAAAGCAAGGCGCGGGTAGTAAAAATGTCCCTGTGGGAAAAGCTCTGTATCGACGTGATACTGCTCGGCGGCTCGCTGGTGTGGTACTTCTTCACGGCTCGGAGCATAAAGCGCCTTTTCGCAGACGGCACCTATGTCTCCGACGGCACGATAAACCCGCTGTATTTTGTTTTCTCGACAATGTTCATCATGGGCGCGGGGCTTCTCTTTATAAGAGTTTACCCCTACGTTCTCCGGCTTGTCTATTATATAGGAAAACGTTTCTGGACAGTCCCGCAGTACATCGCGATAACCTCCGTAGCACGCTCACAGGGCGGCAGGGAGCGCTTCCTCATGCTGTTCCTGTCCGTGACCTTCGCGCTTGGAATATTCTCAGCGAATACAGCCCGGGCGATAAACAACAGCAAATCCGACCGCATCTACTACTCCAACGGAGCCGACGTAGTGATAGACGCCTACTGGCGGCTTGAAAACGTCGAGGACGAGACCAGCTATGTTGAAATAGACATGGACGACTTCCAGAATCTCTCCGGCGTTGAGACCGCCACAAGAGTGCTCCGCACCGACGTTCGCGCGACATACAACGGTCAGCGCTCCGATGTAGACCCCACCCTTATGGCGATAGAGCCGGGCAAATTTTCACAGACCGCATGGTTCAGAAGCGACCTGCTTCCTGTTCACTGGTGGAACTACTGCTCCGCCCTTGTGGACTACAAGGCGGGCGTGCTTGCGTCCAGGGGCTGGGAGGAAAAGGGCGTGCAGCTCGGCGACACGATATCGGTAAAACTGAGCGGAAACGACTCAATAGACCTGACAGTGCTTGCATTCGTAGATTACTGGCCGGGGCTTGACCCCACCGAGCAGGTGGAAGTAAACTCGAGCACCAGCGAAACCGCGGCCAAGGACTTCCTGATATGCAATTACAACTATATCCGTAAGCTGACCGAGCTTCAGCCCTACCAGATATGGCTGAAACTCCAGGACGGCGCGACAAGCGAGCAGCTCTACGCCGACATATCGGCAAAGAACCTGAAGATACAGCGTATCCAGGACAGCAGCCAGATGCTCATTGAAGAAAAGACCGACCCGGCGCTCCAGGGAATGAACGGCGCGCTGACCCTCGGCTTTGTCGTAATAATGCTGATGACGGTCATAGGCTTCCTGATATACTGGATAATCTCCATACGCTCCAGAACATTGCAGTTCGGCGTATTGCGTGCGATGGGCGTTACGTTCCGCGAAGTCATCTCAACGCTGGGCTGGGAGCAGCTTCTTGTGAGCCTGGTGTCGATCGCGATGGGATTTGTAATAGGCGGCATTGCAAGCGACATGTTTGTACCGATGTTCCGCACGATGTACGACGCAGCCGACCAGGTACCGCCGTTCCGCGTGCAGGGAGATCCCGGCGACTATATAAAGATGTACGTGATAATAGCGATAATGCTGATAGGCGGCTTTGCAGTGCTTGGCGGCATAATACGCAAAATAAACATCAACAAGGCGCTGAAACTAGGCGAGGATTGACAATACAAGCGGCATCGTTCAGGTTCAGCTTAAGACCGTCGAGAAACCATAATTCAGCGACCAGGGTTCCATTTTATCGGGCGACAAGGGCGAAACCTCCGTGCGAAGCACGGCAACTCTGCACGTAGGCGCGAAACCAAAACAACTAAATGGGTGTGGGGGAAAGTAAGAGTTTTCCCCCACTCGTCATATATAAAATTTTCAACCAGTCAGACTTTTTTGCGCATGTTTTTATATATTTTCCGAAAAACTCCTTGATTTCAGGAAGAGTTTTTGGTATAATTGTACATGAAGCAATGTAAACGCATGGCCGTTTACCGGAGAAATCTGAAAGGAACAGTACCAATGTTATCAAAAATCGGAATCAGACCCGTCATTGACGGAAGACAGTTCGGAATACGCGAAAGCCTTGAAGTCCAGACCATGAACATGGCAAAGGCGGCGGCGGAGCTCATCAGCAGTAAAGTACGCCACGCAAGCGGCGAACCCATGGAGTGCGTCATCGCGGACACCACCATCGGAGGAATCGCAGAAAGCGCAGCCTGCGCCGACAAATTCGCCACTGAAAACATCGTGGCGACCCTCACGGTAACACCCTGCTGGTGCTACGTCACCCAGGTAATCGACGAGAATCCGAACACCATCAAGGCAGTGTGGGGCTTCAACGGGACCGAGCGCCCCGGCGCGGTGTTCCTCGCAGCGGCGAACTCCGCATACGCGCAGATCGGCATGCCCTGCTTCTCCATCTACGGGCACGACGTAAAGGACGCCGACGATACTGTTATACCCTCCGACGTTGAAGAAAAGATACTGCGGTTTGCACGCTGTGCAGCGGCTGTCGGCGACATGAAGAACAAGAGCTGCGTTAATATCGGTTCACAGGCTATGGGTATTGCCGGAGCCTACTGCAACGAGGAATTCTTCCGCGATTACCTCGGTATACACCCCGAGTGGGTCGACATGACCGAGATAATCCGCCGCGAAAAGCTGGGGATATACGATGAAGCCGAGTACAAGAAGGCGCTCGCCTGGATAAAGGAGAAATGCCCCGAGGGCGTAGACATCAACCCCACCCCGGGCATGACCTACATGCGCCCGGTACTCTCCGCAAAGGAAAAGGAGGAGAACTGGGAGTTCATCGCGAAGATGACCTGCATAATCCGCGATATCCTCAAGGGCAACCCGAAGCTCGCAGAAATGGGCTGGCTTGAGGAATCCAAGGGCAGGAACGCCGTACTGGGCGGATTCCAGGGTCAGAGAATGTGGACGGACTTCATGCCCAATGCTGATTTCACAGAAGCTATACTTAACACCACCTTCGACTGGAACGGCGCACGCGAGCCTATCCCCTTCGCAACGGAAAACGACACGCTCAACGGAACTACCCTGATGTTCCTGCACCTGCTGACCGGACGCGCAGCGGTATTCGCAGACGTGCGCACATACTGGTCTCCTGATTCCGTGAAGCGCGTGACCGGCTGGACTCCAAACGGCAAAGCGGCAAACGGATTTATCCACCTGATAAACTCCGGCGCGGCAGCACTGGACGGAACCGGCGCAGTAAAGGACGAGAACGGCGAGAGCGTAATGAAGCCCTGGTGGGACATGACCGAAAAGGACATCGACGCATGCCTGAATGCAACGACCTGGCCCTGCGCAAACCTCGGATACTTCCGCGGCGGCGGATTCTCCTCCAGCTACTCCACACAGGGAGTTATGCCCTGCACCTTCGCCCGCGTGAATTACGTAAAGCACCTAGGTCCGACAATACAGATAATCGAAGGCTACACAGTGGAGCTCCCCGAGGACGTAAACAAGACCCTCCTCGGCAGAACGGACCCGACATGGCCTTCCACATGGTTCGCCCCCATCACGGTTCCCGATAAGGTAGCCGTTTCCGACGTTTACAACGTCATGGCAAACTGGGGCGCAAATCACGGCTGCTTCGTATACGGCCACATCGGCGAAGATCTCGTCACCCTGGCAAGCATGCTGAGGATACCGGTATCCCTGCATAACCTCTCTGACGACCGCCTGTTCCGCCCGCACGCATGGAGCGCATTCGGCACCACCGACCTTGAAGGCGCCGATTACAGAGCCTGCGCAGCTTACGGCAGCCTCTACAAATAAAACACAGCCCGGGAAGCAGCGAGCCTCCCGGGCTTATAATGTCTATAATTTAAAAAGGCTGCGGATCCGCAGCCTTTTTATCAGCCGTTCCCTTCCTCGAGAACGTAAATATCAACCTGAACAGCGCCCCATGCGCAGCTATCGTAATAATGATCCGCCATGCTGCCGAAATAAAGGTCGACCAGCACGGTGCCGTCCATCAGACCAAGACCGGTATCAGCGGCAACGGCGTAGCCGTATACCTTTCTGCCGTCGTGGGATACGATGTAAAGCTTGCTCCCATAAGGGATAACGTTCGGATTTACGGCGCAGGTGCCTATCTCGGCGGCTCTGCCGCTTGCAGTGCGCGCTCCGTAGCCCGCGGTGTACGCGGTGGACTTACCCGAAAGAACGCGTGTGTAGTTCTCCGGAATGCCGTTTACCAGCTTCACAGCCTCGGGGTCGGAAGTCTTGGAATACGGAACAGCGGAAGCCGTGCCGCGCTCGACGACCTGGGTAACAGGCTCTGCGGTGGTCTTTTCGCTGATAAGCTCCTGGCTTGTCAGCTTGCCGTCTACGTACTTTTCCTTGACGGTGTATACGCACTTGCCGTTAACTCCGGCGGTGACAACATTCTCTGTGCCTATGGCGAGGTTGCAGTTGTCGGTGTATTCCGTGTCGTAAGCGATATCAGAAGTGCTTTCGCGGGTGACGTACTCAACGCGGGTCACGGTGATGTCCATGTCCTTGTAAGCACGGTCTGTGAGTTCGCAGGAAAGCTCGTCGTATTCGCCGAGAGTGATACCTGCCTTCTCAAGGACGTCCGCAACGGTTCCTTCTATCATCGGAACTGCCTTTGTTTCTCCGTCAGCGGTGACGTTCACGTCAAACGCGCGATAAATGGTGATGTAGGCGGTGTTGCTGCTGACTTCCTCGTAGGATACCTTGTCGTTGCTGCTGAGCTGGTAGTTGCCGAGCTTCAGTATGGCGTAAACATCGGATTCAGACGTCATGAGTTCTCTTGTAACGCCGTTATCCGTAATGTAGACCCGATCCTTGAAGTAGATCGAACCTGTCATAACTGCCACCATAAATATCGTGGCTGCGAACATAGCCGCCTTGACGAGCCTGCTTCTGAGATCCAGCTTGTTCATCTTGGCGTTTATCATCTGTGGTTTCATATTTGCCTCCTGAGTAGTTACTCATGCCCTCCCGGCAATCTCCCCGTATCCGGCAGGTGCCGGAATGCGGGTGTAACTTCCGTACAGCGTCAGGCTTTGGGGAAAGCCCTAAGCTGAAGCAAAACGCACTGTCCCCAACAGAGCTTTGCATTTCGAAGCCTGTTATCTATCTACCCTCCGCTAAGGCGGAAGTCGGCTTCTGATCGTTCTCTTTTTTGAAAGCAGCACAAAAGGCCGCACGGAGCTTTTCGCTTCGATGGTTTGTATTATAGCCCTTTTCCTTGTCAATGTCAAACGAACGGAAGTTCATAATTTTGTTGAAGTTTCACAAATCTCATTTGTAACCAATTTGTAATCATTCGATTAAAAGCCGAGTTTCTGTAAAAATCTGTAATTTAAACGTTTTCTTTTTGTAAAAATCACTAAAAATCAAACTTGTGAGTTTGTCGTCATTCTTAACAAAAATCAACAATGTTGCGTTTTATAAGTTTGTTAGTTTAAGACAATGAAACGTCCATGTTTTTTCACATCGTAAACTCCATCTGCATAAGAATGCGGGTTTGCAAAAATATATGATGACAAACGTCCGGATATGTGTTATAATAGTATAGAAATAGTAAAAGCGCCCGGAGAATCCGGGACAAGAGATATCGTTATATTATATATAGTATAAGAGGAAAGGACAAACGGGGCATGAATCACGAGAAATCCTGCGGTGCAATAGTATACAGAAAGCGCCACGGGAACACAGAGATCCTGCTGATAAAGCATGTAAGATCCGGCTGCTGGTCGTTCCCGAAGGGTCACATGGAGCCCGGCGAGAACGAAATGCAGACAGCAATCCGCGAGATAAAAGAAGAAACGAACATCGACGTATCAATAGACGACCCGTCGTTCCGCCAGGTAGTGGTATTCAACCCACGCCGGGACATAACCAAGGAAGTAGTGTACTTCCTTGCCCGGGCGGTAACGTTCGAATGCGAACGCCAGGAAGAAGAAATAGCCGATGTGCGCTGGGTCGAGATAGGTCAGGCAGGGGCGGTGCTGAACTACGACAACGACCGGCTGCTTGTAAACCGGGCTAAAGCATTCCTGGCAAAAACCAAAATATAAAAAAACTTGCAACCTTTTTATGGGGAACTTTGTTTTATAGACAGAACGGGCCGAACGCCCGGGAGATCCAAAGCAAAAACGCGCCGGATACAGACAGTCCGGAGTATTAATCAAACACCCAAGGGAGGTTTCACCATGAAAAGAAGAATACTTGCAATGAGCATGGCGGCAGTTACCGCGCTCACATCGACCAGTATCTGCGCATTCGCAGACGGACAGAACAGCGAAGCCCTCGCTTCCGCAATAACGATCGCAAAGACCCGCCTTGACATTCCGGAGGAGCTGACCGAATTCAGCTACAACACCTCTGAAAATTACAAGACCACCACCTACAGCCTCACATGGAGCACCCCTGCCGACGCAGACGAATACAGGGAAGTATCAGTAACCGTATGCGGAAGCCTGATACTGTCCTATTTCGACAGCTCCATGTATTCGTCCAAGAATGCCGACAGCCACTTTGCAAAGCTCACCGGCGATGCGCTCTACAAGAAGGCTCAGGCAGCGGTCAAGAAGCTGAATCCGACGGTTGCCGACGTTATCTCCATCGACCGTGACAGCCTTAACATCACCATGTACGGCAGCAAAGCGCAGTTCTCTTTCGTAAGAACCAAGAACGGCGTACCGGTCAGCAACGACCGCGGCTCCATAGTGCTAGACAAGGACACCGGCGATATCATAGGCTTCCACATGAGCTGGCATGTCAATGCGTCTTTCAGGGACAGTAAGTCCGCTATCTCACTTGACAAGGCAAAGCAGAAGTACGCTGAGATGATACAGCTCACCCCGCAGTATGAGTTTGATTACGACTGGCAGACCAAAAAAGTGACCGCAAGACTGGTATACCGCCAGGGCCAGTACGGCGAGATAAACGCGTTCACCGGCAAAAAGAGTGATTTCAGCGCCGACGGCTACTATGACGGCAGCAACGAAACCGAAGATGCAGTCGCCGACATGGACACCGGAAAGGGCAGCGGCGAAGGCGGCTATCAGTTCACCGAGCAGGAGCAGGCAGAGCTTGATAAGAAGCTCCCCTACGCAAGCAGCGAAGCTGTAATAAAGCTCATGCAGGCGGATAAGTGGCTGACCTATTCCACTGATATGGAGCTTGTTTCATCTGACCTGTACAAGGTAAGTTTTACCGGTAAGGACAAGTATTACTACACCGCGAACTTCTCCAGCTACGTTCCCGACGAGAACGACTACGTTTACGAGGAGATAGTCGAGGAGGACGGTTCTGTAAGCGTTCCGGCAGTAGAATCAGCCCAGAACTGGCAGGAGGTCAACATCACCGTTGACGCGGAAAGCGGTCAGATAATGAGCTATTATTTCTGGGATACTCGCGACAGCAGATCCAGTTCATATGACCTCGATAAGGCTGACAAACTCGCCGAGGAGATCGCAAAGACCTACGCCGGCGACCGCTTTGTGGAATACAAGGGCAATCCTTCCACTGATTACTCCTGGACAGACCAGAACAACAAAACATTCTATAACGGAAGCAGCCATTCCTGGGACAGATACTCCAGCGACATACTGGTCAGCGGAGATTCCATCAGCGTAGGCCTTAATGCAGATATGAAGCTGACTAACTACAGCTACAGCTATACTGACGTTAAGCTTCCCGATTCCTCCAGAATGCTCAGCACCGACATGGTAATGCAGAAGTTCTGGGAAAACAACGACCTGAACCTCTACTATCTCGCAAGATTTACCGATAAGAAAACCAAGACCGTGCTCGTATACGGCACCGATTCCGACGTTTACGTTGACGCGACTACCGGCGAGCCGGTATACGACTGGCAGTATGCCTCCGATGCTGCGAACGACCTCTCCGGCATAAAGGACAAGAAGATACTGAAGATGGCGAAGGCACTGGACGATCACGGATACCTCATCTCCACTGAAAAGTTCAGCGAGAACGACACCGCCGATTCCGCAGTATTCGAGCAGCTCATGGGCGTAAATACCGACGAAGAAAGCAAGAAGCTGACCCGCGGCGACGCACTGGTGATCTTCACAAAGTCTGTAGCAGGCGACGCCATTCCGGAGCTGAAGGGCATCTACAAGTCTCCGTTCAGCGACGTTAAGGACACCGATAAGAATGTTGGCTATTACGCTATAGCATACGCAATGGGCGCTGTAAGCGGAAACAAGCTCAACGCAAAGGCAGACTTCACCTACGGGGATATGATAAAGATGGTTTATACGTTCTACGCAGCGGAATAAATCACATCAGGGCTTAGATATATGCGCTCCCGCCGGACAGCGGGAGCGCTGTTTTTCGGTGTATTGTAAGAAAAACCGACCAGAGTTTTGGCGATAATGCCCAAAATTCCCGCAGAGTGTGAAAATGTAGTGAAATCATATTAACAAATCACATGTTGTGTGGTAAAATAAACTTGTAGTATGGAAATTATCGTGCTCCCTGAAACCCGGGAGCTGGTTTGTGGAGGTATATATGGACGAAAATTCGAGAGTAAGCCTTACTAAGCCCACTGGTCAGGCAAGTCAGGCAGGTCAGACTGCTCAGGGCGGCACCCAGGGCTGGAGAGATCCCGCCACTGGAGAAATATACGCACAGCAGCCGGTACAGTACCAACAGGCTCCGCAGCAGGCGCAGCCCTATCAGCAGTATGCTCAGCCAGTTCAGCCAGTTCAGCCAGCGCAGACGTACCCCCAGGGAGTTCCGAATAATATCCCGCAGCAGGTAAATTGGCAGGGTCAGTCCCAGAACAATGCATATCAGCCCTATCGTCAGGACGCTGTACCCCAGGGAGGATATCAGCAGCCAGTACAGCCTGTGAATGGATCGACAAAATTCTGCAAGCACTGCGGACAAGTCATTCCTGCTGACGCGGTAATATGCACCCACTGCGGCAGGCAGGTCGAGGAGCTGCGCACTGCGCCGTCAGCGGCACAGCCTATAATCATTAACAACAGCAACAACAATACGAATAATAACGTGAACACAGCCGCGATGATTCCGATGGGAAAGCCGAAAAATAAGTGGATAGCATTTTTCCTGTGCCTGTTCCTCGGCGAATTCGGAATCCACCGTTTTTACGAAGGCAAGATAGGCACCGGAATTATCTGGCTGCTGACGTTCGGACTTCTGGGGTTAGGCACCCTGATAGACCTGATAATCATTCTGTGCAAGCCGAACCCGTATTATGTAAGATAAAAAAACCGCCCGGCGGGGAAACCGGGCGGTTTTCTTATGCACGGACGGGGGAAGTCCGCGCAGTCTGGAGCGTCAAAATCAGCAGAGCTCAGCGAGATAGTTCTCAATTATCTCATAAATATGGACAGGCGATGCGTCAAACCTGTTAAGCGCGTCAGCGAACTGCTGAATAGCTGTTCTGCTTGGGGTGATGTCCTCAACAAGACATTTGCCGAATTCCACACCGTAGCCCGTATAACTTTCGCCATCCTCGTTGGTGTACTGCTTTTCCGTGATCGTCCACATACGTTCCTTCTCCTTTTTATTACTGGGATATTTTTGCTCTGTGTATACTAAAAGTATACCATAACCGTTCGCAAATGTCAACCGATATACTGTTAAGATTCCGCTAAGAGTAACAATTAACAAAAAACTTTACAATTTGTTATATTACAATTTAACACATATAGACATCTGTTGATAACTTCAGATAAATATTGACACAAAGCGATAATTATGGTATAATTAACTTTGGCGGCATAACCGCCGGAAAAACAAACTGAACAAAAGGTAGGTAATGAAATGAGAGTTGGATTTGGAACATGGAGGCTTCTCTACACGGGAATAGCGCTTCTGGGAATAGGAATTGCGTTTATCGTGATGATCAGCGGAGAAATGGCTGATTACGCCAAGAAGGGAGCCGACTACAGCACATTGCAGTGGAGCGATTTCAAGGAAGGCATGATGATCGAGGGCGACCTCCCGGTAAACTACGGCTCGTACGAGGAAATCGTGAACGACGACAAGAACAAATCCATAGGCCAGTTCTATCTGATAGACGCAGGCGACGATTGCTTCATGGGTATCTACACCCCGATTGACGAGCTGATAAACTCCCTCGACGACCAGTACGACGCATGGTATAATGATGAGGACATCAGCCCTGTGCACTTCAAAGGCAAGGTAACAAAGATGGACAGCCAAGACAAAGGCTTTATAAGGGATTATCTTATCTCCGCAGGATACACCAGGGACGAAGTTGACAACTATATAGTCGACCTCTACATAAAGTGCGTAGACACAGAATCTCACCCGGTAATGCTGATCATCGGAATAGCCGCAGCCGCCGGCGGAGCTGTATTCCTGCTGATGTTCGTCCGCAGAAAAATCATAGGACGCTAAGTTACTAGGCGCACGGGCGCCCGAATATTTGACAAAAATCCCCCTTTCCAGCCGGAAGGGGGATTTTATTATAGGAACCTCTAAAAACTGCCCCTCCCGAATGGAAGGGGCAATATTGTTGAAACAGGATATCAGAAGAAAATTCTTTCCTCGATGTAAGCCTTGACTTCAGTCAGCGGGATACGAACCTGCTGCATGGAATCACGCTCACGTACTGTTACACAGCCGTCTGTCTCGGTGTCGAAATCGTAGGTAATGCAGAACGGAGTACCGATCTCGTCCTGTCTGCGGTAACGCTTGCCGATAGCGCCAGCGTCGTCGAAATCAACGTTGAAGTACTTAGCAAGCTCGTCGTGAAGCTCTCCTGCCTTCTCGCTGAGCTTCTTGGAAAGCGGCAGCACAGCAGCCTTAACAGGAGCCAGAGCCGGGTGCAGGTGCATTACTGTACGGCTGGTGCCGTCCTCGAGCTGCTCCTCATCGTAAGCGTCGCATACAACTGCAAGGAACAGTCTCTCAACGCCGAGGGAAGGCTCGATAACATACGGAATGTACTTCTCGTTGGTCTCGGGGTCGAAGTATTCAAGGCTCTTGCCGGAGGTCTTCTGGTGCTGAGTCAGATCGTAGTCGGTGCGGTCTGCAACGCCCCAGAGTTCGCCCCAGCCGAACGGGAACATAAACTCGAAGTCGGTGGTAGCCTTAGAGTAGAAGCAAAGCTCCTCAGGGCTGTGATCGCGCAGGCGGATATTCTCCTCCTTCAGACCGAGAGAGAGCAGGAAGTTCTTGCAGTAGCTTCTCCAGTACTGGAACCACTCAAGGTCGGTGCCGGGCTTGCAGAAGAACTCAAGCTCCATCTGCTCAAACTCGCGCACGCGGAAAATGAACTGACCGGGGGTTATCTCGTTACGGAAGGACTTACCTACCTGAGCAACACCGAACGGAACCTTTTTGCGGCTTGTGCGCTGGATATTAGCAAAGTTAACGAAAATACCCTGAGCAGTCTCCGGGCGGAGGTAAATCTCATTCTTGCTGTCCTCTGTAACGCCCTGGAAGGTCTTGAACATCAGGTTGAACTGACGGATATCGGTAAAGTTTGTGGAACCGCAGTTCGGGCACTTGATACCGTGCTCCCTGATGTAAGTCATCATCTGCTCGTTGGTCCAGCCGTTTGCGTCGCCGCCGTTGTCTTCAATGAGCTTATCTGCGCGGTGACGGGTCTTGCAGTCCTTGCAGTCCATCAGCGGGTCGGAGAATCCGCCTACGTGGCCGGAAGCCACCCATGTCTGCGGGTTCATCAGGATAGCGGAGTCCAGTCCTACATTGTACTTGTTCTCCTGAATGAACTTCTTGCGCCACGCGTTCTTGATGTTGGTCTTGAGCTCAACGCCGAGGGGACCGTAGTCCCATGTGTTAGCGAGTCCGCCGTAGATCTCACTGCCGGGGTAAACGAAGCCTCTGCCCTTGCAGAGGGCAACGATTTTGTCGAGGGTCTTTTCTGTGTTGTTCATGTTTGATTCCTTTCAGCCCTGCATGGCTTGCAGGGACAGTAAAATAGTTACTTATATAGTATAACGCAAAACCGCTCATTAGTCAAGTATCAGGGCGCAAAAAACGGGAGCGTACACTCCCGTTCAGTATTTTATCCGCCGAGGTGAAGAACCTGCAAAAGCAGAAGCCAGCTCAGTCCATAATAGGTAACGACAGCCACGAGGTCGTTGACGGTGGTGATCAGCGGACCGGAAGCCACAGCCGGATCAACTCCGATCTTCTTGAAGAACATCGGAACCAGCGTGCCGACTCCGCTGGAAATAAGCATAGCCAGCATGAGAGCCGCACCGATACAAGCTGATACCGCAAACGAGAACCCTACCGGATACCCCTTGAACAGCATGATATACAGCCCTACGAACAGTACCGAAAGCACTCCGAGAATAAGCCCGCATGAAAGTCCGACGCGCATTTCCTTAGCAACGAGCTTGAGCTTTTTGCCCGCTGTGAGGTCCTTGTCCATCAGCACGCGGATAGTCACCGCCAGCGACTGAGTTCCCACATTGCCCGCCATATCGAGTATAAGCGACTGAAACGCCATGATTATCGTAAGCTGCGACACGACCTTCTCAAATGCGCCGACAACTCCGGATACCGCCATACCCAGCACAAGCAGTATAAGCAGCCACGGCATACGCTTTTTAAGGCTTGCGAAAAGCGGCTCATGGAGATCCTCCTCCTCTGACAAACCGCCGAGTTTTGCATAGTCGTCGCCCATTTCATCATCGACAGCTTCCAGGAGGCTTTCCAGCGTGATCACTCCGAGAATGTGATTCCCGCTGTCCAGCACGGGAATGCTGCTTTCAGAATAGCTCTTGAGCCGCTCTATGCAGTCCTCCGTCTTTTCAGTGCTGTAAACATACGGAAAGCTCTGCTGTATCAGCGGCTTTATCTCCGAGTGCTTCTCAGCGGTAAGCAGTTCCCTAAGCCCCACCGCGCCGCAGAAAAATCCGTTCTCTGCCGTAACAAAAAGTATGGAGATGTTGTCATTTTCCTTAGCCTGATCCATCAGCGCCCGCGTAGCCTCTGCCGCGGTCATTCCGGAGCTTATCGAAATGTAGTTTGTGGTCATTCGGCTGCCTATCTCATCGTCGTCAAACGACACGATAAGCTCCAGCTTTCTCCTGAGCTCCTCGTCGAGAAGCTCGAAAAGCTGATTTCTCTTTTCTTTCGGGAATTCTCTAAGAACGTCCGCCGCCGCGTCGGTCTCCATTTTGCCGATCAGCAGAACAGTTTTCCCGAGATCCGTTTCCTTGAGGTACTCCGCGGAATTCTCCGGCTCGAAATACTCGAAAACGTCCGCAAGCTCGTCCATGTCCAGCGTGCGGAACAGCTTCGTGCGCTCCCCCGCGCTGAGAAGCTCCGCCGCCGCTGCTATATCACCTGCATGATATTCCGCGAGCCGCTCCTGAGCCGCCTTCGGTGAGAGATCGCTCCTGACAAGCTCTGCGATCTCCGCTGCGCGATCCCTGATAACTGCTTCGTTCATTGCCATAATAGTACCCTGCCTTTCATCAAATTTTGCTGCATCTGAGTGAAAGTGAAGCCGGGCACAGTATGCGCCTATTTATTCATAAAAGCGGGCAGAGCCGCAATTCCGGGCGTCATACCGTGTACTTCGCCCGTAACTGTCACCATTTTTCAACTCTGCTCACCTCTCTTTTACGATTTTTGCAACGTGATAATTATAGCACCATAATCAATTGCCTGTCAACCCCGGCAAAATTTTTTCACAGGATTTTCAGAAAAACTCTTACAGCTTATACTGAATAAAGCTGTCGTATTTATTGACCCGCATACAGCCCATAAAAAGAGGGCGCAAGCCGATATCCTCGGCCGCGCCCTAATCATGCAGTTAATTTACCGGAATGTAGTCTGCAATATTCGGCGTTTAATTCGTTGAAACCCCATCTTTTTTCATCTGCATTATCAGATTGAATACCGATGTATGAAACTGTGACGAATAAGCTGCGTCTGTGATTTCTTGAAGCATGTCATCGGTTAATTCCCTGTCCTCCGCTACCTTTGCAACTGCCTCACACCATTCTCTTTCTGACTGTATATCCTCGCAGATATTGCGGTGCTGGGCGCTGTATATCGGCGGCGGAGACAATTTCTCAATAGCGTCAAGACTGTCCCGGGCGCCTTTCAGATCGCTCTCAAAGCTGTCCCAGTCGACACTGCCGGGATCCGACTCCGCATCGCCTAACTTTGCCGACAGCGACAGCAAGTTCTTATTATACGCCTTATAGTTCTCGGAGAATCTGTTATAATATTCGCCTTGTGACAGCGCCATCGAACAGCCCGATATCATCATTATAAACGCCATAATAATTACAGCAAGTTTTTTCTTCATAGTAAATTACCTCCAAATAACCATATACAAAACCGCGCCGGTACATCAAAAGTAATACCAGCGCGGAAATATTTGATCTGTTAGCAGAATCAGAGCTTCTCGATCCAGCCCATGTCATCCGGAATCTTACCGAACTGCATACCTGTCATGGTGTCATAGAGCTTCTGGGTGATCGGGCCGATCTTACCGCCTCCGATCTCCATTACCTTGTCGCCCCACTTGAGGTGGCCTACAGGAGAAACGACAGCCGCAGTACCAGTACCGAATACCTCGTCGAGCTTGCCTGCGTCGTAAGCGTCAGCAACCTCCTGAATGGTGATGCGGCGCTCGGAAACCTTCATGCCCCACTTTCTGCAAAGCTCAAGCGCGGACTTTCTGGTGATACCGGAAAGAATACTGCCCTGGAGGGACGGAGTAACGACCTCGCCGTCGATAACGAACATGATGTTCATAGCGCCGACTTCCTCTATGTACTTACGCTCAACGCCGTCGAGCCAGAGTACCTGAGAATAGTTCTGCTTGTGAGCCTCGTCCTGACCCGCAAGAGAAGCAGCGTAGTTGCCGCCGGTCTTGGTGAAGCCCATACCGCCTCTTACCGCGCGGACATAGTTGGTCTCAACATAGATATTTACGGGATTGATACCGGTGCTGTAGTAAGCGCCGGAGGGGCTCATGATGATCATGAAATAGTACTTTTCACCGGGGCGTACGCCGAGGAACGGATCAGCCGCGAAAATGAACGGACGAATATAAAGGGAAGCGCCTTCGATATGCGGAACCCAGTCCTTATCGATCTCGACGAGCTTGTGAAGAGCCTCGAGAGCGTCCTTCTCGTTGATCTGCGGGATAACGAGACGCTCAGCAGAGACGTTCATTCTCTTGAAGTTCTCCTCGGGGCGGAAGAACTGAATGTCGCCGGAAGGGGTTCTGTAAGCCTTCATGCCCTCAAAGATCTCCTGACCATAGTGAAGGACCATCGCGGAAGGCATAAGCTCGATCGGACCATAAGGCACAATGCGTGCGTCATGCCAGCCCTGACCAGCATCGTAGTCCATAACGAACATATGGTCGGTAAAGATATGGCCGAAGCCGAGCTTGGTTTCGTCAGCGGGCTTGGGCTTAGGGTTTTTGGTTAATTCGATTTTGATATCCATAGTAGTATCCTTTCCTGCGCCGGCAGGACGTCAGCGCGACTTTAAATACACATTTATTATACCACTATTACGCCCGATTGTAAATATTATTTTCGGTTTTTTTATCAAAAATGCAATTTTCACATATCAAATCCGGCAAAACACACAAATCCGGCATAAATGTAAAAACGGTCTGAACGAAGAACGTCCAGACCGCATACGCGTTAGATTGCCGAAGCAGTCATCAAGTATTATCACTTAACGATGTACTTCTTGATAGCGTCGAGGAAATCTGCGCAGTCATCGCTGTGGATATTCAGGGTCAGCTCCTTGGAGAGGTCGAGGCTGAAGATACCCATGATGGACTTAGCGTCGATGGCGTATCTGCCGGATACGATATCAACGTCATACTCGCAGCGGGAAACGATAGTTACGAAATCCTTGACGTCGTTGATGGTGTTAATGTTGATTTTTACTGTAGTCATAATAATGCTTCCTTTCCAGAATAAAATTACGCTCTGAACTTGAGAACTGCGTCGAGCAGCTCGTCAGCCTTGGCGCCGTCATCGTGAACAACGAACTCCAGCGGCTTTGCAAGGTCGAGACTGAAAATACCCATGATGGACTTAGCGTCGACCGCATATCTTCCGGATACGAGATCGCTGTCAAACGAGTAGCTGTTGGTGAGTGCCACGAATTCCTTTACATCCTCGATAGAACCGAGACTGATCTTCATTTTCTTCATAAAAACCGCCGCCTTTCTTTGGTGATAATCATTCTTCTGAGGATATTATTTCCTCTGTAAATAAGTATATCCTCAAACTGAAAAATAGTCAATAGCTTATTGCAAATTTCGGAATAATCAGCTATAATATTGTTATATGAAGTTTTGGTTTTGGCTAAAATTACGAAACCGCACCACACCAGTCGATATTATCGGCAAACCGTGCGAAAAGAGGTACCCATGACATTCAGTATAATCACCCTGGGCTGTAAGGTGAACTCCTGCGAGAGCGCCGCGATACACGCCGCATTCCTTGCCGCAGGGTACTCCCCGGCGGAGGAAGACTCCCACGCCGACGTGTATATAATCAATTCCTGCGCCGTCACCGGCGTCGGCGTAAAAAAGGCGCGTCAGACCGTTTCCCACTGCAAAACGCTGAACCCCGACGGAATAACCGTGCTCTGCGGCTGCTACCCGCAGGCATATCCGGAGGAAGCCATCCGCGACGTCTCCGCAGCCGACATAATCACCGGAAACGCGAACAAATCCGAAATACCGGCGATGGTGTCGAAATTCATCGCGGAGCACCGCCGAATGTCCTGCGTACAGCCGCTCACCCGCGAGTTTGACGAAGCGTCCTCAGCCGCCGACCTCGACCGCACCCGCGCTTTCATCAAGATAGAGGACGGCTGCGACAGATTCTGCACCTACTGCATAATCCCCACTGCGAGAGGGCGCGTGCGCTCCCGCCGCCCGGAGGAAATAACCCGCCAGGCTGAGCAGGCGGCGGCCGCCGGAAACCGCGAGATAGTCCTCACCGGAATAAACCTCGGCTGCTACGGGGAAGATATCGGATACACCCCCGCCGACGCGGTAAGAGCCGCTCAGGTATCGGGCATTGAACGCGTCCGGCTCGGCTCCCTTGAAGCGGACACCCTCACTGACGATGAGATACAGCGCCTGAAAGCCTGCGAGAAACTTTGTCCGCACTTCCACCTGTCGCTGCAGTCCGGAAGCGACGCCGTGCTGAAAAGAATGAAGCGCCGCTACACCAGCGCGGAATATCTGGCGCTTGTGGAAAAGCTCCGGAATGTGTTCCCGGGCTGCGCCATAACCACCGATATCATGGTAGGATTCCCGGGCGAAACCGATGAGGAATTTGCCGAAAGCATGGCGTTTGCGGAAAAAGTCGGATTTGCAAAGATACACGTTTTCCCCTACTCGATACGCAAGGGGACGGTCGCGGCAATGCGAACCAACCAGGTAGTACCGCAGGTCAAATCCGCCCGCGCAAAGGAAATGAGCGCCCTTGCCGACCGCCTGGAACGTCAGTTTCTTGAATCACAGGTCGGCACGGTGCAGACAGTGCTCATCGAAAAACGCACTTCCCCCGACTATTGCAGCGGATTTACCGGAAGCTATATTCCCGTGCGTATCTATGGCGAGGATATCCCGCGGCATTCTCTGGTACAGGTTAAGCTGACCTCCGCCGACGGGAACTACTGCGCCGGAACCACGAAATTCTGATTAAGGAGAATCACATGACAAGCAGCATCAAACAGCTTTTAGCATTAGGTCCCATTCCCGCGGACTCGGAGATGTCAGACGAGCTTTTCGAAAAATACGACAAGCTGCTGAATTTCAGCCAGCCCCTCTCCTACGACGACGCGGCGCAGCTTACCGGACTGTTTTCCCCGGACTGCGACGGTCTGAACTGGGCGATACTCAAGGCGATAGAGGAAGCCTGCGATACCTCCGAGGAGCTTCTGTCCCTCGCCGATAAATGCACCAGCGAGGAGTACGCGGCGCTGCTGCGCTCCCGCGCTGACATATCCGGAACTCAGGAAGAATAAATAACCAAATTATCAAAGCCGGAGCCGCCATATTTCAGCACCCCGGCATATTGATTTTACGCCGGTTTAGTAGTATAATGATATTATTATTGCAGCGATACGCTGTGAGTATATGGAGGAAAAACAATGGTATACCGTATTTACGTTGAAAAGAAGCCGCGGTTCGCGGTAGACGGCGGTGCCGTGCTTGCCGACCTCAATGTCGCGCTGGGCATAAAAACCGTCGAAAATGTAAGGATCATCAACCGCTACGACTGTGAAAAGCTCCCGAAAGAGAACTTTGAAGCCGCAGTTCCCACCGTGTTCTCCGAGCCTCCGGTAGACGAGGTATATTACGAGCTCCCGAAGCCCGCCGCTGACGAGCGCATGTTCGCTGTTGAGTTCCTGCCCGGTCAGTTTGACCAGCGTGCGGATTCCGCGGCACAGTGCATTCAGATGCTCTGCCCCGGCGAGCGCCCTGTTGTTAAGTACGCTAAGATCTACGTGCTCAAGGGTAAGATCTCCGACGACGAATTTGCGCGTATCAAGCACTACCTCATCAACGCAGTCGAGTCCCGCGAGTGCGGCTTCGACAAGTACGATACCCTGGAAGTAAAGTACACCATTCCGACCAGCGTTGAGACTCTCACCGGATTCATAAACAAGACCGACGCCGAGCTTGCTGATTTCGTCGTACACTACGGCCTTGCAATGGACAACGACGATATCAAGTTCTGTCAGGATTACTTCAAGAGCGAGCACCGCGATCCGACCATCACTGAGATCCGCATGATCGACACCTACTGGTCTGATCACTGCCGCCACACAACATTCGGCACCATCATCGACAACGCGGATATCAAGCCCTCCTACATCGCAGATACATACGCTGAATACAAGGCAGACCGCCACGAGCTGGGCCGCGACAACAAGCCGCTGTGCCTCATGGACATCGCTACCCTTGCCGCGAAAAAGCTCAAGAAAGACGGCATTCTGAAGGATCTCGACGAAAGCGAGGAGATCAACGCATGCTCCGTCCGCATCAAGGTAGACGTTGACGGCAAGGACGAGGACTGGCTCCTCATGTTCAAGAACGAGACCCACAACCACCCGACTGAAATCGAGCCTTTCGGCGGCGCTGCGACATGTCTCGGCGGCGCTATCCGTGACCCGCTTTCCGGACGTTCCTATGTATACCAGGCAATGAGAGTCACCGGCGCTTCCGACCCGCTGCTGCCGGTCGAAAAGACCATCAAGGGTAAGCTCCCGCCCAGAAAGATAACCACCACTGCCGCTGCGGGCTACTCCAGCTACGGCAACCAGATCGGTCTTGCTACCGGTCACGTCGCAGAGATATACCACCCCGGCTATATGGCAAAGCGCATGGAGATCGGCGCAGTTATCGGCGCGGCTCCTGCTGAGAACGTACGCAGAGAGCGCCCGGCTCCCGGCGATATTATTATCCTGCTCGGCGGACGTACCGGCCGCGACGGCTGCGGCGGCGCTACCGGATCCTCCAAGGCTCACAGCATACAGTCCCTCGACACCTGCGGCGCAGAGGTCCAGAAGGGTAACGCTCCCGAGGAGAGAAAGCTCCAGAGATTATTCAGAAATCCCGAGGCTACAAAGCTCATCAAGCGCTGCAACGACTTCGGCGCAGGCGGCGTTTCCGTTGCCATCGGCGAACTTGCGGACGGTCTGGAGATCGACCTGAACGCAGTTCCGAAGAAGTACGACGGTCTGGACGGCACCGAGCTTGCAATTTCCGAGTCCCAGGAGAGAATGGCTGTAGTAGTAGCGCCCGAGGACGCCGACAAGTTCCGCGCTCTCGCTTCCAAGGAGAACCTTGAGTCCACACCTGTCGCAGTTGTAAAGTCCGAGCCGAGGCTCCGCATGAACTGGAATGGCAGAACCATCGTTGATATCTCCCGCGAGTTCCTGAACTCCAACGGCGCAGAGAAGCACACCGACGTTGCAGTACCTGACGTAAAGGTATCCTACTCCACCGGCAGAAAGAACACCTCCGCTGACTGGGAAGGCATGGTAACAGACCTCAACATCTGCTCGCAGAGAGGTCTTGTACAGCGCTTCGACAGCACCATCGGCGGCGCTACAGTTCTAATGCCGTTCTCCGGAAAAACCCAGCAGACCCCTGTACAGGCAATGGCTGCGAAGCTCCCTGTGCTGAACGCAAAGACCGACACGACTTCTATAATGGCATGGGGCTTCGACCCAGCTGTATCCACACAGTCCCCATATCACGGAGCAGTATGCGCGGTAGTTGAAAGTATCGCAAAGGTTGTCGCAGCGGGCGGCACATACGAACACTGCTGGCTGACATTCCAGGAATATTTCGAGCGCACCCAGGGCAAACCCGAGAGATGGGGCAAGCCTTTCGCAGCGCTGCTCGGCGCTTACCGTGCACAGCTTGAGATGGGCTGCGGCGCGATCGGCGGCAAGGACAGCATGAGCGGTACCTTCGAGCATATCGACGTTCCGCCGACGCTGGTTTCCTTCGCAGTATCCACCGCTAAGGCTCCCGATGTTATCTCGGCTGAATTCAAGGCTGCGGGTCATAAGATAGGCTACATCGCGCCGAAGTACGACGAAAACGGCCTGCCGGTATTCGACAGCGTTAAGGAAGTATTCCGCACCGTTGAAAAGCTCATCAAGGACAAGAAGGCTGTTTCCGTATGGAGCATTGCGCACGGCGGCGTTGCAGAGGGTATCTTCAAGATGTCACTGGGTAACCAGATCGGCGCAAAGCTTGATAAGCTCACCGACGAGGAGCTGTTCACACCGGTTTACGGCGCGTTCATTATGGAGCTCACCGAAGAAGCTGACGGCGTAAAGACCATCGGCGAGACCGTTGCAGACTATACCATCACCTCCGGAGATGTCAAGCTAGACGTTGCTTCCCTCGAGAAGAAGTGGGACGGCGTTCTTGAGCCTATATTCAAGGCACAGCTCCCCGAAAAGCCCGCTCCCGAGAAGATATCCTACACCGGCGGCTGTGAGCTGAAGCACAGTTCCGTGAAGGTCGCAAAGCCCCGCGTGCTTATCCCGGTATTCCCCGGCACCAACTGCGAGTACGACATGGCTAACGCATTCAACCGCTACGGCGGCGATTCCGAGATATTCGTTATCCGCAACCTCTCCGCGCAGGATATGGAGGACAGCGTAAGCGAGTTTACAAAGCACATCGAAAACTCCCAGATAATCGCGATCCCCGGCGGATTCTCCGGCGGCGACGAGCCGGAGGGCTCCGCAAAGTTCATCAACGCGTTCTTCCGCAACCCGAAGATCAAGGACGCTGTTGAGTCCATGCTTTATGCCCGCGACGGTCTTATGATCGGTATTTGCAACGGCTTCCAGGCGCTCATCAAGCTTGGTCTTGTTCCGTTCGGAAAGATAGTTCCGCTGACCGCTGAAAGCCCCACGCTGACCTACAACACCATCGGCCGCCATCAGTCTCAGCTTACCCTGACTCGTATCTGCACCAACAAGTCCCCGTGGCTCAGCTGCTGCAACGTCGGCGATATCCACAATATTCCGATATCACACGGCGAGGGCCGCTTCGTAGCTCCTGAGAGCGTAATAAAGCAGCTTATCGCGAACGGTCAGGTGGCTACTCAGTACGTTGACCTCAGCGGCAACCCCACTATGGACGTTGCATTCAACCCGAACAGCTCCATGTACGCTATTGAAGGCATCATCTCTCCGGACGGCAGAGTCCTCGGTAAGATGGGTCACACCGAGCGTCTCACAGACAATGTTGCAAAGAACGTTTCCGGCAACAAGGAGCAGCTCCTGTTCAAGGGCGGCGTAGATTACTTCGCATAATTCGCATTATTATAGAGCCGTGCCGTATTGCGCGGCTCTTTTTATTACTGTCGATCCCCTGTATTTTCAACATGGATAGATGTTTTTGCAATAATCGAAAGAAAATTTCAACTTTTCAACTTTAAAACCCGCGCTGAGACTATTCCACAGCTTCAGTCAAGCATATTTGTTCTGTCTGCACAAATGCAGACGGGATATTTCTATTTATCTGCACATTGACAAGTATTGTAATTGTATGTTATAATCAATATGGTGAACTGCACACATAACAATAATGCAGCAAATTGTCAAGCACAGGGAGTTAACCCTGATCAAAAATCGCAGTTGGAGGGGGACGACACCCATGACAAAAAACGGAACCAATTCAGCCAACTCCAAACAGACCGTCTCTGTGCAGTCACAGGGCGGCGAAAACATCGGTCTTACCTACCCTAAAAGGGCGGCGGGGCTGGTCAAAAAAGGTCGGGCACGTTTCGTGAACGACAATACTATTCGTCTGATGGACGTGTCCGATGTAACACATACGGAGGACATCAAGATGGATAATATAAATACCCTTAACGAAAACAAGAACGAACAGCGCGTAAACAGACTCCTTTTCAATGCAAGAGAGTGGTCTTTCAACAAGGACTGCCAGAAGTCCAATGTTGGAAACCGCAGCTTCATGCAGGGACCTGACGGAAACCTCGCTGAAGCCTACACCATCGGCGACTGGAGCTACAACTGGACGGAGATCGTCACCAAAACCCTGATTCTGCCGAAGAACACCACGCACACGTTAACGTTCTGGCTCAACGGCGGCGAAAACGACAAAAACGACGAGGTTTGCCGGTTCGTAGTAGTCTACAACAACGACTGCGATAACTGCTATACCTACAACCTCAACCGCAATTTCATAAAGCCGCTCAAAAAGGTCAACGGCTGGGAACTGTACGAGATACCGTTCATCACCGGCGACAACGAATACACCCAGCTAAGATTCGTGGCTAAGAGAGCGTATATGACGGTTCTTTCCGCGAAGCCTGCCGAAGCCTACGCAGACCTGCCGGACAGCGTTGACGAATTCGAAAGCGAACGTCCGCAGCGGCACAATATCGTATTCGCAGACGGCTGGCCTACCAATACATGGTACTCTACCAGGGAGCTGCGCAGAAAATACGGCAGCAATACCGCCGCAACCGGCAATATTCAGCAGCCTGCTGGTAACTTCGGCGTCATGGAGGGAATACAGGTACAGGCTGACGCTCTGAACGGGATCGCGACATACACAATCGAGGAGATCACCAACAAGGTAAACAGCATGACGGACGTTTCCGCCAGCATGAGCCATGAGATAAGCCAGGCAGTAAGCGAAGCACTGAACGGCGCGGGAAATCCAAACGATGTTGATGTTGAAGAAATTTGCAGCAATATCGTGGAACAATTCAGCGACAAAATAGAAAACATGGTCGATGAAATAACCATGGCAGTAGAAGGTATGACAGGCGCATTTGAAGAGATGCGCGATTCTCTCGATGACATCAGCGAGAACTAAGGGTAATATCCACAATTAAATACGACCGCCCCCTTGTGAAAGCAAGGGGGTTATTTTATCTGAAATTTGATGATTCTCCCGGAATATTTCCGCAATAAATTCCCACAATATTGCTGTTGAATTTATTGAAAGGAATGAAGCCCATGAAGAAATATATAGCCCTCGCCATAGCCTGCGCCGCTCTCGCCGCCGGAGTCTCCTACCTGCCTGCCGCAGTGGAAGCAAGCGTACCCGCCGCCGTGTCCATATCCCCCACCGAGGTGTACTACAGCGAATCCGTGAACACAAGCGGAACTCTGTGCTACATCGGTCAGGGCGACGTCACCTCCGCGCTGCCGCTGGTGCTCAGTGAATTTGAAGTCGAGGAAGGAGATCATGTCGAAGTGGGAGACGTTATCGCCCGGGTGGACCGCAAAGCCTCTGAAACGTTCATCAGCAGCCTGGGGAAGGTCTCCCAGCTTGCCGCCGCGACCGCAAGCCTGTCAACCGCTATGTCCCTTATCCCCGAGGAGATAACCGCCGACCGCTCCGGAACAGTGATCTCCACCGCCGGAGCAGGCGCGGCAGTGGAGTCCGGAACCAGTATCGCCACCATAGCGGGTACGGACTCCCTCGTGCTGACCTCTGCCGTCAGCGAGCTGAACATCGCAAGGATACAGCCCGGTCAGCCAGTGGAATTCACCCTCTCAGCCTACCCCGACGACGTATTCACCGGAACCGTGTCGAAGATAGCCGGCTCTGCACGAAGCCAGTACAGCGGCGCAGTTCTAGAAACAGTGGTAGACGTGCTGATATCCCCGGACACCACCGACCCGCGCCTGCGCTCAGGGCTTACCGCCGATGTGCGTTTCCAGCTCTCAGACCCGCGGAAAATATGCGTGCTTCCCTATAACGCCATCGGTCAGGACGAGGAGGGTGAGTATGTCTACCTGCTTGAAGATGGAGCCGCTGTCAAGCACAAGATTTTCACCGGCGCGGAATTTTCAGACGGTACCGAGGTCATAAAAGGCGCAACTATAAACGACAAGGTATTTCTTGACCCGGAGGACATTTCACTCAGCAGATATGTGAGGATAGAGCAATGAGCATTTTATCCACCCTGACCAGCATTTTCCGAAGCCGCACGCGCTCCCTGCTGACTATGGCCGGGATAGCCGTCGGCGTATTTTCAGTGGTGCTGGTATCCACCGTCGGCACCATCGGCACCCAGGAAGTAAGCTCCACTCTGGTAACAATGGGAGTTGACACTCTCCTTGTTCAGGCGGCGAATAAAAGCGTATCCGTGACCCTTACGGACGACGATGTGTCCACCGTGCGGCGAATTGACGGCGTAAACGACGTTATGCCGCTGATGGCGTCCATGACGGAAGCAAAGATGATAGGCAGGCGGCTTGACTGCTACGTCTGGGGAGTAGACCGCTCCGCCGACCGGTTAATATCCCTTGAGGCGAAGCACGGGAGGCTGGTCAACAACAGCGACTGCGCCGCAAACTTGAAGGTGTGCGTTATCGACGAGCAGTTTGCACAGCGCTCCTACGGCAGAAGCAACATTGTTGGAAAGAAGCTGAACATTTTCCTCGGCGGAAAATATCATGAGTTTGAAATAATCGGCGTTGCAAGCTCCGGGCTGTCCAGCCTTCAGGGAATGCTGTCGAATATCATGCCGGGGTTCATGTATATCCCGATAAGCACCATGCAGCAGCTTACCGGACGCTCGACCTACGATAAGCTTGCGGTGAAGCTCAACGATATGGAAACGGACATCACGGTAGTGGAGGCTGTAAGCTCCGCGCTTGACCGCGCCAACAACACCACCGACGGGTATATCGTCAACAATCTTCTCTCGCAGAAGGCGCAGCTTGACGATATCCTCAGCATAGTTACCACCGCGCTTTCGCTTGTAGCGGGCATTTCGCTGGCGGTATCGGGAATCTCGATAATGACAACCATGCTGATGAGCGTCACGGAGCGCACCCGGGAAATAGGTATAAAACGCTCAATCGGCGCCACCAGCTTTGATATCTGCCGGGAATTCCTCGCGGAAAGCGTGCTTCTGACGATACTCGGCAGCGCCGCAGGAACCGCCGCCGGGCTGCTTATCTCCGGGATAGGCTGCGTTATAGCGGGAGTGCCGTTCCAGGTGAACCTCGCCATGATCGGAATTGCAGCCCTCGCCTCCGGCGCGGTGGGCGCGCTGTTCGGAGCCTATCCTGCATACAAGGCGGCTTCCCTTGACCCGGTGGAAGCCCTCAGAATGTAGGCGGTGTGAGAGATGCCGAATACAGAGAAAAGGCAGAGCCGAAGCTCTGCCTTTTCCATTTATATTGGGGGGAGAGAGGTTATCTGGTTAATTATCCATGCGCCTGAAAACGCGCTCTCCGTTCGGTTTACTTAGCCTTGATCTTATAGATCTTGGAAGCTTTGGAATACAGCTTCTTGCCATCAATGGTGACGTAAGACTTTACATAGTAGTAATAAACCTTGCCCTTAACAGCGGTGCTGTCAGTAAAGGTCAGATCATCAGGATCGTCGGAAACTATATCGGTCAGCGACTTGCCCTTACCCTTTGCGGAATTGCGGCGGTATACCTGATAACCATCTGCGTAGTCGGAAAGATCCCACTCAAGCACGATACCGTCCGTGGTAGCCTTTCTGTAGGTGATAACCGGCTTGACCGGGCGTACCTTTACAGTTATCGTACGGGTCTTTGCAGGGTTGGACTTAGCGGTAACGGTGATCTTTGCAGTTCCTGCGGATACTGCGGTAACTGTGCCGTTTTCGTCAACCACTGCAACGTCCTCGTTGGAGGAGGAGTACAGCAGGGTCTTATCATTGCAGTTTGCCGGATAGATCTTTGCTGTGATGGTGAACGTACCGTCGATATCCATTGTCTTGGTCTTTGCAGGCTTAACGGAGAAGCTGGATATCGGAGTAGTTACTGTAACGGTGCACTGAGCGGTAAGTCCGTTATCGGTCTTGGCGGTGATAACTGCGGAGCCATTCTTTACAGCCTTTACAGAACCTGTGTTGGTTACTGTTGCAACCGAGGTATCGGAGCTGCTCCATGTAACGTCCTTGTTGGAAGCGTTGTCAGGAGCTACTGTCGCTGTGAGCTTTGCAGTGGCATTCGGCTTGAGGGTGATATCGGTCTTGTCAAGCGATACGCTTGCAGCCTGTACGAGTTGCTTGCACAGACCGTCTCTGATAACGGTTTCCGGCTGGGACTTCAGACCGCCCTTGCCGTTGCCGCACTGACCGTATGTATTGTCGCCCCAGCAGTAGAGTCTGCTGTCGTAGGAAATATAGCCTGCAAATTCGCCGCCGAGACTTGCAGAAGTAACATTAGTGTTGGTGATTCTCGCGAAGGTATTTCTGGTCTTGGTAGAGCCATCACCGAGCTGACCGCATGAGTTGCTGCCGCTCAGTGAGATATCGCCTGCCTCAGTAATAACTGCTGAGAACTTCTGAGATGAATAAACATAACTGGAATTTCCATAAACCTTAGAAGGAGTCTTCAGTCTGGAACTGTTATCGCCTAACTGACCGTAGGAATTATCACCCCATGCATAAACGGTGCCGTCGTTTGCTACTGCGATGGTGTGGCTTCCGTCCGCTGCGATATCAACCAGGCTTATAGGATTATCCTTCGAATCCGTTATGTTGATCAGCTCGGGAATATCGACTACTCTGGAAGATGTGTCTCCGCCGAGCTGCTTTACACTGTTGCTGCCCCAGCCGTAGAGATCACCATTATCGGTGATTGCAACACAGTGGCTGTCGCCGGCTGCTATGTCTGAAATGCTTACCAGCTTATCAGAAAGAACCTCAGGATACTTTACAGTGCTTCCGCATGTGGAGAGTCTGCCGACAGAGTTAATGCCCCAGCCCCACACCTGGTTGCCGATAAGTGCAATGGCGAAATCATTCTGTAACTCTATCTTATCAATAGTTGTTCCGGAAAGATACTCGTTTTCAGTAGGAGTATTAACAATATCCGACCTGGTTTTCATGCCGAGAAGATAGTTGCTGTTGTCACCGAAAACGTATACCTTGCCGTCGCTGGTCTGCACGATGGTTGCCTTGTTTCCGCACCATACATTTACTGCTTCGTATGTTAACTTCACCTTTGTGGGTACGCTTCTTACATTATAGTCTCCCTGACCGAGCTGACCCTTATCGTTGTTGCCCCAGGTGTAAAGTGTTCCCTTGGTATCAATCGCAGCAGCGTGATCGTAGCCTGCCGAGAAAACAGTCACATTGTTCAATGTGTATTCCGGCTTTGCAACGATGGAGCTTGTTGTGCTGAACAGCTCGCCCGAAACGCCGGCGCCTACGCTGGAGATATTGCCGTTATTCCTGAGCATGAGAGAATGATGATGCCCAAAAGCAATGGAAACTGCACCGGTAGTAACCTTCTCCGGATAATTCAGATCCTCGGTATTGCCGTTGTGAAGCTGACCGGACTCGTTGCTGCCCCAGGTGTAAAGAACTCCGTTGGCTATTGCGCCGGAGGAGTTGCCGCCGGCAAATACCGCGCTTGCGCCCTTAACTGATACATTGCCGAAATTAGCGCTGCCGCCGTTATAATAATCCGTGCCAAGCTGACCGTAATCATTGGAGCCAGCAGTCTTTACCGTTCCGTCGCTCATAAGCACGATGGAATGCTCGTCGCCTGCCTCAACGTCCTGAGCGCCGCTCTCAATAACAACGGTAAGCCAGGTCATATCCCTGTAGTTACCTGTGCCAAGCTGACCCTGATCGTTATTGCCGCAGCCGTAAACTGCGCCGTCCTTGGACACAACCAGCGTAAATCCGTCGCCTGCTGCAACGTCCACTGCGTCCTTCATGAGCTCTGTAACGGAATTCTTGTATGTATTGGTAGAGAAACCAAGCTCGCCGTATTCATTGCTGCCCCATCCTACTGCGGTTCCGTCCTCAAGCAGTGCGACTGTATGACCGTCTCCGGTGCTTACCTGAGCAACATTGTCCAAGATCTTGGTAGGGTTGCTGATAGTCGCAGCGGAAACCTTATTTGTTATCTGACCCTCGGAGTTGTCGCCCCAGCCATAGAGCGTGCCGTTCTTATCTATCGCGAAGCTGACATCTTCGTTTGCGTCAACATACACGATATTGTCCATTACCTTCTCGCCGTTGGAGCTGGACTTGCTCGATCCTAAACCGAGCTGCCCCTTGCTGTTGTCGCCCGCAGCCCAAAGAGACATATCGCTCTTGATAACAAGGCTGTGATTCTCACCGACTGCGATCGTGGTGGTGCTTAACTGCGGTTCTGCTGCCGCCGCGCTCAGCGGTATCATCGTGATGACCTGAGCTGCACAGAGCGAAGCAGCAATGACCTTCGCTTTCTTATTCATACTAACTCCCTCCATATACCGGGGCGTCCTGCCCCTGTTTATTTTAAGCCGCTGCGCCTGTCTGCACCTCAGCCTAATAACCTTTCATTAATTAAAACAACCGAGACCCATAAAAGGTTGCATGTTTTTTGAAAAAATTTTTAATTTTTTTGAAAAAATTATCACCTGCATATATTATAACGCAAAAATACCGGAAATGTTGCAAAAAAGACTTACAAATATCTTAATTTTACATTTCCGGTTTAAAAATCAATTTCTTCTCCACCACCAATATACATTAACTTGTCTCCGAGGGTCTCGTCCATAATGTCGAACCCCTTGAAGCCTGTGCAGTGGCAGGCGTAGATCTTCTCTGCGTTGCTGAGCTTCAGCGCCCTTGCCTGCGCCGTGATATACTCAGATGAGCACCCAAGCGTTTTAGGGTTTGAGCCCATAAAGTGAAACCCGCCCACGATAGCGAGCACAGGTATTCCGCACCAGTTTTGTTTCACAGTTTCCAGCATATTCTGAACTCCGCAGTGGAAGCACCCTCCGATGATAACAAGGCCGTCAGCCTTGCGCTTTTTTGGGAACAGCACGGCAAAGCACTCGTCGGAGCAGTCGTAGGGGAGCTGCTTTTTTCCGTCCAGCGCGAAGTAGCTCCTGTCAGGGTTGAGGTCCTTTTCATCAAAGGTCTCGCAGGAAGCAAGGTAGAATCCCTCCGCCACCTCTGAGAAACGATTGAAAAGTATCAGATCATCTGCGTATTTCTTGAAAAACGCCTTCCCCGCGCCGACTGGCTCCTTGAAAAAGCCCGTTTTCCTGAAACGCTCTGTCTGCGCGCCCGCGCGAAGGTATATCTCAGCGTCAGGGCTGAGCCGCATAAAGCTGTCGATACCACCGACGTGCGCGGCATGATTGTGGGTAAGCACCACCGCGTCAAGCTCGTCCGTCGGGAGCTGCATGCGGCGTGCGTTCTCAGCCGCCTTTCCGGTCAGTCCGGTGTCTATGATGTAGTTCTTTCCGCCGAATTCCACGAAGAACGACATGCCGTTCTCAGAGAACAGCTTGTCGTCAACCGCAGTATTGTCGATAAGGCTGATAAGCTTCAAGGGATCACTCCCCCTTGACGTGGCGCTTTATCGCCGCGAAGCTCTCTGCGCTGAGGCAGTGCTCGATACGGCATGCGTCCGCAGCCGCTATCTCCTCGGGCACCCCCATAGAGGTAAGCCAGTTTGTAAACAGTATATGGCGCTCGTAGACCTTCTCCGCGATTCCGCGTCCCTTGTCGGTGAGCGTAATGTATCCGTTCTTGTCAACGGTGATGCACTCCTGCTCCCTGAGATTCTTCATTGCAACGCTTACGCTGGGCTTTGAGAAGTCCATCTCAGTGGCGATATCCACCGAGCGCACCTCGCCGTTGCGGTTCTGAAGGATCAGTATGGTCTCCAGGTAATCTTCACCGGATTCAAGTATTCTCCCTTTCATATCCAGACCTTTCTAAATTACAAAAATGCCGCAGATAAATCTGCATTCTCTGTTAATATGATACCATATTTTTCATTTCAAGTCAAGCTATAAATCGATTGACACATAACTACCATTAGTATACTCTGCTGATTATATTACAGAAATTAAGTTCAGCAAATATACCGTACGTATATACATTTTGACAAAACACGGAATGTAATAAATCAACTCATGCTGAGAATTCTTGCAATCACGCTGCCCTCGTAAACGATGGGATATTCCCTCAGCGAGAAGATAAGCCCGTCTGACGGCGCTGTTATCTCTTCCTCGACGGTTCCGGTGATCGGAGTTACTATCTCGCCGATGAGCGTACCCTTCTGTACCCACATGTTGTGCTCAACTTTAGGTATAAATATTCCACTTTCGCCTGAATGTATAACGTGTACCGCACCATCGCTGCTGACCATCGGATGTGAAACATTCTCTGTAGGTCCAACCCAGATTCCAAGCTTCGACATAAGGTTGAATATTCCACTGAGGAGCTGCTTGCAGTACTCCTTAGTTATTCTCTGTCCCACGCCCATCTCAATGACCAGCGTAGGCACGCCGACCTCCCGGAGCGCAGCCGCCAGTGAGCCTTCCCCGACTGCGTTTGAATCATGCACCCACACGAAATCGGTGTTGAGCATTTTAGCGTATTTGAGAAGGTGGCTGCTCTCGGCGCTGGGTATCCTGACCTGCGGTATTTCGCGGATAAAAATGTTGCTCGCGTGGATATCAACGCAGACGTCCGCGCCCTTTATATCTTCGACCAGCTTTGCCGCGATATTCTCCGCCACAGCTCCGGAGGTGCTTCCCGGAAAGACCCGGTTCATGTCCAGCCCGGACATCGGCACGGCTCTGCTGACCGACTCCATACCCAGCGGATTTATTGACGGATAGATATCCACAGTACCCTTTAAATGCGCCATATTCGCCGTTATGAGCCTTACAAGCTCGTAGCACACATACTGACCCTCCAGCTCGTCGCCGTGGATACCGGTGACGACAGCGATACGCTTGCCGTCCTCGCAGCCCACGCCGGTCAGGCTGTTCTTTTTTATGGTCAGCTCCTCGTCAGCCGGAAGCCTGACCGACACCAATGATTCTATCATTTCTTCTCCCCCAGTATTTATTCTACGGATTTCAGCGATTCCACCATGCTGATTTTTCTGAGATCCCTGCGCATGATGAAATTTACTATCAGCGAAAACGCCACTGTTATCAGGAACGCCCACAGGAACGACAGTGGGTGTATATTCCTTCCGAACATCACCTCGTCGATCTCGGCAGTCTGTATAACGAATTGGCACAGGGCAACGCCTACTCCAAGGCCCAGTACGCCTCCCATTACTGACAGTATATTGTTCTCCCGGAACACATAGCTTGATACCTCGTTGTCATAGAAGCCAAGCACTTTCAGCGTTGCTATCTCGCGTATACGTTCTGTTATATTGACGTTAGTCAGGTTATAGAGAACAACGAATGCCAGCGCTCCAGCTGAAATTATCAGCACGACTACCACCAGATCCATTATCTTGAGCATATCTGCAAACTGGCTGGAAGCCCCGGAATTCACCGTAACTGTCAGAACGCCGTCAACCGCGAGCATTCTTGTGGTGAACTCGTCCTGCACGGACTGCTCCGAGGACATGCCGTTCTTAAAATACACAATGTTATAATCTGGAGCGTCTCCGAATAACTCTGAGTATTTTTCCTCTGGAATATACATATAGTGGCTGGTGTAGTGCTCCGTTACAGCACCAATTGTGACCTCACGTGTGTTGCCGTCGCTTATTCTCAGCGTTACGTTGTCGCCGTTTTTTACACCTAGCAGTTTGGTCAGCTTCTCTGTGACGATAACTCCGCCGCCTGCCTGCTCAAAGGTTATCTTTTCGCCGGTGGTGCGGCTGCGTAGGTCTATCATGTCCTCAAACTTCGCTGTATCCTCAAGAGCCGTTACATAGCACTGAACACTCCCGCTGTCGGACGTTACGGTGTACTGCTTTATCAGCGCACGGGTGTATTCCGTTTCAGGCTGGTATTCAAGGAGCGCGTCGTAAATTCCCTGCACGTCGTCCTGATTCTCATACGCAATAAACCCGCTGTAATTATTTATGCTATTATACTGTAAGTCGACAATATCACTGATGGAATCCTTCAGACCGAACCCAGTAAGCGACAGCGCAGTACACCCAGCGATACCGATAACGGTCATGAACATTCTCCGTTTGTAGCGGAACAGATTCCGCCCGGAAACCTTCCCGAAAAACGACAGCCTGTCCCATATGAATCCGATTTTTTCGAGCAGTACCCTCTTTCCCGCCTTCGGAGCCCTCGGCCGCATAAGCTCCGCCGGAGTGCCGGAAAGCGCGTTCCTGGCGCTGAAGAACACGGTCAGGGCAATTGCGGCGACCATGCTTCCCGCGGAGATAACGATATTGAACGGACTTAACTCATAGTAGAAATTGCTGATAATATACATCACGCTATATGCAAACATGATGATAAACGGGAACAGGAACATACCGATAAACGCGCCTATAAGACTTCCAGACGCGGCGGCAAGCACGGCATAGACCATATACTGCCGCATGATGACCGCATTTGAATATCCCAGGGATTTCAGCGTGCCGATCTGCATTCGCTGCTCCTCGACCATTCTCGACATGGTCGTAAGGCACACCAGCGCCGCCACCAGCAGGAAGAACACCGGGAATATCGCGGCAATCTTGTCGATACGCTCGGCATTGCTGGAATACTCCGCATAGCCGGGATTATCGTCACGGGTGAAAACATACCATTTTGCCTCGCCGGCGTCCTGGATCTCCTTCTTGCCGTCGGCTATCTTCTTTTCAGCATCGGATATTTCCTTGTTGAATTCGTCAACGCCGTCCTGGTACTCCCTGAGACCGTCCTGATACTTCTGCTTGGCGTCCTCAAGCTCCCTGACGCCGTTTTCATAATCCGCCTTTCCGTCAAGGAATTCCTGCTCCTTTTCGGCAAGCTCGGCTGCGCCTTCGTTATACTGGCGCTCTGCGTCGTTCAGCTTGTTTCTGCCGTCATTGAACTTGATAAGCCCTTCGGAATACTCCTGGTATCCGTCGTTGTACTGCTTAACGCCGTTCTCGTATTTCGCATAATTTTCATTGTACTGCGCCAGACCGTCGTTATACTGCTGCAACCCGCTGTCGATCTGCTCCTGCGCTGCGCTTAGCTGAGCCTCGCCGTCGGTGAGCTGCTGCTCCGTTTCGGCAATTAGCTGCTCGTTTTGAGTAATCTGAGCCTCCGCTTCGTCCAGTTGAGATTTCGCTGCATCAAGCTGCGTTTTTGCCTCGTTCAACTGAGCCTTAGTTGCTTCAAGCACTGCACGCTGCGCCGCTATCTGGAATACCTTGGCAACAAGGTGCTGTATGTCTCCAATATCACCGATATTGACGATAAAC
>OLVW01000591.1_pt1 | contig 36243 bp, 28 predicted proteins | sample 1673301 | NCBI WGS metagenome assembly OLVW01 (sample SAMEA3178941, study PRJEB25190) | human gut metagenome
TTCTCGACCGAGATCCCGCAATCCGGCACCCCACAGATTCACATGTTCAGTGGCCGCATATGCGCTGAACGCGGCCCCCGTTCGCAACGAGAACAATCCCGCCCGACCGGGCTTATCACTGATGGTGCAGGACGCGGCGAAACGGCCATCAATGCGGATCTCCAGCCTGCAGTAGCGGCGCTCAAGCCGGTACTCATGCCAGGCATGGGAATCGAAGTCATGGAGGTCGGCATTGGTCACGCGTTCGGAGGCAACGCCGCCGATCACATCGACCACGCTAATTACCTGACGGCCAGCATCCACCTCGAGTTTGGTGAGGTTGTTGGCATCCTGGTACCGCACCACGATACCGAATCGTGCGCCCAGTGGGGTGACGGGAGCTTTGGCCCAGACGTCAATCACTTGGGTTGCGGACGATTTGCCCGACACAGCGATGAATACACTGGATTCGTCGGCAACAAGCGCGTGACCGTCCACATCGGATTCGGTGTGGGCCGCGCCGGAAATAACCGACCATCCGGCGTTCAGGCCATCCGCAAAATCATCATGCACAGTGCCATACAGCGGTGCGCTTTGAGCGGCGGCGGTAGGTCCTGGGGTGTCGAGCCCTCCTTCGGCGTAGTACAGCGGGTCGATGCGCATTACGCGCTGTTCGGTGCCCACATACAGCTCGTCATCGGCGTTACGGCCGTGGTAGACAATCCAGTCATCAACGGCATTGGGCGCTTTGACTATGGAGTTGTGGCCCGTGCCTTCAACCTTTGGGCTGCGGATAAGCAGCGGATCGAAGCGGTTCTCGTTGAGCTGTTTCGTCCAATCGAGCTGATCGATGTGGGCGTCGGCCTGCTTATTCGGCAGCTGTGCGTACGAGTATCCGACGAAGTAGTCCTCATGCTCGTAGGCGTTGGCCGAGTAGGTGATGAACGCGCGGTCACGGTAGGCGAAGTATGTGGCGCCTTCTACGGTGTGCCAGTCGCGGCCATCGCCGAAACGGTTGCGGGCAAAGATCTCCTCGTCCATGGTGGGCACGATGAGCGGGCGCGGTTTGTTCTCACGCGAATACGGGGTCACAAGGCGATCGATCATCACGGAGGTTCCGGGCCGGTCATCGCTCAGGCCGGTGACCTGATTGTCGGCGTAAAGCAAGTACAACTGGCCGTCATCGCCATAGACCACTTGGGAGTCGATGGCGAAGGTGTTGAACAGCTCCGCTTTCTTTTCGAACGGGCCGAGCGGATCCTCGCTCACGGCCACACGCATGATTTCCGTGTGGGTGTCGGTCTCCTCGGCCGGCATATTCGAGAAGTACATGTGAAAGACGCCGTTGATGAGAATCACCGATGGGGCCCAGAAGTTTCTGCGTCCGGCTTCGGTGTAGCAGAATCCATGTGAGGTCCAGTGCACCATGTCCGGTGAGGTGGAGACCAGAATGCCGTGCTCGTCGGTGGCATAGCAGTAGTAGAGGTCGCGGTATTTGAGCACGAACGGGTCGGGCGCGGTATGGGACTTACCGTCCGCATATGGAACCGGATTCGTATAAGTGCGTTCGGCCAGCGGCTTCAAATCGCCAGATTCGGCAAGCAAGGCGGTGGGGTCAGCTGCGCCGAGCTCGTCTTCCGCAGGGCTGTAGCTGGCGGATACACCGTTGCTGATGGTTGCGGTCATTTTGGGTCACCTCAGCTCTTGACGGCGCCGGCGGTGATGCCGGACTGCAGCCACTTCTGGCTGATCAGGTAGACGATGATGGACGGAATCGTCATCAGAATCAGGGCGGCGTATTCCTGGGCCACCATCTCCGGCGTCTGGCTGCGGGTCTCCATGAAGTAGGTGGAGGCCAGCGTGACCGGATACTTGGATTCGTCGCGGATGAGCAGCAACGGAATCAGGTATTCGTTCCAGGAGTAGACGAAGGTCAGCACGCCGGTGGTGGCGATCATCGGGGTGGAGATAGGCATCAAGATACGAGCCCAGATGCGCAGGGAACCGCAGCCGTCCACGCGGGCGGCTTCGATGATTTCGTCTGGCACGCCGTTGAAGTAGTTGCGCCAGAGCAACAGCATCTGCAGGGCGTTGAACGCCACCAACGGGATGATCATGCCGAGGTAGGTGTTGGTCAGGCCGAATGTCTTGATGGTGAAGAACAGCGGCATGGTCACGGAGGCAATCGGCACGGCCATGCAGGCGAGCAGCAGCACGTAGATCACCTGGGAACCGGTGAACTTCATCTTGGCAAAGGCGTAGCCGGCGAGCGAGGTGATGACCACCACGATCACGGCGGTGACCACGGAGATGAAAAAGCTGTTGAACACCACGCGGAAGTAGTGCACGTCCTTATTGTTAATCACGGACAGGTAGCTGTTCCAGCCGCCTGCCTGCAGGGACTTGGTGATTGCCGTGTAAATCGGGAAAATCCAGATGACGAAGAAGAATACGAGGACGGTGTACATGATGACCGTCGCACTGGTTTTACGCTTCATGATGACGTCCTCTCGTTAGTTGTTGGCACGCTTGTTGAAGGCAAGTTGAATCAGGGAGAGCATCACGGCGATGATGAGGACCATCACGCCGATGGCCGCGGACAGACCGCCGTTGAACTGCTGCACGCCGGCCTTGTACAGGTAGGTGTTCAGGAATTCGGTGGAACGGCCAGGGCCGCCGCCTGTGGTCTGGATGACGATATCGAAGGTCTTCAGCGAGCCGACGATGCCAAGCAGGATAAGCGTGTTGGTGGTGCCGGACAGGTTCGGAATGGTGATGCGGAAGAGGGTGTTCCAGAATCCGCAGCCGTCGATCTTGGCGGCTTCGTAGATGTCATCGGAGATAGACATCAGACCGGCGTAGTAGATGATCATCGAGAAGCCCATCCATTCAAAGATGTTGATGGCACAGATCGAGTAGAGGGCGATGTGCGGATCGCCAAGCCAGCTTTGGGCCAGGAAGTCCAAGTGCAGGAAGCGCAGGGCCTCGTTGATGGCACCGACGTTCGGATCCATGATGATGCGGAAGATGGCGGCGATGATGACCGGGGCCATGGCGATGGGCATGAAGAAGATCGCCTTGAAGAAGCTGGAACCGCGCAGGCGCTCCTTGAGGATCACCGCGAGCAGCAGTCCGAGCCCGGCCTGGATGACCACGGTGACGACCATGAAGATGATGTTATTCATCAAGGCCGTCCAGAACACGGAGCCGGGAGCGAGCAGCTTGGTGTAGTTCTTCAGGCCGATGAAGTCCATCTCACTGGAGATGCCGTCCCAGTCGGTGAAGGATGTGGCCACGGTGAAGCCGATGCAGTAGTAGATGAAGACGCCGGAGAGAATGACCAGCGGGGCGATGAACAGGTAGGGGCGCAGCTTGCTTTGCCATGAGTTCTGCGATGCGCCGCTGCGCTTGCGGGCACGAACACGTTTGCCGGCTGCCGCAGCCGCGTTGCTCACCTCTCCCCCACGGCTTTGCGCTGCCCCCGCTGCGGCGGGAACGGCTTCCTGAATTGCCGTCATGATGACCTCCCTTGGACCTCATCTTCTTTTTCTGTAACATTTCAGAAACTGGCCATAGAAAATACTCGGGCATGCTTTGCCGGAGCGGAAAACCAGTCAACCGACGCTGCTGTGCGCCGGTTTTTCTAGAACGTTTCAGATTTCTTCGTTGGCAACAATTCTATAACGTTTCAGAAGTTTGTCAAAACAGACATCAAATGGTTGATATAAACATTGCAAATACTTGCGACACACCGGAATGCAATGCCGATACAATCGGCCTATTTCTACTCCCCCAAACGCTGGCGCACGAAACCGTCCAGCGCGGCCGCATCGATACCGTCATACGATTCGATGGACGCGAACTGGCCCAGGCCGGAAGTATCCGTGCGAATCCAGCCAGTCTGCGCGATCAGAGTCGCGCCCGATGCCGCACCGGCCTGAAGTCCAACCGAGGAATCCTCGAGCACCACGCACTTGGCCATGTCTTCACGGGCGATGCCAAGCTTGTCGGCTGCGGCCAGATAGGGCGCAGGGTTCGGCTTGTGTTCGTACGGATCGTCGCCACAGACGTAGCCGGCGAACAGTCCCTCGGACTGCTTCATGATGTTCTCCGCCATACGGCGCGGCGACGTGGTGACCAGCATGGACGGAATGCCGGTCTCCTTGAGCGAGTGCAGCACGTCCAATACGCCGGGAATCCACGGCAGACGTTCGACCTCCGCCTTGAACACATAATCCTTGAGCTGTTTGTCGATTTCGGGAACGCTCAATGTGCAGCCATGCGCAATCATGACCTCTGCCACGTGTGGCACCGGAGTGCCGGAGCACTCCCAACCGAGGTCCTCGTTCCACTCGCCGCCATTGTTGTGCGCGATCTCAATCTCACCGTCATGCCAGAGCGGCTCAGAATCGATGAGAGTACCGTCCAAATCCCAGAACACGGCTTTGAGCAGCATAGTTACCTCCGTCCACATGCCCGCACGCCAATTGGCGCCTTTACTCTTGCTGCATTCCATTGCACCAATCGGATGCGACAACCATAGCGCGTCAGCACACCGCCCCTGCGCCTCAGCGCATGGTCAGCCCACCATCGACGTGCAGACATTGTCCGGTAATGAAGCCGGCCATGTCGGACGCCAACAACGCGACCCCTCCGGCGATGTCATCGGGACGGGCAAGGCGGCCAAGAGGCGTCATGGCAATGATTCGTTCACGAACATCCTCGGTGGTGGCTGCGCTGGATGCGGTTCCGGCCGTCAAACCTGCGGCAATGGCATTAACGGTAATGCCGAAGCCGCCCAGCTCCTGGGCCAGAGAGCGGGTCATGCCGACCAAGCCGCCTTTGGCAGTGATATACGAATGGTAGGGCACGATGGGCGAATCGACCAGATTGCTGGAGATGTTGATGATACGCCCGGAGGTCTGGGCTCGCATCAGCGGCACCACATGTGAGCACATCAGATATGCACCATGCAGGCATCCCTCGATCTGTGCGCTAAACTCATCCCAATCGCCTCCAGCAAAAGTGGAACGGCGACGCGGGTCAAAGGAGAAGCGTCCGAAAGCATTATTCACTAAGATGTCCACGCCGCCGAATGAGTCGACAGCGGTACCCACTAGCTTGGAAGATTGCGATTCATCGCAAACATCCGCCTGTACAGCTATAGCCAAGCCTCCCAGCGAGTGGATGTCTTCAACGGTGCGCTGCGCGCTGGCGGCGTCATGTACGTAATTGATGACGACAGCGGCTCCGTGCGATGCCAGGCATTTCGCCACAGCCGCTCCTATGCCCTTGCCGGAACCGGTGATGATCGCTGTTCTGCCATCCAGATTCACCATTGGACGCCGTGCCATATCGCTTTGCTCTGTCATTACCCTTGCCTTTCGCCCTGCTACCAGCCTCTGCTGCCCGCAACAGCACAGGCCTATTCCATATCCATATCGAACGAATCGCTGTACGCGTCGCTGCCGCGTTCGACATCCACCGCGCGCAACAGATCGATGAGGTTGAAGCCCCCATCATGATGCCAGCCGGATTTCGCCCGATCCATCTCACCGAGCGGACAGATGCGATTCACACCGACCTCGGCCAATGTATCTGCAAGACCAAACAGTCTGGTTGAATCCACAGCGACACCGCAGCTCTGCAGCCAGCCACGGCAGGAAGTCAGTCTTCTGGCAGCGTCCAACAAATCTGGCACCGCCACCACGTTGACGGTGCGGTTCAACGGCGACATCAGCGAAGCAACATCCTCGTCGGCACCGCTACCGTCAAGTTCTCGATACAGCACCGACCATGCCGTGCTATGGCCACTGGCGAACACCGCGGCCTTCCCGCCCATCAAGGCTCTCATCTCAGCGTCGGTGCGCGCCCGCTGAATGGCCACGTTCTCGGCGTCACTCAATACGGAGCGCGGATATTTGCGCTGCTGATTCTCAAGCTCGCCACCGAGCAGCTGAGCCACTTCACGAGGGGTGAGGGCTCCATCAGTCTCCACGAACACGGTCTGCGGAGCCAGGCAGCTTTGCTGGTCATATGTGGCGATGTCAACAGCCACACGATGCACGGTATCGGCATAGGTATCAGGACGCAAAGCCTCTCGGCCAATGAACGCCAACCCGACTTTTGCTCCGTAACCTAGACAGGGCTTGGACCCGGCGACTTTGCCCGCAATCAATTTGGTAGTCTGCGAAGAACCGTAAACAATCACGGCATCGGCCGCATCGATGGCTGAATCCTCGAGCTGCTGCGAGCCGCCCTTCCATGGAACCACCGCAATGGCATCAGCGAGGTCGGAATTGACCATCGCAATGCTGCGAGCAAAGAACGCAGGCATCACCGGCTCGGAAAATGAAGATTTGCCAAGAATCGCGCCTTTGACCAGCAGGGTCATCGCCATGCTCCACACGGGAATCCCCGGCACATTGCTGGAGAACACCTGATAGGTGAGCGCTGGGCCCACATATTTAGAGTATCCCCCCGCCTTGTTCGGCCGGAATTCGTCGAGCATAGACGGCTGACCGATTTCGGAGTCAAGGAACCGGAGCAGTTCACGACGCCTGAACTGGCGCATATACCGTTTGAGCTCAATCCGCACCATGTCAGGCTCATATCCGGTGATTGCGGGAATCAGCAGTTCAGCCTGACGCCGCAGCTCAAAATCCGGATCGGCCCATAGTTGGGCCGCGTCGGCCACGATGTCGAGAATATCGTTGACACTCATCGCGGCAAGCGTGCGGTTGCGAACATCGACAAGCTGCTTGGCAAGGGAAGTCACCTTTGAGCCATCCAGTCGCGGATAGCGCAAACGCTTCACCCCATCCGATGTGGCGACCTCATAGATTTCGTAATCCGAAACATCCACTCCCGAGGGCAGGTGGAAGACATCAATGGCCTGACTCACGGATTCATCAACGGTTGGCACTGATGACCTCGTCTACCGCGATTGAGCACCCACGAGCCTCGGCTCCCTTCGCCCTGCCCTGCAGCAGGAATCCGTCCGGGGTCCGATGGCCGAGGTCCTCGGTCAGAATACCGATGCATGAATTCCAATTGGCAAGGTCGTAATGGGCTATCACACCGGTCTCACCATCCTTGACGGGAGTCAGCGTTTCCGGATCGAGGAAGACCGTGCGCACCCAGGCGGGGTTCGCCTTGAGATAGTTGCTGGTGCCATCCGTATACCACGACAGAATATTTTGGTCATAGATCTGCGAGCTCAACTCGGTCATGCCATACATGTTGACGCAGTGGTGGCGCGGCACCCCCAGTGTCTGTTCCAGCTCATCAAGCATCTGGTCTTCGGTGATGTCGCGCTTAGTGCTCTTGAAGCCGCCAGTGTCGAACAACCGGCTATCGGGGGCCAGCGCGAACGTCAGATCATGCTCATGCAGGTAATCGAACAGATACAGATAGGACGACGAGACACCCATCAGCATCACCGGTTCACCGTCAGACACCGCACGGTTAAGGAAGGCGATGATTTCATCGAACTTGAGTCCATGCTCGTCGAAGAACACACCGCTGCCTTCGCTGCCGCAGCACTCCACGGCCTTGGTAAGGTAGCGCGACAGGGAGGAGTTCTGGTTCATGTCCCATGCCGGCGAAATCACGGCGATGCGGATACGCTCTCGATCCGGCATGATGAAATGACGGAACGGCACAATCATTGATTCATCCCACACCTCAAGATCGGGATGGAAGTTGCGCCCACGCATCTTGCCGCCATGCGTGGTTCCGCTCGTCATGAATACGGCTTCGCACTGCTCGGTCGGTATGGTCGAAAGGTCAAGGTGCTTGAACCCGTCCACCGGCATCGGCGGAATCTCCCGCCAATCCTTGAGCGTTGCGGGGGTGACGCGTTTAGCCGCGCAGTAACGACGGTACGGCAGATCATACGTGTACTGATAGATGAACACGTCGCGCGCCAACGCACCAAACGCCTCTTCCGGGGCCTGCTCACAGCCATAGGTATGGATAAAATCCAGAATCCCGCGCTTGATACGACGCGCGTCATCCATCACATCAGTCATTGCATCGCTCCTGTCAATATCCAATATCAACCAGCATTATCGTTCATCGTACGCCGCAGCGCCAGTCCCATCCGCCGGATCGGCTGCTGGAACATCCACGGACGCCGGCGCACGATGCTTCGCCACCAAATCCGGAAGAGCGACGAAAAGCGCATTGAGAATGATGGCGCTGAATACACCGACCATGATGTTGTTGCCAAGGAACACGCTTGCGCCGCCGGTCAGGCCGGAGAGCGCCTTGGGCAGGGCGATGCCGAGCAACAGAGACATGCCGATGACCGTTTGACGGCGCTCGTCATCAGCGACCTTGCGCAGGGCGCGCAGGCCGGTCACGATTAGGCTGGCCGCAGCCGGCAGGAAAATGCCTCCGACGACTGCCGAGGGAATGACGGACAGCAACGCGCCCGCCTTTGGCACGAAGCCCAGAATCAGCAACAGCACAGCGGCGATGATCACAGGCGTGCGCGTGCGCAACTTGCCTTCGCCGGTCAGGTTGAGCAGGCCGACATTTTGCGGGTAGGCGGTGGTGGTGAATCCACCAATCAGCGAGGAAATGGCTGAACCGGCCGCCTCGCCGGCAAGACCGTAGCGCACCTGCTTGCGTTCGAGGGACGTGCCCTGAATCTCAGAAGCCGCCTGATAGACGCCGAGAGCTTCCATGACGGCAACCATGTAGGCAATGAAGAACGGGATGAAGATCTTCCAGTCAAATGTGAACGGACCGTAGGGCAGGAAGGTCGGCAGGCCCAACCATCCCTTGGATGCCACAGGAGAGAAGTCCACCATGCCAAACGCTGCGGCGACCACGGTGCCGACGACGAGCGCGATGAGGAATGAGAACGACTTGAGCAGGCCCTTGCCGAGCAACGACAGGACAAGCACAATCGCCGTGGTCAGAATCGACACGGTCAGGATGTGCGGATCGGCGAACGTCTTGTCGCCGGGAGCCCCGCCTAGAAACTCGCTCAGCGTGAATCCAGACAGCGAGACACCGACCATAAAGATGACCACGCCCGAAATCATCGGAGAGAACAGGAACCGCATCCGCTCTATCACACCGGTCAGGCACAGCAACAGGAACACAAGCGAAGCGATGAGAATGGACGAACTCGCCGCCCCCAGCATGCCGGCCGTACCTGCCGCGATCATCAACGCGTCAAACGCGGCTGACGGCCCCTGCACCACCGGCAGGCGAACCAGCCGAGTGGCCTGAACCAAAGTAACCAGACCAGAGACGATGAAGATGGCGTTAATCATGTTCGACGACAGGGCAATAGGTAAGCCGATTGCTCCGGCCACAAACACCGGATCAAGCCAGACGTTGGAAACAAGCACATGCTGGAAACCCAGCAGTACGTTCTGGGCGGTCAGCTCCTTGCGTATTGACATACGCTTCCTCTCTCTCAACGCGCATATGGGATGCCGAGCCGAACAGAGGAGTTCAACCGTCGCATTCCCTACGCGAGTGTTAGCTCACAGGTTCGAAGGGTTCGGCACATACCGTCTCAGCCTAAAGCACCCCTTACGAATCGGTTTTCGCACGTCACCGTAACAAACCTTGACATCTCCGTCAAGAAGATTCGTGCTTTTCGGCAGCTGCCCGATGTGAGATAACAAACAGTTTTACGAATGGAGAAGGAATCGAAGCAATGCGGCCAGACTCACCAACCCCACAGGACCATGGACTTGGAGTCGGCGGGAGTGTAGTTGGAGTCGCCGGTGGCGCCGGCAGCGATATCGGCGGCAGTATCGCGGCCGGGCAGTTCGCGGGTTTCGCGGCGGATGGCGTTGCGCCAGAGGCGGGCGCGGTTGGAGCGTTGTATCTCCACGATATTGCCGTCACGGCCTGCGGCGAAAACGCTCTCCTGGTCGCCGGTTTGCATGCGTTTGACTTCGCGGCGCAGTTGGCGATTCTCTTCTTCGAGGACCAAAATGCGCGCGATACCGGAAAGGTTGATGCCCTCATCCTGGCTCAGGCGCTGAGCTCGGGTCAGGCGGGCAATGTCGCGCAGGCAGTAGCGGCGTGCGCCGCCATCGGTGCGCTGCGGACGAACCAAACCGAGGCGGTCGTACTGACGGAGAGTCTGGGGGTGAATGTTGGCCAACTCGGCGGTCTGGCCGACGGTGAAGATGGGCAGTTCGATGTCGAAGCCGACGTCATCGGCTCCGTCGAGATCGGCCCTGCCCATCACGAGCGCGGTTGCGCACATCGCGTATAACTGCTTCATCTGGTTGGCTAACCGCGCCATTGTTCACCTCCTGATTACAGGCTGAGATAGTCGCCGGCTTTTTCGTCGAATTCTTTGGCGGCGTGCTTGACGGCCAGACCCGGCTTGGCGGGGACCATGATCTGCACACGGCCGATCAGGTCGCCCGGCTGGTTGCTGCGCTGGACGCCAAGTCCCGCGAGCTTGACTTCCGCGCCGGAGCTGGAGCCTGCCGGCACCTTGAAGGTAACGGGATTGCCGTCGATATCCTTGGCCTCGACCTTGCCACCGGCCACGGCCTGGCCCACAGTTACGGGCAGGTCCATGACGATATCATGGCCGCGCATCGAGAATGTGGCATCGGGCTTGACGGTGACGTGCAGGTACAGGTCACCGGCCTTGCCGCCGTTGATGCCTAGCTTGCCCTTGCCGGCCAGCTTGATTTTCTGTCCGTCCTTGACGCCCGCAGGCACGTGGGCCTTGAACTTCTTGCCGTCCACGGACAGGGACACGGTAGCGCCCTTGACCGCCTGACGCAGGGTCAGGCTGATCTTGGAGTTGCGGTCCTCGCCGTTTTCGGGGCGCGGGGCCTCCTCATAGCCATAGCCGCCGGCATTGCCGTACGGCGATTGGCCGTAGCCGCCATACGGCTGGCCGCCCTGACCTGCAGCACCGCCGAACATCGAGAAGATGTCGTTGATGTTGTTGGGGCCGCCGCCCGAAGTGGAGAAGCGGATGCGCGAGCCATTGCCGCCGGCACCCTGGCCGAACATGGAACCAAAGATGTCGGAGAAACCGGAAGCATCGAAGCCGCCGGAACCGCCGGCGAAGCGGGCACCGCCCATGCCGAACTGACGAATCGCGTCGTACTTCTGGCGATCTTCCTTCTTGCTCAGCACGTCATAGGCTTCGGAGATGTCCTTGAACTTCTCCTCAGCTTCCTTGGTCTTGTTGACGTCAGGATGGTATTTGCGGGCGAGCTTGCGGTACGCCTTCTTGATGTCGTCGTCCGAAGCGTCCTTGGAGACACCAAGGACTTTGTAGAAGTCTTTGCTGAGCCATTCGTTTTCAGCCATTCATGTCTCCTTTCTAGAAAAGTCTTTATGATTGGCTCCCCTCAGAGAGGGGAGCCAAGGTAAATATCAACTCATTGCAGCGAGCTGGATGTCAGTTTTGCGGGGAGGCTACTACTACTCGGGCGGCGCGGATTACGCGATCGCCGATGCGGTAGCCGGCCTCGACCACGGTGTCAACCGTTTCCTTTTCGGCATCCGCGTCCGGCTTGTGCAGGATCGCGTCATGCTTGGTGGGGTCGAAGTCCTCGCCCTTTTCGCCGAACTTCTCGACACCGAACTTCTCGAAGGCCTTGTCAATCTTGGTGGCGACGGCCTTGAACGAGTCGTCCATCTCGCTGTGTTCGCGAATGCGGTCGATATCGTCGAGGGCGGGCAGCAGCGCGGTCAGCACGTCGATGATGCCGTGCTGGCGGAAGCGCTCCTGCTCCTTCTGCGTGCGATTGCGGTAGTTGATGAACTCCGCACGTTCGCGTTGCAGGGCTTCGAGGTAGTCTGCGGCTTCCTTCTTGGCCTTGCCGAGCGGGGTGAGGGTGTCTGCGGAATCGGATTGGCCTTCGCCAGTCTTCTCTCCCTCAGCTGCGGCAGGAGCCGCGTCGGCTCCTTCATTGGAAGGAGCCTGGGCAGCCGAATCCTGCGCAGAGCCGGACTCGGCGGAGGCGTCAGCCCCTGAAGAGGCCTGAGCGGCAGCCTCAGCATCTGAGGGATCCGGCAGGTCGTTCAGGTAGTCGTCCTTGTTGAACTCGGACATCACTTGTTGTCCTTGTCGTCGTCGTCCACGACCTCGGCCTCGACGGTGTCGTCGTCGGAACCGGAGGCGGAGCCAGCGGAAGCGCCGGCACCGTCAGCGCCAGCCGCACCGGCGGCAGCACCCTCGGCACCCTGCTGGGCGTAGAGGACCTGGCCGATCTTCTGGGCGGCGGTCATCAGCTCGGTCTGAGCGGTCTTGACCTTCTCGGTGTCGTCACCCTTCAGGGCTTCCTTCAGAGCGTTGACCTTGTCGGTGACTTCCTTGACGATGTCGTCGGAGAGCTTGTCCTTGTTGTCGTTGACGAGCTTCTCGGTGGAGTAGGCGAAGGCCTCGGCCTGGTTGCGGGTCTCGGCGTCTTCCTTGCGCTTCTTGTCCTCAGCCTCATGAGCCTCGGCTTCCTTGACCATGCGGTCGATCTCGTCCTTCGGCAGGCCGGAACCACCGGTGATGGTCATGGACTGCTCCTTGCCGGTGCCCTTGTCCTTAGCGGACACGTGCACGATGCCGTTGGCGTCGATGTCGAAGGTGACCTCGATCTGCGGAACGCCACGCGGAGCCGGAGCGATGCCGGTCAGCTCGAAGGTGCCCAGCGGCTTGTTGTCGCGAGCGAACTCACGCTCACCCTGGTAGACCTGAATCAGCACGGACGGCTGGTTGTCTTCAGCGGTGGAGAAGACCTCGGAACGCTTGGTCGGGATGGCGGTGTTGCGATCGATGAGCTTGGTCATGATGCCACCCTTGGTCTCGATACCGAGGGACAGCGGGGTCACGTCGATAAGCAGGACGTCCTTACGGTCGCCCTTGATGACGCCGGACTGCACGGCGGCACCGACAGCCACAACCTCATCCGGGTTCACGGACTGGTTCGCTTCCTTACCACCGGTGAGCTCCTTGACGAGTTCCTTGACGGCGGGCATACGAGTGGAACCACCGACGAGCACCACGTGGTCGATGTCGCTCACGGAGATGCCGGCGTCGTGCAGCACGTTGTTGAACGGCGTGCGGCAGCGACCCAGCAGGTCGGAGGTCATTTCCTCGAAGTGCGCACGGGTCAGAGTCTCATCCAGGTGCACCGGGGTGCCGTCAGGGGTCATGGCCAGGTACTGCATGGAGATGCTGGTGGAGGTGGAGGAGGAGAGCTCCTTCTTCGCCTGCTCAGCGGCTTCCTTCAGACGCTGCAGCGCAATCTTGTCCTTGGACAGGTCAACGCCGTACTTGTTCTTGACTTCGGAAACCAGCCAATCGATGATCTTCTGATCCCAGTCGTCACCACCGAGGTGGTTGTCGCCGTTGGTGGCCTGAACCTGAATGGTGGAGAAGCCGTCATCATCCTTGCCAATCTCCAGCAGGGAGACATCGAAGGTGCCGCCGCCGAGGTCGAAGACCAGGATGCGCTCGTCTTCCTTGCCCTTCTCAAGGCCGTAGGCCAGAGCGGCTGCGGTCGGCTCGTTGATGATACGCAGGACGTTCAGGCCGGCGATCTTGCCGGCGTCCTTGGTGGCCTGACGCTGGGCATCGTTGAAGTATGCCGGGCAGGTGATGACGGCGTCGGTGACGGGCTCGCCAAGGTAGGCCTCAGCGTCCCTCTTCAGCTTCATCAGAATCTGTGCGGAAATCTCCTGCGGGGTCCACTTCTTGCCGTCGATGTCGACGGTCCAGTCGGAGCCCATGTGGCGCTTGACGGAAGAAATAGTGCGGTCAACGTTGGTCACGGCCTGACGCTTGGCCACTTCGCCGACGAGGATCTCGCCGGACTTGGAGAAGGCCACCACAGACGGCGTGGTGCGCGCGCCTTCAGCGTTGACGATAACGGTGGGCTCGCCACCTTCAAGAGTTGCGATGCAGGAATTCGTGGTTCCCAGATCGATACCAACTGCACGTGCCATAATGTGTGCTCCTTAATTACTCGTTTGTTCTTACGTTCTTTGCCCAAGTTCCGATGGGTCGTCTCTTGGACCTTCCAAACTTGAGCCTACATCACTCAACTTCCATTTGGCAAGTTCTATTCCCAATTTCAACACAAAAAGTTGAGTATGTTTGGCTCAAGTTTTTTGTGGGAGTGACTGACGGCGATGACGGAGTGGTGCGTTTGGAGCCAAAATCCACTTATACAGAAAACTGCAAGGGGTGACTGGGGCGCGCCATCAGCCTTGCCATCAGACTTGCCAGCGGCGGCGCGCGATTGCGGCGCATGGGGTGTGTCGGCGACGTTATTGTCGCTGGGGGCATCGATGCGCTGAATAACTCAGACACAGTGTTTGTCGCCGATTTTCTGCGGGAATTGTTTGGCAATATCGCCAGGTATGCCGATTCGACGCAGCGTTACGTGGTGCTGGTTTCCGCCGCTCAGGACCGCGTCACCATTGATGTGACGGACCGTCCGCGTCAAGGTGACGCGACGTTTGAGGGGGGCGGCATTCCGGGCTTGCGTACTATCGGGAGCGTGTGCTGCATGCGCACGGGGATTGGGATGTGCGGGAGAAACGCGGGCAGTGGGTACTGCATGCTTCAGTGCCGGTCGATAACGCTGGCTAATCGACAACACCGGCTCATCAATAACGCCGGCTAATTGATACCGCCAATCACTCGATAACGCCAGCCAGTCAATAACGCCGGTCCCCGGCCGCGCCGGCGTGGGTCGCGAGCGAGGCCGCCATCGCGACCGCGCAGACTGCGGCGGCCACCGCGACGCCCTTGTGCTGTTTCACCTTGTGCATGAAAAGTTCCTTTCCACTGACCGCACGATGAGTGCAATCGCGAAGGCCATCCCACGCACTGCACCCGGTATGCCACGCTCTTCGGCAACCATGCCGAACTTATCGCCGCATACCGGGGCGCACCCGGATGTTGCAGAAAACTGCAACCGGGCTCAGCTGCGCAGCAAAATTTCTTCGAGCGCGCCGGCCACCGCATCGGGCATGTCGGTGATCCAGAAATCGTTGGCGTAGCGCGGACCACGGTTCATGGTGCGCAGGGCGCCGATCGCGCCGATGCCGAGCTTGTGGACCGCCTGCAGCGCGAGCTCCTTGGTGCGGTAGAGCATCTGGGCGTGCAGCAGTAGGTCCATCGCGTCCGATTCGACCGGATTGTCGGCGATGCGCAGACCGCCGGGAATCTCGATGCGCAGACTGGCAGCCGAGCTGATGCCGGTGACGGACACGGTCAGGCTCATGGTCGCCTCGTCGTACGCCACCGTTGCCTCGACCGGAGCCTCGCCGGACCATGCACGCACGCCGCTGGCCGCATCGACCGGCGCGATGCCGCGGAACACGACCGTCCAGTCGCGCGACTCGGGTACGGCGGACGTATCGCCGGTAACCGGCGCGACGATGAAGGCGCTGGGCGACGCATCGGCCCCGCCCCACGTGAACGCTATCGCGGTGTCGGCGCTGGTGGCGCCCCACGTGCCGCGATCCTCGCGCATGACGAACGAGCCGTCGGCACCAGGGAACACCAGCACGCGCAGGGCCTGCGGGTTGGCGATAGAGTTGATCGCTTCGCCGGATTCCGCGACGTCCTGCAACGGCACGATCGCGCCGGCCTTGGCGAACACCGGCGTGCGGTCGAGCGAGCGCCAGACCTCCAGTCGGCGGCCGGCGGCGTCGGATGAGACGTATCGGCGGCCGTCGAAGAAGTCGAACCACTCCCCCTGCGGCAGCCAGGCGTCGGCGCGGCCGCGGCAGGCGGCGGCATCGTCCGGGGAGACGATCGGCGCGACCACGAGCTCGGTGCCGAAGCGGAACTCGTCCGGCACCTCGTAGGCGTCCGGCGTATCCGGGTTCTGCCAGTACATCGGCTCGACCAGCGGACGGCCGGCTTCGGCGGCACGGTAGTTCATGGTGTACAAGTACGGCATCATCGCGTGGCGCAGACGCAGCGCGTCCACCATCGCGGCGCTCACGTCACGGTTGAAGTTCCACGGCTCCTTGCCGGAGAACGGCGAGTTGGACGAATGCAGTCGGTTGATCGGGCTGAACGCGCCGAGCTGGTACCAGCGGGCCTCCAGCTCTTCGTTGCGGTAGCCGAACATGTGGCCGCCGATGTCGTGGCTCCACCAGCCATACCCGATGTTGGAAGCGGTGGCGGTGAACTGCGGCTGGAAGGCGAGCGATTCCCAGGTCACGATCGTGTCTCCGGAGAAGCCGACCGGGTAGCGGTGGGAGCCGGGGCCGGCGTACCGGGAGAAGGTGAGCGGCCAGTTGCCGCCGCGCCCTGAGTCGAGGTAGTGCATGTGGTTGAGCATCCACAGCGGGTCGAGACCCTTCTGGCGGGTCACGCCGCCCTGCTGCCAGTCCAGCCACCAGAAGTCGACGCCTTCGGCCTCCATGCGGTGGTGCATGTCGAAATAGGCGTCCACGAAGTCCGGGTTGGTGAGGTCGAATTCCACGTTCTCCTCGGTGGCCGGGTCGATGCCGACGCGCTTGGCGACTTCGGGGTAGGCGTCCTCGAACGCGCGCACGCCGTCGCGCGGGTGGACGTTCAGTGTGGTGCGCAGGCCGCGCCGGTGCAGGTCGGCGAGGAAGGCCGGCGGGTCGGGGAACAGTTCGCGGTTCCACGAGTAGCCGGTCCAGCCGGAACCGTACTTCGGGTCCACGTCGTCCACGCGATGCCAGTCCATGTCGATCACGGAGGTGGTGAACGGGATGCCCTCGCGCTTGAAGCGGTCCATCAGGGCCAGATAGCCGTCCTGCGTGTACCGGTAGTAGCGGCTCCACCAGTTGCCCATGGCGAAGCGCGGCAGGAGCGGCGTGGGGCCGGTCAGGCGATAGAAGTCGCGTACGGCCTCGATGTAGCGGTGGCCATAGCCGAAGAAGTACAAGTCCGTTTCGGCGGTGGCGCGCGGGGATACCCAGGTGCCGAACGGGTTCGCCTTGCCGTTCACCGTGTCGGTTTCGATGATGATGTTGGCGGCGGAATCGTCGATGACGGCCCAGCCGTCGCGCGAGATCACGCCGTTGTCAAGCTCAATGGCGCCGTCCGCCTCGTCCAGCGTGCGGGCGGTGCCTTTGAGGTTGCCGCGCTGGGCGTCGCCGTAATGCCAGGTGTTGAACTGGGTGTCGGCCACGCCTTTGACGACCACACTCAGGCCTTCCTTGCTGAACGGCTGCTGGTCGTAGACGATGGTCAGGGCCGCGGTGTCGATGATGACGCGGCCGTCACGCTCGGTGACGCGGCGTTCGACTGGGCTACCGAAATCGCGGTTCAGGACGGTCTGGGTCGGGCGGTTCTCGAATACGCCGGAATCGGACCATTCGAATCGCACGAGCGAATCGGTGATGAGTCCGATGCGCCAGTGCTCGCCGGACACCACATTGTCGGCGCGCATGGCCGGCGTGGCGTCGAGGCGGAAGTCCTGCGGATCGGGCGAGGTCGGAGACGACTGCTTGAGTTGTGGTGACTGTGCCATGGTTACCCCTTCTGTACGGTTATTCACGATGATACGAGTGATGCGGCCGCGGCTCCCCGGGACTGGTGGGAGACCGCGGCGCAGTTCGGATTCGGCCGAAACCGGCCGGGTTTACTTGCCGGAGCCGGTGGCGATGCCGGCGATGAACTGCTTCTGGAACACCAGGTAGACGATGACCACCGGGATGATGGCCACGGAGGTGGCGGCGAACAGTCCGCCGTAATCGGTGCCGTACTGGCCGGAGAACATCTTGAGGCCCACCGACAACAGCTGCTTGTCGTCATCGGTGATCATGAGGAACGGCCAGAGGTAGTCCTCCCAGTTCCACAGGAAGGTGAAGATGGCGAGCGCGGCGATGGAATTGCGGCTCATCGGCAGCACCACCTGGTGGAAGATGCGCCAGTCGCTGGCGCCGTCGAGGCGGACGGCGTGCGGGCATCCTCGGAGTTGTGGACGTTGAACAGCACGGGGGCGTTCTTGTTGCCCTTGAGCGAGAGCGGGGTCTTGACCCAGTAGTCGCTCCAAGCCACCTGCGAGATCTTGAAGGTGACGTTCGGGTGGATCTTCTCGTACTCGTGGAGCATGGAGATCACCGGGTCAGTGCTTTCGTCGCCCCAGGACCAGTAGCCCAGTTCGATGGGCTGGCCGTCGTTGACCAAGTGGTTGGGGTCGTAGGTGATGGTGTCGCCCATGACGGCCAGGCCCTTGTCGGCCTGGGTGTCGACGACGCCTGACGAACCGCTCGAACTGCAACCGGTTGCAAGTGCCATAATGCTCACGGTTGCAGTCAGCGCGGCGAGAGATTTCTTGATCTTCATTATCTCCCTTACTTCCTCGCAAGCTCTAAGTGAACACGGTTCAGTATACGGGTGTCGAACTAGTTCGGCAACCCGGCTTTCTCAGCCATGCAAACCGTTACATTTGCAACCTGTTACATTCCAAAGCTATTGAGACCATATTGGTCTATATTTTCGGCGTGTCGCAATATCGCAACCCATTGCACTATGACTGTCGTAAAACGTACTGCAATGATTTACAATGAAGAGAAGTTTGTCACACCGTCAACTTTGAAAAACCGGGAGGGGCCATGAAAGCCAGCATCGAGGACGTCGCCAGGCAAGCAGGCGTCTCCACCGCCACGGTCTCCCGCGCGTTCTCCCGCCCTGACATGGTCTCCGCCAAAACGCGCGCCAAGGTGATGGAGGCCGCCCAACAACTCGACTTCTCGGTATCCCGCATGGCCGGCATCCTCAAATCGGGCCGCTCCCACCGCGTGGCGCTGCTGGTGGGCAGCAGCAAGCTCGACTGGTTCACCTCGCGCATCATCGAAGGCCTCAACGAAGTGCTGCGATCGGCCGGCTACGATCTGGTCATCCAACCGATCGGCGACGCGGGCGCGCGCGAGGAGTTCTTCGACGAACTGCCGGTGCGCGGCAACGCGGACGCGGTCATCGTCTCGTCGTTCGCCATCGCCCCGGCCGAAATCAGGCGACTCAACACCACGCGGATCCCGCTCATCGGCATCAACACGGCCTCGCAGGGGTTCACCGCCTCCGTGGGCATCGACGACAAGGCCGGCATCCGGCTGATCGTGCGCCATCTGACCACGCTCGGCCACCGCAACCTGTTGTATTTGTACGAGACGTTCGATGCCACGATGGGCTTCAGCTCGCACAACCGCGTCACCGGATTCCTGGAGGCGTGCAGCGAACTGGACGGCGTGACCGGCCAGACGATGGACATGCAGGCCGGCGACGATCCGGTCGACGCCGCCCTCACCGCGCTGCTCGCGCGCGACGACGCCCCGACTGCCCTGTGCTTCCATCAGGATTCGCTGGCGATTCCGCTGTTCTTCCGCCTGCGCCAATGCGGCATGGCGATTCCGACCGACCTGTCCGTCACCGGATTCGACAACAGCACGTTCTCGGGCGAGGTGGGGCTGACCACCGTGCGCCAGAAGCCGTACGACATGGCCGTCGCCGCCGCGCGCAAGGCCCTGGACCTTATCGAGGGGCGCACCCTGGACCAGCCGCACGAGATCTTCCCCGTGCAACTGCTGGTACGCGACTCCACCGCCGCGCCGCGGGTGCGCGGCTGAGCGGGGCCGAATCAGTCGTTATTCGGGCCGCTGTTGTCGGACTGGGCTTTGCCGTTCCTGCGAGCTATCGCCATGAACGTGACGCCGACGATGACGGGCAGGAGGATGGCGGCGAGCGTTGCGGCGCGGCGGATGGCATCGGACGTTGCCTTTCCGGACTTGGCGTCGCCTGACTTGGCGGACGCTGCGGAATCGGCGGACTTGGCGGCGGTGTCATCGCCCTTATGCGGTGTTTCGCCGGTGAACCAGGCGGGATCGGACGGATCGTATTTTCCGGGTGCCGGCCCAGTTTGCGGGCGTCGCGCCGGCGTATAGGGCGACGGCCGAGCCCTTGGCCACGGTGGCGGTGAAGGTGCCGGCCACGGCGTTGCGGAAGCCGATCATGCCGCGGATGGCGGTCCAGCGTTGCGCGCAGTGCCAGGTGCCGGCGGTTTCGATGCCGTCGGTCGGACAGGTCATGTCCGGCACGGAGGTGCGGGTGGCGCCGGGAGCGCCGTCGTCGACGCCGGCGTAGTAGTAGCCGGAGAAGATGTGCGGCTGGCCGTAATCGTAGGCGAGCATGAAGGCGTTGGCGAGCAGGTAGCTGGTGCCGTCACGGGTGGTGAGCGAGGAGCCGTTGCGCTCGGTGTCCCAGTTGGTCACCCATACGGCCGCCTTATCGGAATCCACCCAGGTCGGTCCGCCGATGGCGTCCAGGCCATCCGAACGAATCGATGCAGGCCGGCTTCGACATGGACCTCTACCTCGACTGGCGCCGGGACGGCCACCCGAACGGCTACAACCTGTTGCTGCGCAATACCGACACGCCTATGGAGCACGAAGGCGATTCCAGTTATTTCAACGCCGATTCAGGTGCCTCAATCGCCTCATTCCTCACGGAATACCTGCCGGACGAGCTCTCTTCCGACGCCGACGTGCTGCTCAGTCTTGGTGAACCGGCCGTGAGCGGCGGGCAGCTGACGCTCTCCCCGCAATCGTTCGTCGTGTTTGGTTAAACCCGTTCGACCTCACCTCCGCCGGCGAGGCTGTCGGCAAAGTCGACTGGGGATAGTCAACGGGCCATCACGACAAACACCAACACCTCTAGCCTCGTCCAACTCACCGAATGTATTGCAATCGTTGTCAATATGAGTTACGGTAGAGGCAGAACAGCTCGAACATTGGTCTGTCAGGTTGCCGGAACCTCAACGCAGAGCGGCCCTCGAACAGCAATGCAAACGACTAGCAGTACCCGATTTGCAAGCAAGGAGTCATCATGACCGACGCATACGGCAACGACGCAGCAACCAGCACCGGCACCATCGCAGACACCACCAACAACGCCGCTTCCGGTGCCCCGCAGCGCGCGGAAAGCACGGAACGACTCGCCCGCCCGCTCATCAAGCTCGCCAAAGCCTGCGGACTTGCCACCTCATTCATCGACCAGCTCGGCACCTACACCGAAATCAGCGACGCGGCCTTGGTCGCCGTACTCAAGGCCCTCGACGTGGACGCATCCAGCGACGAGGCCATCGTACGCTCCATGACCCAACTTGAGGTGGAAAACAGCAAACGTTTGCTCCCCTCCACCATCGTCGCCACCACCGGCAAACCGACCGGCATCACCCTGAACTGCTCGTCGGACGCGGACATCACCGCCTCCATCGAACTGGAGGACGGCACCGCGTTTGGCCACTTTGCCCTGCTGCCGAACCTCAATTCCGGCAAGCCGGACTTGACCATCGCACCCGACCTGCCGATGGGTTACCACACGCTGACCGTCACGGTTGACGGGCGCGAGGGCAAGGCGGCCATCATCGCCGCCCCCGCGCGCATTCCCGTGCCGGAGGCGGTCGCCGAGCACCAGCGGTGGGGCTGGATGACGCAGATGTATTCCGTGCGGTCCCGCGAATCGTGGGGCATCGGCGATTACGGCGATCTGAAGCGTCTTTTGGCAGATGCCGCCGAGAAGTCCAAGGCCGACTTCATGCTCATCAATCCGATTCACGCCGGCGCGCCGATTCCGCCGCTTGAGCCATCGCCGTATCTACCGGAATCGCGCCGATTCCTCAACGTGACGTACATCCGGCCGCAGGATATCCCCGAATATGCCACACTGCCGGCCGACGTGCGCGCGCAGGTGGATGCGCTGCATGATTCGGTGGCCGCGCGCAACGACGAATCGACCCCGATGGACATCAACGCGGCGTGGGAGGCCAAGCGCCCGGCGCTGCGCCTGATCTTCGAAGCGGGCCGCAACAACAAGCGCGAGCTCGAATTCGAGCATTTCAAGACCACCGCCGGCCCGGACCTCGATTCCTTCGCCACATGGTGCCTGTGCTTCGAGGTATGGGGCGCGCCGTGGGGCGAGAACCGTTGGTTCTTCGAGAAGACCATCGACGACCCGGCCGTGCGCCAGCTCGTCGAGGAGCACCACGACCTGTTCGAGTTCAACCGCTGGCTGCAGTGGATCGCTGCCGAGCAGGTGAACGCCGCGCAGCAGGAGGCGCTGGACCACGGCATGACGCTGGGGCTGATGCAGGACATGGCCGTGGGCGTGCACGGGCTCGGCGCGGATGCCTGGGCCAATCCGGAACGCTTCGCCTCAGGTGGCGTCACGGTCGGCTGCCCGCCGGACTTCTATAACCAGCAGGGCCAGGATTGGGGCCAGCCGCCGTTCAACCCGCGCTACCTGGAGGCCACCGGCTACCAGGTGTACCGCGAGATGGTGCATTCGATGTACGAGCACGCGGGCGCGGTGCGCATCGACCATGTGCTGGGCTTGTTCCGCCTGTGGTGGATTCCGCAGGGGCTCGGTGCCCGCAACGGCGCATACGTGACGTACAACCACGAGGCGATGTTGGGAGTACTGGCCATCGAGGCCACGCGCGCCGGAGGCATGGTGGTTGGCGAGGATCTGGGCACCGTACCGGATTACGTGCGCCGCATTCTGGCCGATCACGGCGTGCTCGGCACTGACGTGGAATGGTTCAACCGCGTGGACGATTCGCCGAACGCCGGCGACCCGTACCGTGCACCCAAGGACTATCGCAAACAGGCATTGGCCTCGGTGACCACGCACGATCTGCCACCCACCGCCGGCTACCTGAACTTCGCACACGTCAAGCTGCGCGAGGAGCTGCATCTCCTGAGCGAGCCGGTGGAGGCATTCGCCGCCTCGGCGATGGCCGAGCGCACGGCCATGATGAACCGTCTGGTGGAGAACGGCTATATCTCGCAGACCGTGGCGGATGATGTGGAAGGCCATGTGCAGGAAATCGTGGAAGCGATGCACGCCATGCTCACCGATACGCCGTCGCTGCTGCTGCAGGCAGCGCTGGTGGACGGCGTGGGCGAATGCCGCTCCCAGAATCAGCCGGGCACTTCCAGAGAGTATTCGAACTGGCGCGTGCCGCTGGCGGACAGCTCAGGCCACGTGGTACATACCGACGAGGTCTTCGACCTGCCACGCGTGCAGTCCCTAGCCGCCGTGATGCGCCGAGAGAAGCGGTGATCGATTCCGGCAATGGGAAATTGGTCTAAATCAGCCCCTCGTAATCGAGATAGCCGAAGACGACGACTTGTTATGGGCATGTTATCGTTGTCATGACAATGATTGTTCGCGACGGCGAAGGAGCGACGGCATATGACCAAGGCAAGCATTCAAGCGGTGGCCCGCGAGGCCGGCGTTTCCGTATCCACGGTGTCCCGAACCTTCGCCAAGCCGGATCTAGTGCTTCCAGAGACTCGAGACCGAGTGATGACCGCGGCCGAAAAGCTCGACTACTCCGTCTCTCGCTCGGCCGCCGCACTGAAGTCCGGCCAGTCGTTCCGCATTGCGCTGCTGGCCAGCGAGACCATCACCACCTGGTTCAATGCAAACATCTTCGCCGGCCTTGACTCGGCGCTGCGCCCCTCCGGCTACGACACTGTGCCCTACCCCATGTGCAACGCCGCCGAGCGCCATGACTTCTTTGCGGATTTGCCCGTGCGACGCAATGCGGATGCGGTGATTGTCAGCTCCTTCGACATTGAGCCGGCTGAAGTGGAGCGACTGAAGCATATGCACGTGCCGATTGTCGGCATCAACATTCCCTCCACCGATGGGTTCGACGCAGGCGTGAGCATTGACGATTACGCCGCCACACGTTCGGCCATCGAGCACCTGATTGCACTCGGCCACCGGCATATCGCATTCGTCGGCAGCGCACCGACCGAAACCAATATGCGCTACAGTGCCGAGGCTCGCCTGCAGGGCGTCATCGACGCTACTGCCGCCCATCCGGGGATCGAACTAACGCCTCTGAGCATTCAACGCGGTCTTGGCGAAAGCAACGCGGCATTGAACGCCGTACTGAACGCCTCCCCCAGCATCACCGCCTTCTGTTTTGAGGATGATGAAATGGCCGCACCCGTGCTGTATCGCCTGCGTCAATACGGGCGGCGGGTACCTCAGGACATCTCCATCATCGGCTTCGACGATTCCACCCTGTCCGCCGCCGTGGGACTGACCACACTGCATCAGGACCCGTTCGCAATGGGCGTGGCCGCCGGGCACATGGTATTGGATGCCATTGCGGGCAAGTCAATCGAACCGGCATTCGTACGGCCGGACACTCCGCTGATACTGCGCGAAACCACCGCGCCGCCTGCCGCAACAGCAGCGTCCGCGCAGGCGTGACTACGTTACCATCGCAAAACGCCGATAAATCGACTTTTGCATGCGTAATTCACATGATATCGTTGTCATCATCAATACAACGGTTGGGCCTTCACACAGCAGTTCGAGCACAACCGGAACAACCCAACCACAACGCACCCGGAACAGGAAGGAATCGGCATGACCGCCAACAACCTCAATGACGACTGGTGGAAGCAGGCCGTCGTCTACCAGATCTACCCGCGCAGCTTCAAGGACGTCAACGGCGACGGACTCGGCGACATCGCCGGCGTCACCGAGAAGATGGACTACCTGAAGAACCTCGGCGTCGACGCGATCTGGCTCTCCCCGTTCTACCCCTCGGATCTGGCGGACGGCGGCTACGACGTGATCGACTACCGCAACGTCGACCCGCGCCTAGGCACCATGGACGACTTCGACGCGATGGCCGAGGCCGCGCACGAGGCCGGCATCAAAGTGATCGTGGACATCGTGCCCAACCACACCGCCGACAAGCACGTGTTCTTCCAAGAGGCCCTCGCCGCCGAGCCCGGCTCCCCGGCGCGCGACCGCTACATCTTCCGCGACGGCCGCGGCGAGCACGGCGAACTGCCGCCCAACGACTGGCAATCCTTCTTCGGCGGCCCGGCCTGGGCGCGCGTGGCCGACGGCCAGTGGTATCTGCACCTGTTCGATAAGGCGCAGCCGGACGTCAACTGGAAGAATCCGGACATCCACGAGGAGTTCAAGAAGACCCTACGTTTCTGGTCCGACCACGGCACCGACGGCTTCCGCATCGACGTGGCGCACGGCCTGGCCAAGGATCTCGAATCCAAGCCGTTGGAAGAGCTCGGCCGCGAATACAGCGTGGTCGGCGTGCTGAATCATGACTTCAGCCACCCGCTGTTCGACCGTCGTGAGGTGCACGACATCTACCGCGAGTGGCGCAAGGTGTTCAACGAATACAATCCGCCGCGCTTCGCCGTGGCCGAGGCGTGGGTGGTGCCCGAGCACCAGCACCTGTACGCTTCGATGGACGAGCTGGGCCAGTCCTTCAACTTCGACTTCGCACAGGCCAACTGGTATGCCGACGAGTTCCGCAAGGCCATCGCCGCGGGTCTTAAGGCGGCGGCCGAAACCGGCGGCTCCACCACCACGTGGGTCATGAACAATCACGACGTGCCGCGCAGCCCCTCCCGCTACGGTCTGCCGCAGGTCAAGGGCGCGCCGTATCACCAGCTGCCACACGACTGGCTGCTGCGCGACGGCACCACCTACCCGGAGAACCGCGAACTCGGCCCCCGCCGTGCCCGTGCCGCCGCGCTGATGGAGCTCGGCCTGCCCGGTGCCGCATACATCTATCAGGGCGAGGAACTGGGCCTGTTTGAGGTGGCCGATATTCCGTGGGATCACTTGGAGGATCCGACCGCCTTCCACACCACCCGCAACACGATGGACAAGGGCCGCGACGGCTGCCGCGTGCCGCTGCCGTGGACCGCCGCCGATGAGCCGGCCTTGGCCGATTTCAGCCGTCCGGCTCCGGCCGATGACGGTACCGGCGAAAACCATGTGCCGCTGTGCGCAGCCGGCCAGTTCGGTACAGGCGCGTCCTTCGGCTTCTCCCCCGCCGTGCGAGCCGACGGCGTGACGCCGGCCGCCGACCCGCACCTGCCGCAACCGCTGTGGTTCAAGGATTACGCGGTGGACGTGGAGCAAGCCGACCCGGACTCGATGCTCGCGCTGTATCGCGCCGCACTGGCGATTCGCCAGGAGTCGCTGACCGCCACGCGCGACACCACGGCCGAGCAGGTGGACATGGGAGCGGACGTGGTGGCGTACCGCCGTGCGGCGGTTGAGGGACGCACGTTCACCTCGGTTACTAACTTTGGCACTGCCCTGGTCTCACTGCCCGAAGGCTCTGTGGTGCTCACTTCCGGCCCGCTGACTCCCGACGGCCAACTTCCCACCGACACCTCTGCGTGGGTAATCAAGTAAATCCCTTGGAATAAGCGAAAGGCCGCCGTTCCGAATGAATCGGAGCGGCGGCCTTTTAGTATGCGCTAATCAGCGAAAATCACTGAACCTGGGCGCGGGCGATCTTGCCGGTGAAGGAATTGGCCTCGTCGGCATCCTTGACGCCATCCTTGTTCCAGGAGAACATGGCGCGCAGCTTCGGGCCGACGGTCTCGATGCGCTCGTTGGAGTACTTCTCCTGCAGCTCCTTGAAGTGCGGGGCGCCGGCATCCTGGTCGTCAATGAACTCCTTGGCGAAGGAGCCGTCCTGGATGCGCTGCAGGTGGTATTCCATGCGCTTGCGGCAGTCCTCGTTGATGACGGTGTTGACGTAGTCGCCGTACTGAGCGGTGTCAGAGCAGGACCAACGAGCCTTGTTCAGACCGCCCTCGTTCATCAGGTCGACGAGCATCTTGAGCTCGTGGCAGACCTCGAAGTAGGCGATTTCCGGCTGGTAGCCGGCGTCGGTCAGGACTTCGAAGCCCATCTCGACGAGCTTGTTCACGCCACCCATGAGCACGTTCTGCTCGCCGAAGAGATCGGTCTCGGTCTCTTCCTTGAAGGTGGTCTTGATGGCACCGGCGCGCAGGGCACCGAGGGCCTTGGCGTAGGCCAGGGTCAGAGCCCAGCCGTCGCCACGCGGATCCTGCTCGACGGCCACGACGACCGGCACGCCACGGCCAGCGGCGTACTCACGACGAACGATGTGGCCCGGGCCCTTCGGAGCGACCATGAACACCGGGTGATCCTCGGACGGCTTGATGTAGCCGTAGTGGATGTTGAAGCCGTGGGCGAAGGCCAGGGCAGCGCCCGGCTTCAGGTTCGGCTCAACGTCCTTCTTGTAGACGGCTGCCTGGTACTGGTCAGGCAGAAGAATCATCACAACGTCAGCCTCAGCGACGGCCTCACCAACCGGTTTGACCTCAAGGCCCTGCTCCTTGGCGAACTCCACGGACTTGGAGGTAGGACGCAGGCCGACGACCACGTCGACACCGGAGTCACGCAGGTTCAGCGCGTGGGCGTGACCCTGAGAACCGTAGCCCAGGATAGCCACCTTCTTGCCATCGAACACGGACAGATCGGCGTCCTTCTCGTACCAGATAGTTGCTGCCATTTTTGACGCTCCTTTTATTTATTTGTTTATTTATGGGGTTGAATTTTTCTTGCGTTCTGCGGGGTTTCGCTGAGCGATATTCTGTTGTGGCTTTCCTTGTGGGCTTTTCCGATATGCAGGTTTAGTCCCGTCGCATCGGAAAAGCCCTGTAGGGGTTCACTTAGTGGAATTAGGGGTTTTCACGTTGTGAACATCGTCACTTGGTAAAGTCAACGTCCTTAGTCTCCTTGCAGGTGAGCACGGAGACGAGGCAGCACACGGCCATCACGGCAAGGTAGAGGCCCACGGAGTGGACGCCCCAGTGGGAGCTCAGCCAAGTGGCGATGGTCGGCACGAAAGCCGCGCCGACGATGGCGGCCAGGTTGTAGCCGATGCCGGAGCCGGAATAGCGCACATTGGCCTCGAACAGCTCGGGCAGGAACGCGCCGATCGGGCCGAACGCGATGCCCATCAGCATGAAGCCGACGCACAGGAACGCCATCGTGGCCACGAAGTTGCGCTGGCCCACCAGACCGCCGTCCAGCAGGAACGGGAAGAGCACGGCGAACACGACGAGCGCGCAGGAGGAGAAGGTCAGCACGCGACGGCGGCCGATCTTGTCCGCGTACAGGCAGGACAGCACGATGAACAGGGCGAACACGCAGATGGAGATCATGAGCATGAGCAGGTATTCCTGGTTGGTGAAGCCAAGGTTGCCGCCGCCTTCGCCCTGCTCCTTGGTGCCCCAAGCGAGGGACCAGGTGGCGAGCGTGTAGAACAGCGTGTAGGTCACAGCCACAAGGAAGGTGGCCTGCAGCACCTGACGCCAAGACTTGCGGAAGACCTCGGTCAGCGGGGACTTGACAACCTTCTTCTGCTCCTGAGCCATACGGAAGATCGGGGTCTCCTCCATGTGAACGCGGACCACGAGACCGACGATCACCAGGATGGCGGACAGCAGGAACGGCACACGCCAGCCCCAAGCCAGCATCGCGTCCTGATTGTTGAAGGATTCGAGCACGAAGTAGGTGCCGTTGGACAGGAAGAAGCCGATCGGGGCGCCGAGCTCCGGGAAGGAGCCGTACAGTGCGCGCTTGTCTTCAGGCGCGTTCTCGGTGGCGACCAGTGCCGCGCCGGACCATTCGCCGCCCAGGCCGATGCCCTGGATGAAACGCAGCAGGCAGAGGATGGCGACTGCACCAACGCCGACCTGATCGTAGGTGGGCAGGCAGCCAATCAGGAAGGTGCCGACACCCATGGTCATCAGGCTGACGACCAGCGTGGTCTTGCGGCCCATGCGATCGCCGAAGTGGCCGAAGATCAGCGAGCCCAGCGGGCGGGCGATGAAGGCGACGGCGAAGGTCAGCAAGCTCATCAGCAGTGCGACGGTGGGGTTGTCCTTCGCGGAGAAGAAGATGTGCGGGAAGTAGTTTGCCGCGGCGGTGCCGTAGGCGTAGAAGTCATAGAATTCGATGGCGGTACCGACCATCGACGCGGCGATCACGGTCTTGACCGAATCGCGTACCAAGGTAGCGGCTTTACCTGCCGCCTGCCCTAAGCCAGTCTCTTCGACTGCTGCAGTCATTGTTACTCCTGTTTTGCTCTCGTTCACTCTCATCGGCGGGCGATTATTTCGCCCCACAGGGAGGTTGTTGTTCTGTCGCTGTGTTGTTGCCGTGTACTGTCCGCTACCGTTTCCGTCTGCGGGATTCTGCCGTAAGCCTTGTGAGCGCAACAAAAAAAAGCCCCGCATCATGCAGGGCCGTGCCGATTGTGTCAGCTTGATTGGCCCTGCCTTCGTTGACGGGGCTTCAAGCATCAGTGCCGAATTAGTCCGCCAGCGAAGACGGGCTAATAATTCGTGCGGATACAAACGCAGAAGCATTGAATCCAGTCATCGCGTGGCCTCCTTTCGGTATTTCCTCAGGCCGTTCGACCTGAACTGGAATGTAAACATAGGTTTGTATGTCTTGCCAATCCAGCAAGGGTTCACATTGTGGACATTGTGACGTAGGAGTCATGTGAGATGGGTGACTGTGGGCGGCCGTGACTCGGCTCCCCTCAGTCGCCTACGCCGCCAGCTCGGCCGCAATTACAGACGGGCTACCGCCCGCAGTCTGCCTGCTCGCCTCCCGGCTCGCCTTCGCCTACAAACAGTCCACCGGACTGTTTGCTTCACAGCTCAGCCTCAGAGAGGGGAGCCAAGATAGGAGTCACCGGGTGGTTTCGCCGGGGATGAGGGCTACGGGGATGACTTCTTCGGGAGTGGGTTGGGTGTCAACGTCCGAAGCGCTATCGTTCTTGGACGGAGAGGCGGGGCCACCGTCGGCGGCGATCTGTGAGTCCATGCGGACGGCGAGCGCGGCGGCGATGGCCGGGAAGTCCTGTCGAATCGCGGTCAGGCGTTTGCCGGCGGTTTCGGCCATGAGAGTGCCGTCATAGGCGATGACTTGCAGATCAGCAGGCATCTCGATACCCCGGCGCGAGGCTTCCTGCAATGCCACGGATGCCACCACATCGGAGCCGACGATGGCGTCGACATCGGGATACTGTTCGAAAATGGCGCATGCGGTGGCTGCGTGGGCGGCGATGTCGGCCACGGTGCCGGCTTCGACATAATCGCAGGCAATGCCGGCCTCAGCCAGCAGACGCTCGACGGTGAGATGGTAGCGAATCGTGGGGAAAGTGGTGCCTTCCGCGAACTGGGAACGCGGGCCACCAACGAGCACCACGTGGCGCGCGCCGGAATCGATGAGCTGGCGCGCAATCAGACGGCCTCCCTGTTCATGATCAGACCGGACGACCGGCACACCCTCACCGAGCGTGCGGTCGAAAGCGACAATTGGCCGATGGATGGAGGTCCAGTAGTCGGCCGGATGCTCGGTGTGGGCCGCCATGATGATGCCGTCCATCATGTGCCGCTGGAGCATGTCGATGTACTCGCTCTCGCCCTTGTCTGTATCGGCGGTGGAGCAGAGCAGGGTTTTGAGGTCGCGCGCGGCGAACTCGCGCTGCAGATGCGCGGTGAGTGTGGAGAAGAACGGGTGGGCGATGGTCGGCATGATCACGCCGATGGTGTTGGTGCGGTTTCGGTAGAGGTTGCGGGCCAGCTCGTTGGGAATGTAGTTGAGCTGGCGCATCGCGGACTCGACTTTGGCACGCATATCGGCCGAGACGTAGCCGGTGTTGTTGACCACCAACGAAACGGTGCTTAAGGACACCCCTGCCGCTTTGGCTACGTCGCGCATGCCGACCATGGTTTTGCTCCCCTGCGAGTACTGGACTGGATCACTGCTGACCAGTGTACTCGAACCGGTTTATTATTCGGCAGATTTGGTGGTGAGGGTGACGATTCCGGCCAGCAGCACCATGACGATGGCGGACGGGAAGAGCAGGTAATAGCCGAAGCTATGCTCGAAGGCGTTCACCAGTAGCGCGCCGATGATGGCGGCGAGCGCCAGACCGGCCGAGTTGGCGAGCGCATAAATGCCGAGGTCGTGGCCGGCTCGGCGCGGGTCGGGCAAAGAGTCCATCACCAGTTCAAGTCCGAGCGAATCGTAAATGCCGAAGGCGAATCCGGAGATCAACGCAAACAGCAGCATGCCGTTTTCACGGGCAGTGCCGGTGGACCAGACGCCAAGGCCCCATGCGAGCCCCAGACCAATCGCATACAGCAGGCAGGCACCGGCCACCACACGGGCCACGGGAATGTTCTTTTCCTCGATTCGCTCGGAAATCGGCCCGGCGGCCCAGGAGGCGAGCGCGGCACCGATCAATGTGGCCACAGCCATACCGGCAATGAGGAATCCGGCCGGAATGGTCAGCGGCGCGGACGTAAGTACCACGGCCTTGCCATAAACCCAGAAACGTACGAGATACCACAGAAACACACCGGTCAGCCCAACACCGGCCATCATGCACGTACGGGCGGCGAACACCCGGGAGAACTCGGGAGCGTGGGCCGGCGGGCGCAATTGGTCAAGTACCTGACTGCGGTCAAAAAGCTGGTTCGGCTGCTCAGCGCTAGAAGGCTCCTTGGGCAGAATCAATACGGTGGCAATACCGGACACTGCAAATAGCACGGCGGTGTAACTAAACGGCGCAAACGAATTGAACATCACACCAAGCGCACCCATGCACACGCCAAGCGCTTGGCCGAGCATCACACCGATGCCATGCCAGCGTTCGATGCGAGGGCGGAACTTGTCGGGCACCCGTTCGCTGATGGCGCTGGTCAACGGCACGGAAAGCATCGCATAGGCGAACTGTAGGAACACCCAGAAAATACAAAGCACAATGATGCCGATATTCTGCCCCAGAATCAGCGTGATCAGCGCGCACAGCAGACCTCCGCCAACCATCCACGGGGTACGACGGCCCAATGGCGTGCGTGTGCGGTCGGACAACACTGAAATCAGCGGCATCGCAAACATGGAGGCCACTACGCCGACAATCACCAACACGGCCAGGGGCATCGCCAATTCGGTGGCGACGGGCAACGGGCGGCCAGTGGCCGGATTGATGGCGATATGACCGGCAACAGCAGTGTCATAGCCGAACGTACGCGCAATCGCGTTGGGCATGGCAATGGTGTTCAACGCCACCCAAGGTGCGCCGACCAGAATTGAAGCAGCGAAGAAACCCCAGTTGAGTCGGGAGACCTGACCTGCGGTAGGGCGTTGGCCATTGACGGCGACCATGGGATCGCGCATGTCGAGGTAGGCGGACGACATATCCGGCGCGGGAGTGTCCACACTGGCGGCTGCAGCAGCGGCTGCCGAAGAACCGGCGGAAGCCAATCGCACAGCCTGGGCCTCAGGCTGGTCCGCAGAGGCTTCGGGCGGGCGGCGGCGATTCTTGATGGCCAGTCTGGCCACGGCGGCTTTGTCTTCGGGACTTAGGACCTTGTCCAAATCCGGGCGATCATCAATACCCGGACGCACATACGGTTCCAACATGATGCTGCTCTTTCTCTGTTCTGCTGCTCGTCTCGTCGATTCCGGCGGGATGCTTGGGCCGCGCCCGCAGGAGCATGACCTTCAACCCCGCATACGCAAAACCGCCCGGGCGCACTGGCTTCAGTGCACTGCGGGCGGTTTGCTCTCCATGAACCCAGCTTACGCCGGGCGCACTACTTGGAGCGCGCACAGCGGAGTGGCGTTTATGGGCCAACGGTTAGTCGATATCGGCAATCGGCGGGTTGGCGAGCAGATCGCGGGTTTCGTGGTCGCCGGCGGCATCGCTCCAGGCAAGGCTGGCAACCGGGGTGGTGTTGTCTGTGCCGAGGCCGCGTCCGGGCTCGAAGGTGAGGGCGGCCGTGGACGTGCCGTCGGCGGCGGTCCAGCGGAAGGTGATGGACGTGTCGCCATCGACCTCGTAGCTGAACTCGCCATCGAATGCAGACAGCTCGTTGCGGAACTTGGCCAGGGCGTTCAGGGCCTTGACCACCGGGCGTTCGAGGTTTTCATCGATTTCGGCGGTGGAGTAGTAGTGGCGGTTGATGTCGCGGCCGTTGTTGGTGCGGCGCAGCAGTTCCATGTCGTTGCGGCCGGCGAGCGCGCCCACGTAGTAGACCTGCGGCACGCCCGGCAGGAAGAACTGCACGGCGCGGGCGGCCAAGTAGTGCTGGTCGTTGCAGCCGAGGGCCGAGTAGTACGTGGAGTTGACCTGGTAGAGGTCGAGGTTGGACGCGGCGGCACCGGTGGCGGCCTGGGATTCGCCGTGGGTGTTGGCATGGATGGTGTTGACCAGGTTGTCGACGTCCTCGTCGGGCACGAGGCCCTTGAGGGAGCGGTCGAGCTGGTCGGAGCCGATGTCGATCACGCCGATGCCATCGTGCGTATCGAGCACGGTGACGGCGTTGTTCGGGCGGATCTCGGTCCAGTGGGCCACGGGTTCGACGTGACCGGTGAACAGCGAGTGCAGAAGCAGCGGCGGCAGGGCGAAATCGTAGACGCGGTCCACCTTGGAGGCGATTTCCACCTGCTTCTTGTAGTAGCTGTGAACCTCGATGAGGATTTCAAGGCCGCGCTTGACGCCCTCCTCGCGCAGACGGGAGATGAGCTTAAAGGTCTTGGGGGTCATGAAGCAGCTGGTGCCGGCTTCCTTGGCGCCGTAGCCCACGGCGTCGAGACGGATGTAGCGCACGTGGCTGGCGGCCATCTGATCGAAGATCGACATCAGGTATTCCCAACCCTTGGCGGAATCAGTGTCGATGTCCACCTGCTGCGGGGTGAAGCTGACCCATACCAAACGGGTCTTGCCGCCGAGGTTGTAGTGGGTGAACGGCAGGCCCGGGCGCGGGCGGTAGATGCCGGCCAGGTCTTCTTCGGTGGCGCCGTTCGGGAAGACGGAGCTCATGGTCAGGAACATCGGGTAATACTCGGATTCCTCACCTTTTTCAAGCACATCTTGGAACTGCTTGGATTCCCAACTCATGTGGTTGACGATGGCGTCGACCATGATGTTGTGGGTCTTGGAGAGTTCGGCGACGTCGTCCCAGCTGCCGAGACGTTCGTCGACTTTGGTATGGTCGATCGGGTCGAAGCCTGCATCCGCACCATCGAACGGAGTGAAGAACGGCAGGATATGCACGCCGTCATACACGCCGTCGAAGCGGGTGCGCAGGATGTCGGTCATCGAGCTAAGAGTGCCATCGCCGAGACGATCGGCGTATGTGATGAGTTGCACTTTGTTTTTCATGGGACCTCCCTTGGCTCATGGGCGCGGGTGCAATTTGCGTGCGCATCTGCCTGTTTGTTGTTTACGTATTTGCATACTCACGTATGTATCGAACCGGTTCGATATTACCTCGAAAGGGACGTCAATGTCCAGTCGCGCAGTGAAATGCGCGTGTCGAACCGATTAGATGCGGTGTTCTATGCAGCTTAGCCTGTCCGACTCCAATGTGTCCGATTGATAACGCCCGGTTTGTTGCGCATTTTGGTTGAGGCTTGAGTTGAGAGACATGGTCCGTCGTCCGGGTACGATTTCAGTCGCCAAACCAAATCAACCTATTTAGGAAGGCGACGGAACCATGCCGAATCAGATTCTACAGGTCGACGAGAACATGCTCGAGACGAAGCTGGACCGGTTGGTGTCGGAGAAGGTCGAACAGCTGTTGAACGCGATGCTGGACGCGGAGGCCGACGAGATCACGGGCGCGTGCAGGCGTTCGTATACGCTGGAATGCAAGACGAATGCGGCCAGACGCGCGCTCGAGGGCGAGCCCCTCGCCCGCGTGGCGCGCGACGCGGGTTGCACGCCGACGAGCGTGTACCAGTGGATGCGCCGCTACCGGAGCGAGGGGATACTGGGACTGATGGACAGGAGAAACGCGCCGATGCCGGCCGAACCGATGCCCGCGGCCGGCGATGACGTGGAGGAGCTGCGCCGGCAGGTGGAGGTCCTGCGGCTGGAGAACGCGGTGATGCGGGAGACGATCGATGTTTTAAAAGCCGACGACCCGCGCCTCGACCCGTCCATGCTGACGAACAGGGAGAGGACGCGGGTCGTCGACGCGATCAGGGGTGAATTCGGCCTGGCGGCCTGTCTGAAGGCCGTGGGGCTGAAACGCAGCACCTACTATTACGAGCGCGGCGCGATCGCCGCGGGCGACAGGTACGCCGTGCTGCGGGCCCGCGTCGCCGGCCTGTTCGAGCAGGGTGGGCGCGCATGGGGATACCGGACCATCCACCGCATGCTGCGCCTTGACGAGTCCGACCCGATCGTCGTCTCGGAGAAGGTCGTCAGGCGGATCATGCGCGAGGGGGCCATGCGGCCCGTGTACCTGAAGCGGCCGAAGCGGTGGAGCTCCTACGCCGGCGAGATCGGCGAGGCCCCGGCGAACCTCGTGGAGCGGGACTTCCACGCCGACGCGCCGAACATGCTGTGGGTCACGGACGTCACCCAGTTCACCATGGACGGGTACAAGTGCTGGCTTTCCCCGGTGGTCGACTGCTTCGACGGGATGGTGGTCTCCTGGACCTTGTCGCGCTCCCCGAACGCCGACATGGCGAACCGGATGCTCCTTGACGCGGTCGCCACGCTCAGGGACGGGGAACATCCAATCATCCATTCCGACCGCGGCTGCCACTACCGGTGGGACGAATGGATCCGCATCTGCGAGGAGCACGGGCTGATCCGGTCGATGAGCGCCAAGGGATGCAGCCCGGACAACGCGGCCGCCGAGGGGTTCTTCGGCAGGCTCAAGAACGAGTTATTCTACGGGCGGGACTGGAGGGGCGTGGGCTACGAGGAGTTCCGCGAACGCCTGGCCGCCTACCTGACCCACTACAATGAAACCAGGATCAAGAAGTCACTGGACTGGATGAGCCCCGTGCAATACCGCAGAAGTCTTGGACTGGCCGCCTGACCGTCCAAAAAAACATCCGCACCCCCTCCGTGCGATCATGGACGATGCGCTCCGCCTGCGCCATCGCATGATTCCGTACCTCCACACCATGAACTGGCGCGCATCCCGGACAGGCCTTCCCCTGGTGGAGCCCATGTATTGGGGATCGCCCGACATCGACGCCGCATACCACGTTCCCAACGAATACATGTTCGGCACCGAACTGCTGGCCGCGCCCATCACGGAACCGATGGATAAATCCTCCCGACGGGGCAAGGCCGACGTATGGCTGCCGCAGGGCGACTGGTTCGACTTCTTCACCGGGCGCCGGTATAGCGCGTCTTCGCCCAACGGACGGCGCATGACCGTCTGGCGTCCGCTCGACGGAATTCCCGTGTTCGCGAAGGCCGGCGGCATCGTGCCGATGCAGCCCCTGTCCGAGGGGGATTCCATCAACTCCGCCGACAACCCGCAGCATCTGGAGATCATCGTCTTCCCCGGAGCGGACGGCGACTTCACGCTGATGGAGGATTCGGGACATTACTCTCGGCAGATCACCCCGGCGACCACCGCGATCACCTATCGATGGCGCAAGGA
>OLVW01000592.1_pt1 | contig 36147 bp, 49 predicted proteins | sample 1673301 | NCBI WGS metagenome assembly OLVW01 (sample SAMEA3178941, study PRJEB25190) | human gut metagenome
ATGCTTTCGCAGTGATAGATAATGGTACCCAGGTCACATTCACCGGTTTCGGCCAGCTGGTCGATGGCTTTGAAGATATCATCCACCAGGATGCCGTCTGTCAGGATGGGTTCCCGATAGCTCGGTGAGAAGTTTGATCCGGTAGAAGTTCCAGCTTCCGATGGGGCTGCTTCGGCATCCGCATTGGAAGTGTCTTCAATTTCATCTTCATCAGTAGCATCAGAAGTTGATGTGTCATCCGCATTATCCGGCTCAGCTGTTTGGGTCTGTAATTCTGTTTCGGATGAAGGATTCTCAGTTGAAGATGTTTCTTTCGGACTGGAAACTTCTTCAACACTTTCAGAAGAAGCACTCTCATTCAGTTGCTCATCAGATGTTGTCTGCTGTTTATCCGTATTGGAATCATTTTCATTTCCGGCTTCTTCCTGCTTCTTTTCCTCTTCCTTCTTCTTATCGTCCCGGGTCACCTGTTGGGGCTGGAAGGAACGGGCTTCATCCGTGATGTCGATTTCCTCTTCGGCTTGATTCTCCTGCGCTGCTGCCTCGGCTGCTTTCAGATACTGGATGTCCATGAATATCAGAAAGCCATAATAGCCTATCAATACAACAAAGAGGATTAAGATTACTTGTCCGTAGGTCATAGCTGTAGTTATAGGAGGTTTGACAATACAATGGTTTCCTCTGACGGATAAGGCAAGAAGCGGAAGCCCAGTTTAGCTCCTCTCAGCTCAGATTCCTGAATCCGGTGAAGGTCATCCGTATAATAAAGAATGCCGTATTCCTCTCCGGCAATGTAGCCTTTGGACTTGAGCCATGAACGGAGTCTTACCCGTGCCCGGTTGGACACAACCTTGATGCGGGTAATGGGACTCAGCCCGAAGATAACCCTCCGTCTTTCCCTCCGCATGATATCAGAATGGATTCGTGAAAGCACCTTAAAATCTTCCAATGCAGTACGCTTCAATCCCATTCTAACAGCAATGCGCCGGGCATATTCCCGTGAAATTCCCAATTCCTTGCCTATCTCAGCATAAGACCGGTGAGCAAAATGCTTGCGTACATAATCTGCATGCTCCATCCAACGGCTTTTTACCGCTTTCTTCAGCCCCAAGCTGCGGGCCTTTTCTTTTACAGCACGTTCGCACATGCCCAATACCTCTGCGGTTCTCGGGGTTGTTTCTATGGGATAGAGCTGAATAAGAACCGCAATCTTCTGCTCTGTCCAATTAGTCCTTTTCTTTCTCATAATCTTTCTGATTGAAGTTTGTAAACAGTGATTTCTTTTCTCTGCGAAATGGCACAAGCTGTAGAAGGTAAATATCAAAGAATGTACGGACAATGGCATTGACCATATCCGAACGGCTGCTGTTATGGATGTTGCAGTCATCCAGCGAGTCTGCCAGATCCCGGTCCAGCCTGCATACCAGTCGTTCGCTTTTGACATTACTTTCATCGGAGATTTCCAAATTTTTCAGGAATCCTATCCAATAATCTTCCACCTCCTTTGAGGGAGAAAGATGGATAGGTTCTCCGTCAGTTTCCGTTTTCTTCTCACTTGTATCATTCGTCCGATCCTGAAGGCCGGATGATTTTTCCAACATTTCGGGCAACTCGTGCGTCAGGATAATGTCAGAATCATTGATGCCTTGTGTCAAGTCACCAATTTCCGGAATGTCATTTTTCATGCGCTATGTTATTTGATGGTTACTGATAAATTTAATCTCGTCATTCATATTCCGTTTCCTTTTTATCGGTTGTATCGGTAGCCAAACCTCCTGCTTCGCGTTCTTCTTCATTTCCATCTTCATCCATGGCAATATGTGTAACACCTTCTTCCCGATTTTTTTTCTTGCCTATTTTCGGATTAAGATTATCCGTCAGTTGTATTCCGGTAAGCTTTACCTCCCTCACTGGAGTTACCTTGCCGAAAATGCTGAAATAGATCTTGTCGAAAACATTGCCAACATAACGAATCTGCATATCCAGTGCAGCCACTGTACTGAACCGCTCCATATCAGCCCGCCTCGGTATTTTCCCGGTTACATAACCGTAATTAGAAAAAGTTTCCCGTGTGTTGTCCCAAAGTATCAGTTCAGAGCGCTTGCCTACCCGGTTGTCATTGAGGTTGGGAATGATGAAGAGCTGTGCATTCATACGGTCTCCAACTACCTGACGAAGTCTGTCAAGAAAAAGCAGGAAACTGGCTGTGGAAGGAACGGTCACCAGATCATAGTGGAAAGGAACAACGATGATATCTGAATTGACAAACATAGGGACCAGACCTTCCGCTTTCAAACTTCCCGGTGAATCCATAAGCACCACATCAATCTCCGGATCATTATGCAGCTTTTCAATTAGGGAGGTCATGGCCGTCTTGTCATCCGGTTCATAAGCCCATACTTCGTAAGGCACCTGTTCCTCTCCATATTTTTTAAGGTCCGTCTTACGGCACTTCATAATCGAGTGCTGGAAATCACAGTCGATTATTACCAGACGAACACCTTTCGTCACCAAGTAATTGGCAAAGGTCACACAAAGAGTAGTCTTTCCGACTCCTCCTTTCTGGTTGGCAAAGGTTACTATGACGGGGGTCTGTATCATGTCGTTTTTCGCTTGAATTAAATTTGCAAGCAAAAGTATGTGCAGAGATATAGAAAACCTAAATGCACAACATCAATGTGCTTGAGATTGCAGAAACATGGGTAAATAAGTCGGATAAACCAGAGTTTTTCAATCTATATGCCCGAATAGGTTGCAGTAGGCAGTCCCATGAAAGGTGAATGTAAACTTTATCAGGTTGTCCAACTCGAATTGCTGAATTGGGCAACTTGTTTCAGTAAGTTGGGCAACTCAGCTCTTTGAGTTGGGCGACTCAGCAAACTGAGTTGGGTTGCCTTAGGAAGAAAGCAACAGAAAGTTTCTAATTCATGAAGAGAATTACCTGCTTTACCAGTGCCTCCAAATACCTATTACTTTCATTTTAGCTATACAGATAGCAGGATGGACTACCAAATCGCTTCGATACCGAATTTTGCCGCTTCAATGCCTTTTTTTGCCGCTTCGATACTAAAGGTGTTGCAGATTAAAAGTGCTCAAATTACCTTTGAACCAGATATTTACAAGTTTATTAAACATTATAAAGCAAATAAAGAATGAGAATTCCTATTTTATTAACACTACTGGTGTTTTTGCTATCTTCATGTGAGAAAGAAGAGGCTGCGGAATATACCCTACATGATTCAAAGCCTTTGAGCCCTGTTGATACATTATCTACAAACAACCTACAGTGGGATGTGATAGTTGATAATAGTACCCCTAATAATGATATATTTATAGGAAATCAATATTTAGGAATACAAGGATGGTCACATTTAGCAACTCCACCCTATATTTATGTAGGTGCAGTGTTCCCATCAAGTTCATTTGCTCGTTCCTTCGACAAAGAAATTACAGGTAAAAAAAATCCTATTGATTTGTCGTTCAATTTTCCAAATCCCTATTTAACAAGGATGGAGAAAGGGAGTGGAAGTGAATACCTCCAAAAAATGAAAGAAGCCATACATTCGGATGACTATACCAATTATTCATCATGCAAAAGGCCGCATATTGTTAGATTTACAGCTTTGAAGAATCTTTCTGAGGTAGAAAATCTATTCCATAATAATCCGTCTTTTGGAAAAGTACTAACTAAAATATGTAGTCAGGAGTTTAGTTTGCACAATGTAAAAAGTATTTGTTTTGGTGAGATTATATTTAAAGGCTTTACGGTATCAATGGATACTCCTCTACATGGAATATTTGTAGATGGGTATAATTCAACAGATAGTCTTGTTTATATTAAATCGCTGACTTATGGTGTTAGTGCATATTGTGTGATAATAAGTAAGTATTCATACAATGATGTATTAGCAGCACTAAAACAATCTTTTATTGAAAGCAGTAATACCCCTCAAGGAGTCTTACACGATTCGCAGATAATAGCCTTGATAACGAAGAATGTTAATCAAGAAGCTGAAATAAAAGAAACATTTCAAGACCTGGATATATTTCTGAATAATCCTTTCCAGCATGGAGAAACTTATGGTTATCCAATATATTGCTTAGGATACTACGAAAAAGGGAATGGAGTTTTTGTGAATAATTAACAATAAAATATTTTTACTATGAGATTTAAAAAGTTCACAGTGTTATTCTTTGCATTAAGTTGTTTTATTACATCTAATGCACAAACATTTCGTATTGGTCCATCTGTAGTAGGTAACCTTAATATTGCGCAAGACACAAAAGCTCACATTGGGTTCGCTATCGGTGCCAAAGGAGAGGTTAATTTCAGTAGTATGGGAAACGGTTGGTTTATGGATGTAGCTGTTTTATTCAACAATCGAAATCTTGACAGCAAGAATTATTTTGACTCAACCACTCGAAACAGCTATCAATGGAAATATACAACCTATTCACTGAACATTCCGCTGAATGTTGGCTACAAATTCCAAGTGTCGAACAAATTGAATTTGTTAGCAGCTGTTGGTCCTTATGTTGACTTTGGGTTAACTGGAAAAGATAAACTTTTTACTACAGATGAGCAAGGGCATGAGAGCAGTAAAAAGTTGTCATCCAATATCTACAAAGATAAGCTGTTGAATCGGGTCAACGCGGGAATGAATATCTCGGTTGGTGCAGAAATTGCGCGTCACTATCAAATCAACCTGTCGTATAGTCGCAGTTTTACCAACTTATTTAAAGGTGGAGGTCATGTAAAAGCTCAAGATCTTCAGTTGGGATTGACTTATATGTTTTAAAAAAAAGTTTTACCCATAAAGAATATTGAAAAATGAAAAATGTTTTATGTAGATATATTGGCCTAGTATGCTGCACATTGTTATTAGTTGCAATTACTTCTTGCAATGATGAGCATAATGATATACCCTATTTAAATGACAGTGTTTGGATTCATCAATTCAGCCCTGAAGATAACATCGTAGATGCTGCTGGTGCTGCATTGTGTTTTGGCAAGAAACAAGTAGAATATTTTGCAATAGATTCTAATTGTAAAGTATTGCGGCTTTTGGATTCATTTGATTATCATTTAAAGAATGATCAAATTATTGTCATTGGTAATAAAGAATATATGATTACAGACCATACACTTATGTTCAGTAACAAAATGTTTTATCGTACAGATAAGCGATTTGATGAAATGGTGCTTCGAAAATAGGTGTGTTCCAATTTAGTATGAATAAGTGGTAATCGCATTCATTTGTTAGAATGGATGTGATTACCCTATAAAATGACATGTAATATGAAATTAAAACAATTCATTTCTTGCTCTGTAGTTTACATAACACTTCTTTGTTCTTCCATGCTTTTGTTTTCTTGTGAAGACGAAGAAACTTGGAATCCCCAAGATTCTAGCAGTTGGGGGTATTTTGATGGAGAAATCAATGGCGAGAAAGTGCATTTGCAGAATACGGTCTACAAAGATTACATCAATAAAGGACCTCGGTATACCCACAGTAATAAGTTTGTCGATAGTAAGCGGGCCTACTATATCAATATCAATGTATTTGATAAGAAGAATATTCGCCTTAGGTGTAATTTAATGCAGTTCGAAGTAGGCACTCAGTTTATAACCGCTTCAATTCCGCCATTTTCGGAGAAAGACGATTATAATGCGGTTAGTTGCTGGGCGACGGATAGCACAAATGTTTGCAATGAATTCGAAGTGAAGGCATCCCGCCCGGTCAAGTTAGAAATCACCCATATAAAATATTTCTACGATGACGATGGCAACCCCTATACACTACAACCTAAACTGATAGAGGGAAATATCGATGCCGTGCTGTATCATGGGAATGATTCTATTTCTATCAAAGGACACTTTGAAACCAAGTGATTGCCAGCGTGAATGTTCCGAATTTCTTGGAATGTTCACGCTATGACGTTATACGTAGGCTTTGTAAAAAGGCAGATAATCCTTGTTGTATCACTTAACTTTTAGTAATTTTGTATACTTATGAAAGCAAAAGACTACTTGACAACTTGGTTGTGGACATCCCTCTTGATGTACTTCTTATACGATGTGGTTTGGGTACTTGCTGACCATGAAGAGTTCAATCGTTTGTTAGAAGAGGGATGCACAATTTTATGGATTGATTTATGTTATTGTTTCCTGTTCTCTATCTATAATTTGGGATTTGGAACTCTTCTTCTGAAAAGTCGATTATTGCGTTTCTTTCCGAAAAAAAAGATACTCATATTGAGTGCTATTTTTCTGTTAGCCAATACCTTTCTGGCTTTTCTTGTCGAGAACCTTATAGACGTGCTGTTTGTGGATATTTCCGATCGCGAAGTTTGGGGAAATGCCTACTTGATGGGACTGATATCCTCCATTCAGGCGTTGATTGTAGTCGTGGAGTATTATTACAAGGAGTCTGAACAAAAGTATGAAGAGAACCGTCAGCTTGAAATGAAGCTTCTCAAAATGCAGATGAACCCTCATTTTGTGTTCAACAGTTTGAGTGTGCTGGCCGGTTTGATTGACATAGACGCCAAGCGGGCTGAAGACTATGTAATCCGCTTGTCAAGAATCTATCGTCATATTTTGGGACATATAGAGAATGATGTAGTGTCCTTAGACGAGGCATTTCAATGGTTGGACGATTACATGAATTTGCTGAAGTTGCGCTATACCAATATCGAACTGCAAGTGAAACCCATGGAAAGACGGAAGGATGAGTACATTTTGTCGCAAAGTTTACAGGTACTGGTAGAAAATGCCGTAAAGCATAATGCTATGAACCAGCATGAGAAACTGACTATAGTTGTTGAACGTAAAGAGAATATGCTGGTGGTGAGCAATAACATCATTCCCCCTACTTATAAATCGGAACAAACCGTCCCCTCTTATAAACTGGGATTAGACAACTTAGCCAAAAGATATTTTGTAAAGTTTGGTAAGGAAATCAGCGTGAAACAAACCTCAGAGTTATTTACTGTTTACTTACCCATTGTAAATCAAGGATAAAACATGAAGAAAGTATTGATTATCGAAGACGAGCGCATCAGTGCCATCCGGCTTGAAAAACTTATTCGCGAAATTGACGACACAATAGAAGTTGAAGGACCACTGGCGAGTGTATCAGAAGTAGTTGAGCATCTGCGCCGACACAATGATTACGATTTGATATTTGCCGACATCCGGCTGTCGGATAGCGATGTGTTTACTGCCTTTCAAGAAATCATGCCCGCCTCCTTTGTTATCTTTACTACGGCTTATGATGAATATGCCATGCAAGCCATCAAGAATCATGGTATAGACTATTTGCTCAAGCCAATAGATGAAAAGGAATTGCGTCAGGCCATCCGAAAGGTATCTTTGGGGACGAAGGGAAACATGGAGCAAGTGCATCAGGTTATGAGTGATATAACCCATTATAAAGAACGATTGATAGTATATAAAGGAGAAGAAATTATTCCTTTGCAAATGTCTGATATTCTTTATTTTTCCAAGGAGGGTAAAGATTTGCTCTGCATGTCAGCCGAAGGTAAGCAATATCACGTGCATAACATGACCATGCAGGATTTAGAGGAACAACTTAACCCGGAAAAATTTTTCCGCCTGAACCGCCAATACTTCATCCATATACGTGCTTTGCAGCGAATCACTCCATTTTTCAATTCAAAGTTAAAGGTTCGTTTGCTTCATTGCCAGGATGAAGAGATATTGGTAAGCAAAGAGCGCAGCATATTATTCAAAAAATGGTTGGAGGGCTAAAAGTTACTTGAAAATGATGTGCTGCTGTATAGAAACGTTTCAATACCGAATTTTGACGGTTTAATACCTATTTTTGCCGTTTCGATATAAAACAGGTTGCATCGTACAAAGGACCAATGTACTTTTGCAATGGTTATAAGCAAGTGTAATACCATGGTATTGGATCCGACTGTGGTTTCTTTTACGAAAGCTATGCAGTTTATACTTCATGGTACAAACTTCCCAACTGCATCAATAGACAAAATCACAACTTTTGAGAAGTCGGTTGTAGTTCTTAATCTCCTTATCTATGAAAAAGGTAAAATTCCTTTCTCTTGCAGCAATTCTTGCTCTTGGTAGTTTTGTTGTTCCTCAAACAGCGTCTGCGTACAAGTATTATGTGACGCTTGACAATGGTAAACGCATCATGATGAAATGTGATAATCGTAAAGATGCAATCAATGAATTTAGAAGTATGAACTTGCAAGGTCATCACGCTGTACTCACATCACGGCCTGACGCAGGGATTATGGATGTAAAATAGCATAACAGCTGCGGTATCGGCTATACGGCCTTTTTATTATGAGCCATTTAATCAAAAGAATCATTCAATTAAGTTTACTCTGTCTTGTGACCCTTCCCATTCAAGCTCAGGAGGTAATGAGTGCAGATGGTATAGACCATTATAGTAAAACCAAGCGTCAGATTTTGGATAAAGCCAATCTGGATATTTTCTATCGAATTAAGTTTCTCATGGATTCCACAAAGACCAACGAAGTAGAAGAAGGGCAAACCGTACTGAAAGTTTCAGACCGCTATGCTTTATTCACTGATTATTATGGAATAGTACATGATTCCATCAATGATCTTTGTGCCGAAAGCCGGAAAAATGCACAAAGATATAGAGCTGCTTGGGACTCTTTATCCGCAAAACGCTGTTATTTACTTCAATTTCTGTCAGCCATTGATTTTGAAAAGTCTGTGGCCACTGTTCAGTGGCATGTTTTACGCAAATACCAGTATGAGCAACCTCTACCTGATTTTCAATGGAAATTGGAGGCTGGTGATACCCTTATCCTTGACAAGCCTTGCAAGAAAGCTACTTGTTCGTATGCCGGCCGAAACTATGTGGCATGGTATACCGAAGAAGTTAATCTGCCCTACGGACCTTATATATTCGGCGGTCTTCCCGGTTTAATCATATATCTTCATGACACGAAATATAATTGGGTGTTTACCTGCAACGGGATACAGAAGGCAACCCAATTAAGGAATATGTATTTGTACAAAGACAAACACTATCAAAAGACGACTCGCGAAAAAGCTCTTTCAGCCTGCAAGAATGAATGGGAAGATTACATGAATTTAGCTGTAGATGAAATCGATTTAACGATTGACGGCAAGAAACCGGAGAAAAATTTTCCACGTCGTAGCAGTAACTATTTGGAACTACAATGGTAAAATCATACATATACTATACATTCTGCTTCTGTTTCCTATATCCGTATGGGTGTAGGAAACAGACATTGCTAAATATCAGGCAGAGCCGTTCCTTAGGGAAAATAGGTTATGATGTGAAACTGTATAGAAACGTTTCAATGCCGAAATTTGACGGTTTAATACCTTTTTTTGCCGTTTCGATACAAAACAGGTTGCATCGTACAAAGGATCTATGTACTTTAGCAATGGTTATTAGTAACTGTAATTCCATGGTATTGGATCCGACTGTGGTTTCTTTTACGAAGACTATGCAGTTTATACCTCATAATACAAACTTCCCAACTGCATCAATAAACAAAATCACAACCTTTGAGAAGTCGGTTGTAATCCTAAATTTCCTTATCTATGAAAAAGGTAATATTTCTTTCTCTTGCAGCAATTCTTGCTCTTGGTAGTTTTGTTGCTCCGCAAACAGCGTCAGCGTACAAGTATTATGTGACGCAAGCTGACGGTTCTAGAACCATGTTTCGTGCAAATAGCCCCGAAGAAGCAGCCATAAAATTTGCAGATATGAATAAGCGAGGCATACATGGTGTTCTTACAAAACGTCCAGATAGCGGAATTATGATTGTCGGATAAAAAACAAGCTGTGGTATCGGCTATACGGCCATTTTATGATGAACCATTTAATCAAACGAATCATTCATGGAGGTTTGCTGGGGCTGGTGGGCGTATGTTCCCTGCAAGCGCAAACCTTATTCAGTCCGGACGGTGGAATGGATCATTACCAAAAGACACAACGGTTGGTCTTGGACAACGCAAAGATAGATGTGCTTTACCGCTTGAAGTATTTGGAAGATTCAACAAAAATCCAAGACTACACAGAGGCACAGACTGTATTGAGGCTCTCCGACCGCTATGCCTTGTTCACCGAATATTACAAGATTGCGCTGGATTCCATCAACGACTTGTGTGCCGAGAGCAAGAAAAATGCCCGTAAGTACCGAGCAGATTGGGAAGAAGCCTGCAAGAAGTGCTGCTTAGTTATGAATTTCCGCTCTGCCATTAACCTAGAAAAGTCGGTTGCCACTGTGCAGCGAAGAGGCATACGCAATTACCAGTACGAACAGCCTCTACCTGATTTCAAATGGAAGTTGGTAGAAGGAGATACCCTAATCCTTGATAAGCCCTGCAAGAAAGCGGTTGGCTCGTATGCCGGACGCAATTATGTAGCCTGGTATGCCGAATCGGTCAATTTGCCTTACGGCCCTTATCTGTTCGGCAGACTTCCGGGACTGATTATGTACCTGCACGATACCCACTACAATTGGGTGTTTACCTACAACGGCATAGAAAAGGCTACGAAGTTGCGAAGCATGTATCTGTACAAGAATAAAAATATCATTCAAACTACTCGTGAAAAAGCACTGACCGCCTGCAAGAACGAGGAAGAGAATTTCATGAATTTGGCAATCGATGAATGGGAAATCGAAGTCAATGGCAAGAAGCCGGAGGCGAATTATCCACAAAGCCCTTGCAATATGCTGGAATTACAATGGTAATCATCTGATTATAAATCATGTAAAGCTTTCGCATCGGCTATACGGCCATTTTATAATCTTAACCAAGTAAGGAGGCTTGATATGAGACTATTGATGTTTATTGCAGCCATATTGTGTTTGAATACAGTCGAAGCGCAAAGGCTCTATAGTGAAGTTGGTGATATTTATGAAAAATCAAAGAGGGCTGTTGTTGATAACGCTAAACTTGGGGCTTTCTATGAATTAAAATTTCGCAAAGATTCTACGAAGTTGAATGATTACACTAAAGCGCAAACGGTGCTGATGATTTCGGATAATTACTTGTTGTTTGGTGATTACAACCGGTTGGCCTTTGATTCCATCAACGACTGCTTGGCAGCAAGCAAACGGAATGCCCGCAACGACCAGGCACGCGATGAATGGATGGAGGCTATTGAGAAGTGGACTTATTTCTTTGTTACCTTGACCGACCTGACCAAGCAACAAACTACTGTACAGGCCTATGATATATTGCGGAGTTACGAATATACCTATCCGACTCCCCACATGGAATGGCAGTTAATACCGGGCGATACACTCATTCAGAACCGTCCCTGCAAAAAAGCTACCTGCACATTCTCCGGACGGATTTATGTGGCCTGGTACACAGAGTCTATTCCGCTTCCTTACGGACCTTATCTGTTTGGCGGACTGCCCGGTTTGATTATGGAGATTCATGACACCAAACGTAACTGGATATTTACCAACAACGGTTTTGGCAAGATGCCGAAATACTCCTCCATGTACCTCTATAAGAAGCAATACATCCAGGATTTGATAGTAACTACGCGCGAGAAAGCCTTGACTGGGTATCGCAATGATATTGAAGACTTCGACAACCTGGGCCTTGAAATATTTAAGGTAAAGGAAGAGCGAAACGGCAAGATGGTTACGCCCGAAGCCAATAACCCGAAGCGCCCGAGTAATATGCTGGAACTACAATGGTAAAGATCATACACATATTCTTCTTCCTGCTTCTGTTTCCTATGTCCGTATGGGCGCAGGAAACAGTCCTTGTTTTTAAGGGTGCGGTAACGGATGCCAACGGCAAAGGCATAGCCAATGTGTTGTGTAAGGCATTGAATGCCAAGGATTCGTTGCTGGCATACAGCATCAGCCGGAGTGATGGACAATACATATTGAAATGTAAGAAGCAGGCTGCCAAGCTGTCCTTTGCCAAAATGGGTTATGCCACCCAGTGCATTCCGGTGGAAAAGGAAAAGTGGCGCTACGACGTGCAACTCATCGAAAAGTCCTACGCCATTGACGAAGTGGTGGTGAAGGCCGCCCCTATCACCCGCAAGAAAGATACACTCAACTACCATGTGGAGTCGTTCCGCCAAAAGGAAGACTACAGCATCGAGGACGTGCTCAAGCACATGCCCGGCATCGAAGTGCTGCCCTCCGGACAGATTATGTATCAAGGCAGCAGCATCAACAAGGTGAACATTGAGGGGTTGGATCTGATGGGCGATCAGTACAACCAGGCCACGCAGAACATGCCGGCCGAAGCCGTATCGACCATTCAGGTGATGGAGAACAACCAACCTATCCGGGCACTGGAAGGAAAGGTGCACAACAATCGCGCCACGCTGAACATCAAACTGAAAAAGAACTACAAGATGCGCCCCTTCGGCGATGCGGAAGTCGGTGTAGGCGGAACGCCTGTGGTGTGGGACGGCAGTTTGACCGGCATACAGGTGGCCCGGAAAAATCAGTTGCTCTTTACTGGAGCCTTGAACAACCGCGGAGCCTCACTGCGCAGCCTGCAAAGCGGCATGTCGAACTTTACGGGCATCTATACCCAGGAAGCCCTACCAGCCCCCTTCCTTTATTCTGCCACCAACCGCCGTCCGCCCATTTCGCCTTTATATTACCTGGACAACCGCTCATACTTTGCCGGCGTGAATTACCTGCATGCCTTTACCCCTTATTCCATCCTGCGCTTCAACCTGCTCTACAACCACGAAGGCGAAAACCGCGAGGACAGCACCCGCAACGAGTATTACGCTGCCGACACCGTGAGCGTGTTCGACAACAACCGGCTGCAGGCCCGCGAAGACGTGGTGAAAGGACAGGTGCGCTATGAACTGAACGGAAAGAAGGTGTATGTAGAGAACATCCTGTCGGGACAATGGCAGGACATGCGCTCCAACAACCGCAACGTAACCAACGTAGGTTCGGTGGTAGAAGATATAGACCGAAAGCCCTATTATCTCCAGAATGTGGCGAACGTCAACCTGACCACCCCGGCCCGCATTTACACCCTGGCCTCTATCGTGCGCACCTATCAGACCCGCGAACGCCTATCAGCAGTTTGGACGGCCGATAAAGCACACGAACGGCAGGACTACCGGCTGAACCATTGGTTCATGCGCCACCGCCTTTCCACGGCTTTCGACGTGGCAGGCTATCCCTTGACACTGGGGTACATCGTGGAATACAAGCACAACCGACTGCACGACGCGCAACAGACTGCCACATCGTCATACTGGCTGCACACGCTCGAACCCTCGTACCAAATAGAGTGGAGCGGCGGAAACATCGAACTGCTCCTGCCGGTGGAATACATCCGCACCCGTTGTGGCTGGCGGACGAAGAACGACCGTAAAGTGCTGTGCTCGCCCTCGCTCGATGTCAGCCAACGCTTCGGTTACCTGCTGCGCCTGGATGCTTCGGTGGCCTATAATCAGAATGCTTCGAACACCGCCCCGTGGTTCAACGGCACGATGATGAACAATTACCGCACCTTTACAGTCGGCAAAGACAGCCTTTCGGTGCAGCGCACCACGCTGGCCAACCTCCGCCTGTCGTATCTGAACACCGTTACGCTCTTTTCCTGGAATCTGTATGCAGGCTGGACGCGCAGCACCTCCGACCATTATTTTGAAAGCCTTTACCTGCCCGACTATACCCTGGTAGCTCCCGTGTGGGACGACCGCACGAAAACCACCTGGAGTGTGGCCCTGTCGTGCCGCAAGAACTTCCGCGAGGCACACCTCAGCTTGAGCGGACAAACCGATTACTCCTATAACAAAGAGTATGTGGCACAAAACGAACGGGCCGATTACCTGCGCTACCATGCCCTGCACGCCTCGCTTTCCACCCAGTGGAGCGGACTTTCGTGGTTTCAGCCCAAACTCACCCTGGCCGGCAACCTCAGTTGGAAGAAGCCCGATGCCTTTTCGGCGACCGACAACCTGCTGAAGAATGCCTACTACTCTCTGACAATGGACTTCTACCCCGTCAGCAAACTGCGCCTGTATGCCGACTTCTCGCAATCGGTCTTCGAGATAGCCCACAGTCATTACTCGGTAAACAGTTTCCTGAATGCCGGACTGCGCTACGACTTCCATCCGCGCTGGACGGTGAGTGCCGACCTCAGCAACCTGCTCAACCGCAAGGATTACGAAGTATCGCTTTATCAGGGAGCCAACTTTCAGTATTACCACGTGCCCTTGCGTGGCCGCGAGTTCCTCATTTCGCTGCGGTTTAAGTACTGAGGCATGTTGCACTGAGTATAAAGACCTAACAAATGTAAACACCCTTCAACGACTGCTGTAACAAGCAGATGTTGAAGGGTGTTTGCATAAAGTGATATAGATGAAGCTATAAAGCAAAGGAATACTTGAGGATGAACTCACGCGGGCGCAGGCGGTGCACGGTATGGGTAATGAACTCTGACCGGATGATGCGGCGCTCGTAGGTGTCGTTACCCATCAGGTTGTTCAGACTGAGGGATATTTCGCTGTCCTTGAACTGATAAGACACCGACAAGTCTGAGAAGAAGTTGAATGAGGCAGAATGGTCGTTGCTGTGGTAAAACTCATTCTTCCATTGTACCACCCACTTCTTGGGAGTAATGAAGAAGTTCAGTTCGTGGTTAAAGGTATTCGTCCGTTGCATGGAAGTCACACTCTCGCCGGTCTGTTCCCGTTTGTTTTCAGTGTGGAAGAGGAAAGATTTTTCTTCCACCGAGAACCAGGGGCAAGGTCTGTAAGACAAGGAAACCGAAGCATTGACGTTTCGGAAACGGTTAGGCACCGGAGTCTCTTTCCACAAGCTGTAGGAGTGGCTTTGACTGAAATAGGCATTCAGTCCGACAGAGAACCGGGAACCGAAGTCCTTGGTAAGTTTGCCGTTTACATGAAATGCCCGGCTGCTCCGTTGGTGTGCGGTGGCCTGCGACTGGTAGATGATGCCGTCTAACTGGTGGACATATAGCGTGCCGTCCGGACGATAGGTATAGCCGGCCTGCAGCGAGGCAAACAAGCCGTAACGGATGTTCTTATAAGCTGCATACAGACTGGCCAGGTGCATTTTTCGAGGATCGAATCGGCCATTCCCGACGCGCTGCATCAGATAGTCGGTAAACAACGGTGTCTGGCACAACTCCAGTCCATCTTTGGGCTGTTCCGAATAGGAATAGGCGGTAGTGAAGTTCCAGTGGGCATTGGGTTTATAGGTCACCGACAGTTGCGGTTCCAGTTGCACGCTTTGATGCTTGCGCCCGGCCAGGGATTGCGCCAGCAAGGCAATGGGCAGACGGATGTTCCAACTGAACCTTTCGTGCTGGTCGTAGAGTCCGACTGCAGCCCGTGTGGTGTGTTGCACATAGTTTAAAGCCCATTGTTGATCGACTTCCTCCATGCGTTGAGTCAAGCCTTCGTTGCCCAGGCTGTATTGCGCATTGATTTTGCCCAAGGGATGGTTGAAGGTGGTGGTGGCACCCCAGAAGATAACCTGCTGGTTCAATTGCTGCATCGCCCCTTGAGCGGTCAGCAGCTTGCTCGGTAAATAATTGTAGGACACATAAGCCCGGGTATTCAAGTGTCTTCCGTTCTTCAACCGGTTCACCATCTCCAGTTTGTCCGAAACGATGCGCCGATGCGGCTTGACATACTGGTTTTGCAGCTGCCCGTTGACGAGTGCCGTACCCGTTCCCCGGTCAAACGACAGGTGGGTACTCAGGTTGTTGGTCAGGTAAAGCCGGTCGCTGTTTACGCGGTAAAGCAGTTCGCCATTGGCAAAGTTGCTGTGACTACGGGCTTGCGAGTATTCCGCAATGCGGTTGTCGGTGGCTATATCGGTGTATTCCGTCACTACTTCTTCCACTTGGGTTTCATCAAAGACTCCGCTCAACTGGAAGCGCAGGTCGGCATCCTGGCCCGTCTTGAATAGCCAGTTGGAAGAGAGCAGGTGCGTCTGGTTCATCCGGGTGCGCGAAGGGGAAAGGTCGGGAACATTCAGCGTAATAGGGTTCACCGCATTTAAAGCCTCCGGCATTCCGTAGCCGAAGAATTTCCTCAGATTGATACCTTCTTTCAGTTCACCCCCGCAGTTATTGAACTTATACAATGAAAAGGTCTGCATCTTCCGCGAAAAGAGCATGGAGTTGAAACGGCTGTCGCACAGAAAGTCGGCATCCCGCTGCAAACTGCTGCCTGCTCCCAAATCGACCACTCCCTGCCAGATGTTCTGCGCATCGTCGCGAAGCACAATGTTCAGTGCTGCCTGCTCGGAGAAACTCAGACCGCGCAGCATCTTGACCTGCTGGTGGTTTTCATACACCTGTACGGATTTGACCTTGTCGGCCGAGAGATTCTCTGAAATCTGGGCATATTTGGCTCCCAGCATGTCCAGCCCCTCGATGTAGAATTTATTGATGCGTCGTCCCTGGTACTCGATGCTGCCGTCATCATTGACCTGCAGACCGGGCATCTTGGCAATGACATCGGCTATGCTTCGGTCTTGCTGCTGTTTGAACACACTTACCGGATAGGTCAGCGTATCGCCCCGTTGTGCAATGCGGGGAGCCTTAATCTGCACTTCTTTGATTTGGTAGGACTGTTCCTTCAGCACAACCGTCTGTCCGGAACGGAAGTGCTGTACGTCGATAGAGTCCTTGGCATAGCCGAGGAGGATGAACATCAGTGTGCCGGATCGTTTGGCCGGACATGACAGGGTAAATTGCCCGTCAGCATCCGTGCGGGTAAAGGCCAGTGGTTTGTGGGTCGCTTTCTCAAACAGCACGACCGACACCACTTCGAGCGGGGCACGATTCGTATCGACTACCCGCCCGGTGAGCGACTGGGCCACTGCTGCGGTAGAGAGCAGCAGCAAAACGAGAAAGACAAAGCACTTATTCATACACATCCATTAAGCAGGCATTAAAACTCCGTTGCGCCTTGGGCGGTTCGCTATAGCCGCTGCCCTGCAGACGGTTGGTGGTGTTCCATTGGTCTTTCCAGTAGTCTTGCAGCAGTCGTTGAAACTGTTTTGCTGTCAACCGCTCGTAGCGTTTCGGCCGGAAAACAAGGGTCGTTGTTTGTCGCAGCTGCTCAATGCCGGTGGCCACAAACGAAAACTCCTGCCGGCTTTCTGAAGCTGCTAAAATCAGTCCGGGCAGACCGCCCAACTTCCAGGGACCATTATCAAAAGGCAAGTCGAACGTGTACCAGGCCGTCCAGGTGCGTCCGCGAAAATGACAGACGGCCTTATGGCAGGGATAGCCGATGATAAGGGTATCGCCTTCGGCCAGTTCCCACGCAAAGGTAGGAATGGTTTCCTCATAGCAAAAGAAAAAGTCGTTGTGCAGGGCATCGGTATAAGTAAGTGTCCCTTTTTGCGGAATGTGTTTATACACTTCATATTCGCGCCCCTTCTTAGATCCGTACATGCTTGCAGAAAACTGTAGCTTATTCATAGGGTCTTGGGTGGTACGTTCCACAGAATCGCGCAGCAGCAGAAACTGCTCGAACCGCTGGCTATAAAACCGAGAAGTTTGTTTACCTATATCCAAAAGATTAACATCATCAAAAGCCTCTTTTTGCTCTTGAGTGTGTTTATATTTGGCATGGTATTGCACACGCACATTGATGGTGTCCTCAACCTCTTGTGCCTGAGTGCAAATAACTGTAATACAAACTACTAGAATAAGAAATATCTGTTTCATACACTGAAAAACAAATCGCATAGTAAACCCTTGTTTCCAATGTTTACTATGCGATATAACAATATTCAATAATCATAGAAAAATTCATAAGCCATCAAGAACTTACCTAATTGGTAACTCTTTCAATCTCTACGCCATCCTTATAAAGGACTACAGTCGTAGTTTTGTCTTGTTTGTTGTAAATGACTTCGATTTCGTAGCCACTAGTTTCAGCAAGAGTGGTAGCCTTGACAGTTTGTGGAGCAATAAACGCTACTCCTATCACAACCAACAAAGAGAAAAAGCACTTTTTCATAAGCAGATGTATTAGGAAATTAAATCATCTGTAAGCAAAGTTACTAAATTATGAGTAAACGTGCAAGTTCTTTAGTCGAAAATGATTTATTTATGTTTTGTAGAAAGAAAAAAACATCAACTTAAAGTTTTAGCTATACAAATTCTTATACCAGCCATCTGTTCAGGCTGTAAGAAAAATATACAAACAAAAAAAACTCGCAGCCATGTCGGAATAGTCCAAATCCATAGCTACGAGCTTATAACCTTATCAAACCTTATTTTATTCTTCGTTATAGCACTGATGGTGTTGACATTGATGCTTGTGATTATGTTGATGATGGTGTTCATGTGAAGCACAACTTACCCCGGAATCAGTAATCTTACCATTCAGATAATCTGTTGCTACATCAAGAATAGCACCCGAACAACCTCTTACCACTTTAATGTTATGCTTAGACAATACATTGAGCGCACCTTGTCCCATATTGCCAGCTAACATCACACTGACACCCATATCCTGCAATTGCACGGCAATATCCGATTTACATCCACATCCTTGAGGCGACGGAATTGTTTCACTGCTTAATATCTGCTTTTCTTGGTTCACCGTATAAATAGTATAATACTCACAATGACCGAAATGATCGTCCACCTTATTATCTCTGGTGGGGACTGCAATTTTCATCATAATACTTTCTTTATTTAAATTGATACAACTTGTTCTAATGGTATCCGAATGACACATCGGACACTCCTGCTCACTAAACCTTCGTGCCGGATTTATGTTATTGAAAAAGAATCCGCACTTGTCACAACAAAACCATTCGCTGTCTGTATAGGCTACCCCTCCTTCTATTTGAAGCGGAATACCCTCAACCAATGCCCGTACCATCTTTCGCCGTGCGCTACTATAAATCCGACTTAAAGTAGGGCGTGACACTCCCATGGATTCCGAAGCTTCCTGCTGTGTCTTCATTTCATAATCACACAGAAAAATTGCCTCATATTCCTCGTAGTACAAGCGAACAACTTCTTTGCACTCGTCAATGCCAATAGGCATAAAACCCGACGCCAAAGGTATATTTTTTACTTTTCGAATATTTCTAGGACGTGGTGACATTCCAAAATCTGATTTATCCACTGCAAAGATAATGAACAAATGTTCAAAACCGAAAGAAAATATGTTATTTTAATGGAAAGTATTGAAATCACGTTCTTATTTACCGTTTAAATGAACGTCCATCATCCACATCATCGTAATTGGTCTTTTTTCCAACCTCCCATTCGCGGTTGGCACTGTGACTGCCGACACCTTCTTTCCGAAGTTTACCCAATCCTTGATGGGCTTTCTGCTGCAGATTCTTGATTGGGTTGAGCGTCTTCTTGGACTTCTTGAAAGACCCCCCATTTCGTTTTTGCTTCTTGGATGTCTTCTTTACCCGTTCCACATCGAAGCCTTCTTCATTCAAGGTAATTAGGATATGTTCCTTGAAGTTAATGGCATAGTATGTGTCATCCACCTGACGGATAATGAAGCCTTCCTGATACATGGCGCTACGGGGAGACTTCACTTCGGAATCATTGAAGATTACATGCAGGCGACTTACGGAATCAGCGTACTTGGGAGGGCGTTCCGTATAAATGTCCACCAGATCCGGACGGTCCACCTTGAATGCCTTGCACAACATTTCCACTTCGGCTTCGTTCTGCAGGCGGAATTTCTCAATGAAACTGATGCGATTATTACGGTCTATGGCCTTGGCCATGAAAGGCGGCAAGGGTCTGCTCTGGCCATCGTAGTAGATGACACCTTTCTTTATATAGGCATGCTGTTTCTTGAATTTCTGGAAGATTTCTCCCTGCGTGGCCTTAGGATTGAGGGTCAGCAACTGGTCTATGAATGCTTCTATCCGGTCAAAGCGTTGTTCGGGGTAGCAAAGTCGAGCAGTTCTTCTACGGCAAGGACCCGGGCACCATGAATGACGGTCTTGTTGGCATGGTCTATCAGCATATAGCCGTAGGGCTTGTCTTTCTTGCCGAAGAAAACCACATCCACTCCGAAGTTCTTCTTTATTTCCTTCTGCAGTTCTTCCTTGTTGGCGCATACATCCCGGTATTTCTTCAGGTAGGCTCTCAACTGGCGATTGCGTGCCTTATCCTGATAGCCTTTCTTGAACAGGGCTTCAATCTCTGCCAGAGGAATTTTCTTTTGGATTCTGCCTCCTTGCTTGACGAAGACGTTCCCGTCTTTCTGAAAGACTTCATAGCCCATGGTTCCTATCACGGCCTTGAACTGGGTGAAGGAAGAAAAGCTGTACTGTTTGACGGCCTCGATGTCCTTGTCTGTTTTCTGCTGCCGGTCCATACCGAGTATCTTGTCAATGAGCGTCTGCATTCATGGTTATGCTGTATCTTGCGACCGTCGGGCGCCACTCTCGAAGTAACAATGTGTAGGTGTGCATTGTCTGTATCGTTGTGGGAATAAATGAGCCAGGGTTGTCCGGGTTCGGCATAGCCCATTTCTTGAAGATACTGGTGCGCGAAATCAAGCAACTGGGCTTCTGACATCTCGTAGCCCTTGCAGGAGATGGCTGCATGGAACTGGGCTTTCTGGATTCTGGGATTCATGGAGGAATATTCCATGAGAAACTGAGCCAGCTCTTCAGGGGTTGGCTTGCGCACTTCACCGAGTGCTCCGAAGTTTTTTATCTCCAGTAACCGGGCTACACCTTTCGCCACCTTCCGTTCATTATAATCTACGGCATGGAAGTTCGAACTTCCGGGTAAAATGGTTGCAATCATCTGAATATTCGGATTAGTTGGGTTCAACGGTTAAAGTATATACCGCACAAACATTACTTCAGTGTTTTGTTTTTTATACACTTGAGTGTAATCAATTCCAAATCCCGTTTGATGCGGTTCATCGTTTCCTGTGTTTCCCGAATGGTTGGAAGCACAATCTCTTGGCTATAGCTGGGTGCGAGTAACCAGGCTACCGCCAGCTCATTGGCTCGTTTGACCACCTGATTTAGGTTTCCGCCTGCCCAGGACAGTTCCTTCTGATTCTTTCGGTAAAATTCTCCGAGTTCTCGGATCAACTCGATGCGTTCCTTCACATCCACATTGGAAAATTCCTGCACTGCAGACAGGATATAGTGGCTCACAGAGTGGAATAAGCCTGATTTTTCCTTCAACAGTTGGGCTTCCTCGGGATAAGCCGTAACTGGAATACTTTGGTTTTCTGTTTCATACTTCCTTTGATTACTTGTTAGCTGGGTTCTCCGGACACCTATTTCGCATAGCGAAACAGCGATTTATCGCTCCGTTGCGGCAGTAATCGGCAAGTGACTCTTGTGAGGACAAAACTCCGTTTTGTAATGACAAGAGTACAACTTGCTTGACAAATCCTGCAACGCAGTTCGATGTCTTCCCGGTAGCTTTAGAGACCTCAAAGAAGCACAAAAAACGGCGAAACGCAAAAATTCACAACATCATTCTTGGGAAAAATATTCGGTAATATTAGCCTGATTATCAAGTGTTCCAAATTTCTTTATCCGTAGTTTTCTGCATCTTTGGAACGGCATACGTCTGTATAGAAATCACTTGTTGCCAAGCTGGGCTATTGCCTTGAACTAATGGTTCATCCGTCCCATATTCCAAGGTTGCAAAGGCTATACATACTTCAATGTTCTATAGACAATGACTTCAAGGGCAAAAGGGCATTACTGCGTATGGACTCAGAACAGAAGTGAAAAAGAAGTGTGGAAGCGTATGGAAATGCGGCCGTATAAAAGTATCAACAGCAAATATCATGGTACTTATGACCTAAAACATAGAGAGTGTCTCACTTTTTGAGGGAGTATCGTGGTAACTTTGCATTAAAGTCCATCGGTTGGCTCTGTATGAGATACAAAATGAGTATATTTACGGACATTACTGGTGGCAACAGCTTTGAGTAAGTAGAATCACTAAAACAGGAAGAATATGATTGGAAGTATCATTGGGGACATCGTAGGCAGTATCTACGAGTTCAGTAACATACGAACCAAGGACTTTGAGTTCTTCGGTCGCTACGTGGAATACACAGACGACAGCATCCTGACGTTGGCTACAGCGGATGCGATTCTGGCCGGACGCCTTTCACTGGTGGCGGATTACTATGTCCGGTATGCGGAAGCTTATCCCTCTCCGATGGGAGGATATGGAAACTGTTTCCAGAATTGGGTCATCCAGAAGACAAGAACCGGATATGCTCCGGCATACAACAGCTGCGGCAACGGATCGGCCATGCGTGTAGGTCCGGTGGGTTGGGCATTCGATACGAAAAATGACACCATGAATGCCGCCAAGGTTTCAGCGGAAGGAACGCATAACCATCCGGAGGGCATCAAGGGTGCACAGGCTACAGCCATGTGTATCTTCCTGGCCCGTAAGGGAGCATCGAAGGATGAAATTCAGCAATGTATGGAGCAGGAATTCGGCTATCGTTTCCCGCTCACCATTGCCGAACTGCAAAAACGTTATTCCTGGAATGGAGTTGATAGGGAAGGCAATGGCGGCATCTGTCAGGACAGCGTTCCGCAAGCCATTCAATGTGCGCTGCAGGCTACGGATTTTGAAGATGCTGTCCGTAATGCCATCAGTATCGGTGGCGATTCCGATACCATCGGCTGCATCACCGGTTCCATTGCTGAAGCTCTTTATGGGGTGCCTGCGAACATGTGTGAAAAAGCGATGACCTATCTGCCCGAGAACTTCCAGAAACTGGTTACTGAGTTTGAAGCGAAATACGGAAGTGGACTGCGTAAAACAGAAGGAAGATGACTTTCCTGGAAAAATACATTTGGGTGGTCAATACGCTTTCCCACGCTGGAGAGAAGGGACTTTCTTTGAAGGAGCTCAACAAGAAATGGCTCCTCAATGAAGATCCAGTAATGGCAAACCAATCCCCAGACAGACCTTTGACCGGTGGAAAGGCAACATCCTTATGTCGTTAGGAGTGCTGATTGAATGCAACTGGAAGGATAGCTTTCGCTATTACATTGCCAATCCGGAGAGTTTGAAGAACGGAACGCTGAATCGGTGGTTGCTTGGCACTTATGCCACCGCCCAATGCACAAGTGGACAAAAGACTTATGGAAAATGTACGAAACCGATTAAAAACTTGATACAATGGAAAAGACCAAACAAGAATTACTGAAAGAATGGAGTGAACTGTGGATACCGAAATTTAATGAACTCTCACAGAAGTATAACACTCCGTATTATACCCAATCACCTCTCAACGTAATTGAAACTGACATTGAACTGATGGTAGTAGGAATAAATCCCAAAGGAAACGGGAAATGTACCTCTACCCATACAGTTGATGGTTACTTGGAGGGAAACAAAGAATGGTGGAGCAAGCGGTTCGACAAGGAATTGAAAGATTCCCGTTTTCTTGCCAACGGACGATTGTTCCTTGGGTATGGTTCCAAATACCCGGACAGCCAGATTGATGATGACAAGAAGGTGGTATGGACAAATCTTTCTCCGTTTGAGTCATCTAAAGGTGTAAGTAACTTGAAGAAAGAGCTGTTGGCTGAAGGTATTAAAAGCACTATAGAGCTAATAAACATACTCAAACCAAAAAGGATTGTTTTCATGGAAACAAATGCTTTTGATACGCTCAGAAAGAATATGGATGAGTCTGAGTCAGATGCTATCCAATCTGTTCAAGTCTTTGATAACTTGAAATGGGAAGTTGGCACATTTTTTGGCATTCCAGCAGTAAGCATTTTACATCCATCGGCTACTGATTGGTTGGTGAGCAAATATTTCATATCCGTATTTCTCTTTCTTCATAATCTTATCATTCATGAGTTTCCAAACAAACCTTTGAAAGAGATTAGAAATGCAATGCGTAATGAATTAAAACTTTGGAAACAGCGCATCCAGGCAGAAGATGAACTTTAATAGCATAAGTAACTCGCCTTGGTCAAGTGGAACCCCACAAGACCAAGGCGAGTTTTTTAGCCCATTCGCTCACAAATGTAATAATAAACATTCATCTCCAATCGTAATGAATATAGCGCATTCTCACGAAACAAAATCTCCCAAAACCATGAGTTGAAAGCACTGAAAATTAACATTTAAAGAGTTCTAACGTTCTGTGCTATGGGCAGTGTTGGTTCTGTTCAGTCGGTCTGTATATTGTCGAACGAGCATTGAGCAATACTCATTAACGACAGGGTCGGTCGGTTCATTCTCTTTAGAGATATAATTCGCATCAACAATCTTGTTGGTCTTGATGTAACCCGGTTTTCTGTTGTGTACGATGCGAGTGTACACTGCATAAAGGCCGTCTGTTCTCAGCTTCCTTACGATTGCTTTTAATGTAGTTGTCATAAGCTTTTAATTTTACGCTGCCATAGGCTTTTTTGATGGTGCAAGCAGGTGTAAGCAACATCAGTTTTAGTGTAAGCAGTGAGTAAGCGAGTACGTACATTTGGCGCGGTTTCCATTGTCAAGTGTACGAACCGTATAAGAACAACATAGGCTGTAACTCATGTATTTCAATGAGTTACAGCCTATTATTTTAATTAAGCCAATTTGGAATTATTCCTCAACAGCCGCCTGCGCCGCAGCAAAAAATCCTTTGTAAATGGGAGATGCGTGAAGTTATTGGAAACATATGTAAAACATTTCCATATATATTTATAGTATATTACTTTTTCTTATTACCTTTAGTGAAATCATGATAGATGATTTTACACTTATGTTTTACTCGTTCGCTGCTTGACGCAAAGTATTAGACGAACCGTTTGTTGAAAGGCTGTCGAGAAGGAAACGGTAGGCTTCCTTCATTGCTGTCAACTGACCTTGCAAATACTGAACCTTTTGGCTAAGGTCTTCGGTTGCCATTTGGTCATCTTCGGTTGACTCCTGTTTGGTAACAGGAGCATACTTTGTCTCGCCATAGAAGAAATCCATCTTTACGCCAAGTACATCACAGATACTCTCCAATGTGCCAGTTTTTATATCCTGTGCCTTTATTATTTGGCTGAAATTAGGTTGTGTCATTCCTAATTTGGCGGCAATGTCTTTCAACATATAGCCCTTGCCGATTAAGATTTTCTTTAATTCAAGTCCATCCATACCCTTGTTTATGTTAATATATCTTATATATTTAAGTGTTTTATTATGTGCAATTAATAATTTTATTATCTTTGCACACGAAAGTTTAAGGATATTCTTTCGAAAGTTTATCCATTATCTTTGCAAAATTAATAAAAAAAGTAATATGACAAAAGAAAATCTTGAAATTTATCAGGAGGTTTTTCCAAAAAGCCAACTGAGAAGAATGAAGGTTGTTGATGAATATCTTAATACCTTCGGTGAAATGATTAAGAAAAAGGTTATTTCTCCAAATTGCGCTTTCGAAGCGTTGGCAAAGAAGTATGAGCTTACAAGAGCTGGTATAAGAGTTATGCTCACAAAGGCAGGTGTGTACAAAAGCAGCCAGGAGCCGCTTTATTATCCTACTGCCGAAGAACGAGCAGCCAAACCAACTTACTTCTTTGATATGAATAATCCTAATAATAATTATTATGGTACAGATAATATTGGATGAAGACCGTGGAGCTTATGAGGCTTTTATCGCCAAGCTAACGGATGCCCTTGCCCCGAAACTTGTGGCAATGATGAAGAAAACTCCACAGACCGTTTGTTCTCAAAGAGAGGCATACAGACGTTATGGAACTGGTAATGTGCGCAGATGGGTGAAGGAAGGCAGACTTAAACCATTTGCCAAGCGACCAGGAAAGATAGAGTATAAAATTTCGGATTTGAAGACTCTCTTCAATCAACAACAAGATTACTTCTCCAGTTATGTCCATGTACAGAATACAAAAAAACATATATAAGGCTAAGAAACCTTTATGGATGCAATGTCTTCTGTTCAACATTATGCCTGATTTGTATGATCCTCATCCAAACAAGGAAGAATGTAAGAAGAATTTAAAGACAATATCGAATGCCATCAATGGACAGAAATATTATTGGCATCAGCACCATTCCATGATAGGTAAATTCTGCAAACTTGTTATCTGTGACGATTACATAAAGATAATGTCAAAGAAAGGTAATCTAATGTTGTCTTTCATTATTGAACAATGTGAAGACGATGAACTTAATGTGAATTAGAATGATAGGTTTGGATTATAGTTGGATAAAATTGCCAAGAACATTTTGTGACTGGCGTTGGTATAAAGATTCGCACATGGTGCTTCTGTACCTGCATATTCTTCTTCACTCCTCATTTTCCGACAAGGAAATAGGGGAAGTGGTAATCAAGAGAGGACAGATGCTTACAAGCTATGCACAATTGTGCAACAATACAGGTTTGTCATTGCAGACTGTGCGAACCTGCATAAAGAAGTTATTGAAGACAAAACAGATAAAAGTTTTGTCTTGCAAACACCACACAACAATATCTGTCGTGGCGTATGATAGTTTTCAGCCAGAGGGTAAGGACGAACTCAACCCCAATTGGGTAAAGTTGTATCGCAAGATAGAAGATTGGCGTTGGTATAAGGATGCCATAACCTTTCATCTGTTCATACACCTGTTGCTGAATGTTAACTACTGTCCTTCTGCAAATGGTGAGAATATCCTTGGAAGAGGTCAAATAATGGTGACAAGAAGGTCTCTGACAGAATCGACCAACATATCGGACAGGAGTATTAGAACGTGTATAGAGAAGTTGCAAAAATCTAAAGAAATATTAATTTCTCAAAAAGCGACCAACCGTCCACATATCATAACTATCTGTAATTATGATAGTTACCAGTCCGGATTTGCACCTTCTAACATACAGTTAACATACAACCAACATACGACTAACATTCAGTGTGAAAGTGTGCAACAAGCCTTGGTTTTCGCCTCAAAAAGCGACCAACCAAATTTGGGGGTAAACACCTGTGGTGTAGTGGGTTACATTGACAATGATTCTCAAACTAACACACAGCTAACATACAACCAACATACTGCTAACATGCAGCTAACACACGACCAACAAACAGATAACATACAAGTAACAACATATAAGAATAAAAGAAATAAAGAAATAAAGAAAAATATATCATCAACATCCGCGCGTGTGAGAGAAGTTGAGAATTTTGAAGTTTTGGATAGGAAAGAAGAGAAAGAAAACCAACAAAAGAAAGCAAGGAAAGAAAGTTTCCTGGAGTTTTTGGAGCAGGACGAGCTTTGGCTTGGAGCTATCGCAAGAAAGTTCTCTCTTGCCAGAGTGGAACTTGTAAAGTGTAGGTTGGAGGATTTCGATTTAGACATGATATGTCGAGGAAAGACAACTCATACGGACATTCAAGATTACAAGAGCCATTTTGTAGATTGGCTCTATAAGAACAATAGTGCAACATCAAAAAGTAATAATCAATATGGAGTTTCTAAACAAGACAAGCAAACTGGAAGTAGATTTGTTCCTAAGTCGTCTGAAGGAGAAGTCTATACCCAATCTTTCTAAGCTGCCGATTGATGAAGACCTTTGCAAGCGAGGCTTGCAATGTGCATTTGAGAAAGTCGTGGAAAGCGGTTTTCATCATTATATAAGAAATGAGCAGCAGAGCAAACAGTTGGAAGCAGTTGCCAATTGGCTTGTCTCACCTGAAAAGAAATGGGGTCTGCTGCTGAATGGCATTCCTGGCAATGGAAAGACAACAACCCTTATGGCAATAAGAAAAGTTATCAATGCTTTGGAACTTGAAGATCCTAACCCGATTTCAGAGAACAAGGTGTTAGGCTTTAGATGCCAAACGGCTAAAGAACTATGTGAGATTGCCATCAAAGACAAAACAGCATTCAAGCAATACAAGAACTCCACTATACTTGGTATAGATGAGTTCGGCTTGGAGCCTACTGTTGTTTCTTCATACGGCAATGAATACACTCCTGTTTCCGACATTCTGGCTTATAGATACGAGGCACGTTTGCCAACTATAATGACAACAAACATTGCAAATGTGGAAATTCGCCCTAAGTATGGAGACAGAATAGCAGCAAGAATGAATGAAATGTTCGACATCATCGTTATGCCAGACATAGATTTTAGAGTTAAGGTTAATGAATATACGTTTTTAAATAAATTATAATTGGGATGGAAGAAGCTAAGAAAATATTGCAAAAGACCCATGGAGGACTTGACGTTTTCAAGTACTACCTTGGCGAAGATTGTACTGCCCAGTTTTTCCGTAATCCTTATCGAAAGGATAAAAGGGCATCTTGCCGTCTGTATAAGAACGAGTCTGGAGGAGATAGTTACTACTATTTCCTTCAAGACTTCGGTGATAGCAAATTCTGTGGTAATTGTTTTGTTATTGTTGCTAAATTGCTTGACTATAACTTAAACACAGATTTCAAGCGACTTCTTGAACAGATTGACCGAGATATGAAACTCAATGTGTTTTCATCTTATGATGATGGTTTTCATAGCAAACAGGTGAAGCTGAAAAAGGTCATAGCCTGTGGTAGCAAGGAAAAGCAATGTTCCATTTCTGAGTTCAAACCTATAACAAAGCATTTTTCGGACAAAGAGTTGGAATATTGGCAACGTTATGGGATAGATGAGAAAACGCTGCTGAGATACGACGTGAAAAGTATCAAAAGCTGTTCGTTTGTCAAAACAGACGGAAAGAAATTTGCTATCGTAAGCAGTGAACTTGTTCCTATATATGGATATTACTTCAATGGAGGGCTTGGCATCAAATTTTATCGTCCAAAGTCTGAATATCGTTTCATGTATGCAGGTGACTTACCCAAGCCATATATTTTCGGATGGAACAAATTGCCTACATCTGGAGAACGTGTATTCATAACAGGCGGTGAGAAAGACGTGCTTTCGCTTGCAGCTCATGGTTTTTATGGCATAGCCTTCAACAGCGAGACTGCAAAGGTGCCGGAAGATAAGTTGAAAGAACTTTCTGAGCGTTTCAAGGAAATAATCTTTCTGTATGATTCAGATGAAACAGGCATCAAGGAGTCGAAAGAACGAGTCGAAGACTTCAAAAATAGATACAATGTTTCTCGTCTTCAATTACCATTGGAAGGTAGCAAGAAAGAGAAAGACATCAGTGACTATTTCGCCATAGGCAATACAACGGAAGATTTTGTCGAACTCATTAATGAACAAAGAACATGAAAATTTCAAAAAGAAGAGTAGAATACAGTCATTTAGGAGGTAATCTTCGCCTTGTATCTATGACAGACGAAGAACGAAAAGAGTTGGCACAGCAGCATAATACAGAAAAATGGGCAATCTCTCCCAACCTCTATTTTGTTGAATTTTCCTCGTTCAACAGAAACTACAGAGGGTATGGCATCAGAAATGTCAATGGTGGGATAGAGTTCATTAATCCACTTTATATGAAAAATCCTATAACATTGGATAACAAAGGATATGTTTATGTTGCTCACTCTAAAGATGACAGCAATAAGCATTGCTGTCTATTTTGGGAGTTTACGGATTATCTTGCTTATCTCTCCATCCAGAAGAAACATTTTCTGAATCTTCCTAAAGACTGCGACTGTTTCATTATGTCTGATGTAAGAAACTTCATACCAATGGTAGTTGATACAGACGATTATGAGAATATTTATATGTTCTTTCCAAATAATGACACTGGCTATACTATAGCCAAAACCATACAGAACCGCAATTTTAAGCATGTGCATGACTGTAGCCTTCTGTATGCAGCCAATGAAACATTGCATGATTTTGTCCATGCCTATTTGGAAGAAGTCAACAAATAAAGGGTATAACAGCATGAAGATACTTTGCATAGCACTTGGTGTGGTCATCATTGCAATCGCAATAGCTTTTATATATGAGATAAAGCATACGTATCGTGATGGTGACCTTTGGAAAAAATGAATGAATCGTCCGCATTTATGCGGCTACTAAAAAGTTATATATATGATAGACAATGTTTTTACTATTATCCATTGTAAAAATGGATTGGAAAAGACTCCTGAGTATTGGCAGAAAGCTGATTTCGAGGAGAAGTTTAAGGAGCTTACAGATAGGGTTATACAACATAAGCATTTTACCCCTACTGCCAGAATGAAGATAATCAGAAAGATGTCCTTTTTGATTAAGGCATCCACTACGATTGAGCAACTTCTCGCCTTGTCTGACAAGTTGAGAGACAAGTTCAATATCGATTGTTTCCAAATTGCTATAGACAGAACTGACAGCATGGCTCACATGCTATTCGGTTTCATTGATGAGAACGGTTCAAGTATATACTTCAACTGGCTCAACGAGATAAGAATATCTGTAATGATTCTTAATGAATTAAACTTGCCTCGACCTAAGAGTGTGCAAATGTGGTTAAGATATTTCCTGGCTTATTCGTTCGAACATGATCATGAGATATTCCAGAAGCAATTGGCAGCCTTGGAACATGGGGAAATAGATAAGATTAATCTTCCTTTTATGCGTGATGTCCTGCACTATGCAGAAGCCATGTGTAAAGGACAATTAAAATAAGAAATTATGGATAAGACGTTTGTTTTTAACAAGAATAATATCTGTACCAATCCCAATACTCCAATTTCATGGATTAGTGAAGGAAAGCCTTCTATGGGATGGTCTTTTGATGTCTTTACCGCATTAACTCCTAAAGGATGGGTATGTGGGCTTGATTGCAATATGGGAGATTCCTGTGCAAGCTGCGGTTGCAACAGAAAGAGTCGTGAGTTGTATGGCTCCCAGAAGGAAGCAATTTACAATTCTCTTAGACGTTTAGAGAGACTTGCTTTAGAAAAGAAAAAAAGCAAGTTCCAAAAAGAAATGTTGTCTGAAATCAGAAAAGGCATCAACTTATATGATATACGACAACTCGAATTGTTTGACTAAATAAAAAGATATATCAATGAAAAAGATTAATGGTATCAGTTTGCTGCACGGCATCGCTATACTTTCAGGTATAGGTATCGTAGGAATTTTCGCTTGGTGCGATGAGTCAATAAACGAAGGCGGAAGGGGCATTACGCCGACCTTGCTTTTCGTTGTCTATGTTCTATTGCTGCTTGCTTGTAATGCGGAAATTATTGCGTCAGACGAGTACTTCAAGAGAGTGTTTGACAGAACAAAGAAGGTCTATGACATAGCCAAGAATAACGCTTCCGTGGAAGGCATAAACTTGTATAATTTCGAACACGACAAAAAATGCAAAACAGTTATTTTTGTCACATTCGGATTCTTACTTATGACTTTATGGCTTGCAATACACTTCATGCTGATAAGAAGTCTTATATTGGCGTTGCTGATTTCCATCGGACTGTCTTATATGATTATTACATTAGTTTTGGTAGCTTGGAACTTAGCAGCAATAAGAGAATTAAATAAAACAAGAATGAAACTGGAAAGTAAACATTAAAGATATGATTACAGAATTTGAAAAAGGGCAATGGTCGGTCATTCAGAACGTCATAACCTTTATGAAGGATGACCAAACCGCTATGGAGCTTTGTAGAGAAGCTGGTTTTGGCAAGAAGAAGATTCTTGAACTGGAAAAGGATTCATGTACATTTATGAATGAGGTCAAGGCGTTTCTAAAACGCAAAGGACACTTATTGGAGGACTGAACTATGATGGTAAGTATTACTAAAGCGGAATATGAGGCAATCATGTTTTGCAGAGAACAGGTCACTGGAGCAATAGAAGGAGCCTCGGATGAAAACTATGTAAAAGAGGCATCCGAGGCTATTGAGGGAATAGTTTCCTTTCGCAAGAAATATCTGAAAGCCGTTGCCAAGCAGGATAACCTGGCAACGGCAAAAGAAGCGGTGAAGAAATTACATCCAGAAATTAAGGGACAAATGTTTAACAAATTGGTAAGAATCGTTGCCAAACAGTTGGATGACAAATGAATGGATCAATTAGAAAAAGACCCTTTGAATGACTGATACAAATATTTTTTACGAGACTGGAGATATTCAGTTTAGTACATGCCAAACTATTGTGGTTCCTGTCAATTGTGAAGGAACGATGGATGAAGGGATAGCGTCAATATTCAGAAGACGCTATCCTTATATGTTTGAGCGTTACAAATGGATATGTGAACAATGTCTTCTTGCCCCCGGCAAACTCTGGATATACAATTCCCCATCGAAGCGCAAGATATTAATATTTCCTGTTCTGCAACATGGAGAAGAAATATATAGATATATGGAGTTAGGCTTGGCTAAATTTCTTGCCACATATCAGGAGAAAGGAATCACATCGGTTGCATTTCCTTTGTTCAATCCCACTGGTACAACAGAAAAGGATGTTTTAGGGCTTATGTCATACTATTTAGCTAAGTGTGATATAGCAGTAGAGATATATACAGAGTATATTCCTCGTTCCCAAACACTTGTGCCACTACTGGAGCGACTATGTGGAAAATTTACAGATAAAGAAATCTACAATATCAAGAAGAAGCTCTGCTTCGAGGTGGATTAATACAAAAGAAAAACGGTCATCATTCTCACGAACAACAACCGCCCTCCTTGGATGAACTTATGACAATCCACCTTTAAAACTTCTTAATTTGATTATAGTTGTGTGGAGTGCAGGGTATCGAACCCCATTTCAACCAACCACTTAATTATATCACCAAGCAGCCTTTTGAACACCCCTAAAAGAACCCCTCGATGCTCACGCACAGAGGGATAATAGCACTACTGAAATGCTTAATGATTGATGTTTCTTTCAATATGTCAATTTCACTATTTATCCTTGACGCAGTTACATAACGGCTTATCGCCCATTATGTTTGTCATGCAGCCATGCCTTCTGTTCGTAGCTGAGTCCATCCCAGCTTTCCTTGCGTTTCTCGCCGCCTGAATGTGTCATAGCCTTACCGAAGCCCTTGAAGAGCCATGCCATGAATAACCATAAAAATACTGTTCCCATATCTATAAACTTTAACTGGTTCTACAAAATGATTTCTACTTCACTGAGAATGTGGCGATACTGTCAAAACCGTTAGCCACCACTCCATATTCTCCTGCTGGCAGGTCATGGAGAGTTACGAGGTAAGATGAAGATCCATACTTCTTCACCTCGTAATCTACGGTGGTGAAATTGGTGGTAGCCGATGCGCTGCCGAAGCCGATGTCTGCCATCTTGAATCTGCGTTCCTTCTTCTTGGTTTCGAACTTGAAGATGCCGAAGGCGTTCTTTGGCTCCTCGCTGTTGTCCTTCACACGGATGATGAGGGAGAATTTCTTGGAGGAAATCTTGTTAGGGCTTTCCGCTCCCTTCACTGTGAGGTAAGCTTTAGTTCTGTCAAGAAGGGAAGCTCCTGGAATTGGAACCAGGGCGAAAGCCGAAGACTTTGCCTTGTGTTCTCCTGTTTCTTTCTGGAGAAGCGTTGTGGTGCTGTCAGCGTTAATGACAGCTACCTGCCCTTTATACTCTGGTTCTGTAATGTTCTGAGCAAATCCTAATGTTGCAGTCAAGAACAATGCTGATGTCAATATCAAATGTTTCATACCTTAATATATTGTTTTATTAATTAATTACACTGCAAAGATACGAAAAATTAATGAAATACGCAAGTTTTTTATAGAAATATTTCTCTATTTAAGAAAATATTTATATCTTTGCAGTCGTATTTAAGGAAATACGACAATATAGCAATATAGTAATATAGTAATATAGCAATATAACAATATATAAATAAGGTAATATGAAACAAGCAAAGATTATTTCTATCGCTAACCACAAGGGTGGTGTCGGTAAAACAACCACAACGGCAAGTGTGGGTTCAATTCTTGCCACTAAGGGGTACAAGGTTCTTGTCATTGACCTCGATGCACAGGCAAACTTGACAAGCTCACTCATTAAGGGAGATGTTTCTGCATCAATATATGATGCAATGAAAAAATCCACTGCACTTCCTATATATAGAGTTAATGAGAAGACTGAGTTGGATTTGGTTCCTGCATCCCTTGAACTTGCTCAAGCAGATTTTGAAATGGCTTCAAAAATAGCCAGAGAAAGAATCCTTGCCAATCTTTTAGAAGATTACAAGGACAAGTACGATTTCATCATTATGGATTGTCCACCTTCCCTTGGTCTTATGACATTCAATGCCATTACGGCATCTGATTATGTGATTATCCCATTGGTTGCAGAAATACTACCATTCAACGGATTGAAGATGATTTCAGACTTTATAGGTCAGTTGAAGAAGTATCTGAACCCTAAAATTGAAATATTGGGCATTCTCATCACACGATGGGAATCAACCAATCTTAGCAAGGGTATCGAGGAGCGTCTTCGCAATAATTTGGGAGAAAAAATATTCACGACCAAAATTCGCAAGAACGTGACTATCGCCCAAGCACCATTGGAAGCTACCAACATAGTTGAGTATGACCCAAAGAGTAATGGAGCTATCGACTATCAGGCATTTACAGACGAGATTTTGGAGAGAATGAAATAGTTCTCTCCTTAAAATGTTAAGTTATGACACAAGAACAATTAAATACGCTAAGTGAATTACTTGCCGACTTCAAGAGCGAATACACCGACATCGACAATGATGGCTACTGGAATGTAGAAGAAGTTGAAGGGCTTGTAGATTCAGCAATAAGCGACAACAATACAAATTAGTAACAAAAAATGGGAAAGGGAATAAATATGGATGCCATGGATAAACTCATCTCTGGTCTTTCAGGAAATGAAGAGAATATATCCATCGAACATGAGCAAGCCAATGAGGAAAGCCATACTTCTGAGCCTCCAAAGCAATCACAAAAAAGCAAAGGCAACAGAAATCAGCCAGTCAAGCAACATATCTGCGCAACAGTTAATGCTGATAGCTTGAACAAGATACGTGCTATTGCAAAAACGGAAGGACTTACAATCAATTCTATCATTGACCTTGGTTTGGATATTGTCATAAAGAAGTACGAGGAACTTCACGGAACAATACAGGTAAAGAAGCCAAAGAAAGGTGATGTTGGAAAAGTATTCAATCTCTAAAAACGGCATTATGGATGGATTGGAGATATTCAAACAGGATGTTTGCAGAGCAGCTTTAGAGTGTAACGCCAATCTTGTTGTCGTGTACAATGGAAAGAAGGCATTTTGGTATTATGAGCAGCTACAGGCTTTAGTTGCTGAATATCCAAACAAGAGTATAACCTTATTGGAGTTTTGTGTTGCAGCAGAAAAAGTTGGTGATAAATGTTCCAAAGAAACGACTAAATGTTCTTTCTGTTTTGTTGCGAGAAATGTACCAAGAGAAGAAGCCCTCTCGGAATATTAAAATAAAAAGAAAGAAGCAGAGGACACTGCCATATCCTCTGCTTCTTTCTTTTTTCTTATTACTCTGTAATCTCTGGTAATTCATCAAGAAGGCTGTCTATTGAGCCAAATTCAAGAAAAGCATACCCTGTTTCTACAACTTCTCCGCTTTCCAAATCTTTAATAAAAATGCCACAATCATAGCCAAGATTTTCTGTAATCCTACACACCTCATAGTCACTTGTATAATCACTATGTTTCGGACTCGCCACAATTCGTGGACGTGGTTCGTCGTTTTCATCCCAATCATATTGGTGATTAGGAAATTTCTGCAAGGCATTTTTAAGCTCAACAACTTCCTTGTCTCTTATTGCCTTGTACATCATGTAAAAATCTGTATGTTCCATAATATGTTAGTTATGGAACGGTGGTTAGCCGTTCCGTTACCTTTTAGTTGTTGTCTGATGCTATATCATGTATAAAGCAGTCATTTTTGCCGAACAAAATAATAACAGCTACAGCAGACACAACCACACCTGAGAAGAAGAGCCATACCGAAATCCACTCTGCTAAGAAACGACCGAAGATACCAGCTATGGCAAATATCATCAATGCAAAACCTAATAGACAGAAAACGCAAATAGCATCCTCCACACTCATTTTCTTGTAAAAATTCAAAATCTTTCCCATAATCAAACTTGCTTTAAAGGGTTCAACAATAAAATTTATTCTGGATTTCCCGATTCATCTGCCTTTTAAGGACTTTCCGTTTCGTTCAATCCGAGTTTTTTTTTAGAATCATTCCGGCATAACCGTCATCACCTAAGCCTTTTTACGTGCT
>OLVW01000604.1_pt1 | contig 35638 bp, 23 predicted proteins | sample 1673301 | NCBI WGS metagenome assembly OLVW01 (sample SAMEA3178941, study PRJEB25190) | human gut metagenome
TTTTACGTTTAATTATCGTCATTCTGTTTTTTATTGCATTTCTAAATATTACTTACCTGGCACGTCACACGTTTGCTACGACCACTACTCTGGCTAAAGGCGTGCCGATTGAAACGGTGTCGAAAATGCTGGGGCATACGAACATTGAAACGACGCAAATCTATGCCCGCATAACCAATGAGAAGATAAGAAAGGATATGGAGGTCCTTGCGGGAAAACTGGATGCCATGTTATGACCTCCATACTGAGATTCCATATATAATGTATAAAAGCAACTATTATGGTGAGATTTGGCAATTTTGAAGTGGAATATAACCGCAATGCACCTGATAAAGTGAGCGTAAGGATAGAAACGGACGACAAGGGCGAGGTATGGTTGCCGAAATGCGACATCGCACGGGCGTATGGCGTGTTTGTACAGTCGGTAAATGCCGGACTGAAATCCCTTGCAAAAACCGGTGATTTTGATGAATACCGGGATGTGCGGGTGGAACATTTCACCTATAACGGAAAAGATTGCAGTGTGGACCTCTACAGTCTGGCAACCATCATTGCACTGGGATTCCGCATGAAGGGACTGAAATGCGAGGCATTCAGAAAGTGGGCTGCAGGACGGCTGGCAGAATCATTTGAAAAGAAGAAAAGTACGGTGATTCTCTGCATGAGCGGCGAAAAGAGAAACAGCTGGAACTGAAAGCCGCAGGATATGGCGGATATACGTGTCGGGATAGTCTCCCCTGTTCGGGAGGCTGTCCCGACACGTGTTTTATATAAGTTAAAAAACATGAAACTGTAAACGTGCTTATCCGTAAACCGATAATAATGTGTAACTTAAATCCCTCTTAAACCTGTAATTAAAGACAGAAACGGTATGGTGGAAGAATTTGACCTGCTTGAAGAGGTGGAAGTGCAGTTCTGCGATGAGGAATGCACGGAGTCGGTATGGCACGGAGTGAATTACAGCGAGAGCCTGTTCTGTAGGGAGAAACCGAAGTCGGAACTGACGGTAGTCATCAGAGAGGAAGGCATGATGTACTTCCTGACTGCGGACATAAAGGAGTTTGCCGGTCTGTGCCGGAAACACGGGTGGTACATCGTCTCGCACCAGCGGTTCAGCGAGGCGATGGAAATCGGCATGTGCCTGATGGAAGCCGGAAAACATGCGGGATGGTATTCGCTGGGCAGGTCGAAGGAATGGAATGCCATGATGAGGGATGTGCTGAACTTTACGTTTGAAAGGGAGAAGAAAATGGACTTCTACCCGTACGAAACGATGTTCAAGGGAGAAGTTCTTATAGACGGATGCAGGTGTCACTACCTGCATGACTATTACCCAACGAAGATTGAAAAGACGAATGCACACCAAAAACGGGTAAGCAACCTGATATTCCGTTTTAAGGAAGGAGGACACTGTGGCGAGCTGGTCGCACGGATACTGGCATTGTGTCTGAAACATGCGGGATTCAACGGAACGAAGGAAGACACGGTACTGATACCTATACCCGCATCGACAAGGGAAAGACAGCGGAAACGCTTTCCGGTGGTATGCTACTACCTGTCGGAATGGCTGGGCATTACGGACGGTTTCAAGGCCATCTGGATAGAGGAAGACCGCGAGCAGCTGAAAGGAAAGGGAAAGGATAAGGACATACTGCGGAACCTGCAATTCACACGGCGGTATATCAGAGGAAAGAATGTTGTCCTGCTGGATGATGTACTCACGACCGGGGAGAGCTTCAGGCAACTGCAACGAAAGATGAAGCAACTGGGGGCATTGTCGGTTATCGGGGTGTTTCTGGGGAAGACGGTATGAAATATTATAGAAAATGAATATTATATCTTTAATCTCCACAATCATGATTGACTATTCATAGGAAAACTCTCTTGTATATATAGAGATTTATTACGAATATTGCTTTTCCTTTGTATTCATCATGATTTGTTGATAATTATCAAGCAAATAAATATTACCGAATAAATTAATTATTGTATAAGGAGAATCAAAGTATGAGTCATATAAAAAATATTAAGATTAGAAATTTCAGAGGAATCAAAGAATTAAGCCAAGATTTTGGTAATGAGAAATTCATTGTATTGATCGGACGTGGAGATTCTGGCAAGACTACCATTCTATCAGCAATTTACGCCGCACTATCTCCTTCATGGAATATGGCATTCAGTGATCTAGATTTTTATAATCAAGATACATCCCAACCCATTAATATTGAACTGACATTAAAGGAATTACCTGATGTGTTAATTAAAGAGTCAAAGTACGGCTTATATATTCAAAATGACTTAGATGAAGATGTGAAGAATGAAGATTTATCTATAATAATAAATCTAACCGTTGACGAAACGCTCGAACCTCATTGGGTTGTAAAGGCTAGAGAAGGTTCTGATATTGATGATAAACCAATATCGGCAATGGATAGAGCTTTACTTGCTGTAAATTACATAACAGACTATGCTGATAATCAATTTGCATACAATAGGCAATCCCCTCTATATACTCTAACCAAAACAAGATTGGAAGACGGCCATACAATCGAACGAGTAAAATCAGAACTAATACGGTCTATGACATCTTCTATAAAACCAGAACAATTAGCTTTATTAAATACTCCTTTGGAGAGTCTAAAAATTACTGCTGAAAAATTAGGTCTGAATGTTTCTGATTTGTGCGTTCAGATTGATATTAAGGAAAATCCGTATACTGGTAATAGCATAGCCCTTCATAATGATTCTTTGCCATATCGTTTACATGGTAAAGGCAGCAAAAGGCTTATGTCCATAGCTATTCAATCAGAATTAACTAAACAAGGTGGTATAGTGATGGTTGATGAACTTGAACAAGGTCTTGAACCTGACAGAATAATCATATTGGTTAGAATATTAAAATGTACAACAAACGGTCAAGTATTCATTACAACTCATTCTTTGAATGTTATTTTGGAGGCTGAATGGAATAATTTATTTGTTGTAAATAAAGGCGCAAAAACATTGAGTATTGTTGACGAAAGTCTCAATGCTTGCAGACGCAGTAATCCTCAGGCTTTTTTTGCTAAAAAAATTATTTGTTGTGAAGGAAAGACAGAAATAGGCTTTATAAGAGCTGTCGATACCTGGATACAACGAAAATATAAAACAAGCCTATCTGCTCAGGGCGTAGTAGTAGTAAATGCAGAAGGAGGAAGCAAAATGTATACTTATGCAATTATGCTAAAAGCATTAGGCTTTATAACTAGTGTATTTGCCGATGACGATAAGCCTGAAGAACTGAAAAGATATAAAGAAGATGCAGAGAATAAGAAGGTTAAATTATTCCTCTGTGAATCAGGGAATTGTCTTGAACGGCAAATCATGAAAGATTTGCCTTGGGATGAAATTCAAACAATAATAAATTGTCCTCAAGATGGATTCCCATATCAAAACATACAATTACCTGAAGGGTTTGAAGAAAAAATCAAAGGTGCATCTGATGCTGAAACAAAAGATGAAATACGTTCTGAAATAGTGGCATTAGCTATAAAAAAGAATAAAGAATGGTTCAAGCACATACCAGGTGGTGAGTTTCTTGGTACCGTTTTTTGTGATTCTTATGATAATATAGACTCCAACGCTTGTTTGAAACAAAACATTAACTCGTTATTAAACTGGTGTAATATTTTATGACAGATTGGAATGATTTTATAAAATGTACCCGTGGATTGCTTATTGCACCTGCAGGGCATGGCAAAACAACAGCAATCGCTGATTGTCTTTTGCAATGCCCAATAGATTCGTGTCAGTTGGTATTAACACATACCCATGCTGGTATAGCTTCACTTAGGAGTAAATTCAGACAAAAGAATGTACCTTCATCAAGGTATCAAATAGAAACTATTACAGGGTTTGCACAACGTTATGTTTTAAGTCTTATCGGATCATCCGCGTTACCTGAAGAAGAAGATAAAAGCTATTTTAATGTAGCTATTGAAAAATGTTGTTCATTAATTCAAACGAGCGCAGTACAAAATGTAATCAAAGCGTCTTTTAGTGGAATATTTGTCGATGAATATCAAGATTGTACAATTGACCAACATAACATGATTATGGGGTTAGCGAAAAATCTTCCACTTCATTTATTAGGAGACCCATTACAAGGTATCTTCTCATTCGAAGATAAACCTTTAGTAGATTTTGAGAAAGACCTTTGTTTATTTACACGCTTTGAATTACTTGATTATCCCTGGAGATGGGAAAAAAGTAATCCTGCTCTTGGGCAATTTATTTTTAGGATTAGAAAAGAACTTGAGGTTAATCACAAAATTGATATTGATAGTAGCCCTAAAGATAATATTTTTGTTATAACATGTTTGCCCAGCGATAAATACAGTTGTCTTGGCAGATTAATCAAACAGCAAAAAAGTAATAATATTTTGATAATATGCCCGTCATATAAGGAATACGATAATAATGGCAAACTTATTTTGAGAGGTGGATTAAATGAAAGAATTGTTATTAAACAGAGAACAGACTATGCGAATAAATTTTCAGTACTCGATGCCATTGATAGTTCTGAATATTATCAATGTGCAAAAATGATTGATTTGTTTATAGAAAAATGCTTGCGTGGAAATCGAATTAAGAAGGTTGCCAGATTACATGATATTTTGAAATCACTCCACTTAAACATCTCTGAAGTAAATAAATGGATAGATAAAAGTAAAAATACATTCAAACAACGTACTAAAGAAAATGCCTCTTTTTCTAAGAAATTAAAGGAATCTTTCTCACATTTTGAAGCAGATGTTAATCTTTCTAATTTAAGGACTGTACTGACTCAAATAGTACAGCTTCCCCAAATAAAATTATATCATAAAATCTTTTATTATACTATTGATAAATGCTTTAATATTGCCCAGATAAATAATATCTCTATGTTTGAGGCAATGAAGCTTCAAAAAACAAGATTACGTCATCAAGGACGAAGTGTAGATGGTCTTTGTTTTGGTACAACACTTCTAACTAAGGGATTGGAATTTGAAACTGTAATAATTTGGGATGCTCATAAATTTGAGGATGTGAAAAATTTCTATGTTGCAATTTCAAGAGCTTGTAAAAGACTTATAATAATGACAGAAACAAAATCTCTTACTTTTGATAAATAACATGATTGAGTAATAAATTCCAATTGAGTATGTATAAATCAATATTATAAACAAGAATTTATTACAGATATGGCGGCTTCATCCGTGCTTCAATGCCGGATGGAGCCGCTTTTTTTGTGCCCGTATGCGGGGAAAACGGGGATTATGGAAGAAAAATAAGGAAAATCATTCCCTACTATGGAAATACTATGGATTGTGCCTGCGTGGAGTTGCGCACCTTTGCAGCGTAACCAATACGGAAGGATATGGAAATAATAACGATGGACAATGAGGTCGTGAAGACGATGATGGAGAAGATAGACCGCATAGCGGACTATGTTTTCAAGAAAGACAATGTGCCGAAGGAAGAAGCGGAAATCCTGCTGACGAGCGAGGAGGCGGCGGACTTGCTGAAAATCAGCACGAGGACACTGCAACGGATGCGAAAGGACAAGACTATTCCCTACATGATGGTGAGAAGCAAGTGCCGGTACAGACTGACGGATCTGGAGGAATGCGTGAGACGGAAAATCGTACACTGCAATCCCAAGACGCTGGAGGAGTTCAAGCATAACTACCTGATGACAAGAAAGGAGGCGGATGATGGAAGGGATTGGTAAGGATGTGTTCGAGGAATGGATGAAGCGCCTCATGGAACGGATTGACCGGCTGGACAGCATCATATCGGTGCTGATAAACAAGGAAGCGGCGGGCGTGAAGTACATGGACGGAGAACGGCTGTATGACAATCAGGACCTGTGCGAGATGCTGAGAACGAGCAAACGGTCGCTACAGCGGTTCCGCAGCGAATACGGACTGCGTTACCAGAAAATCAGCCGCAAGACCTACTACAAGGAATCGGACGTGCTGGAGTTTATCAGCCGGAACATGGAAGAGGTGACGCTGGACGGCAAAAAGGTGCTGAAAGTGAAGGAAGGAACGGGAAAGAAAGTTCCGGGCAAAACGGCGAAAGGGAAAAAAGGAGGCAGAAGGAATACCGGGACTGACAAACGCACGTGAAACGTAGGCGAAAAGAGAAACCGGAAATGGATGGTGAACCGGATGTAAACGAGAAGCTGAGGGTGAGACTGATGCAAACCGGGACTGACAAGCACACGCGAAACGGAGGCGAAAAGAAAAATCAGTAATGGATGGTGACCGGATGTAAACGGGAAGCTGAGGGCGAGCCTGATGCAAACCGGGACTGAAAGGTGAACGGGAAACCGGAACGAAAAGATAAACAGACCTGCACGGGAATACCGGCGGGACTATCATCAAACAATAAAAAAATTAATCAATGGAACAGAAAAAGAAAAAGCAAGAGGATGTACTGGTCGTCCGCGACGAGAAGACGGGCGAAATCAGTGTGGTTGCCGGACTGGATGCCAGGGGCTATCCCAAGAGGGCACAGGCAAAGGCGGAACACTCGCAGGAGTTTTTGCGCTTTGACCGCCACGGGGATGCGATAGACAATTTCATGAGAAATTTCTACCGCCAGTGTAAGGAGCCGACACGATTCGGTTTCTACAGGGTGGCAGCGGACACGGTGGAAGCTCTGCTTCCGGTTATCAAAGACCTGCTGAAAGACCCTGTGGCGAACGCTGACCTGCTCGCACCGCATAAAGTGGATACATCGGCGTACCAGCAGGCTGAGGAACAGCAGACTACGGAGGAGGCGAAAACAGAAAATGCCGAAACGGAGACTGAGGAACAGCAGGCTGCGGAGGAGGTGAAAAGAGAAAATGCTGAAACGGAGACTGAGGAACAGCAGGCTGCGGAGGAGGCGAAAAGAGAAAATGCCGAAACGGAGGCTGAGGAACAGCAGGTTGCGGAGGAGGCGAAAAGAGAGAATGCTGAAACGGAGACTGAGGGACAGCAGACTGCGGAGGAGGTGAAAAGAGAAAATGCCGAAACGGAGGCTGAAGAACAGCAGGCTGAGGAGGAGGCGAAAAGAGAAAATACGGAAGAAAACAATGTGGAACAGAAAACAGACGAGAAAATGGAAGAAATGAAACAGAAAAATCAGGAACAGCAGCCGCAGGCGGCGGAAACGCAGACGGCACAGGGACAGCAGCCCGCACAGGAAGGGCAAGCGCAGGCAAAACCGGAGAAACCGAACCTGATTGCGGACAGCGATGTGGACTGGAAGGAACTGGAGCAGTTCGGTGTGAAAAGGGAAAACCTGTCTGAAAAGGACATGAAAGCCCTGATGAACTACGGGAAGACAAGTCTGGTGACGGTGGAACCGGTGCTGGGCGGAGAACGCTATGAGCTGCAAGCCCGACTTTCGTTGCAGAAAGCGGAGGACGGAAAGCTGAAACTTACCCCCCACTTCGTACGCCATGAGCCGAGACTCGACGTGCCGTACAACGGCTATACATTCACGGACGAGGACAAGCAGGCACTGAAACAGACGGGCAATCTGGGCAAGCTGGTGAATGTTGCCGATACGAAGACCGGAGAGATGCGCCTGGCGTACGTCAGCATAGACCGACTGACGAATGAGATAGTGGACGTACCGACGAACAAGGTGTGCATCCCGAACCGGATTGGACTGACGGAACTGTCGAAGGCGGAACAGGAAATCCTGCGTGCGGGGCTGGCACTGCCCAAGGAGGTGACACTGAAGGGCGGGCGAAAGTTCGAGGCCATGCTACAGGTGAACGCTGACAAGCGCGACGTGGAGTTTGTGCCGGAGCATCTGTGGCAGGGACAGTCGCAGCGACGCGGAAACGGACAGGAGAAAAAACAGAAAAGCCCGGAAGCCCCGGATGCTACCGGACAGCAGCAGAAGGAAGACGGGAATCAGGAGAACGGACAGCGGCGCAACCGCTCGTGGACGAACGAGGACGGAAGCATACGTCCGATAGGCAAATGGAAGGACGACAAATTCACGGAACAGCAGAAGGCGGACTATGTGGCGGGCAAGGTCGTAGTACTCGCCAACGCGAAGGATGACAAGGGACAGCCCTGCACAAAATACCTGAAGTTCGACCGTGAGAAAGGCAGGCCGTTGACCTATTCGGAAAACCCTGACCTGGCACAGACCGTTGCCCCGTCGAACGAGAGCCGCACACAGCTTGCGGTGAACAACGAGGGCAAGACGAACGAGGCCACCAGACATGTGAAGGAGCCGCTTCAGCAGGGACAGACCGCACCGAAGGACGACACCCAGAAACAACAGCAGGAAAAACCGAAGAAGAGCAAAGGCATGAAGGTATCCTGAGTGCCACCACTAAATCCATTACAAGAGAATAAACAACGGATTGAAACGGGGCCTCATGCGCCATGTACCGCATATCCCACGGATAACCGGCGTACCCCGTTCCACTCCACAAGGAACAAAAGTATCAATGATTAAAACAGAAAATGTATGATTACCATATTGGCAGAAAAACCGAGCGTGGCGCGTGAGATAGCACGCATCGCCGGAGCAACAAGAAAGGAAGAAGGATTTTATACAGGAAACGGCTACCATGTGACATGGGCACTGGGACATCTGGTACAGCCTGCCCTGCCTGAGGGCTACGGCTTCAAGGGATTCAGCAGGGACAGCCTGCCGGTGATACCGGAGGAGTTCATGCTGATACCCCGCCAGGTAAAGACGGACAAGGGCTACAAGGCGGACGCGGCAGCGGTGAAACAGATAAAGGTGATTACGAAACTGTGGAACGAGAGCGACGGCATAATAGTGGCAACGGACTGCGCACGCGAAGGGGAACTGATATTCAGATACCTGTATGCCTATACGGGCTGTACGCTGCCCTTCCGCCGCCTGTGGATAAGCTCGCTTACGGACACCGCCATCCGCAAGGGATTGAAGGAACTGAAGGACGGGCATGAATATGACGACCTGTATCTGGCGGCAAAGGCACGCAGCGAGGCGGACTGGCTGGTGGGCATCAACGGCACGCAGGCACTGACCGTAGCCGCCGGACGGGGCACGTATTCGGTAGGACGCGTGCAGACACCCACGCTGGGTATGGTATGCAAGAGGTACTGGGAGAACAGACGCTTTACACCGGAACCGGTACACCAGCTGCATTTCTCGGTGACACCGGCGGGTACGGATACGGTAGTGAAGTTCTCCTCGGTAAAGAAATGGCAGGACAAGGAAGAGGCGGCTGCATCATACAATAAGGTAAAGGCGAAGATGTGCGCCACCGTCACTAAGGTGGAAAAGAAGGAGAAGGTGGAGAACCCGCCGCTGCTGTACGACCTGACCACACTGCAGAAGGAGGCGAACACGAAACACGGATTCACGGCGGAACAGACGCTGGAGCTGGTACAGAAGCTCTATGAAGCGAAGCTCGTCACCTATCCGAGAACATCGAGCCGCCATATTCCGGAAGATGTGTTTGCTGAAATACCGCTGCTGTTTGAACGGCTGGCAGGACACTCCGCCCTTGCGGAGAAAATCAGGGAACTGGGAGAACTGAACCGCCGTTGTGTGGATGCCTCGAAAGTGACTGACCACCATGCCCTGCTGGTGACACCCAACCGCCCGCTTGCCCTGTACAAGAACGAGCAGATCATCTACGACATGATTGCCGGACGCATGGTAGAGGCATTTTCGGAGGAATGTGTGAAGGATACGGCTACCGTAGTAGCAGAGGTGGTGCCGGACGCAGGCGAAAGATGCGAGGGCCTGACATTTGAGGCGAAAGGCTGCATCGTGCGCAAGGCAGGCTGGCGCGGCGTGTACGGAGAGTACGGCGAGGACAGCGGCAATACGGCATTGCCGGACTGGGCGGAAGGCGACACACTGGTGATGGCAGGATGCTCGATGAGTTCGGGCATGACCCGACCGAAACCGCTGCATACGGAAAGTTCGCTGCTGGCAGCGATGGAGACCGCCGGACGCGACGATGTGGAGGATGAGGAGGCACGCCAGGCCCTGAAGGACTGCGGTATCGGCACACCCGCCACACGTGCCGCAATCATCGAAACGCTGCTCAGAAGGGAATACATGGTGCGTGTGAAGAAATCGCTGGTGCCGACGGAGAAAGGACTTGCCCTGTATTCCATTGTCAAGGAAATGGACATCGCCAATGTGGAGATGACCGGACGCTGGGAAGCGGAACTGGCAAAGATAGAACAGGGAAAGACACCGCATGAGGCTTTTATGAGGGACATAGAAAGCTATACCCGCAAGATTACCACGGACCTGCTTGCGTGTGACCGCATTTTCGGGCACAAGGCATCGGGCTGTACCTGCCCCAAATGCGGCACGGGCACGATGCAGTTCTACGGCAAGGTTGTGCGCTGCGACAATCCGGACTGCCTGCTGCCCGTGTTCCGCCAGATAGCGGGCAAGACACTCACCGACGAGGAAATGACCGGTCTGCTGACGGAAGGAAAGACGGCGATGCTCGGCGGGTTCAAGAGCAAGCAGGGCAAGCCCTTCAGCGCTGCGGTGACTTTTGATGCGGAGTTCAACACGAAGCTGGTGTTTGCGGAGAGCAAAGGCGAAAGAAAAGGTACGAAAACAAAAGGAAGAAGAAAATAATGAGTAATTTTGCCACTGATTCATGTCATAATCTGTTTCAACCTGGTTGTACTTTTTATTTACATGGATTTAGTGGTGGCACCCGGAGGGATACCGGGTGCCTTTTTCCTTTTCATTTCCATAATCATTTATCCACTAAATCCATCATAAAATGAAACAGAACAAGAAAACCGCTCCGGCGGAGCTGTCCTACTACGGGCTGTATCTGCTGGACTATCTGAGAAAATATCATCCGGACAAAGTATCAGACACCCCATTCATTGCAGGAAGGGAGGAAGCCGCCTCGGAAACATTCGAGAAGGAAAGGACGGCGGGAAGTACGGTGGAAGCTGCACAGGAGGAAGCCATGCGCGTCCTGCTCGAAGGGCTGCACTTCTCCCCCTACGCACTGCTGCTTGAGGTGGTGGAAAACGAGTTTTCCGAAGAGGTGCAGGAACAGGAACGCGAGGCGTTCTGCCGGGAGATATTCCCGCACCTGAAAAACCTGTTTGCCGGCTATTCCACAACGGACGACACATTCGCCCTGTCGCCCGAACATGACCTGCTCTATACGGAGCTGACGGGTGCGATAATGCTTTATCTGGAGGCTTATGGCGTTTAACAGGAAGCAGAGGCTCAGGGAAAACATCGAGGCGATACGGACGGCATTCACACTGGAGAAGGAACAGCGTACGCCCACCGCACGGGAACGGGCGCTGCTGGAGAGGTACTGCGGCTTCGGGGGACTGAAGTGCATACTGAATCCCGCCAGGGAACTGACGGATGCCGTACACTGGGCGAAATCAGACCTCGAACTGTTTGCCCCGACGGTGGAGCTGCACCGTCTGATACGGGAGAACAGCCGGGACGAAACGGAGTACAGGCGGTATGTGGACTCGCTGAAGGCATCGGTGCTGACGGCATTCTATACGCCGCAGGCCATTGCGGACACCATAGCGGACGTGCTGCACGACCGCAAGGTACGCCCAAGGCTGGTGCTGGAGCCGTCGGCGGGTATTGGCGCGTTCATCAGCCCGGTATTGTCGAACAATCCGCAGGCGGAGGTGATGGCATTTGAGAAAGACCTGCTGACGGGCAAGCTGCTGGGCTGCCTGTACCCGCAGCAGAAGATACGCACGGAGGGGTTCGAGAAAATAGAAAAGCCGTTTCTGAACCATTTTGACCTTGCCATCTCCAATATCCCTTTCGGGGATTTCGGAGTGTTCGATGCGGAGTTCAGCCGCAGCGCATCCTTCGGCAGACGTTCGGCACAGAAAGCCATCCATGACTATTTCTTTCTGAAAGGTCTGGATGCGGTGCGTGACGGCGGCATCGTGGCGTTCGTCACCTCGCAGGGGGTGCTGAACAGTTCGAGGGTTTCCGTCAGGAACGAGATGTTCAGCAAGGCGAATCTGGTATCGGCAATACGACTGCCCAACAACCTGTTTACCGACAATGCGGGCACGGAAGCAGGCAGCGACCTGATCATCCTGCAAAAAGACCTGCAAAAGAAGGGACTGACACAGGAGGAACGGGTGCTGACCATCATACAGACGGAACATAACGGCGGACTGACGGACAACGCCTATTTCGCCTACCACACGGAACGTATCATACATACCGATGCGAAGAGGGGTACCGACCCGTACGGAAAACCGGCGATGGTATATACGCACAGCGGAGGTGTGGAGGGCATTTCTATAGACCTGTACAGGATGCTGTCGGAAGACCTGTCTGCACGGCTGGACATGGAACGCTACAACGGCATGGGGCATGAAAGAGAGGATGTGCGGCAGAACATTGCTGTACAGACTGAGGGTATTGAGGCGAAAAGAGAAAACTCCGCTTCGGTTGCGAGAGAACTGGAGGAGGCGAAAAGAGAAAATATCCATCCGGCTGCGGGTGAACGGGCGGAGGTGAAAAGAGAGAACTCCGCTTCGGCTGCGAGAGAACGGGAGGAGATGAAAAGAGAAAATACCCATCCGGCTGAGGGTGAACGGACGGAGGTGAAAAGAGAGAACTCCGCTTCGGCTGCGGGTGAGCTGGAGGAGGCGAAAAGAGAAAGCGGATTGCCGGATGCTGGTGTAGCGGACGGGACAAAACGGGAAGAAAACAGTGTGCAGCCGAAAGAGCATGTGATGACCGGCATGTCGCAGGAAGCGCAAAGCAGACAGACGGGAGGGACGGTAATGGACCTGTATGACCTGTTCGGCTATACGCAGGAGGAAAGACGGATGGCTGAACAGGGCCTGAAACCGGACAGGAAGAAAGGCGGAAAGTACAAAGGGAAGAAACCCGTGCAGCCGACACTGTTCTCCCTGCCAGCGGAGGATACGGAAAGGACAACGGACAAGGGAAATGCGGAAGCGATTGCCGGCATCACCCCGGAAGAGGCACGCGAAATGGACGAAATCATACGCGGCGGAACGGATGCGCCGACGGCTGCCGAAACGGAGGCGGCTCTCCCGACAACGGAAAAGACGGGACCCGGCACCGCAACGGAAGAATCCTATGACCCGGAAGATGAAGTGTACCGCAGTCTGGACTGGGAAACGAACCCGCCCATCAACGGATTCTATGAAATGATGATGGACCTCACGCCGGAACGACGTGCGGAACTGCGCCGGCTGGGAAAGACGAAGATGGAGGCCAACACCGCCAGACAAGCGGCCGGAACAACGGAGGCGAAAAGAGAAAAAGCCGATGCAGGGAAAACGGCGGAAACGGAGGATACTACTGCTACGGTAGTCTATCCGGTGGAAAACGGATTCGAGGCGGAAAGAAAGCGCCGGATTGCGGAGGTGGAAGAAGCCATGCGCAGGGAGGAAGCCACCCTGACACCGGAAGAGCGGCAGCGCAAACGGGAGGAGGAAATGATGCCGCGCCCGTTCAAGGGCATACTGGAGCCGCACCTGAAGGACGGCTCGCTGGCATGGGAATACACGGCAGGCGTACGGTTCCAGGTGGGCGTGCTGAAGGATGTCACCCGCTACGGCGCCACATTCCAGCCGCTGGACATGGACGGGATGCAGGCACAGAAGGCACAGCTATACATAGACCTGCGCAACACCTACGAGAGGCTCTATGCCTACGAAGCGGAGAAGCACGAGGAGAACGAAATGCTGCGCCGCCACCTGAACACCTACTATGACGAGTTCGTGATGCGGTACGGCTGCCTGAACGCCAAGCAGAACGTGAAGCTGCTGATGATGGACGCTTCGGGGCGCAACATGCTGGCACTGGAACGCAGCGAGGGCGGCACGATGGTGAAGGCGGACATATTCGACCGCCCCGTTTCCTTTTCGCAGGAAACGGCAGTCGCCGCGGAATCGCCGGAGGAAGCCCTGTCCGCCTCGCTGAACCTGTATGGCGGAGTAAACCTGCCCTACATGGAATCCATCTGCGACATGCCGCAGGCGGACATGCTGGAGGCACTGAAAGGACGGGTGTTCTACAACCCGCTGGCAGAGGGCTACGAGATAGCCGACCGCTTCATAGCCGGGAACGTGGTACAGAAGGCCGCCGATGTGGAGGAATGGATAAGCGGTCACGCGGAGCACGGGATGCTGCCGCAGGCAAGGGAGTCGCTGGAAGCGCTGAAAGAAGCCATGCCGGAACAGATCCCGTTTGAGGAACTGGACTTCAACTTCGGGGAACGATGGATACCCACGGGCGTGTATGCCGCCTACATGAGCCGTCTGTTTGACACGGACGTGCGGATAAGCTACTCGGAGAGCCTTGACGAGTATTCGGTGGCGTGCGGCCACAGGACGATGAAAATCACCGACGAGTTTCTGGTGAAGGGGTACTACCGCCACTATGACGGGATGCACCTGCTGAAACACGCCCTGCACAACACCTGCCCCGACATGATGAAGAAGGTCGGCGAGGACGAGAACGGGAACGACATAAAGGCACGGGACAGCGAGGGCATACAGCTGGCGAACGCGAAGATTGACGAAATCAGAAACGGATTTACGGAATGGCTGGAAGAGCAGTCGCCGGAGTTCAAGAAACGGCTGACGGACATGTACAACAACAAGTTCAACTGTTTCGTACGACCGAAATATGACGGCTCGCACCAGAAATTTCCGGAACTGAATCTGAAAGGACTGGGAATCACAGACCTGTACCCCAGCCAGAAGGACTGCATCTGGATGCTGAAACAGAACGGCGGAGGAATAGCCGACCACGAGGTGGGAACCGGCAAGACGCTGATCATGTGCGTGGCAGCGCACGAGATGAAGCGTCTGGGACTGGTACACAAGCCGATGATTATCGGGCTGAAGGCGAATGTAAGGGAGATAGCCGAATGCTACCGCACGGCATACCCCAACGCAAGAGTGCTGTATGCCTCGGAAAAGGATTTTGCCGCATCCGGCAGGGTACGCTTCTTCAACGACATACGGAACAACGACTGGGACTGCATCATCATGAGCCACGACCAGTTCGGGAAAATACCGCAGTCGCCGGAGCTGCAGCAGCGGATATTGCAGGCGGAGCTGGATACGGTGGAGGAAAATCTGGAAGTGCTGCGCTCGCAGGGCAAGGACGTGTCGCGGGCGATGCTGAAGGGACTGGAGAAACGCAAGTTCAACCTGACAGCCAAGCTGGAGAAGGTAGAACACGCGATAAAGTCGAGGACGGACGATGTGGTGGACTTCAGGCAGATGGGTATCGACCATATCTTCGTGGACGAGTCGCACCAGTTCAAGAACCTGACATTCAACACAAGGCATGACCGTGTGGCGGGTCTGGGGAACTCGGAAGGCAGCCAGAAGGCACTGAACCTGCTATTTGCCATCCGCACTATCCAGGAGCGGACGGGAAAGGATCTGGGAGCGACGTTTCTGTCGGGCACGACCATCAGCAACTCGCTGACGGAGCTGTACCTGCTTTTCAAATACCTGCGCCCGAAGGAGCTGGAAAGGCAGGACATCCGATGCTTTGACGCATGGGCGGCAATCTTCGCCAAGAAGACGACGGATTTCGAGTTCAATGTGACGAACAATATCGTGCAGAAGGAGCGCTTCCGCTACTTCATCAAGGTACCGGAGCTGGCGGCGTTTTACAACGAAATAACGGACTACCGCACGGCAGAGGATGTGGGCGTGGACCGTCCGCACAAGAACGAGATACTGCACAACATACCTCCCACGCCCGACCAGGAACATTTCATCAAACGGCTGATGGAATTTGCCAAGACGGGCGACGCCACGCTGCTGGGACGTGGAAAGCTGTCGGAAACGGAGGAAAAGGCGAAGATGCTCATCGCCACGGACTACGCAAGGAAGATGGCACTGGACATGCGCATGATAGACCCGGCGTATGAAGACCACCCGGACAACAAGGCTAGCCACTGCGCAAGGATGATAGCGGAATACTACCACAGGTATGATACACAGAAAGGAACGCAGTTCGTGTTTTCGGACCTGGGGACGTACCAGTCGGGACAATGGAGCGTATATACCGAGATAAAGCGCAAGCTGGTGGAAGACCACGGCATACCGGCACATGAGATACGCTTCATACAGGAATGCAAGAGCGAGAAGTCAAGGAAAGCGGTGATCGAAGCGATGAACGAGGGATATGTGCGCGTGCTGTTCGGCTCGACCTCGATGCTCGGCACGGGCGTGAACGCCCAGCGCAGGGCGGTGGCCATCCACCACCTGGACACGCCGTGGCGTCCGTCCGACCTCGCCCAACGTGACGGACGGGCGGTGAGAAAAGGCAACGAGATAGCGAAGCTGTACGCCGACAACCGGGTAGGTGTCATCATCTATGCGGTGGAAAAATCGCTGGACTCGTACAAGTTCAACCTGCTGCACTGCAAACAGACGTTCATCAGTCAGCTGAAGAGCGGTGCGTTGGGCGCACGAACCATAGACGAGGGGGCGATGGACGAGAAGTCGGGCATGAACTTCTCGGAGTACATGGCTATCCTTTCCGGGAACACCGATCTGCTGGAAAAGGCGAAGCTCGAAAAGAGAATTGCCTCGCTGGAGGGCGAACGCAAGTCCTTCAGCAAGGGCAAGCGCGAGTCCGAACTGAAACTGGAGGGCAAGAGCGGAGAGCTGAGGAACAACCAGGCCACCATAGCCGCCATGACGGAGGACTGGGAGAAATTCACGGCTGCCGCCCAGACAGACCAGGAAGGCAACCGGCTGAACCTGCTCAGAATTGACGGGCTGGATTCCACCGACGAGAAGACAATCGGCAAGCGCCTGCAGGAGATAGCCAGGAATGCCACGACGGGCGGACAGTACCAGCGAGTGGGCGAACTGTACGGCTTCCCCATCGAGGTGGTCAGCGAAAGGACACTCAAAGACGGGCTGGAGTTCTGCGACAACCGATTTGTGGTGGCGGGCAACTACAGGTACAGCTACAACAACGGGCATCTGGCGATGACTGACACACACGCCGCCGCCATGAATTTTCTGAACGCACTGGAGAGGATACCGGGTATCATCGACCAGTACAGGAAGAAGAACGAGGTGCTGGAGCGGGAAATCCCGCAGTTGCAGGAGATAGCCGGAAAGACATGGAAGAAGGAGGACGAGCTGAGAGAGCTGAAGTCCGAACTCGCCGCACTGGACCGAAAGATACAGCTGGAGCTGGCTCCGTCCAGTGAAAAGGCCTTAGATAAAGAAAAGACATCTTTGCAAGAAGAAAATGAGGCAAAGTCAGTGCTTATAAAACCGCAACTGCAATCAGGTTATGTCATGAATGATCTGAAAAAGGTGAAATCTGTTTCTTACTACAATTATATCACGGACGAAAACTCAAAAATACGAATGAAAGAAGGAAACAAGTCCAAAGGTTTGAAACTGTAAATAAAAGACGGTTGTTAAGGTGAATCCTATATTTTTCATTTAAAGCTATTGTTAGGACCTACGTTCTTTTTACTGACTATTATTGGTGGATCTAAAAAGTTGTTTCTAAATGCACGTAGGTACTTTCAGAAATAGCCTCTTTCCATACAATCAAGGTGAGCGGCATACCACTCACCTTGATTGTATGTGTATATAATAGAATAAGGTTAATTGTTATATACGTTCAATGCTCCTTGTACTTTTTGTCCGCCATTATAGATTGTATTGTCATACGAACGGCTTCCAGGAGACAGCAAATAAGGGAAAGCAGTCCACTGATTGAAGAAAATCTTCCAGTCCATAAAGGTGAAAGGATCTGTTGATGCCCACGGGCTGCCTTTTATGAATGGCGTACCCAGTGCCACGTCTTCGGGATCACGTACTCCTATTGGAAACATGACATTCTCCGAACGACCGGCCCACCACCAGTCTTTGCTGGAGAGTTCACGGGCAGGCATACGACTCTTGTAGGCTTTAAAAATACTGCTGTTTATAGTTCCTACTACAGCATCGAGAATGGTATCATAAGGACCTGAATCCACAGTTCTACGCTTCAGCAGGAGTATTGAATTACTGGATGAATGCTGCATTGTACCACCGAGGTCACTCTTCCAGTCTCCCATACCACCGTAGGCATTCTCCCGGTATCCGTTATCTACGGCAATCACATATTGACATGTGCCTTTTGCTACGGCGTTGGCCAGATAATAACTTCCAAATCCATTCTCTTTATTATGCGGAAAATAGTCGTAGTTAATACCTGCCCTGTCGGCTATTCGCTTACGGGTTCCTCCCGCGAACAGAACGATGGTCTTGCCCGGTTTTAATATATGCCCGTTGGGAGCCTTGTATTTTTGAAATGTTGCATCATTCATATACATTGCCTCAAAGCGATTGGGGACATTGGAAGCCGAATAAATCTGTCCGTTCGCGTGATATACCGGATTGGAAGTTTCTGTGATATGCAGATTCTGGACTAGTGCTTTCTCCAGTTCACATTTACTATGCCAGGTAACCAACAGACTTTGCCATATCGCTTTATTGGGAGCACCGGGTTCGTCGTCCCATTCATGCACGCGTACCAGCCCATATTGCCATAGATTGATATCATGGCTGGTGGGATTAAATAACTCAATCCAAGAATAATTCCAACCTCCTGTATTCAAGTGACCGAATTCAGTAATCATCAGGTCGCTGTCAGGCATGCGCAATGCCATACGATAGTTCATGCCGGTTTCAAATCCCGAGGCCAGCGTCTTGGGAGATTTGTACATGATAGAATCCGGCTCTTGATCGTTGTCACCAACTTTAAAGAACATCCCGAAACGCGGATTGGCTATCTGCTCCTTGGTAACCGGCAAGCACCACAGATATATTTTTTTTGTAATGGTGTTTGGCGCAGTCAGTTTGGTTTTAAAGTCGAACATGCATCGTTTGGTTTTGTTTCCGTTTTTACGTTTTACCGCGGGGATTCTGGTGTCTGTAATCTCTTTGCCAAAATCAAGCACCAGGTCACCTGCAATCACATTCGCCTGCTGTATGTTAACCCCAGTATAATAGATCGTGGTATAAAGACTGTTTTCAAGGGTTGCCGTGATTACGCTTCCCAAAGGCTTGAATCTAAGTTGCAGCGTTTTGTTTCTTCCATTCACGATAACATCTCTATAGCTGCTGTAAATGGGCACTTCTAGCTTTTGGAGATTAAAACTGCTTTCAGGATCAAGATAAGTCATGGTGTTGAATTCACGACTTTGATATTGTCCGTCCAGCACTATTGAGTTGCGTTTGTCAATCATTGCACAGACTTCCCAGGAGGCGCCGTCGAAAAAACCATCTCTCAGTTGCAAAGAAGTCGGTGCTATGTTCAGCGTATAGGTCGAACCGTTTTTTGAAATTCTTCCCGGCACTGTTTTGTAGGTAATCAGTGCATCGGCATTGTTCTTCTTGCGCAGCGCGATATGCACGTTCACATCGCCTACCCAGTTTGAGTAATCCATGTGCAATTTTCCCGCCTCGTCTTCTTGAAGAGCTCTTGTTGCGCTTACTTCGGCTTCTGGCAAAGATGCGTCAAACTCCACTTGAATGGTTTCACCCGTGTAGGCATCAAAATCTTCTTTCGGCAATCCAGATTCAGTCGTTGAGAACATTTCCTGCGTATCGTCCTGACATCCCCAGGTACCCAGAACAAAACATAGTGATAATATATAATAGATTGTTTTCATATAAATCCTTAATCAGATATTATGTCATATTATTTATGGTTTCAAATTTACAAATCGCCCCCGTCACCAAAGTCACCAAGGTCGGTGTCAATACTTATATTATCACTTGTCGAAATATAAAATGTAATGACTTTGCCCTTTTCCCAATTTGGTGTTTTATTAAGCAGTTTGGCAACGAGCGTCTGTTCTTGTCCACCCGTGGGCTGATAAACAATTCTCATTTCGGCCACGTCGTTTCGTGGCAGGGGTTGTGGGATAAAGAACATCATGTTGTTTTCGTCTGTAATTGGCTGATCCTTTTCTCCTGTAATGGCAACATTAAGATTAAGGGTATAAACAGCCTGGGCGTACATCTTGTATTCTTCTCTTGTAAATTGCATCCAGTCATTTGCTGCCATGTCATATCTCCTTTTGGGAAACACACCCGCAATGCTGATTGATTTTACAATTCCCGGCCTCATGTTCCTGGCCACAACACGCAACGCGGTAAACACATGCTTGAAGCGAAGCGGTACAGGACGGTTATAATTGCCCGGCACTTCATCCGAAACCGCCACCAGCAAATCCTTGTGACTGTTTATTGATTGTGGAGTGGTATATGTCAGAATGACAGAACCTTGTTGTTCTTTTGGTGAAATACTCAGCACGGTTGCGTCCAGATTCGGAGCATGTGCAAAAAATCTCATGTTGTAACTGCTTCCGGGCCAATAATATCTCCTGCCACCCGTCGGTTTGTAGCTCCCGCTTGTAATATCTTTTGTTATTGTTTCGTTGTAAATATAGTTTGGAGTAAGGGTGTTCGACCATGTACCTGTATACCTGTAGGCAGATACTTGAAAACTTTCATACATGTTTTCTTTTTTTACCAGGGGACCTCTTGTCGATGCTTCAGGCGAGAACGCAACGTCGGGCCTGTCGGTCGATACTGCCCGGAAATAAAGAGGGGAACCGCTTTCTGACTCCAGTTTTATTACTTCTCCATACTCGACCTTTGGCTTGGTTTGACCGCTTGCCCAATCGTTGTTTGTAGTGCTGAACATCATCTCACTGTCTGAGGTGATATTTTCTGTATCGTCCGAACAAGAGACTGTCAAAAAGCCGGCAAGTGCATAGAAGACACTTGTTCTGAGGGTTATGTTCCAGATCGTTTTTGTTAAGCTCATATTCATTTAAATAAATAAACGGTTTAATTTGAAAACTATCCGGCGAATTGGTCTTTGCTATTGATTGTCTTTCCGGACATGTTTTAAAACAGCCGCCGCAGAAGCGGGTATACGCTACTACAGCGGCTGTATGCTATGTTTAATATTGACTTTGTGATTACATGTCAATGTCTACAACTTTTTCTTCAATCCAAGCTTCAACATCTGGATTGAACTCAATGAATTGAAGTACCGGGTTACCATTTTCATCATAACCTGCACCGTTACCGAATTTCAAGTTATAGATGTACTTCTTACCCATTTGCCATGTGTATCCGAATGGCATGTAAACAATGGCAAACTCATCAGCAGAACCAACAATGTAAGAGTTGTTTTCTTTCAGTTTCAGCTGAATTTTAAGATAACATTCCTTGTTTGTGTTTGCAGTTACAATGGTAACAGGAGCATCTTTAGTCGTAGTCCATTTGGTGGTAGTCTGAGGAAGAATCATCAGCATTCCGTCTGCTGCAGAAACCTCTTTACTTGCATTGCCTACAGTAACAGGTGCTTTCCCTACAGTAGCGATAGCAAAATCGGCAACAGTTGCTTCGTTACTCCAAGTTCCGTTACTAGCCTCACCTGCAACGGTATTCTCATTTGGATAAGTGAATGTACCCTTGTTCACCAAGTTACATACTTCAATCCCATTGATTTCAGCAGTAAATTTAGCATCAGTTGTAGTTGCCTTGAAAGCGACCTGCGCAAGAGCGTGCTTGAACAGGAAGTCTACAGTACGGTTTGACTTCCTCTGTGCTTTTTTTACCGAATACATCACGTCTACTTGTTCCGCAACATCTGTAGGTACTTCATAAGTAAACGTCTTATTTGTTACATCGAAAGTTACGTCTGACAAATTATTATGTCTTGCAGGATTCACGGCGTAGAAGTCCAACGCCGCAGTGGGCCATGCCTTTTTGTTGTCATAAGTCCATTCGGTGGTATAGCTAACCGTTGCATCAAGGTAAGCATTACCGTCCGGCTCAAGACCGACAGCTCTGAAAGTCGTCGCTTGCAAGCCGGCAGCATCTCCTACGGCTATGCCACGAGTACCACCCGCCGCTCTAAGGGTGATATAATCCCCATCGTTTTGAGGTTGATCAAATACTTGATCGTTAGAACAAGATGCCATTGCCATAGCGGCGATAGCAGAAAGAAATAAAACTTTCTTCATGGTTGTAATTAAAATTAAATTGTTAAAAAATGAATTATAAAAAACTGTATAATCACATCTCTAAATCAACTTCGATTACCGACTCCCAACCCTCCACCTTGAAGTCAAATCCTCCAGGTTGAGGGATGAGATGATCGGTCAAGTCTATGTCCCCGTCAATAATCAGGTGCACATTCCGTATATTGCCTTTAAGAGGAACTTTTTCTATCTGTGCGGTCACATCCACAGTCTTGGAAATAATATTGCCATCTTTCAGCCTGATATACATGATAAACTGAATTTGTCTTGCCTCAGGCACATTGCCAAAGATGTTGTACTCTCCGGTTATCCTGTTTTTGGCTTCATCCGCATTACCATCGAATACGACAAAACTCTCTTCGCCGTCCAGCTTGTCAGACCCAATACGCACGTGCGATGATACCTTTGAAAGCACACCTTTAAACTCTGAAATGTATTCCAACCCTTTCATGCCGTTCACCTCATAGGTAAAATGACACACAGCCGGAGCGGCATCGAGTTCAATGACTTGAGTGGTTCCCGATTTATTGGGTATTACCTGATAGTCTTTACTTGCAGAATATGCCATTTCCGGAGTTTCATACACATTCTTCCCATTCAAGTCTCCATATAAACTGGCACCCCTCCATTTAGTCTGGTCTGTTTTCAGCTTTATAGTTTCAAAACTTATTTCGTCCACTCCGAGGAAATTACCGTTATCGCTATAGTTATATGCAACTATGCTGTATTCGCCCAGTGGAAGTTTCACTTCACCTCCGGTACCCGGAAAGTCAAACATAAAATGTTGGGTATTCCCGTTTGCGTTGTTTTTCGGGTAGAAAAAGACTCGCATGTTTGCAGGAATCACAGTGCCCTCCGGCCAATTAATTACAACCTTTACGCTCATATCCAATTCTTCATTCTCAATACAAAAATCTTTATGTACACATGAAAATAAAACTAGTGAAATGAGTACGCTGTATATATATTTCATATAATTCATAGTCGACATCCTTACTTGTTATTGACATTTCCGTGTCCGATGAGCCACACGAGAGATATTTCTGCCTTGGTCGGTCCAAACCAGTTCCGTTTCTTCGTAGCTTGCCATACATAGCAATTCCCTTTTGGAACATATTCATAATAGGTACCTCCCAGATAACCTACTCCAATACTGAAGTCTAGATTTAATCTGCGGGCAACAGGCTTGGAATAGCCATACTCGATACCTGCTCCAAAGTTTGACTTGTCATATATGGTTCCACTGGGTTTCCCGCCCATTATACCTTTCCCTCCAAATTCAAAATCATAAGTCAGCAGTTGTCCATAGACACCGAGATGATGACCGCTCAGGGGAGATTTACCCTCACGGGTTCCAAAATATTTTCTCAGATTGAGTTCTCCGCCATACAATCTCCAGTAACGGTGGCGGGAATTGTTGTGCCACCAGGCATGCATCCAGTTGCCGCCCAAGGACCATCCCTTGCCAAGATAAAACTCTGCCCCCAGATTTGGAACAAGGAGAGCATCGTAAAGCAGGTTTGTCTTCAATCCCATGTAGAAAGGCCTGCACGTCCTGTTGACAGTGCTAGCGTCCTGATCCGTACCAGATCTGCCAACGCCGGGTTCGACCAATACACGGACGACGATCGTATCAACCTTTACATGATGAACAATCGTATCGGCTTTAATATAATGAATTATCGTATCCGGCACATTTCCCCTATTAACAGACTCAAACTCACACTCGACAACGGAACAGTTCCGGAGTTCCGCGAAGAAATGTTCATTCATGTATTTCCACACGCTTCCACCCTGAAGATTCATCAATTGCCTTTTGCGTGAATCAACGACTGCACCGTTTTGGACTACCCAGACCGGGGTGTGGCGTATGATATGAAGAACCTTTTCACGGTAAGGCATGTCAGATCCTTCAACAAGGGAGTAAAGCCCTTCCCAGTCCTCTCCCATGGAGGAGCACACAAAACTCGATTCCGGAATGGAAAGCCGCTCACGGAAAACAGCATGCAGGGCAGCAAGCCGTCTTTCCGACAACCGTTTGTTCAGGCCCATGTTTCCCTCGGGGGAAGCTCCGGACCTCAGGTTCACACGAAGAAGTTTGGAATGTTTCTGCCGGGAAGAAATACCGGCAAGAGCGGAATCCAGAATGGCCCCGTTGCCCCGATAGGAAAGATCCAGCATGGAGCTTCCAACCGGGAAGTAGAACCGACAGCGTATTGTGTCAGCTCTTCCAAAAGCCGAAGACACGCTTCCGACAGAACAGGCCAGCAAAAACAGAATAAAAAACTTATTCAAATTCATAGGTGTATATTCCATAAACAGCTTAAAATCAATTATATATTATAAGTTGAATACGATATATGTTTTTCTCGAAAAATTGGTTGTAACTTTTCTCTCTCCATGACAGAGAGTGGAAATAAAGCAACTTGTAAACATAAAAGCCTTTTTGAAGAGCATTTTATACCACCAACTGAATGATATAAGAAAATGTATATAAATTAGTCAGACGTAAGGTATTGGATTTCAATGTAATAATATTATTTTATTCAATATATAACAGAAACAATGGGAATATTATATTTAAAAGAACACACCTCTTGCTACAATTACAGCAAGCATATTCAGGAAGGATTTTTATATCACAAATTTTGTGAAATGGAAATAGAAGAAGAATTTAATGGCGGGGATTGTGTCCTGTTTGTAATAGAGGGAGAATTGGAGCTGTCCTGCAACGGAGAGCAGTTGAAACTCTCTTCCGGGCACATGATTTGCCTTAGCAGGGGGAGCGTGTGCAGGATGCTGTCACGCGAGAAAGGCTGTATCGTCATCGCACAATTTGATCAAGCTGTCCAAAGTTGTGAAAAGAATTCATTCTCAATGCTTTATAATATGTCGGTCGAACATGACAAAAGGATACACCCCCTTGCTGTCAACGATAGATTACACTTGTTCCTCAGGCTGTTAATCTGCTATCTGGAAGATGGGGCCAACTGTATGCATTTTCATGAAACGAAGCTCAGGGAGCTATTCTGGAACATACGGTTTTATTATACCAAGACGGAACAGGCTGCTTTTTTTCATCCGATACTGAGCAATAACCATGACTTCAAAAAGAAAGTCCTAAATAATTATAGAAAAGCCAGGACCGTTAAGGAACTTGCCTGGCTTTGCGAATGTTCCCTCTCCTCGTTCAAGAGGAAGTTTTTTAATGAATTCAGAGAACCGGCAAGTGAGTGGTTGCAGAAACAAACAAACAACATGATCAAACATAAATTGGCAGATGGAGATATACCGATTGGAATTATCGCCGAAGAGTTGCATTTCTCCTCTCTGCCCCAATTCTGCAGATATTGTAAAAGGAATTTTGGGTATACTCCCGGAGAGTGGAGGAAAGTACTGAAAAACAGAAATAAGACTTCTGATAATGCTCCAGAAAAAGTTTAGCCTAGTAGAAAAGATAATAAAAAGAGCCGTTATGATAAGTGTGCACGACTAACTCCTTCATATCTTTGCCTCGATTTTATAAATACACTGTTTTATGTTGTTCTCAAATATGAAAAAAGCAATAAATAAGCCTTTTCCACTCTCTGTCATGGAGAATTAGAATATAATCCTACAAATATAGAACTTCAGAATTAAAAAGGAAATTATAGCTCATAAAATTACTTGTCTATATAATATTGTCCGCGATGTAATTGTTTACCTCGTCCAGTTCAGACCGATCAAGTTCTTTCAGATAAATTCTGGTCACTTTCTCCGAGGAATGTCCCAAACATTCACTGATGGTATGGAGCGGAGCTCCGTTCTCGCGAGCCATCGTAGCCCAACTGTGACGGGCTGCATGAAGACGCAGAGGTTTATTCATTCCGGCAATTCGGGAAACCTTTTTCAGGGCATATCTGACTTTGTTATAAGCCTTCTTATAATTCAAATAAATAGAGTCCGAATCATCAATCAGCGGAAAAAGATAAGTACCTTCAGTATCTTTATATCTCTCCAGTAAATCTTGTATCTGCCGATTTATACCTATTTCCAACAATTGTCCAGTTTTGTGCCGCCTGTATCGGATTACTCCAAAAGAGACATCACTCTTTTTCAGCAAAGCTATATCCACGAATGACATACCGCGGGTATAGATGCTAAACATAAAAATATCTCTTGCCAGGCACTCCGGCGTTCCGATTGAAAGAGACATTTGGGCAAGAACTCGCACTTGCTTTATTGTGAGACTCTGTTTGGCGGTCTTCTCAGAATATATCTTAATGTTGCAAAACGGCGAGGGAAAAATCAAATTCAATTCCAGACAGCCTCTACGGTACACGGCCTTCATGTTGTGCAAATAGAAACCTACCGTATTCTTGCTTAAGCCTGCTTCTGAAAGAGAATCACAATACTTGACGACCAATCGAGACGAAAGATGAGAGAAGGGAAAGTCAGACTTGCATAAATGTTTCTGCATCGAACGAAGAGTTGCTTCATAGGCTTTGGCCGTTCCATCATGCCTGGATTCGTAAAGCATTCGGATTCTCTCCTGAAAGTAATTATAAAACCCTATTTTCCCAGTCAGTGTCTCATAAGCCCTGGTAATGTCATTTATTGTGTATTCATTGTTTTTTTTCTCTAATGAATTTATAACCTTGTCCAGGCTTTTGCATATTTTTTTACACGTACGGTTTATGCGTTGGATTGTTTCCACAGTATAGTTGCCATTTGAATGGACTTGTCCGCTATGTGCATCAAACTGGCCGGGTTCAATACTATAGCCTGTGTAAAAAACCTTCTTTTTCCGTTTATGGAGAACTTGTACCGCCAATGGGTAAGCTCCTCGATTGTTACATCTACCTTTTACTAAAACTGTTTTTACTGTTGCCATAATTAATAAATAAGTTACAAACTACTAGATAAATAAGCTGTTAATATGAAAAAGTCATAAAAGTCGCACGAAAGCAACAAAACAGCAAACGAAATACCTGCTATTTGTGAAAAAGAATCATAAATAGCATGACATGGAACAGTTATTACCAATTGGATATATCAGAATTTTCTCTTTATATAATGAAAGAATTTATATTAGAGGACATGATTAGAAAAAGATATGCTTCTAAATCAGTAAAACATAGGAACATGAAGCAATTCGGTTTATCTTTTTAGATCAACCGTTGTATTGAGAATGTCTTTTAAACAGTTTCAGAAGAACAACCTCCATCATTCTACATGCATATCCGTTTTTTATTATACATTTCATGTTTTTTGTACGATTACGTCCTTATATCTTAGTAATTTACTATATAAAATTCATATTCGTGACATCACTGATTTATTCTTATGCTTTTGGTAATTTCAAACGGCTGCAATAAAATTTTTTCCACGGCCTTGAACCACAGGGAAAAATAACAAAATGATTACAAATAACCCAATCCAATTCTACATGGGACGGATATTAAATAAATCCATACATCCGTTATTTTAATACACATCATCATTTATGCAAGTTTTATGAAATACTTAAACTAATTAGCTTTAGTGAAAAAAGTAGAAACTGCATGAGATTTTATAGAAAACGATTATTTGCAAATACAATACATATGATTTGTTTCTACGTATAATGGATTTCAGATAAAGGGATATTGTGTTCTTTCCGTCCTCGTGTTATTATCAGATTTACAATATTGGATATATTATCAGAAGGCCGGATTAGGAAAATTCTTATTTGATTCTTCGAAGAAGTAAGGTTTTGCTTTCTTTATATAGAAAGTTTTTGTAGCTTCGTAGAGCTGAACCTAGTCAGCATAATACATAATGAAATCATCTACATACAACTATTCTCCTTGTGCTGCGCTATCATTAATGTTATTTTTCGGCTTATAGTATTAAATCCAGGGTTGAATCAATTAAGTTGGACAGTAGATTGTCAATTTGCTCCATAATGAAAAAAATTCCATCCAAAGGCGTGATTTGTTCAGATTTTATTTGTACTTTAGCCATCCCCTGATGAAGATTCGTTTTATTTTTTATGCAACACTAAGTTAAGTAGATTTTCAGATATGCTAAAATACCGTGTAATATAACTCAGTATTTTAATTCCTAAGATTTTAAAAGTGTTGCAGAATTAAGGTACACATCAAGTGGAACTTCATATAGCCAGTTTGTTGTTCAGCTAGGAGATAGAAAATTTTCCGTTACTAGAATTATAAATGCAGCAGAGAGCCTGCTACCAACAGACTATATAGAACCAGCTAGAAAGCAAAAATAAATATACCAGTTCTATAAGTTAAAATTGTATATAATCCCGAAAGACTGCGGCCAACCACAACCTTTCGGTTTTTTTACAAAGGCATATGGGAAAACAAAACGGAATATCTCTAAAGATAAAAATTGTATTAGGTTATCTTATTCTATTGGTGATCATAAGCAGTATGGTAGCTATTCTGTTCTATGAATGTAAACGAATGGATAGCATTTATGCGGAAACGATGAAAATCCGTTCCGTATGCCGCGATATAAATACAATTCACCGTCATATCACAAGACTTGCCATACAGGAAGGAATCGTAATCACATGGGAAGAAGAGGGCTATAAAGAATGTTGCGTAAACTGCTTGTGTACGGACAGCTTACTGCAAATGCTGAAAACTTATTTTCAGGAGTATATACACCTCGATCAGATAGATACTCCGCACTATCTGCTAGCTGAAAAAAAATTGCATCTGTTCCCAATCATGCAGAATATCAAATGTCAAAAAGAAAGGAAGGACGTGCAGATGAACCTGTTGCCAGAAGTAGCAGGAAGGAAAACAAGAGTCCATATCCTTGAGCAGGAAAAAGAAGGAATAGCAGGATTCCCAGGCAGGAAAGAGGAAATACGGATAATGCCATCCCCAAAAGAGCTGTATGCCTTAAGTAACAACCTGACAGCCATGCAACAACAGGACGCACAAGAAAATACATGCGTCGATAGCCTGAGTATGCACGACAGAACATTGAATAAAGCACTGAATAAATTGATAAATGATTTTGACAAACAAACATTTTTATCATTCAGCAAAAGAAAGAAGAAAATAGAGGATACCCGAAATGAATCATCATTCAGGCTGTCAGTTATAACCCTGTCTGCTGCAATTGCCCTGCTGTTCCTGTCTTACCTTATCATGCTCCGAGAAATCAAACGCAATGACCGGACAAAAATAAAACGTGAGGAACTAATCGAAAGATTGCAGGAAACCATCCGGCAGAATGAAGAACTGATGAGAGAGCAACAGAACATCATGCAAACCATCACCCATGAGTTGCGCTCCCCACTATCAGCCATAAGCGGCTATGCGGAAATGATAGCAATAGATGAAGAAGGTTTTCTCCGCATCCGCCATGCAGAAACCATTAGAGATGCTTCAAAACGGATGGCAGGAATGATAGACATGCTGCTGAATTACTTCCGGCTTGACAGTGGAAAGGAAATCGTCCGCCTCCTGCCATTCTGTTTGAAGAGCATAGTGGGGACACACTGGAAACTGAATTTATGCCACAGATGGAAAGAAAGGGACTGACATTTGAAATAATCAATGAAGCGGACGAGGTAGTTATGGGAGACCGGAACCTGATACTCCGCATCGGCAGCAATCTGCTGTCCAACGCGCTGAAGTTTACACAGAAAGGAACGGTCAAACTGACCACCAAATATTCGGATGGCAATTTCATATTGACAGTAGAAGATACCGGCACAGGAATGGATAAGAAGAATCTGGAACAGATATTCAAGCCTTTCGAGAGGCTCTGTAATGCTTCCATGCAGGATGGCTTCGGACTAGGGCTTGCCATTGTAAAGAGTCTTGCAGAACTGATGGGGGGAAACATTATAGTGGAAAGCATACCGGAAAAGGGCAGCCGTTTCACCGTTATGCTTCCATTGAACAAAACGGATGAAATAGAAAAACAACCATCTTCCTATATCACAAGGTAACACCTTTCCGGCTGTTCAGTTCTTTCCATAGACAACGACAGGGTAATACTTGACATGCTACATGAGATGTTCAAGCAAAGCGGGATACATTGTGAAACCTGCATAGATATGAGCCGGCTAACAGAAAAATTACGTGAAAACCACTATGACTTGCTGACTACCGATCTGCAAATGTCGGAGTTTAGCGGCTATGATATATTGGAACTGCTCCGCTTGTCTGACATCGGCAATTCGCGTACCATCCCGGTACTGACGATAACTGGTTCAGGAAGCGTTAAGGAGGAAGAACTGAAGCAAGCAGGTTTTTCCGGTGTTCTACTCAAGCCTTTTTCCATTGACGAACTGCTAACAGCAGTGGAACAGTGTATCGATGAGGACAGAACATATATTGACCTGACCCCACTATATGCATACGGAAACAAACGGCACAGATTGGAATGCTTGATAAGCGAAACGGAGAAGGAAATGACAGGTATCAGAGAAGCCATGAACAATGCCGATAAAGATAAAATTGATATCTGGATACATCATATCCGTAGTTTATGGACGCTGCTAAAGGCAGAACAGCCGTTGCAGGAACTATATGATGCGATACATGAAAACCGGACAATGGAAGAAATACAAGCAAGAGCCAGGGATGTGCTTGCACAAGGTGAGAAAATTATCCGGCTTGCCAAAAAAGAGATAGGAAAAACGATATGGGAAAAATAATAGTGATAGAGGATAACCTGATATTTCGAGATTATGTATGCGGTATGCTGGAAAAGGCTGGCTATAAGACCTATACTGCATATGACTGTGCAGGAGCACGTAATTTAGTGGCAATGCTGGAAATGGACGACATTGTGCTTTCCGATCTTCGCTTGCCTGACGGTGAATGCACGGTATTGCTGGAATATATGCGTGCTTCAGGCATGAAGAATCCCTTTATCATCATGACCGACTATGCACAAGTGGCTTCAGCTGTCAGTTCCATGAAGCTCGGTGCCGAAGATTATATTCCCAAAACACTGTTGCAGGAAAAGCTGTTGCCCCGAATAAGAGAACTGGCTCACAAAGTGGAAGCTAGAAGAAAAATTTCCATATTTGAGCGAAAGAGTATGGCATTTCAAGAGATAAACCGACGTATCTCACTAGTGGCTCCGACAGACATGGGGGTATTGATACTTGGAGAGAACGGTACGGGCAAGGAAAACATAGCGGAGAAGGTACACGAGAGAAGTCGACGCGCGGACAGTCCTTTTGTAGCCGTGGACTGCGGTATGCTGACGGGAGAGCTTGCAGCTTCAGAATTGTTCGGACATCGGAAAGGTTCGTTTACGGGAGCCGTGGCGAACAAAGCAGGCTGCATGGAGGAAGCTAACGGAGGAACACTCTTTCTTGACGAAGTAGGCAATCTGCCGCCGGAGGTACAGCAGAAACTGCTGCGTGCGCTGCAGACCAAATGCTACCGTCCGACGGGCTGCACCCGCGAGAGAAAAGCGGATGTGCGCATCGTGGCAGCGACCAACGAGAATCTGGAGAAGGCAGTGGAGGAAGGACGTTTCCGACGGGACCTGTATCACCGCTTGAAGGAGTTTGTCATCAAGATACCGCCGCTGCGGGAGTGCCGGGAGGACATACTGCCCCTTGCGGAGTTTTTCCGAGAGCTTGCCAACGAAGAACTGGGACGACATACGGAAGGATTCGACAAGGAGGCGGAAAAGGAACTGATAAGGCGGATGTGGGCAGGAAATGTGAGGGAGCTGAAACAGACGGTGCGTTCTGCCGTCCTGCTGACGGAAGGAAGGCTGATAGGAGCCGACAGACTGGAAGCGGAAAGTACGGCACAGGCAGGCAGCTCCCTGCTGTTGAAAGACGGAAATGAGGAAAGGGAACGCATCGTGCGGGCACTGGCACAGGCGGACGGGAACCGCGAAGTGACTGCCGGACTGCTGGGTATCAGCCGCACGACCCTGTACAACAAGATGAAAGAATACGGTATCATGCAGAAAAAGAGCGAAAAATGAGAAAATTTCGACTGAAAATCCTATCTTTGCATGAACATAGGAGAAAAACGGTACGGAGAAACACGGTTTCCCGTACCGACTAAGATATAGTATAGTATAGAATAAGACCGCAAGGCGTTTCTGGTGAAAATCTGGAAAATTTGAAGACAGGATACGATTGCGTGATGCTTATGCTATGCCTGGGCATAGCGTGCATTTACGTAATTCCTGTCAGGCTTTCCAGAGCCATCACCAGAAGTAGCGTAATTTGCACGCTATTTTTTATTATATACGGCTTCCAGTCGCAACAGAATGACCGCTATGGCAAAAGTCCGATTACTCGCCGTCCTGACAATGGACGGCTGTCAGGCAGAAACAACCGGTCTGTCCGGGCGATGGCTTGGTTCCGACCAGTACGGGATAGGTGCGCTGAAAGAGGCTGCTACCTGCGTCCTGACAGAAGACACGTCGCTTACACTCCTCTCCAACCGGATGGAAAACACCGGCGATTCCCTGAACTATCTGATAGAAGCAACCGAAAAGACGGCAGGTATCATCAACGGCATGATACGGATGCGGCTTGTGGATGAAATCATCCTCTACATGGTTCCCGTCATTGCGGGAAACGGCAGCAGGCTGTTCCAGTCATCGCTGCCCGAAAGCGAATGGACATGCACGGGAAGCAGACAATGGAAGGACGGCATGGTACGGATAGCCTACGGACGGAAAACACCCCGCCAACGGGTGGTGACGTTCGGAAAATGAACGCCCGGGACGTTCAAAAAGTGAACGTACGTTCAAATTCTGAACAAAAAATGAGGCGTCGGGAAAAGCTCCAAAAAATATTTTCAGTAAATATTTCACTGAATATCAGTTAGATATATCCATGCTTAAAGAAAAACACTCCCGCAGGACCGCTATTTGTCCCATAGTTTTATGTGCGCACACTTCAAACCAAGTGTAATAACATAAAACTGAAAGAAAATGGAACACCTCATATTGACAGAAACAGACTTCTTCCGTCTGATAGACAACCCCGGCTCTACCGGACTGGGAACCGCATACAACGAGTTTACGACCAAAGTCGTATCCCTGTGTAAGGAAAGGGAAAGTGTCTGCCGGACTGTTTTCGTACTGAGCTATGCGGAAACGGAACTGCAATATCACGATGCCATGCAGGAGACGGACTCCAGCCGCAGCATGTATGTGAGAAAGGCGCTGTCGTTCGTGCGCAAGATGCTGAAATATTATCAGGTAGGGCTGCATCGAGACGGAGCCTTTGACGGAGGCGAAAAGACAAACCAAAGGCAGGACAAAGCCGCAGCGATGCAGTGGACAGGAAGCACGGCCGAGCTGGTGGAACTGATTTACGGTCTGGACGAGATGAAGCTCATCAACGGAGGGGAAACGGGCATCAAGGAGCTGCTGGCGAGATTCTGCCGCATGTTCGGTGTGGAGATAAAGGAGAACCAGTGCTACAACACCTATGCGGACATCAAGCGGCGGAAGAACGAAAGCCGGACGTATTTCTTTGACAGAGCGGCGGAACGGCTGAACCGCAGGATGATGCGGGACGAGGAGGCGGAACGGAAGAGGCGGTGAAGCCGTTCGTCAGAAAAACAGGCATCCGAAAAAGGAATTTGCCGAAAAATTCTTATCTTTGCAGCAGAGAACCAAATCATTAACAAGTCATGGCATTAGAAATCAAAGCAATTCCTACGCTGAAAGGGAAAGAAGCCGAACGTTTCGTGAAGGAAGCGGACAAGGCTTACCAAAAGAAGGAGAAAACAGATTTCAGCAAGCAGGTGAAAATAGCCCGTGCCATATTGAAAAAAGCCAATATGTTGTAAGTATGGGATTCCTGTTAGATAAATGCAGTTTCTCTCCATTGGACGAAAAAGTCATTGCAGATTGCAGTCCTTTTTCATGCGGAAATGCAGACCTGGACGAGTTCTTTCAGCATGATGCCCCGCTTTACAGCAGGCAGATGCTGGGAAAGAGTTACTGCTTCAGGCTGGACGAGAACCCATCCGTGATAGTGTGTGCCTTTACGTTATCGAATGACAGTATCCGTGTAGATATGCTGCCCAACAGCCGGGAGAAAAAAGTGCAGAAAAGCATTCCTTACTCCAAACAGATGCGCCGTTATCCCGGTGTCCTGATTGGACGGTTGGGCATCAATGTGGAATTTGCCCACCGTGGGATAGGAAGCGAACTGATGGAGTTTATCAAATCATGGTTTATCGACACAGGTAACAAGACCGGATGCCGTTTCCTTATCGTGGATGCCTATAATGAAGAAATCCCATTGGGGTATTATCTAAAGAACGGCTTCACATTTCTGTTTTCAACGGAAAGTCAGGAAGCGGAGAATACGGGATTTGACAAAGACACGAAACTGAGGACCCGACTGATGTATTTTGACCTTATCGGATTGGTCGGTGAAGTGGAAGAATAAGAAAAGGCAATCACCAGACTAAAAAGACAATAAGCCTCCCAGGCGAGCTGAAAGGCAGCATACTTGGGGGGCGTTCTTTATTTATAACGGGAACAGACAAAAAGGGAAATCCGTAACACGACAGTGAAAGGCTGTACGTGCTACGGATTTTCTCTTTTCATCTGACCGTATATCCGGTTATCTGCCGCTGAGGAGGTATTGCAGTTCGGGGTCGGACTGTATGCGCTGCAACTCGTCGGCGACAATCTGCCGGACCTCGGCACGGATACGGTTGTAGTTATCCTGGATCATCTCCTTCATGCGGTCGTTGCCGCCGGCATCGGTAAAGTCGGTGATGACGGGTATGGGCCGGTAAGCCTGTTCCTCACGCTTCACTTTCTCGGCATCGACCACAATCTCGCAATGGAAAATCTTCTGTTCGATACGCTCGTCGTAGTTGTCGGCGACGGCTCCCACGAACATGCCCTGCGTGAGCGTGGAAATCTTGCTTGCCGGAATCAGACTCTCCATCTGCGTATTGATGGAAGTGGACTTGTCCTCGCGGTTGATGGTGATGCTCTGTCGCCTCTGGAGAATCTTGCCGAAACGCTCGGAAAGGGTCTTGGCGGTCTCGCCCACGACCTGACCGGAAAAGATGTTGCCGACGGTGTTCATAACCACGGCAGCCTCCTTGTCGCCGTAGTCACGCTTGAGCTGGGAAAAGTCCTGAAAACCCAGCAGGGTGGAAACCTTGTTGCTTCGGGCGGTGGCAATCAGGTTGTCCAGCCCCTTGAAGTAAATCGTGGGCAGCTCGTCGATGATGATGGAGGACTTGAGCCTGCCCTTCCTGTTGACGAGCTTGACGATGCGCGAGTTGTACAGCCCCAATGCCGCTCCGTAGATATTCTGGCGGTCGGGATTGTTGCCGACACAGAGAATCTTCGGCTCGTCGGGGTTGTTGATGTCGAGCGTGAACTCACTGTCGGACATGACCCAGTAGAGCTGCGGGGAAATCATGCGCGAGAGCGGAATCTTCGCCGAGGCTATCTGACCGGCGAGCTGTTCCATCGCCCCGCCCTGCCAGGCGTCCATGAACTGAAGTGACCCCAAAAAGTTGGACAGGTTAAACATTATCCCGTAATAGAAAGAGT
>OLVW01000605.1_pt1 | contig 35637 bp, 32 predicted proteins | sample 1673301 | NCBI WGS metagenome assembly OLVW01 (sample SAMEA3178941, study PRJEB25190) | human gut metagenome
ATGGTTGGTTTGCCCATCTTGCTTTCGAAGTTCCCGGTGAGGATACTTCTAATGAATGGCTAGAACCGGTGACGGATGAAGAATACGATAAACTTAAATAGGAGAAACTATGACTACGAACGAATTCAAAGAATATGTAAAGACGCGTCAAGCGCTTAATACGGAGGAGATACACCGTTTTATGGACGAAATGAGCAGTGAAGCCAGGCGTATCACTTTCCGGCTGAACACCGCATACTATACGCCGGACGAAGTACGTGAGTTGCTATCCGAATTGTTCGGTTATCAAGTTCCGTCATCGTTCCGAGTATTTCCGCCGTTTTATGCCGATTTCGGGAAGAATATAACAGTGGGCGAAGGCGTATTTATTAATGCCTGCTGTCATTTTCAAGACCATGGTGGTGTGATAATTGGCGACGGATGCCAAATTGGGCATAATGTAGTCTTTGCAACGCTCAATCATGGTTTGCCTCCGGCTGAACGCCAAACTACCTATCCGGCACCAATTGTACTGGGCAAGAATGTCTGGGTAGGTTCTAATGCAACAATTCTTCAAGGAGTGACAATTGGTGACAATGCTGTGGTGGGAGCTGGAGCGGTCGTGACGAAAGATGTGGAAGCAAATACAATAGTAGGTGGTGTCCCCGCAAAATTGATAAAGAGAATAGAATAATAAAATTGAAAACAAGATGAAAATAATATCAAATACAGCATTTGGCGGAGAAAGACCTTTGTTTGAATCGCATGACTTACGTTTGGAGAATGTAGTTATCCGTGCTGGAGAATCAGCCATCAAGGAATGCAGCAACATCGAAGCTGTTGATTGTCGGTTCGAAGGAAATTATCCCTTCTGGCAAATATACAGAAATCATGTACAACTTTATGATCCTGTTTCGAATGTATTTGGCGGGAATCGCATTTATTTTGTATGCAAGAAAGATGAAGAAGAGAACGTATGGAACAGTGATCGGGGCATTAGTGTATGTCTTTTGCGGATTTTGTTTCCGTCTTGGACTGCGCCATCCATTTTTCTTAAATCCAATGATCTATTTTCCATTGCTTTGTCTTGGAATTGAGAAAATCTACCAGAAGCAGAGACCATATCTGTTTATTGTTATGATCTATGTATCTGCGATCAGTAATTATTATTTCTTTTACATGCTTACGATCTTTTCAGTAATCTATGCATGGATCAGATTTTACAAATATACAGAGAAAGACAGAATCAAGAACTTCTTCTTAACGATTCTTAAATTCGGCGGGTATTATATTCTTGGAATCTGTATGGCAGCAGTAATCTTGATTCCATCAGTGATTGGTTTTCTTGGAAATGGAAGATATGGAAGTGGCACAGACTGGAAAGCGCTGATCGTGTATCCTGGAAAATATTATCTGATGTTTCTTGAGAACTTTGTTGGTTATGGAAATGTTGGAAGCAATACCAATACAGGATATCTTCCGATTGCAGGAATCGTAGTGTTATTTACCTTATTTTCAAGAAGAATGAAACATAAGAAATATCGTCTCGTATTTTTAGGAAGTATGATCGCATTGATCTTTCCAATCTTTGGATATGTATTTAATGGACTATCTTATGCGAATAACCGATGGGCATTTGTCTTAAGTTTTATCGTAGCACTTTTGACAGCAGAGATGTATCCAAGACTGTTTCTAATGACGAAGAGACAGAAGATCGGGATTGGATCAGGCATTGTTTTGTATATCATCTTATGTGCAGTGATCAGCGTATCAGGTGGAAAAATGCTTAAGAATCCGGGAATTATGGCAGCATGTATCATGATGATTGTTTTTTATGCAGTATTTCTTATCTTTCAGAAGATGGGATACGACAGCAGGACAAGAAGTGCAAGGATTGTGACAGCTGTGTTGCTTCTGATCTCAGTAGGAATTCATGGATATTATCGTTTTCATACAGACCAGTCTGCATATGCAAATGAATTTCTAGATCAGGGAACAGCGTTGAAAGAATTAAGAACAGATAATATTACGATGCTTAAAAATATTAAAGATCCATCTTTATACAGAGTTCACGCAGATGGATGTCGTTATAAGAATTATGGATTGATCAATGATCTTAATACGATCAGTGGCTATTACAGTATCACATCAAAATGTGTGACAGATACAGTAAAAAGTTATGAGACACTTGGAATGCAGTATGCAGATAAATATAAGGGATTGGATCAGAGAATCGGGTTATTGTCCTTATCTGGTGTAAAATACATGACAATCCATGAGAAAAAGAAGATAGGAAGAGAACAAACGACTGCATCTGATGTGCCATATGGAATGAAAAAAGTAAAACAAAATAGAAATATTACACTGTATCAGAATCCTTATGCTTTACCATTTGGATATGGGTACGATTCCTACATTACGGAAGACCAATACGAACAACTTAATGGTGTCGGCAGGGAACAGGCAATGTTAAATGGTATTGTTCTTGATGAAAAGCCGCAACATAATACGATCAAGCATATAGAAGATGCACTAGATCAGGGGATTTCTACAAGAACTGTTTCAGAGAATGATATCTCATATCCGAAAGGACAAAAGTATTGTACGATTACAGTGCCGGTAGAGAAAGATAAGGAAACCTATTTATATTTTAAGAATCTCGTTTATAAAGGAAAAAAACTACAGGGTGACATATTTTTATTAGAAGGGAAAAAAGGAACAAGTAGTATTTTGATTAGTGACAATGATGTACAGCAGAAGATTCATATTCAGAATCCAACAAACCCATATTATTTTGGAAGAAACGACTATATGGTAAGGTTAAATCATCATACAAACAACAAGAAAGAGACTGTAAAGTTAGATTTTCAGGCACCGGGAAATTATGAGTACGATGAGATTACACTGATCACAGTTAAGAAGCAGGATACTTTCAATAAACTAAACCAATTAAAGAGACATACACTTAAGAATATTGAGTATAAAGAAAATACTCTGAAAGGAACTTTCCAGACAGACAAAGACAGAATGCTTTGTGTTACAATTCCATATTCCGATGGATGGAGTGCAAAAGTCGATGGACAGAATGCAAAAATCTATAAGGCAAATGGAATGTTTATGGGAATTTTCATGACACCAGGGGAACATAAAGTAGAGTTAAATTATATGACACCTGGATTAAAAATGGGATCAGTTATAAGTCTCGCAGGATGGGCAGCCTTGGCAATCCTCGCTTTACTGAGAAGAAGATATGTAATAAAATGATAAGAAGTTATCAGCGTAAAAAATATTATAGTAAAAAGTATTATCATAAGAAAATATTATAAAGACAGGAAGGAAACAAAAACAAATGAAACAATATGATTATCTGATCGTAGGAGCTGGATTATACGGAGCCGTATTTGCACAGCAGGCAGTAAAAAACGGCAAGAAAGTTTTAGTGATCGACAAACGTCCAAACATTGCAGGAAATGTATACACAGAAGATATAGAGAAGATCCATGTACACAAATACGGAGCACATATCTTCCATACGAATAATAAGAAAGTATGGAATTATATTACACAGTTTGCAGAATTCAATCGATTTACAAACTCACCAGTAGCTAATTACAAAGGAGAATTATATTCTCTTCCATTTAATATGTACACATTCAATAAGATGTGGGGCGTTATAACACCAGAAGAAGCACAGGCAAAGATTGAAGAACAGAAAAAAGAAGCAGGGATCATAGAACCAAAGAACTTAGAAGAACAGGCGATTAGTCTCGTTGGAACAGATATCTATGAGAAGCTGATCAAAGGATACACACAGAAACAATGGGGAAGACCATGTAGTGAACTTCCAGCCTTTATCATTAAGAGACTTCCAGTCAGACTGACATTTGACAATAACTATTTTAATGCATTATATCAGGGAATCCCAGTTGGAGGATATACAAAGATGGTAGCTAATATGCTTGGGGATGTGGAAGTACGACTGGATACAGATTATTTCGAACATAAAGAAGAATTGGATGCACTGGCAGATAAAGTTGTATACACAGGAGCAGTGGATGCATACTTTGATTACAAACTAGGAGAGTTAGAATACAGATCTGTAAGATTTGAGACAGAAGTCTTAGATAAACCAAACTTCCAGGGAAATGCAGCAGTGAACTACACGGATGCCGAAACTCCATGGACAAGAATCATTGAACATAAATGGTTTGAGTTTGGAAAAGATGATGATGGAAATGATATTCCTAAGACAGTTATCAGTCGTGAATACAGCTCAGAATGGAAACCAGGAGATGAACCATATTATCCAGTAAACGATGAGAAGAATGGAAAGCTGTATGAAGAGTACAAGAAGCTTGCAGAGCAGGAAGAGAATGTAATCTTTGGTGGAAGATTAGGTGAATATAAATATTATGATATGGATGCAGTAATTGCTGCGGCACTTGAGATGTGTGAGAAGGAATTATAAAATTAAGAAAAGAGGAATCATAAATTGAGTACATTTATATCAGCAGACATACTAATGCCACAAGTAGATTCTATGAAGAAATGGGCAGTCATCGCCTGCGACCAGTTTTCATCACAGCCAGAATACTGGAAAGAAGTGGAAGACTATGTAAAAGAAGCACCATCCACATTACATCTGATGCTTCCAGAAGCAAAACTTGGCAGTAAAGATGAAGATGAGAAAATTCGTAAGATTCAATCCACAATGAAGAACTATGTAGACAATCATTTGTTGAAAACCTACGAACAATCCTTCATATATGTGGAAAGAACATTACAGAATGGCAAGATACGAAGAGGAATCATAGGTGCGATCGACCTGGAAGAATACAGCTACACACCAGAAGATGAAGCAAAGATCCGTTCTACAGAGAAAACAGTTATGGAGAGAATTCCGCCAAGAATGAAGATCAGATATCAGGCACCGATTGAACTGCCACATGTGATCTTACTTTGTGATGACTGGAAGAATGAATTATTAGAGTATATTACACAGAATAAAGGCAACCTGTCAAAGCTATATGAATTTGATCTGATGCAGAAAGGTGGACATATTGCAGGATGGCTGGTAGATGGAGAGATAAAAGAACAATTCATAGAGAAGCTACAGCAATATGAACAGATGATGGCTGATAAATACAAGAATTTAAGTGAACATCCAATGTATTATGCAGTAGGAGATGGGAATCACTCTCTGGCAACAGCGAAAGCATGTTATGAGAAATTAAAGAAAAATCATCAATGGAAACATGTAGAGAATCATCTGGCTAGATATGCACTCGTAGAACTTGAAAATCTTCACGATGATTCACAGCAGTTTGAACCAATTCACAGAGTCATTACTGGAACAGATCCAGAAGAATTAATACATGCATTAAAAACAGAATGGATCTTGCAAGACAGTATAAGGTTGTGTCCATTCCGATGCTTGTTGTATTTGAAAACGGAGAAGTGACAGGAAAGCAGCTTGGACTGATCAGTAAAGAAGAAGTATTACATTTGAATCTCCATGAACATCAATTAGCAGTGGATAAAGTTCAGATATTTCTTGATGAATACTTAAAAGAAAATTCAGGAGTTATTGATTATATTCACGGAGAAGACGTATTAAGGAAACTTGCAAGTCAGGAAAATGCGGTAGGAATTGAATTACCAGCAATGGAGAAAGATCAGTTATTCCCAAGCGTAATGACAGATGGAACGCTGCCAAGAAAAACATTTTCCATGGGACATGCAAGTGAGAAAAGATATTACATAGAAGGAAGAGCAATTAAATAGGAAGAGTGCACAGTAATAAAAGCTTTTGTATCACTAAAAACTGTGATATGATAAAAGATAGAGTAAATAAACCAAACAGAGAAAAATGGAGGAACGAACATGGCTATTTTAGTAACAGAGAATACTCGTGTATCTTATCCAATCGATCATATTAAGAACATCGTTCGTCCTATTTCATCAGCTCCTGCAGCAAAGAATGTTATCTTCCTTTCAGCAGATGCATTCGGAGTACTTCCTCCGGTATCTATTTTGACACCAGAGCAGACACAGTACTACTTCCTGTCAGGCTTCACAGCTAAGCTTGCTGGTACAGAGCGTGGAATCACAGAGCCGACACCTACATTCTCAGCATGTTTCGGACAGGCATTCCTTGAGTTACATCCTACAAAGTATGCTGAAGAGCTTGTTAAGAAGATGGAGAAGAGCGGAGCTAAGGCTTATCTTGTAAATACAGGATGGAACGGAACAGGCAAGCGTATCTCAATCAAGGATACAAGAGGTATCATCGATGCTATCCTTAGCGGTGCTATCCTTTCAGCTCCTACAAAGAAGATCCCTTACTTCAACTTTGAAGTACCTACAGAGCTTCCGGGTGTTGATCCGGCAATCCTTGATCCTCGTGACACATATGCAGATGCTTCTGCATGGGAGACAAAGGCATTAGATCTTGCTGACAGATTCATCAAGAACTTTGCTAAGTACGAGAGCAACGAAGCTGGTAAGGCATTAGTTGCAGCAGGTCCTCAGAAATAATATCTGAATGATCAGAATACAATATATGTTCGTGAGATACACCTGAGACATTATAACGTCAGGATATACTTCGGACAAAGAAGAACCGGGTGTGGGTTTCACATCCGGTTTTTCTTTGAAGCAGGGCATATCGTTCTTGCTAACTATATTGTGTCTGATATTATTTGAAGAAGAACGGAGAGTTGATTGAGATGAAAGTTGGGCAGAACAGACAGGCGGAACGGCAGATGTCGGAAGCGTTTATTACCAGTGTGTTTCTGGCGTTATCCGGTGGATTTCAGGATGCCTATACATATTTTACAAGAGATGAAGTGTTTTCGAATGCGCAGACAGGAAATGTAGTGCTGATGAGTCAGCATTTTATGATGGGTGAATGGCAGGCAGGACTTCGATATCTGTATCCGTTGTTTGCATTTGCATTTGGGGTGTTCTTTGCAGAACAGGTACAGGGACGGTTCAAATACGCAAAGAAGCTTCATTGGAGACAATCCATTTTATTGATGGAGATTTTAATTTTGTTTTTTGTTGGATTTTTAACAGAAGGATGGAACATGCTGGCAACGGTATTAGTATCTTTTTCCTGTGCAATGCAGGTTCAGACATTCCGAAAAGTCAACGGACATTCTTATGCGAGTACGATGTGTATCGGAAATCTCAGAAGTGGTACAGCAGCCTTATCTGTATATTTAAGAGAAAAGAAGCCGGAGCAGTTAGAAATGTCACTATATTATTTCGGTGTGATCCTGTTCTTTGCGGTCGGAGCCGGAATCGGAGGTGTTTTGTCGGTACATCTGGGCTTCCATGCTATCTGGGTATCCAGCGGATTGCTTCTTATCAGTTTCCTTCTGATGTTTAAGGATCGTCTTGAAAAAGATGTGCATGAGCTGGAGGGTGATCTGGAAGAAGATATTCAGAAACTTGGAACACAGCTCCGCGAAGAAATTAAGAAATAGATAAGAGTAAAATAAAGAATATTTATTTTGTTATATTTATGAGATAATGAACGCGGAATTATTCGTTTTCAAGTGTGCTGATTATGCGGCATGCAGTAAGTATAGGATATGCAGAAAGAAATCTACAGAAAGTGAGGTGGCAGCTATGCTTCAACAACAGAAGAAACAAATATGTGTAATATATTGTATCATATTGATATTAGCTGCCACCGTTTTTGGCATAGGTGATATAGAAAGTTCCAGAATGGAGCGGGGGCTTGAACAGAATAAATCTGTGCTTCGTGAAGTCCGGACGACATCAATTAATGAAATAGGGATACTTCCGACAGGAAGCGTTCTTCGTACAGTGTTTGAAACGCAGAGCTTGAAATCGTTTCAATCGGAGAAAACAGTTGATCTGTGGATCCTGGTTTTACCGTTTCTGTTTACCTTATCCGGGTTTGTTTGTGATACCAGAAAATGGTGGGTGAAGATCGGCACACTGGTGCATGCATCTCAATGGTATCGAAGGCTTGAGTATATACATAAAAAGGACGGAAAGAAACTCCTAACTTCTTACATTTGAAAACCGAATATGTAAGAAGAAAAGGAGAATAATAAAATGGGTATGGATATATTTGCTATTGTTTTTGGCGTTGTTGCAATCGGTCTCGGAGGATTCTTTTTCATTAATGAGACATTTATTAAAAAAGAATCGGATAGCGATAAGATATCTGCAGATGCAGAGAAGAACAGCAGAGAATCATAAGCAGTATACTATTATATGGGATATTATAAGAAACAATAGCTGAGACAAAAAGCTGTCGGAATTGGTCATTTATTAACCGATTTTGCCTGATATAATGCAGGTGAAAAGGGAGATATATGATGGATTCCGGCAGTTTTTTTCATGTATGAGGTATTTGTCGTAATTAACGCATTCCTGATATAAAATACTGGATTTTCTGTTTACAGTATGTTAAAATATTTGACACATATACTTAAAAATCGACAAAAAATCAGGATGGAGATAAAGTATAGATTCGTTTGTTCGGAATGAACGATATATAAAGAAGAAAGTAAGGGATAAAATGGCAGGAACGATAGATATAAAGCCGGCGACCAAGCTGCGGTTGGCACTGGATGTGCCGGCAGGAAAACAACCGGTATTCAATATGATAAGCACATTCAATAAAGCACTGGATGAATCGGCTTTTTTGGTATCGATTCCACTGGTAGACGGAAAGGCATACATACCGGACGAGAATCAGAAAATATTATTTCAGTATGGAGCAGGAGAAGAGACACAGATTCTGGCAGGATATGTGGATGATTTGTTTCCGGGGTGACCGCACTTCCTGAAGTGCTTCAGTGGTGTGCGGCATCCGATAAGGTGAAATCAAACACGTTGGCATTTCCAACGATTCGATATGGTGTTACGGATTTTGCCGGATTTATACAAATCTGTCATGGCGTTCCACGTATCGCAGTTCCACTTTCGGCAATTCCTTTGCCAACGCTGATCTCATTTCCATATCCGATACATGGAATTGATACTCCATTTTTCAGTTCAAATGTGTCGGATAATTTATTCATTTGACGATCCTCCTTGTCTTTGATAATTAAATGATAGTTCTTGGAGTTCACTCTGTGTCAAGCTTTTTTTCAGAGATTAAAAAATTTGTAAAAATTATGCGAATGTACGAAAAGAAATACAATAAAAATGATAAGGATTGTTGAATTATAAAAAAAGATTCTGTATAATACCATTAGAGTGTATTATATATTCACATAATATAAAATTGAAAGGAGAAAAATTATTATGTTACAGAACCAGGAATGGGATTCATTCACAGGTAGACTCTGGAAAGAAGAATGTAATGTCAGAGACTTCATCCAGAATAACTACACAATGTACAACGGAGACGAGAGCTTCCTTGCTGGACCTACAGATGCTACTAACAAGCTCTGGGACAAGCTTCAGGCTCTTCAGAAAGCAGAAAGAGATAACGGCGGTGTATTAAAGGAGGATGCTGATGTTGTATCAAGCATCACAGCATACGGCCCTGGATATATTGATCCTGAGACAAAAGATCTTGAGCAGATCGTTGGTCTTCAGACAGATGAACCACTTAAGAGAGCATTCATGCCTTATGGTGGTATTAAGATGGCTGAGGAAGCTCTTGAAATGTATGGTTACAAGCCAAACGAGAACTTCCACAAGATCTTCACAGAGTATCACAAGACACATAACCAGGCAGTATTTGATGCATATACACCAGAGATGAAAGCTGCACGTCATACACATATCGTAACAGGTCTTCCTGATACTTATGGACGTGGACGTATCGTAGGTGACTACAGAAGAGTTGCTCTTTACGGTATCGATCAGCTGATCGCTTGGAAAGAGGAAGATAAGGCTAACTGTGGCGATGGTAACATGTTTGATGATGTTATCCGTCAGAGAGAAGAACTTGCAGAACAGATCAGACGTCTGCAGGAGATGAAGGTTATGGCTCAGTCATATGGTTATGATATTTCTAAGCCAGCTTCAAACGCTAAGGAAGCTATCCAGTGGTTATACTTCGGATATCTTTCAGCTATCAAGACACAGAATGGTGCTGCTATGTCAGTTGGACGTGTATCAACATTCCTTGATATTTATATTGAGAGAGATATTAAGGCTGGTAAGCTTACAGAGGCTGAGGCTCAGGAACTTATTGATCATTTCACAATGAAGCTTCGTATGGTTAAGTTCGCAAGAATTAAGTCATACAACGAACTGTTCTCAGGTGACCCTGTATGGGCTACACTTGAAGTTGGTGGTATCGGTGTTGACGGACGTTCAATGGTTACAAAGAACGACTACAGATTCCTTCATACTCTTGAGAACATGGGACCAGCTCCGGAACCAAACCTTACAGTTCTTTATTCTTCAGCTCTTCAGGATACATTCAAGAAGTATGCTGCTAAGATCTCAGTAAGAACAAGCTCAATCCAGTACGAGAATGATGATGTTATGAAGCCTATCTGGGGTGATGACTATTCAATCTGCTGCTGTGTATCAGCTACACAGACAGGTAAAGAGATGCAGTTCTTCGGAGCTCGTGCAAACCTTGCTAAGTGTCTCCTTTACGCTATCAACGGTGGTAAAGATGAGAAGTTCTTAGACAAGAAGACAGGCAAGCCAATGCAGGTTGGTCCTGAGTACGCTCCAATTACTTCAGAGTATCTTGACTATGATGAAGTTCTTGCTAAGTACAAGAAGATGCTTGACTGGTTAGCAGGACTTTATGTAAATATCCTGAACCTGATTCAGTACATGCATGACAAGTACTACTATGAATCAGCAGAGATGGCATTGATCGATACAGATGTACGTCGTACATTTGCTACAGGTATTGCCGGATTCTCACACGTTATCGATTCCCTTTCAGCTATCAAGTATGCTAAGGTTAAGGTTATCCGTAACGCAGAGACAGGACTTGCAGAAGACTTCGAGATCGAAGGCGAGTTCCCTAAGTATGGTAATGATGATGACAGAGCAGATAATATCGGTGTATGGCTGCTTCATGAGTTCCTTACAGACATCAAGAAGAGACACACATACCGTAATTCAGAGCCTACAACATCTATCCTTACAATCACATCTAACGTAGTATATGGTAAGTTCACAGGTAACCTTCCAGATGGTAGACGTGCTTGGACACCATTTGCTCCAGGTGCTAACCCAAGCTACGGTGCTGAGACATCAGGACTTCTTGCATCTTTGAACTCAGTTGCTAAGATTCCTTATGAGTGGTCTTTGGATGGTATCTCAAATACTCAGACAATGAACCCATCTGCACTTGGTCATGATGAGGCTGAGAGAGCTGAGAAGCTTGTAAGCGCTATGGATGGTTACTTCGATCAGGGCGCTCACCACTTGAACGTAAACGTATTCGGTAAGGATAAGCTCTTGGATGCTATGGAGAACCCAGATAAGCCAGAGTACGCTAACTTCACAATCCGTGTATCTGGATACGCTGTTAAGTTTATCTCTCTTACACGTGAGCAGCAGCTCGATGTTATCAACAGAACATTCCATGACTCACTTTAATTAGAAGTTTGTCAAAAATGTTTTTGATAGATAAGTAATTCACTGGAGTCCCGGAGATACTATCTCCGGGACTTTTTATAAAAATAAAATTGTTAGAGGTGGAACATGCCGGAGAAGAAACAGATTTTAGGTTATATTCATTCAACAGAAAGCTTTGGAGCCGTAGATGGACCAGGTATCCGATTTGTAGTATTTTTGCAAGGCTGTAAGATGCGTTGTAAATACTGTCATAACCCGGAGACGTGGAATCTGGTAACCGATTACACAAAGCTCTATGCAGACACAACGGATGATAAAGAACGAGAAGAACTCGAAAAGAAAATTGAAGAGAACACAAAACTGCTACTAGATAAAGGCGTCAAGGTTGAAGCGAGAACTCCGGAAGATCTGCTCAAGCAGGCACTTCGTTATAAGCCTTATTGGAAGGGCGACGGAGGAATAACCGTTAGTGGAGGCGAAGCGCTTCTGCAGATGGACTTTTTGATTGAATTCTTCAAGCTTGCAAAAGCACAGGGGATTCACACAACGATTGATACAGCGGGTAATCCATTTACAAGAGAGGAGCCTTTCTTCTCGAAGTTCAATGAACTGATGGCACTCACTGATTTGTTCCTGCTTGATATCAAGCAGATTGAGGACGACAAACACCGGGAGCTGACAGGGTTCTCGAATAAGAATATATTAGACTTGGCACAGTATCTCTCCGATCAGGGAAAGCATATGTGGATTCGACATGTCCTTGTGCCGGGCATAACAACCGACGAAGCAGATCTGAAGAAGACGGCTGAGTTTATCAGGACTTTGAAGACGGTTGACCGGGTGGAGGTATTGCCATACCATAAGCTTGGAATTCAGGAGTGGGAGCGCCTTGGAATCCCTTATAAGCTGGAAGGAATCGATCCTCCAACGGACGAACAGCAAAAAATTGCAAGAGAGATTCTGGATGCAAAGTAAGAGTTGCACATGAGAGTCGCAAAAACAATATAAGAAAACAAATGAGACTGCGCAATATTCAGGAATATGAGTATTGCGTAGTCTTTTTGGTATAGGAATAGATTATAACAAACAATCATTTTTATGTATGGCTGTCTGTATTGACATAACAGAGGAAGCACGTTATAATCTGAAACCATGAAAGGGAAATAAATAGTATATCAGATAGGAAAAGTAGGGTATAAAACCTGCGAGGGAAAGGAAGTACGTCTATGGCAATCATCCAGATACAAGATGTATCCAAAAAATTTCAGACAAAAGACGGCGAGATCGACGCGTTGAAGCATGTGACGCTCGACATCGAAGCCGGAGACATATATGGAATCATCGGTATGTCCGGTGCAGGAAAGAGTACACTCGTACGATGCATCAACCATATCGAGGTTCCGACTGAGGGAACGGTGATCGTGCAGGATAAGGATCTGAGCAAGCTTTCCGAGAAAGAGCTTCGCAAGCAGCGGGAACATATCGGCATGATCTTCCAGCATTTCAATCTGCTGATGCAGAAGTCGGTATTAGAAAATGTATGCTTCCCGTTGTTTATTCAGGGGAAGTCGAAGGCAGAGGCAAAGAAGAAAGCTTATGAGCTTCTGGATATCGTAGGTCTGAAGGATCGTGCCAAAGCGTATCCATCTCAGTTATCCGGTGGGCAGAAACAGCGTGTGGCGATTGCGAGAGCCTTAGCTTCCGATCCTCAGATTCTTCTGTGTGATGAGGCAACGAGTGCGTTAGACCCACAGACAACTTCTTCGATTCTCGCTTTGCTGCAGGATATCAACAAACGGTTTGGTATCACAATCGTTGTGATCACACACCAGATGGCAGTTGTCCGGGAGATTTGTAACAGGGTAGCAATTATGAAGGATGGACAGGTGGTCGAGAACGGAAGTACTGTGGAAATCTTCAATCATCCAAAGTCAGAGGTGGCAAGAGAACTGCTCAGAAAGGACGATGGTGGAGATACCACCGGTGACGATCAGCAGACAGCAAGTCAGATTCAGGACGGAACGAAGATACGAATCGTATTTACAGAGAACTCCGCATTTGAACCGGTCATTGCAAATATGATACTGACATTTAAGGAGCCAATCAACATCCTGAAAGCTGCAACCAAGAATGTTGGCGGCGTGGCAAAGGGAGAGATGATATTAGAGATTCCGAATGGTTCCACGAATGTGAAAGCGATGGAACAGTATCTGATTGACCGGGGACTTGAGATAGAAGAGTTGTCGGAGACAAAGACAGGAGGTGCGTTCTAATGTGGACAGAACAGGTTCGTTCCATGATTGGAACAGGTATTCTTGAGACGTTATACATGACAGTTGTTTCAACTGTATTTGGATATTTATTTGGACTGCCGATGGGAATTCTCCTTTGTATCACAGATAAAGAGGGATTGAAGCCAAACAAGGTGGTATATAAGATTCTGGATGTGATTGCGAATATTGTACGAAGCATACCGTTTTTGATCTTATTGATTCTGTTGATTCCATTTACAAGACTGTTGCTTGGAAAAAGCTATGGTTCTACCGCAACGATCGTCCCACTGACGGCAGCGGCGATTCCGTTTATCGCAAGAATGGTAGAGTCTTCGTTGAAGGAAGTCGATTACGGAGTCATCGAAGCAGCAAAGGCAATGGGCGCAAGCAACAGCAGAATCATCTTCAGGGTATTGCTTGTTGAAGCAAGAACTTCCCTGATCACAGGCGCAACGATTGCAATCGGAACGATCCTTGGATATTCCGCAATGGCAGGTGCAGTCGGCGGTGGCGGACTTGGAGATATCGCAGTCCGTTACGGATATTACCGGTATCAGACAGATATTATGCTTGTTACGGTGGCGTTACTGATTGTGATCGTACAGGTATTCCAGTCGGTCGGCATGTTCGTTGCAAACCGTCTGGATCGCAGAAAATAATGTGCAATATATGCGGGAATTGGAATGTGCACACCGAAACCTGCTTATATATAAAGTAATGGATCATTGGATAAAAGTTTTCAATGATTATAAAAACAGGAAAGAGAGGACATGAATTATGAAGAAATCAATTAAGAAATTACTCGCACTGACACTGACAGGTGCATTTTTGGTAGGAGCACTCACAGGCTGCGGAAAGAGCGGCGAGGACGATAAGACAATCACAGTTGCAGCATCTGCAACACCACACGCTGAGATTCTGGAGTATGCAAAGGATAAGCTTAAGGAGCAGGGCTATGATCTGCAGGTGACTGTCTTTGATGACTATGTAAAGCCAAACGAAGTGGTAGAAAGCGGAGACTTCGATGCCAACTACTTCCAGCATGTACCATATCTGGAAAGCTTCAATGAGGAGAAGGGCACACATCTTGCTGTTGCAGGTAAGATCCACTATGAGCCATTCGGTATCTATCCGGGAACAAAGAAGAGCTTGGATGAGATCGCAGACGGCGATTCTATCGCAGTACCAAACGATACAACAAACGAGGCAAGAGCATTGCTTCTTCTGCAGGATAATGGCATCATCACATTGAAGGATGGCGCAGGTATCAATGCAACGGTCAATGACATCGCTGAGAATCCACATAATGTAAAGATCGTTGAGCTTGAGGCTGCACAGGTAGCCAGAGTTGTCGATGAGACAGCATTTGTCGTATTGAATGGTAACTATGCACTTGCTGCCGGTTTCTCTGTAGGAAAGGATGCCCTTGCATATGAGAAGAGTGATTCTGAAGCTGCTAAGACATATGTAAATGTAATCGCAGTGAAGGAAGGAAACGAGGACAGTGCAAAGATCAAGGCACTGGTAGATGTATTGAAGTCTGATGATGTGAAGAAGTACATCAACGACACTTACGATGGAGCAGTTCTTCCTTATGAGGAATAATCGGATTGGGTGGAACTAATAAGAATTTGTTATATACAAAATAAAAACATATAAACCACAGATAAACGCTCTGCTGTATGGGATGTATTCCATATGGCAGGGCGTTTTGTCGTTGCAGGAAGGTATAAATGATTATATGGAGAGGATATAAAATCTGTTATGAACACATGGAAATTGCTGAAAACAAAAAAATCTAAAGTAAATGTCTTTAATAAATAGAAAAAATAGAGAGAATTATCAATTTAACTCTTGTTTTTTTCGAGAAATGTCTATAAAATAGAAAACAGACGGTTTAAATGCATAATTTATACGATGCAAATAAATGTGAAAGGTATAAGGTAGCTGAAATGAAGAAATACAAGGATATGAGTAAAGACGAGTTATTGACATTAAAAGCCGCTCTTATGGAGGAATACAAGGAAGAGCAGGCAAAGGGCCTCAGCCTCAATATGGCAAGAGGAAAGCCTGGATTCTCCCAGCTGGCACTTTCCATGCAGATGTTAGATGAGATTAATAGCAAATCTGATATGCGTACCTTGCTTGGAAATGATACAAGAAACTATGGAGATCTGGATGGTATCGGAGAGTGTCGTCAGCTTATGGCAGACATGATGGAAGTAAAGAAGGAGAATATCATTGTATATGGTAACTCCAGTCTGAACGTTATGTACGATACAGTTTCCCGTTCGATGACACACGGTGTCAATGGTTCGACTCCTTGGTGCAAGCTGGATAAGGTCAAGTTCCTCTGCCCGGTACCTGGATATGACAGACATTTTAAGATCACAGAGTTCTTCGGTATTGAGATGATCAACATCCCAATGAATTCCGATGGACCGGATATGGATCTGGTTGAGAAATACGTAAATAATGATGCCGCAGTGAAGGGTATCTGGTGCGTGCCGAAATATTCAAACCCAACCGGAATCGTATATTCCGATGAGGTGGTAAGAAGATTTGCAGCATTAAAGCCGGCAGCGGAAGACTTCCGTATCTTCTGGGATAATGCATATTGCATCCATCATCTGTATAAGGATCAGCAGGCAGAAATTCCGAATATCTTAGAGGAGTGTGAGAAGGCTGGGAATCCGGACATGGCATATATGTTTGCTTCGACATCGAAGATCACATTCCCTGGTTCTGGTGTTTCTGCAATCGCAACTTCTACAACAAATGTAGAGTTTATCAAGCAGCAGTTGACAGTACAGACAATCGGTCATGACAAGATCAATCAGCTCCGTCATACAAGATTCTTCAAGAATATTGATGGACTGAAGGCACATATGGAGAAGCATGCGGATATCTTACGTCCGAAGTTCGAGGCAGTTTTAAATGCATTTGATCAGGAGCTTACAGGACTGGAGATCGGTTCGTGGGTAAAGCCGCTCGGTGGATATTTCATTTCCTTTGATGCACTCGAGGGCTGTGCGAAGAAGATCGTAGCAATGTGTAAGGATGCAGGTGTGGTACTGACAGGCGCCGGTGCAACCTATCCGTATGGCAAAGATCCAAAAGACAGCAATATCCGTATTGCTCCATCGTTCCCATCTGTGGAAGAGATGGAAGCAGCATCGAAGATTTTCGTGCTTTGCGTGAAGCTTGCAAGTATCGATAAGTATCTGGAAGCATAAGCTTGCCAGGGCAATTATAGATAGAGTATTCAAATCCCGGTGTGAAAGCACCGGGATTTTTTGCAAAATGCTGGAATGAAATAATTTGATAACTGACATACTAATTTCAGAATGCGGAATCCGAAATACGAGAATAATCAGACATTTGATATATCAGAAATGCCAGAAGCAATTCTCGTATTTTTGATTCGTGAATAAATGGAGGAATTCGTATGAAGGATCGAATCGAGACATTGAAGGGATATTTGAAGCGGCTTGGAAATGGAGAACCGCTGGAAACAGTAAGAAAAGATTTTGTGGAAGTATTTAAGGATGTTGATCCTGCGGAGATCATGAAGGCAGAACAGGAGATGTTTGCGGAGGGAACACCGCTTTCTGATGTGCAGAAGCTGTGTGATGTGCATGCCGCACTTTTCCATGGAAAGACACGGGAGGAACAGATTGCGAATGCAGAAAGGGCAGTGCATGCGTCGGTGTTACGGGAGGAACGGGAGTCAAAGACGCGGGAGCTGGCACAGACCAAAGGACATCCGCTGTGGCTGTTTGCAAATGAGAATGGTGCTCTTGCTATGCTGTTAGAGCAGGCAGAGGAGAAAATCAAAGATGGCAGTGCGAATAAGAAGACGTTGGAATCGTTGCGTGGCATCTCCATTCACTATGCGAAGAAGGGAGATCTTCTGTATCCGGTTTTGAATGTACGGTATGGGATATCCGGACCGGCAAGTGTGATGTGGACGGTTGATGATGAGATCCGGGATGAAATCTCATTTCTTGCGAAGATGAATGATAAGGAACCTGAATGGCAGGAGCGGTTCGCAACGGTGGTAGCACGGGCACAGGAGATGGTCTACAAAGAGGCAAATATTTTGTTTCCGAACTGTGCGGCGAATTTCACGGAGAAAGAGTGGATCGGCATCTACCATGACCAGAAGGATTATGCGGTTTGTTTCGGCGTGGAGCCGGAGATCTGGCAGAAGGCAGAGGATAACCAATATGTGCCGGAGACGTCGCTCACAGAGACGGAAATCCGTATGCCGGGCGGGCATCTGACGATTGCGCAGTTGATCGCACTTCTGAATACGATTCCGATGGAAATCACATTTGTGGATGTGGACAATATCAATCGATTCTTCAATGAAGGACCGAAGGATTTTAAACGTCCGGGGATGGCAATCGACCGGGAAGTATTTTCCTGTCACCCACCGAAGATTGAAGCGACCGTGCGAAGAATTATTGGAGAGTTCCGTGCAGGGGCATTGGACGAGGTTCCAATCTGGATGGACAAAAATGGAAAATGCATGCTTGTCAGATACATGGCGGTACGGGATAAAGAGGGGAAGTATCTCGGTACGCTGGAGCTAGTGCAGGATATGGGATTTGCAAAGGAACATTTTCAGCCGGAAAAGCGCCAGGAGGAGATATGGTAAGCGGAGAAATGGCTTGTATATGCGGCACGTAAATGATAAAATCTGATGTATATGCCAGAAATAAATGTACGACTTAAAATAGGAGAAATCAGATGAAAATTACAATCATTGCAGTGTCCGTATCTGCACTTTCACAGATCCAGATATTTCAAAAAGAATATGCAAAAAAATACCCGGAGGATGCAATTGATTTTGCAGTCTTTTATGTGGCAGGAATGGAAAACAAATATCTGATGCATCCGGAGATTCTGGAGAATGCAGTCCGTGAGGCGGATGTTGCAATCATTGACCTGATGGGCGTTTCAGAGGCGTTGCGGGAGATTGTCAGACGCGGTTTAGAGGAGTGCCGGGGACAACGGATTGTGATTGGTAACGAATTGCGTGAATATCTGCGCCTCGGAACATTTTCCATGGAAGCAATGGGTAAAATGATGAAGTCCTCCCAGAAGAAACCGCAGACAGGAGATGTGTCAGAGGAGGAAGCTAAGCAAGCGGATACGAAGGAAAACAAAAAACCGACAGCCAGTGCGTTAGAGAAGATGCGCCGGATACGAAGAATGGCGATGATCCTTGGCAATGTCCTTCCATTTGGCATGACAAAGGATATGAAGCAGGTGTTTTTGCTGATGGACTATTGGCAGCAGGCAACCTACACGGATATAGAATCATTCTTCTATCTGATTTTACGAAGATATTGCGGCAGGAGCTTTCTGCCGAAGGAAAAGCCTTGTACGATGCGGTACGGAATCTATCTGAAAGATCCGTTTTCACTTGCATGCGAAGATACGCTCGAGAAATATTGGAAGAAAAATCCGTATGACAAAGGCAGGGATACGATAGCATTTTTGTTTTACGGACATGCATATCCGAACGATTATCTGCCAATCGTGCGTATCATTTGTGAAAAATTAAGAGAAAAATATAACATACTTCCGATTGCATTCTCACAAAATGAGGATCGTGATCAGGAGAAATTAAAGAGTTATCTCTGCCAGAAGAAGTACCCGGTATCCGCGGTGATCAATACGATGCCATTCCGGCTTGGGGCAGGTCCGATGGGCGGAAATGCAGACGGTGCAGTGCAGATTCTGAAGGAACTGCAGGTGCCGTATATCAAGCCATTCTGCCTGACGAAAATCACAGAGCAAAGATGGCAGGAAGCATCCGCGGTCAATCCGGGCGAGTTCCTGATCAGTATGTTGCTGCCGGAATTAGATGGGGGAATCCTCACGTTTCCGGTTGGCGTGATGGGTGATGCGACGGTATCCGAATTGCAGCCAATCACAGAACGGATTGATACACTTGTGGCACGGCTGGAAGGATATCTGAGGTTACAGAAGCTGGCCAATCAGGATAAGAAGCTGGCGTTCGTGTTCTACAATTACCCGCCGGGCGAAAGCAATGTTGCATCTGCGGCATTTCTTGATACCTTTGCGTCTGCGGCAGAAGCGTTGAAGCAGTTAAAACAGGCGGGATATCAGGTGGAAGCCCTGACGGCTGAACAGCTTCGGGAAGCGTTCGTGATGGATGGAAACTGCAATGTGCCACAGTGGAGTGACGAGGCCGAGGCTGCGATTACATACAGGCTGGATGGTGAGGACTATCCAGTGAAGGGGATTCGATGTGGAAATGTATTTCTTGGGTTACAGCCGTTGCGGCAGGACGGAGACAGTAAAGCGGATATCATCGAGAACTACCATGACCGGAATCAGGAACCACCGAAGGCATATCAGGCATTTTACCATTATATAGGGGAAGAATTTGGCGCGGATGCAGTGATTCATTTCGGTACACACGGGACTTTGGAATTCCTGCCTGGTAAGGACAATGGCATGATGGGACAATGCTGGCCGGACCGTTTGATCGGGACAGCTCCTCATTTTTATTATTACTATATCGGGAATCCTTCGGAAGCTATGATCGCCAAGCGGAGAACGCATGCTACGATTATCAGTTATCAGGCACCTGCTTTGAAAAAAAGCGGAATATATGGTGAATTGCAGGAATTAAAAGAGACGATCGCTGAGTATAGGGAGAGTATGCAGAGTGCGCCGGAACGCTGCGATGATCTGATGAACCAGATTGACCATCTGGCAGAGGCATGTGGATGTACAGGGGATCTTGAGCAGATCGAGGAATATTTGTATGAATATGAAAATAGTCTGATCACGGATGGCTTGCATGTGATGAATGCGGAGGAGGCACAGGGACTTTTGCATGCCTTAGATGGGGAATATGTCCCTGTTGGAACTGCGGGAGACGTGGTGAAAAATCCGGATATCCTTCCATCCGGGCGAAATCTTGTGCAGTTTGATCCCCGGCTTGTTCCGACCAAAACCGCATATGAGCGGGGCGCAAAGGCCGCACAGCTTGCCATGGAACAATATAAAAAGCAGACAGGCAGCTATCCCGATACAACCGCTGTGATTCTCTGGGGATTGGAGACATCCAGAAGTCAGGGTGAGACAGTCGGGCAGATCTTATATTATCTGGGACTTCGTCTGAAAACAGACCATGCGAGCTTTGATGACCGTCTGGAGATTATTCCGCGGGAGGAGCTTGGAAGACCGCGTATGGATGTGGTGATCCATATGTGCGGATTCTTCCGGGATATGTATCCGAATCTGGTAGATAACCTGAATGAAATGCTACAACAGATTCTTGCGTTGGATGAGCCGGATGAGGCAAATTATTTTGCGGCAAATACGAGAAAACTGGCGCATACACTGATGAAAGAGCAGGGAATGGACGAGACACGGGCATGGGAGATGGCGTCCTGCCGGATCTTCGGCCCGAAGGAGGGAGAATATGCGACGCGTCTTACGGATGTTGTGAAAAAAGGAAGCTGGAAAGTAGCGGAGGAGCTTGGAACAGGCTTTACAGCGGATCTTTCGTATGCGTATTCGTACCGGCACAGAGGCGAGGCAGCAGCCAGCGTACTGAAACATCAATATGAAAATGTAGACTACATCTCGCAGATACGGAACAACGTGGAATATGAACTCACCGATCTCGATCATTATTATGAGTTCTATGGTGGACTTTCCAAGGCGGTGGAAAACCAGAAGGGCGAAAAGCCGGTGATGCTTGTCGCAGATACCGTCGGGGAAGACGTCAAGGTACAGGATATCCATGAGGCGTTGAACCGGGGAATCCGGACACGTCTGTTGAATCCAGCATGGATCGAGGGCATGATGCGGCATACCTATCATGGCGTGCAACAGATAGAGAAGCGGTTTGAAAATGTGATGGGATTTGCAGCATCGACGGATGCGGTGGACAGCCAGACATTTTCGGAGATGACGCGTTGTTATGCGGCGGATGAAAAACTACGCAGACAGATGACAAAGAGTAACAAATGGGCGTATATGAAGATGATGGAACGCCTTATGGAAGCAAATCATCGAGGGTATTATCAGGCAACCGAGGAAGAGTTAGAATCGATCCGGGAGGCTTATATCGAGGCAGAAGGAGAGGCAGAGGAGTAAGATGCAAAGGAAAAAGATAGACAATGTATATCCGTTCACGGCAATTGTCGGTCAGGAGAAGATGAAGGAAGCAATCGTGTTGAATCTCATCAATCCGGCACTCGGCGGTGTACTAATCCGGGGACAGAAGGGAACTGCCAAGACGACTGTCGTCCGTGCAATCCCGAACCTCATGCATAAACTGAAAATTGTGGAGATTCCAGCAAATGCAACGGAGGATCGTGTTGCAGGAACGATCAATATTGAGGCGGCGTTGAAGGACGGAGAGAAGAAATTTGAGCCGGGACTTCTGAAGGAAGCAGATGGAAATATCCTGTATGTTGATGAGGTAAATCTGCTCGATGACCATATCGTGGATCTGCTCTTAGATGCAGCGGCAACGGGCAGAAATACAGTGGAGCGGGAAGGAATCTCTTGTACGCATGCGTCAAAGTTCATATTGATCGGTTCGATGAATCCAGAGGAGGGAAATCTTCGACCACAGCTGCTCGACCGTTTCGGAATGGTAGTGGATGTGACAGCAGAGGAGGATGTAGACAAGCGAATCCAGATTGTCAAAAACCGCCTTGCCTATGAACAGGATGCATTGGTATTTTGTAAGAGATTCGAGGAACGTCAGGCGCATCTGCGCACGAAGATCGACAAAGCCAGAGCACTTTTGCCGGAGGTGACAATGAGCCGGGAACTTCTGCGCCTGTCCGCAGAGATCTGTATTGCCTATGGTACAGACGGACATCGTGCAGATATCGGAATCGTGAAAACAGCAAAGACGATCGCCGCATATGAAGGAAGAAAACGAGTCAAAAAGGAAGATATCTCCAGAGCGGCACAGTATGTACTGCCGCACCGTATGCATAAAAATCCGTTGGATAACGGGCAGATGAATCCGGAGATGATGGAACAGATATTGTCCCGAAAAGGAGAAAAACGTGAACCGGAGACATCCGGGGAGGGAGACTAGACTCTGCGAAGCAGAAAAATGTGGATATGCAGGAGGAAATATTTCTCCCGGTTGAGCAAAGTGGAAGGGAACGCTCGATTATAGAAGTACTAGATGAGATGATGGCATCTCTGGAGCTTCCGTTTTCGCAGAAACGTGCGGCACAATTAAAGATAAAAAAAGGAAAGCACAGTGGATCTGTGGTGCCATCCGAAGCAGAAAGGAAAATGTGCGGCCTTTCGGATGTTGATATCCCGGCGACGATCCGGACAGCCGTGGAACGTGGAAGCCACATGGAGAAAGACGGACTTCAGGGACAGATCATGCCAGAAGATCTGCGTATGAAACGATATCGCAACAAGAAGCACAGTACCGTACTTTTTGTTGTGGATGCCAGCCGGTCGCAGGGTGCGAACAAACGCCTTGCATTTGCAAAAAGCGCAGTGATGGCAATGCTTGAAAAAGCCTATTGTGACCGCGACCGGGTGGGACTAATCTTATTTGGAGATAAGCATGCCACGGTGAAGCTGCCATTTACAAAGAGCGTGGATGTCGCGGCAGAGAACATGCGGGAGCTGAAAGCAAAGGGCAATACACCACTTGCGATGGGGCTGCGTTTGGCAGAACAGGTACAGTTGACGGATCGCCGCAAATATCCGGAGGATATCCATCTCACTGTGCTGATCACAGATGGCAAGTCCAATTATGATACAGAACATGGGAATCCGGTAAAGCTGGTGTATCAGGCAGCGGAGGATTTGAGGAAAAATGAGTTGCCGCTTCTGGTGATTGATACCGAAAACAGTATATTCGGAATGGGAATCGGAGCGAGAATCGCAGAGCTTGCAGATGGTGCATATGTGAAATGTGCAGAGTAACTGGATGGAGCCAGACGATAAGAAAGTTGAAAAAGAAATGAACAAGATCGAAGAATATTACAATAAATTCAATGAGGAAAAACGATTAAATTCCAGACATGGGCAGATCGAGTACCGCATCACGATGAAATATATTCATGATTATCTGGATGTGCGGATGCAGGAATTGAAGGTTACGAACCGGGAAGATATTAAGATTCTTGATATCGGTGCCGGAACCGGACGTTACAGTGTGTCGCTCTGTGAGGAAGGCTACGATGTGACGGCTGTGGAGCTGGTGAAGCATAATTTGGGAATATTGAAGCAGAAAAACAGCAATGTGCATGCGATGCAGGGAAATGCGCTGCATCTGAAGAAGCTGGAAGATAACACCTATGATCTGACACTCCTCTTCGGTCCGATGTATCATCTGATGACGAAGGAGGAGAAGATTCAGGCGCTCTCCGAAGCGAAGCGTGTGACGAAGCCGGGCGGAATTATATTGGTCGCCTATGTGATGAATGAGTATGCCGTGGTTGTATATGGTATTCAGGAAAATCACATAGAAGAAAGCGTGAAGAATGGAACATTGGATGCATCGTATCATACGGTACCTGCAGCGGATAGTCTGTATGCATTCGAACGGATTGAGGACATTGACGGCTACAACGAAGCGGTTGGATTGAAGCGGGAGAAGATTTTGTCCCCGGATGGACCAGCCAATTATATCCGTCCGTTTGTGAATCAGTTAAGTGAGGAGAGCTACGAGCTTTTCGTGGCATATCAGTTGAAGGTGTGTGAGAGGCTGGATCTGATCGGAGCAGGAGCACATACGGTGGATATACTTCGTAAGGAATTATGATGAATAGGATGCGTATATTGGATAGGATGAATCGGAATAAATATATGCCTGGTATAATGAAGTACAGTGATGTGTGTAGATTATCAGGCGATTACGTGATGATGTAAGATATAAGGAGAAGAACGAATGGAACAAGGAAGTTTGCCGGAGCGCTATCTGTCGCGTTCGGTGATTAAACATATACGAAGATTGAATCCGAAGCTTTCGGTATCGGCAGCAGTCGGAAATGATTATGCGAATTTGCACGGAAGTGTAAGTGCAGATGGTATTGGCGATACGCCGTGGATCGCGTGGGTGAAAGCGATGAATAATTTTGCGTGCTCCGGCGGACAGATCGAGGGGGCTCGTCTTACGATGCTTCTTCCACAGAATGTAAAGGAATCATGGATCAAAGGCTATATGGCGGATTTCAATTCTTATGCAGAAGCAAAGGGCATACAGATCTTAGGTGGTCACACCCAGGTGTCTGAAGTGTTTGCGCGGGCGCAGTTTGTTGTGACAATGCTAGGAACAGCAGGCGATTACTGTGCAAATAAAAAGAAGATCAAGCCGGGCTATGATATCGTAATGGTCGGACAGGCAGGCTTGATGGGCGCGGATATAATACTGAAGGAAAAGCGGGAAGAACTGCATACGCGGTTCCCGGATTTCTATCTGGATATGGCAAGCGTCAAGGAAGATGCGTATAGCATTGCGGACGTGGCACGGAAGATTGCGGATTCCGGCATGGATATCTGCTATATGCACGATGGCTCGTCCGGCGGTGTCTATGGTGCCTTGTGGCAGATGGGCGTCTGGATGGATAAGGGCTTTGAGGTACAGCATGTGGATATACCAATCCGGCAGGAGACAATCGAAATCTGCGAGTTCTTCAATATCAATCCGTATCTGCTTGATGCAACCGGTTGCCTGTTTGTAGTCGTGGAAGATGGAGAGAAGCTGGTGGAATATCTGACAGAGCAGGAAATGGAAGCCGCCGTGATCGGTGTTGTGACAGAGAAAAAAGAGAAGCTGATCGTGGTAAATGAACTGGAACACCGATGTCTGTCTCCGGTAAATGGGGATGAGATACATAAAGTGTTGTAAATGAGAACAAGTGGACTTACAAATGAGCAACCAAAGAGGAAAACAATTAAATAAATATGTACCGGACTATGTGTTATATGATCTGGAGACAACCGGAATCTCTGCAAACTACGATGAGGTAATTGAAATCTCAGCCGTGAAGGTGCGCGGCGGTAAAATCATCGATGAATTCAGCACACTTGTAAATCCGGGACGAACAATTCCGTATGGTGCGAGTGCGGTTAATCACATCTATGATGAGATGGTGGCAGATGCACCGGAGTTTGAAGAAGTGTTACCATTGTTCCTTGCATTTATCGGAAACGATATTCTGGTTGGACATAATATTGCGGCGTTTGATATGAAGTTTCTGTATCGGGACTTTGAGAAATATATGGGATTGATACTTCCAAATGATTTCGTGGATACATTGCGCTTTGCAAAAATCGTATTCCCGGATTGGAAGCATCGGAGACTGGGTGATCTTGCGAACTATTATGGCATCTCTACGGTGGGTGCACACCGCGCATTGACAGACTGTAAGATGAACCAGAAGGTATTTGAATTACTTGGAAAAGAGTTGTCTGGGGAAGGAACGGCGGACGCGCGGCAGAATGTTAAGACTTGTCCAAAATGTGGAATGACGATGGTTAAAAGAAAAGGAAAGTTCGGCGAGTTCTGGGGGTGCAAGGGATTCCCGGATTGCCGGTATACGGAGAACATCTAAGGGGAAACAGCAGGTTGCTTTTATCGTAAGCGGTTGTCTGTTAAGATAGCATCATGTTGGACAACCGAGAAGACTGATCTGTCAGTGCTGTGGCATGCCGCTCGAGGATGAGATCATCGGGCATGACCGGGATGGGGCAATGAATGAATCGTATTGCAAATGGTGCTATGCAGATGGCATGTATACATACAGTAATATGGATGATCTGATCGATGTTGCAGTCAAGCATATGGTGACGGATGAATTCCCGGAGGAACAGGCGCGGGAATATATGAAGGATCTGCTCCCGAAGTTAGATTATTGGAAGCGGTACGATGAACTGAGCGATGGCGGACAGTTCGATGAATTCAAACATCAGTTGATAAAAGAGATTAACGATCTTCACATCGAAGGATTATATAAGAAACGGTAATGATGAATAGAAGCGTTAGTGAAGAGCCGAGTGATCGGCTCTTTTTTGCATTTCATCTAAAAAAGATAGAATTATGATACAATCCAATGTAAAATATAAAAATACATAAAATGTAGGAATATGTATGGATATGATGCGGGGTAAAAGGCAGATTTCCATGCATCCGATATCAGAGAAGCGAATGTAGAAACAGGGAGGGATTTACAGATGAAGAAGAAATTACTGACTGTAATGATGGCTGTGATGATGACATTTTCGTTATCCGGCTGTGGCAATGACGTCATCGTGGATGTCGTGACAAACGATGTAGAAAACGGAAGCAATCAGGCAGATACTTCTAACTCGGGAACGGCGCAGGGAGAACAGACAGCGTCGGCAGAGGTGGCAGAGACCAATCCGGCAGGACTTAAGACGATCCCGTTAGAGGATGTCAAGATCGGTGTGTTGTATATCGGCAGTGCATCCGATACATCGGGATATACGTATGCACACGAGCTTGGAATTCAGGGTATGGTTTCAAATCTCGGACTTAAGGAAGATCAGGTTGTACGCAAGGAATCGATAGACGATGGCGATGATGTAGCAATCAAAAAAGCGTTGGATGAATGTATGGATGAAGGCTGCAACATTGTATTTGCAACGAGCTGGGGTTACATGGAAGAGACCGCGGCATATGCGGAGAAGTATCCGGATGTTTATTTTGCACACGGAACCGGATACATGAGCAATGGAAGCAATTTTACAAACTATTTTGGAAGAATCTATCAGGCGAGATATCTGTCCGGTCTGGTAGCGGGCATGAAGACGAAAAGTAATTTGATCGGGTATGTATCTGCGATGGGCAGCGACAACAGTGAGTGTACCGGTGGTATTGATGCATTTGCGATGGGTGTTGAGGAAGTCAATCCGGATGCAAAGGTGCTGGTGGCAGTGACGAACTCCTGGTTTTCTCCGGATGACGAGCAGGCGGCTTCCGATGCATTGATTGGCAAGGACTGCGATGTGCTGGCACAGCATGTAGATACGACAGCTCCCCAGATTGCATCTGAGGAAAACGGAACATGGGCGATTGGATATAATTCCGATATGAGTAAAGAGACACCGGATGCAACGCTGACATCGGTTATCTGGAACTGGAGTGCGTATTACACCTCCTATGTAAATAGTATCGTCAATGCGACATATGACGGTTCGAATTATTATGGCGGTATGGACGAAAGTCTGGTCGGACTGACAGGATTATCTTCTCTGTGCGAGGATGGAACACAGGAGAAAGTAAATGAGATGCAGCAGAAGATTTTGTCCGGAGAATTCGGCGTGTTTGACGGAGAAATCCTTACCAACGATGGAACTGTGATCGGAGAAGAGGGAAAGACGCTGGATGATGCGACGATTACCGGTAAGATCAACTGGTATTATCACAATGTGGAAGTCGTAGACTGGAAATAGGGGGGATAGCCGTGAAAATATTTCGCAATTTGAAGCTGCAGTACAAGATGCTTATACTGGCTATCATTCCGGTACTCATCATGGGTATTGTAGCGATTCTCATTAGTAATACAGTCGTGAAAAATAAACTGCTGGACGATGCCAAGCAGAAGCTGAAAGCGACATCGAATGCCGTGCTTGCGGCGTATGATCAGAATGCCGGAGATTATTTTGTAAATGCGACCGGGGATGTGTGGAAGGGTGCTTACAACGTATCGCTGTCTACGCCTTTTATCGATGATATTGCTGCAAAAACCGGGATTGAGGTTACATTCTTTTACAACGATAAAAGACTTGTGACATCGTTAAAGGATGCGGACGGGAAGCGGATCCTTGGTTCTAAGGCAGGCGATTTCCTTGTGGAAAATGTCCTGCAGGATGGCAATGAGGTGTTTACCAATCGTGTGCTGGTAGATGGTACTTTCTATTTTGGATATTATGTACCGGTGCACCAGAATAACAGTGATGAGATCATCGGTATGGTTTTCGCCGGAATGGCGGTCAAGGAGATATATGCGAGCCTGAATCTGATTACCATGATTTTTACAGTAGCAATCCTTGTTATACTGGTAATCGCGGTCATCGGATGTCTGCTTGTTTCCAGAGGAATTGCAAAGAGTATCCGGAACAGTATGGACGTGGTAAAACAGATTTCGGAAGGCAATCTCAATGTTGAGATCGAGCAGAGTATGTTGGATAGAAAAGATGAGGCGGGAGCTTTGTCATGTAATACGCAGACGCTTATCGACAGCTTATCTGCGATGATTGGCAAGATCAGCAACAATACCATGACCCTGAATGCATCTTCTGAGGAGATGAATGCGGCTGCCGGACAGGCAGGCAATGCGGTTGGAAATATCAACGATGATCTGCACAATATGCTGACCGGAGCTGTCGAGCAGACCGGCAACGCGCAGAATATCAAGAACAGCATTCACAATATGAATATTCATCTGGAAAAGACGCTCGGGGAAGTGGATCACCTTTCCGATGAGACAAAAGCGATGCTTGACGCCAGAAATGACGTGGATAAATCGTTGAACCAGCTCGATGCTTCGAACCAGGATGTTATGACCGAGGTTGAGAACATCCAGAAGCAGACGCAGCAGAATAATGAATCCGTGGAAAAAATCATTGCCGCAGTTAGTTACATCTCCGATATTGCAGATCAGACAAATCTTTTATCTCTGAATGCATCGATTGAAGCAGCCAGGGCAGGTGAAACCGGTAAAGGCTTTGCTGTAGTCGCAGAAGAGATTGGCAAGTTGGCAAACCAGAGTAATGAAGCATCGACAGAAATATCCGAGCTGGTGAATCTGTTAAGCTATAATTCCAGCCAGACAATGGATATTATGGACAGCGTACAGGATGCTATGAATGATCAGACGAAGAAGCTGGTTGAAACTGCCAATATATTCAAGCAGTTACAGGAGCATGTATCTCATGTTGCAGATGGTGTGGATGTCATTCGTGATGCAACCGTACAGTTAGGCAAAGAAACCGATGAAATCGGAAAAGATATCAAGAACTTAAGTGATATCGCACAGAGAAATGAGGATACGGTTAAGGGAACGATTTCCTTTAGTGATGAGGTGCTTGGCACAGTAAACAGTGTGACCGAGATGTCAACGGAAGTCAGCTCATCCGCCAATGATATGGCAGGCGTGGTGTCACATTTTCGTATGTAAGAAGTAAGAATATAATATAGAAAAAGAATGCAGAAGCGTTGGTTCATCATTATATGAACCAACGTTTTTTCGTAATAAGCCGTCATGCAGAAATTTGACTTAGATTTTACATGGTTTCCACATAAATATGATAGTAGAGTGGTAAATTTCGATTTTATAATAGAACAGAAATTTGAGAAAGCAATATATTCAAAGCGAGGAAAAGAATATGCCATCTACATATGCACATTACCGGATGGGACAGGAAGTAATCAAACAGATTTCTGCCCCTGCTCGCATTTTTCTTCTACATTGATGGCGTCTACACGATCATTGATATGGCAACCGCCTATGGAACCGCACTCGGATTCGACAGTACGAAACTGCTTCTGGCATTGCTTGTCACACAGATCGTAGCATTTCCTTTTGCAATCATATTTGGCAGGCTAGCCAATTGTTATAAAACAGAACGACTTATCACGATCTGTATTGGCGCATATCTTGGCATTGCCATATTCGCTATCTCCCTGAGGGAACAGTGGCAGTTCTGGATTCTGGCGATTCTGGTTGGCATGTTCCAGGGTGGAATTCAGGCATTGTCCAGATCGTATTTCGCCAAGATCATACCGCCGGAAAAATCCGGCGAATACTTCGGACGGATGGACATATGCGGAAAAGGTGCATCTTTCCTTGGCACAATCGTAATCAGCCTGATCTCGCAGGTGACCGGCAAGGTAAAATATCGGTGTAGGCGCGATATCCGTGTTCTTTGTACTTGGGATGATCGTGTTCCGGATGGCAACCACGGAGGAAAAGGGAGAAGGAAAGAAAGTGAGGATGAGATTCGGGGAAGATGGGGTATATTGAGGGGAGAGGAAGAGATTATTTTGTAATCATCCATAATCAATATGAAGTGGGTTGCATTAACTTTTGCAGAAGAAAATGCGAGCCGCTATTTTGGCATGTAAACAATTAAGCGTTTTTCAACAGTTTTAATCGGATTATATCACATAAAATACCAGAAAAACAGAAAATACAATGTTTAATGTATTAGAAAACCTTTTGATTTTGCACTGAGTTTTTCATTTAAAGTCAAAGAAATTTGAACAAATCGTTTTTACCAAATAAACCCATAGTAGCCCTTTCCGTTTTACTACTAATTTTACTACTAACAGGTAGTAACAACATGCTCAAGTCTGCTCTGATTTGCCACAATCTGTAATTTCAGAGCATATCACAATAACCCCGGAAACCATTGCAAAACAGGGCATTTCTGGGCGAAATAAGGAGAAACAAAACTATGATTAAAATTCTTTTCTGCTGTCACGGCAACATTTAAAGTATGGCGAGAAAGACTTGATTTTGTAGGATTTTCTAGATAGAAACAAATAATTTACACCTTATTTATACCTTTGGAAGACCGAATCGGAATAATTAAAAAAGTTGTCATAATTCAGTTGGCCCAAAAATAATACTACACTCAAAATCAATTAAAAAATCAATCGTAAAAAAATACGATTGATTTTTTGCGCATTTTTGCATATAATATAATCATTATGGTTGGAAAGGGAACGATTACTATGCGTGAAACAAGAATATTAGAATTCAAGGAAACGATTACGAATACTTTTTTGAAAACAGTTAGTGCCTTTTCGAATTACAATGGTGGAACAATTCTTTTTGGGGTTGATGATAATGGAAATGTGAAAGGATTGCCAGATGTAAAACAGGCCTGTCTGGATATCGAAAATAAAATCAATGACAGTATATTACCTCAACCAAACTATACACTTGAAATACAGAACAATGACCAGACGATAAAACTTACTGTAAAAAGTGGTCTTCAAAAACCGTATTTATATAAATCAAAAGCATACAAACGAAATGATACAGCAACGATAGAGGTAGATACATTGGAATTTTCAAGGCTTGTATTAGATGGAAAAAATATTAGCTTCGAAGAATTACCTTGTAAAGATCAGGAGCTATCTTTTGAAATTTTACAGTGTAAACTGAAAGAAAATATTTACATTGAAACTTTCAATCAAGATACTTTAAAGACATTGAACCTGTATGACAATATAAATGGTTATAATAATGCAGCGGGACTTTTGGCAGATAAAAATCATTTTTCAGGAATTGATATTGTTAAGTTCGGTGAGAATATCAGTATTATTCAAAAAAGAGTAACGTTTGAACATATATCGGTTTTAGAAATATATGAAAAAGCACTTGCTGTATTTAGAGATTATTACCAATATGAAGTAATACAGGGGGCTGACAGAAAGATGGTAGAGAAAATACCGGAAGCAGCTTTCAGAGAAGCAATTGCAAATGCTTTGATTCATAGGGTATGGGATATTAATTCACACATCAGAGTTTCTATGTTTGATGATAGAATAGAAGTAGTGTCTCCTGGTGGATTGCCGGCTGGAATAACGGCAGAAGAATATTTATCAGGTAAACTATCTATTTTAAGAAATAGAAATCTTGCAAATGTATTTTATAGACTGGGATTAGTAGAGATATTTGGAACAGGAATTACACGAATCAAACAACTGTATGCAGAGAGTTTGATAAAACCAGAATTTGAAGTGTCAGAAAATGCTATAAAAATTGTACTACCGATATTTGAAACGAATGTCAATTTAACCGAAGACGAAAAAGTGATTTACAAATTTTTAAGTAAGACGATGCTGAAACCAATAAGTGAAATTGCACCATATGTCCCATTTGGCAAATCAAAAACAACACAATTACTGAAAGCTATGGAGAAAAAGGGTGTGATTGCAGTTGAAGGAAAAGGCAGAGGAACAAAATATATCATTAAGTGATTGAGAACATAGAGGGTTCAAATTACACGATCTTTCAATAACACAAGGAGAAAATCATATGATAAAAATTTTATTTTTATGCCACGGCAATATTTTAACAAATTTCAAATTTCCCTATAAAATCAAGAATTGTAGAGGGTAAATTAGAAAATTTACCACAGATTTACCCTTTTTTAGTATTAAATAAAGACCCAAACTCGAAAAAAAGATACCTTGTAGTTTTAGTTTACAAGGTATCTTAATTTTATTAGAAATTATACATTAGCACTTTTATCAACACGTCTTTTACGAACTATGTATTTACAATGTTTACATTGATAAATTACATCATAGGTTGTTTTTGTACCAGGAATACGTTGCTCTGCAATTTCTGTTACTTTTCCACTGTAAGCGTTTCTAATTTCATTTTCAACAGTTACAGAAATATTTTCTCTGCTTATTACATCTGTACCGACATTCTGTAAAGCATATAATTTTTTACAGGATGGACATCGTCTTACAAGAGCCATTGTCAAAAATGCTATAAAAAATATTAAAACAGATGCTAAAGAGATAATGTTTTGCATCAATATAAGTATAAGTGGAATTACTACAAATGTATTTATTAAAGACACAAACAAATATTTAATTTTCTTTTTACTTACACTATGTTCTTTGATAGATGATATTATCAGAAAAACAATATTACATATGTATAGTATCATAAAGGCTATTATTATACCTTTGTTGTAATAATTATGTGAAGTTTCGGTTAATACAATAAGCACTGCCATAAGAGTTAATGGAATTAAAATTAATACAAATACTATAATGGCTAGAAATTTTCTAATTCCTCGTTCGTACTTAATATAAACGATATAGCAGATTATTGAAGAAACAAATAATCCGATTAATAGAATAATTGCACTATTAAAATTAGAATCATAGTAATTATTTTTAAAACTTTCTAAAATATCACCTTGTCTTAAAAATTTGACATAAACGCCTATAGAAAAAATCAAAGATATTATTTGTGTTAGAATAGAAAAAGCATAACTAGCATTTTCTATTGGGTAAGCAACGAGTTCTTTTAAGTATGAATTAAATTTATTAAGCATAATGTTCCTTTCATTTTAGGGTGACCAATTTAAAAATTAAAGCTTTTAAGAATGTTAAATACTTGTTTTTTCTCTTTTAAGGTAAATTTGCCCTTAGGTGCTTGAGCAGTAAATGAATACAAACCAGCATATCTAAAAGAAAACTCCGAATAAAATCCATCTCCGACTACTTCATGGAGTCCAAGATACGATTTGGGAACAAGTGCATATGCAATACCACCATTTATTTTTTTGAAATCTGAGTCTTGGTCCATATATAAAGTTCCTACAGTTTTTAATTCAGCAATAATGAATCTTCCAAGTTTTGAGTAATCTACTGATGAAGCTGGTAATTGTCCAGGAATAAAGTTAGCGTCTGCAACTTTAGTAGCTTTGATTTGATCCATAAATCTACCACTATTTTCTAATCCGTTTAAGTTACTGTATTCCATATATATAACGGTGACACCTCTAGAGTTTTTTAGGACAATTCGCTCAGCAATAGGACCTTGGTTAGGCATATCTCGTGTTATTTTCCAGTTACTAGGATATCTGAAATGAAATTGAGGACAAGCAACGGTTTCGGCTAATTGTGTTGTACAAAGTTTCGTTGATGAATTTTTTACAACTATTTTGCAAATTAAATGCTTCTTTCCTATGGTTGCTTGAATTTTAGCAGTTCCTTTTTTTTTGGCTGCTATTATAATGGAATGTGATTTCTTCTTTTTTAAAGAAATGCTTTTGCTACCAGATATAATTTTCCATTTAGCATTTCTTTTTGAATTTTTAATTTTAAGAACTTTAGTATTACCCTTTGTAATGGTAATTTTTGCGCTACTAAGTTTAGCTTTATTTGATGCATAGATAGTATTTTGTGTAAATATTGTACAACAACAAAATAAAGTTAGAAAAATAAAGCATACTAAAAATAATTTTTTTGTTGTTTTCATAATATACCTCCTTATATATTTGCTAATTTTCATTTTGTGATTTTTCATAGTAACCAATAACGGTTACTGTATTATCACAGTATAAGTATGTTAAATTAACATTATTAGATAAATCTAAATCTGTAAGTTGATTGTAGCAGCATTCTAAGAATGTCAAATTAACATTATTAGATAAATCTAAATCTGTAAGTTGATTGGCGTTGCATACTAAGAATGTCAAATTAATATTATTCGATACATCTAAATTTGTAAGTTGATTGTTATCAAAAGCTAAGCTTGTTAAATTAACATTCTTCGATACATCCACATCTGTAAGTTGGTTGTTATTGCATTTTAAGTCTGTTAAATTAACATTCTTCGATACATCCACATCTGTAAGTTGGTTGTTATTGCAGTTTAAGTCTGTTAAATTAACATTCTTCGATACATCTAAATCTGTAAGTTGATTGCTACCAAAATCTAAGCTTGTTAAATTAACATTCTTGGATATATCCGCATCTGTAAGTTGGTTGTTATTGCATTTTAAGTATGTTAAATTAACATTCTTCGATACATCTAAATCTGTAAGTTGATTGTTGCCAAAATCTAAGCTTGTTAAATTAACATTCTTCGATACATCTAAATTTGTAAGTTGATTGCTATTGCAGTTTAAGTATGTCAAATTAGTATTTTTAGATACATCTAAATTAGATAATTGATTATTATCACATAGTAAATATTTTAAGGAAGAAAAGGCACTGGTATCTAAATCTCCCATTAGATTTTTATCATGCCAATTAATACCTATTAATTTTCCTTCAAACCAAGAA
>OLVW01000610.1_pt1 | contig 35312 bp, 27 predicted proteins | sample 1673301 | NCBI WGS metagenome assembly OLVW01 (sample SAMEA3178941, study PRJEB25190) | human gut metagenome
AAGGCTGTTGATACAGGCAAATACCGCACAGACGGACAACGCAATCGTTCCGGATACTGGTTTAATACTGCGGCCAGTTGTTCTATATCTTTATCAACAAGAGAGATGTCCAGCATCTTTTCCGATTTTCCAGTTGTAAGATCGGTCATTTGTTTCGATAGGTTACGGATTTGTCTTTTGATTTGCACATATTTGAAAAGCACTACTATCAAGACTGCGATAACTAAAATTAACAACAGCTTTATTCCAGACACCTCCCTCCTTGTTATTTGAGTTCACATTTGCGAAAGCTAATCCATGAAAAGGTTATCAAAGCAACTATCCAAACAACGCCAACTAAAATGGCCCATGGCAAAAAATAGGTCACAGAAAAAACCGCTTCCCGTATCTGATAGGTTGCCAAAAATGCAACAGGAAGATCGAACATCATTCCATACCCAAGATAAAGGCTAAGAACAAAAGTGACTAAAGCGGTAACAGCTATTGCTCTTGCAGAGCTTCTTAACCAAAAAACAATCCAGATTGCAATAAGAAAAGTCGCACTGTTCAAAAGCAGAGAATATAAAATCGCCTTACTGACCTGATAACAAAGGTTGCCTGCTTCGGTAATACCAAAGCGGACGCTTTCTCTTATACAACCAGCCACAGGATAAACAAGAGCCATGATATTAAATGCAATTAAGTATGAGATTACTTTAGCAAAGAAAATGGTTTTTCTCGAATGTCCTGCATTGACCTCAAGATCAATCGTCCGACTGGAAAATTCCTGTCCTAAAATCAGAGCTAAAATACTGGATATAATAATCAGGAGAAAGGTTGAATCGTAAACCATTCCATTAAAAATATCTGCGAGGGATGTAGCAGCCCCACCCATAGGCCCCATAGCTTCCGGGACATAAGTATCTGCGGTAAAAAAACCAATCAAAAATATCCCTATTAAACCGCACCAATAAAAGATATTATGTGATAATTGATATTTTTCCATTTTCAGTAAGTTGTTCATTCCCACACCTCCTCGTTATTTCAAATCCGAGCGTCGGAACCACAGATAAGTACCTAAGCATAATGCCAGTACCCATAAAAAATCTGAAAACATGAATTGCCCGCCGGATATGTTGGATTGTTGCAATGCCATAAGCCGAAGCTGGCCCATAGGCAATATTTGTGAGATAAGCTGCGCTTGATCTCCATTCATCAAAAAGACCATTAAGAAAAAGAGTACCATCGGCACAGCCATACTCTTTCCTATATCACGGAAAATGAAGGCAAAGAAAAAAGGTAATAGGCACATTGCAAATTGCGAAGCAATCACCATTACAACTATGCCGATGCTTGCCAATGCTCCTTTAGTGACAAACGTACCAATTATGCTATGTAACAACAGTGGAAAAGACAGGATAACCATGCAGGCGATTTGATGAACTACCAGCTTCGCAAATAGTATCTTTCCGCGTCGATGTCCGGCATTGATATATGATTGTAATGTTCTTCTGCCAAAATCATTTCCAACAAACAGGGCAGAAAAGATGATTGTGAGGAAATATAGGATTGGCATATTGTATATCGAAGCAAAGAAAAGGTTGGATGTTTCCCCAACGCTATCCAGTAACAACACACTACTTAAAAGGAGATTAAACAATCCTATCCCCCAAAAATACCAGCTATGGAACAGCTTATAAAATTCAGCTTTTAGGAGATTTGACATTTCCTGTCCCTCCTATTTTGCTTAAAAAGTAATCTTCTAATGTATCACCGGCCACAGAAAGACCTGTAACGAGAATATGTGCATCTGACAAAGCAGCAGCCACTTTTTCCATATCATCGAGATAATCATATAGGCGAATCATGCCATCTGGCATCAGCTTAAAACTATCTGTGTGTAGCGTTTCTTCCAAAACGATCAGAGCTTTTTGTGGATCAGTTGCCTTTATTGCGATATGCCGTTTGCAACGATCATTTAGTTCTCGATCTGATATTTCTTCGATAATTTTGCCTTTGTCTATTAAAATAAACTCTGATGCTGTCTGATACAGTTCCTCTAAGATATGGCTGGATACCAATATCGTCATTCCGTATTCCTTATTCAAGGACTTTAGCAAATTACGAATTTCCACAATTCCAGCAGGATCAAGCCCATTGATCGGTTCATCCAAAATAAGAAATTCTGGTGTATTTAATAGTGCGATTGCAATACCCAATCGCTGTCGCATCCCCAGCGAAAAATTACGGACAGCTTTTTTCCCGGTATCTTTCAGACCTACCATGTCTAAAGTTTTTTGGATAACTGCTTTGTCAGGGATACCACGTTGGATACGCTGTATCTCCATATTTTGATAAGCGGTCATTGTCGGAAAAAGCGCAGGTGTTTCGATCATGCAACCGATCCGCTTTCTCTGTTCCTGCAATTCCTTTTCGACGGTTTTCCCCCACAATGATAAGGTGCCGCTTGTCGGAAACGCTAATCCTGTAACCAATCTCAAAAAGGTGGTCTTTCCTGCTCCATTTTGGCCTATGAAGCCATAAATTTTCCCTTTTTCAATTTTCAAATCAATATGATCTAAGGCAACTGTGTGCCGGTATTCTTTTGTTAAGTCATGTGCTTCCAAAATAACAGAACTCATGTTGTCATCCTCCTTTACATTTTAGTGTAAGGGGAAATCATAAAGAATTTCTTAATTTCTATTTGGAAACCATAAAAAAAGCATAAAGCCAAGAGCTTACCCCTCGGCTTTATGCAAACGGTATCCAATGCCCCACACAGTATCTATAAACTCTTTATCCGGGCAAATGGCTTTCATCTTGTTTCGCAAGTTACTAATATGGACATTCAAGGTGTTGTCCTCGCTGATATACTCTGTATTCCAAACACTTTGAAACAAATTCGCCTTTGAGAAGATCTTGTCCGGGTATTTCATAAGCAATTCCAGTATAGCAAATTCTTTCGCAGTTAAAGGTAACTCCGCCCCTTGTAGCATAGCTCTGTTGCCGTCTAAATCTAAAACCAAATCATTGCACTTCAAAGATGACGGCGTGCTGTTTTGAAATTGAATCCGGCGTAAGTTGCTTTCAATTCTGGCGAGAACTTCTTCCATATCGAAAGGTTTTGTAATGTAATCATCCGCACCAAGCCGCAACAAATCAATCTTGTTCTGTGTTGTTTCCTTTGCTGAAATTACTATGACAGGAACCGTTGAGAATTTACGAATATCCGCAAGTATAGTATCACCACTCCGATAAGGCAGCATTATATCAAGCAGAATAAGATCAATCTGATGTTCTTGTATGCAGTCTAACACATGAAGCCCATCATACTGACAAAGCACCTCATATCCATTTCCCTGTAAAAAATCAGCCAGCAATTTGCTGATCTCTAAATCATCCTCAACAATCAAAATTTTCATGTTGTTCTATGTTCACCTGCCTTATGTCAGCATTGCACTACACTTTTTATCTCTAATAGATTTAATTATATTTCCTTTCAGGAGAGAATACAAGGCATAAAATATGAATTATTAGATGTTAGAAGAACACATTTCTATTGCTGGGTACACTGGAAATATGAAACCAAAAGCCAGCAAAAGCCCCTCCTGTCTACGCATTTAGGGGGCAAAAAGCCCACGGAAATCAAGGCTTTTCGGCGGTGGTCGATGGGGTGGCAGAATGATTTATCAAATACCCGTCGGAACGAGCTTTGAAATGCGTAGGAAAATCTTTCCGGCGCTGGTTTTCCCGCCGGTTCTGTGGTATGCTGGAATAAGACAAAAAACGACAGGAGTTGACACGATGGCCGAACAGGAAATGTTACTGGACACAGCTACCATCAGGGCCGCCGTCGCCGGTGAGCTATGGGCTAAACAAAAAGTGATCGAACACTACACCCCCATGATCGACGAGTTGGCCGTTGACGAAGATATGAAGCAGCACCTTATTCTGAAACTGTTGGAAGAACTGCCTAACTTCCCAATGGGGCAGGCATAAGAAAAAAGAGCGCCGGACGCAGAGGCTTTGACACCTCCGCGCCCGGCGTTTTGGATAATTGCCGATTATGTCATAGCATGATATAATACAATAAAACAAAGTGGGAAACGGTGGAACTTGTATGAATATTGAAAACTATATTGAATCACAATACAGAGAATTATTATCGTGTAGTCAAATAAATGCGGAATACTCCGATTTATATAAATCATTTAGAAACCAAAAACTTCGGGAAATTCTTATGACCTTACATCATGATCTGGTCGGGCTTTTTAGAACAATGAACGAAAGACTACCAACCGGGGAACATGAAGCACATTTTTGGGCAGAACCGAGCAGAGATTTAATTAAGAGAATTGAAATTATATTCAGCTTAGTAAGTTCATTAAAGGAAACACCTTTAGCCTTTCAAATAGACCCATACTATTTAGATTTACTCACACGCTGTCGTGATTTCCTTAGTTCAAGCGGCGGAAGTTCATTGCCGCCCAATATGGCAAAGGTCGAATTATATTATACACTTCCTATTTTTCTACCTCTTAGTAGCATAACCATTTCACATAAGCAACAAGATTTTACATTTGATTTGAAACTGATAGGAAGCGGTTCTTATGCTAATGTTTATAAATATAAGGACACTTTTTATAATCGTCCTTTTATTTTGAAGCGTGCAAAAAAGGAACTTACAGATAAAGAAGTTGCCCGTTTCAAAAGAGAATTTGATGTAATGAATGATCTATCTTCTCCATACATACTCGAAGTTTACTGCTACAATCCAGATAAAAATGAGTATATTATGGAATATATGGATTATACACTGGACGGATATATCGCTGCTCATAACTCTACCTTAACAATTGTACAGCGAAAAGGAATTGCCCAACAAATATTACGTGCCTTTGATTATCTTCATTCAAAAGGACATCTACATCGTGATATAAGTCCTAAAAATATTTTGATAAAAGAGTACGATGATACTCTTGTAGTGAAACTTTCAGATTTTGGACTTGTAAAAATTCCTGATAGTACGCTAACAACGGTTAATACAGAGTTCAAGGGCTATTTTAATGATCCTGCACTGGTTGTCGAGGGGTTTAACACTTATGGCATAGTTCACGAAACTTATGCGCTCACCAGAGTTATTTATTTTGTAATGACAGGCAAAACCAATACAGAAAAAATTACGAATCAGAATTTACGAGCTTTTGTTGAGAAAGGATTGAACCCGGATAAAATCAAAAGATTTCAAAATATTCGCGATATGATTTCAGCATTTAAGGCCATATAAAAATGCCGGACGCAGAGGCAATACAGCCCCTGCGCCCGGCGTTTTGCTTATTCGTCTGTGAAGTGGAACCTATGCGCCGCAAAGTCGGCGTCGCTCATGGCGTCCAGCTTATCGGCGGTCTGGCGGGCCAGTGCCGCCATGTCCTCGTCCATGTCCGGCAGGGCAGCCCGGATGTTGGCCGCCGTCCTGCGCCGGTTGGTCTTGTGATACATACAGATCAGGTTTTCTTCTTCCACGGTAAACTGTACCATTGTCATACCTCCAATTCGTTTTTCTTGGTTCTGGCCGGGGCCTTTTTCAAGGCTTGGGCCTGTTTGGTTTCGGATAGCTGCCTGCGGATGGAAGCGCGGGGCCGCCGCACTTCCTTGTCCCGGTTCTCGTCCTTGCCAATCACTGCATACAGGCCGTGCCGGTCTTTCATGCCGGTAAAGCACAGGGATTTATAGGGCAGCATGGAAAACAGCCGGTCGGTGTCCTTGCTGGATGCAATCTGCACGAAGTATGGGGACAGCTCCACCATGAAATGCGTCTTGTTGGGGCTGTTGGGGGCGGACAGATCTTTCAGTCCGGCCACGATCCGCTGCGCCTCGGCCAAAATCATGCTGTCATGCAGCGCCGTGACGTGGGCCTTAAAGTCGCCGGGCGCAAGCTGCGCCCGGCCTTTCTGTTCATGCCGCAACAGCTCCCGCAGGTGTTCCGGCTCATTGGGCTTGGCCTCATACCGCAGGAACGCCCCCAGATTGGGATCGGGCCGTCCGTCGAAGTACAGACCGGCGGGCTGCTCCCGGTCGCCCTTTTCATAGTGCAGGATGATGTTGTCGGCCTGTACCGCCTCGGCTGCGACGTGCCGGAAGTGCTGGGGATAGTCCAGCTCATAGAGATTGCCGCGAATGACACCCCGCACCTTGCCGGTCAGCTCCACGGCGTAGGCCAGCACCCGGTCACGGGTCTGCTCCCCGTAAAACTTCCATGTGTTGTGTTGCGCGGTGCCTTGCAGGTACACATCACTTTCCCGGAAACAGTACGTCCCGGACGGGCGGGACATCCACAAAAGCGTCTTGTCCTCGGCCTTATCGCTGGCAGCGGCCCACCCGATGATCTCCTTGTCGATCTCAAAATCGTTGCGATAAAAGGCGGTGTTCTGCCGCATGAGCTGTTCCAGCGCGGCCAGAACATCCACATTCTCAAACCTGTTCATGGTGTCACACCTCCAATTCCTGTGCTTTCTCCCGCTGCGGCGGTTTCTTCTGCTGTTCCTCCTTGGCGGCTTTGAGCTGCGCCCGGATGGACGGTTTTTTCTGTTTCTGCGCCGGGCGCTGGGTCTGCTTGGGCTTTTGGGCCTCTGCCTTGGCTGCCTCGGCCACGTCAAACAAGGAAATCTGTTCCCCGGCTTTGGCCTTGGCTTCCAGCTCACTCATGGTCGGGGCATTGTTCAGAACGCCGTCGATCATGTTGTAGTTCTGCTCGGTCGTCATTTCAGCAGCCTTGATGGGGCTTTCCTGCTGGGCGGGAATGGCAAAGGCGTCCGTGCCGTTGCCCATGATAAGATACTTGCCGTCCTCGGATTGGTGATGGAAATCATAGCCTGCGGCCTCCAACTGCTCCCGGCTCATGTCGGTTACAAGAAAGTTGCCCCTTGGGGTCTGGATGCTCTCGCCGGTCAGCAATTCCCGTGGTGTAAGCTGTTTTTCCCTCTGCAAGAAGAACTCCGGCACCGGCGTAAAGCCGAAGCTGTCACAGTAATGGGCTTCCTCCTTGCCGCTACTGTTCAGCACCACAACGTCGGAAACGGAAAGGCTGTGGCCGGTGAAGTCGGCGGGACGGTCAAGGTTGAATGTACGGTAGATGTCCTCCAGCGTGGTTTTGCTGTCCAGCGGGGCCGTGTAGATAAGATCGTAATTCTGCCGGTCAACGGCCAGCCCCGCTTCCTGCAAGCTCTCGTAAGCCTCAAAGCGATAGTCCCGTGTTTCCGGCCCGCCTTTGAGCTGGTAGATGGTAAAGGTGTCGCCCTGTTCCGGGGGATCGACGGTGAAATGCGGGTTTTCCCATTGGGTGAAAGGCATATCCGGCATGGCCTTGTAGCTGCCGTTCTCCACCACATAGGGCCACACCCGGTCAAAGCCGATTTCCTGTGCCATACGGGAAAGGCTTTCCAGTACCACGGGATCACTCCGCAGCCGTTCCATGCGGGTGAAGTCCTCCACAAGATAATTCTGGCCCGCCCGCACATGGAGAATATCGGCGGCGCTCATGCCGTCCTTGCTTTCCATGCCCAGCGTCAGATGGGCGTAGGGGCGGCCATCGGTGTTCAAATCCTTGGCCTCGCTGTTGTAGGGCTGGCTCCGCAGCTCGTCGAACCGGGCCTTGGCTTCCTCAAAGGTGGCGAAATGCTCTATCGGGGTCTGCTGCTCTGCATGGGTGGCCCATGTTTTCAGGTCGGGAATGATGTAAAAGCCCCATTCCCAGCCAGCCTCCGGCACGGCGGCGCTGCGCTCGGCCAGTGTCTTTTCGGCCCGTTCCCGCACATCGTCCCGCAACGGCACCGTATAGAGGGTGGACGCAGAGGAAAAGCCCACGTTATTGAAAACGTAGTCTACATCGGCCTCTTTCAAGGCTCCTGCCGGGTAGTAGTCGGCCCGTGTTGGGGTGTCGCTCACCTTGCCGCTGGCAATGTCATGGTTCAATCCCGTTTCCAGATGGGTACAGATTTTGCCGTCCACGGCCAGCGTCACATAGTACCAGCCAATATAACCGCCGGTCTTTTCATCGGCTCCCTCGTTGAACTCCACATTGAGCAGCGTGTAGGGCTTCAAGCCCTTTTGGGCCGCGATCTCGTTGTCCTTGGCTTCCCGCTGCAACAGCGCGGGCAGGGCCGCTTCCTTGGTGGCCTTGACGATCTCCGGGTTGTACTGTACCAAAGTACGGTTGACACCTTCCGTCTGCACCTTGACCGTCTTGGCTTTCGGCGTCAGGTGGTTGCCGATAAACAGGGACGCGCCGTTGTCAAAACGGATCGTCATATCGCTGGTGCCGCGCCATTTGCCGGTACAGGGGGACGTATGGATTTCGCCGGTCTTGCAGCCAAACGCCTGCGCGATCACATCAATCTTGGCCTGCAAGGGCAGGTCTTTGTATCGGTCAGCGATTTCCAGCGCCTTTTTCTGCAACTCCGTCAGGGTTTCGGCAGAGGCCGCCTGCGGCTCGGCGTCGGAAGTAACCTCCTGCGCCGGGGCGGTTTCCGGCTCCGGCTCCTGCACGGGTTCTTGTTCCAGCTCCGGCTCTTGTCCCGGTTCCTGTTCCGGGGTGGGTTCCTGTGTCGGCTGTTCCTGTTCCTTGGCATACAGCTCCTTGACGGCTTCCTGCGTCAGCTCCCCGGTATTGAGCTGATCCATCAGCTCCCGGCACCGTTCCGGCGTCCCGACATAGAGAACATCCCCGATTTTGGCCCTGCCGTTATCCTGCGGGATATAGGCTTGCAGCATATACAGGTTTTCCCGGCTGTCGCTGCGGGGGTTAGCGTGTACCCGGTAGAAGTAGTCCGGCTCGGCCTGTTCCTGTGCCGCCTGCGCCTGCTGTTCCCGGTTGCTGTTGCGTTGCAGCTCCGTGGGCTTGATGCCGGAAAGGGGTTGAATACAAGCGATCCTGTCCGACGCATAGTAGGCATTGTCGTTCAAAAGCCGCTGCCATGCGCCCACACTCGGCGCCCAGCGGAAACCGTTCTCTTTCAACTGCTGGCGGGCGTCCGCTTCCGGCTTGCCGTCAAAGAACACCTGCAAGCGGCTCTGTTCCCGCTTGGCCTCCACATGGCCGCCGTCAAATTCCCAGCCCACATAGGCCACTTCATTTGCGCGGGTCAGGCTTTCGATCCGCTGCCGGACACGGCGAATTTCCGCATTGTTGTTGGACAGCTCCCAGCTCTGAAACGGCTTCTTTTCATAGTGCCAGCCGGACGCCATATCTGCTTTCAGGTTTTCAAGGTTTTCAGGAGAAAGGTGCGGGCAGCCGTCCAGCGTACCGTGTTTGCGGTAATAGGCATTGACCGCTTTCATGGTTTCCTGCGCCTTTTCCAGACCGGCCAGCTTCTTTTGCAGCTTGGGAATGGCCTGCGGGTCGTCTTGCCGGATGCCGCCCATGCCGGTGCTGCGGATTTTATCAAGCAGCCCTTGGATGTACTGCCATTCCTGCATATTGCTGTCGCGGGCCGCGTTCTGTTTCTCTTTCTTGCGTACCGGGAAATTGGAACCACCGGCAATCAAAATGGATGGAACACGGGCGTCAATCTCATAGCCGTGGTTCATATTGGCAGCCAGCTTCCGGGCATAAGTATCAAGCAGGCTGTCGATCTTCTCATGGTACATGGGATCGACGCGCTTTTTCTGTTCCTGTGCCAGTGCAAAGGCTTCATCCACATAATGCCGGTACTCGGCTGTGGCGCTGCCGGGCTTGTAATCGGAAAAGCTGTTCATTTCCTTGGCACGGCGGGCCGTACCCTCATTGATGGAATAGTAGTAGTCGGACGCCGCAGGCTCTTTCACCGGCTGTTCCGGGGTTTCCTGCTGGGGCGGCTCTTGGGCCTCCTGCGGCTGGGCCGGAGCCTCATAGCCAGCCGCCGCATATTCCTCTACGGTCATACCGGCGTCGGCGGCCTCCTGTGCAATTTCGGCCTCCACCTGCGCCTTGTAGTCCTGCAAGCTCTGATCGAAGTCGGTCAGTTTCGGCATTTCCGGCAAAGGCTCTCCGTGGTTGAGCAGCGGACGGCACTCCATAGCGTAGTCCACCAGCGCCCCATAGTAGGTGGTTTCCTCCGGCGTCAGGGTGTCGCTGGACGCCAAACGGGTCTGCGCCTCCTGTTCCAGCCGGGACAGGTTGCAATGCAGCTCCATGTAGGGGATGATCTCGGTGAGAAATGCTTCCCGGCTGGCGTGATCCTCCGCCCATGCCTCCGGGCCTCCCTGCCGGGTCAGATGGTCTTTCCATTTTTCGTCGTTCAGATAAAAGGTCTGATGCTCCCGGATATGCTCAATCAGGGAACCGTCCCGGTCGCCAAAATCCTGCCGCCCGGAATAGCTGTGCGGCTCTCCTTGGAATGTAAAATCAATGCGGAAGTCGGTCTTGTCATAGTAGCCGCCGCCTCGATGTTCTGCGTCCAGCCGGGCAAACAAGGCGTCAGCCTCATGCAGCGGCATTTGCTGGCCCATTTCCAGATGGGGGCTTTCGGTGAAAAGGATTGTCACAACCGGCTCTGCCGTGGGGTCAAGGGTGGGCTGCTGTGCGGCCTTGACCTCCGCGATTTCTCGGTCAATCCGGCTTTTCACCAGCTCGTCCACATGGCCGTGCTGCATTTCATAGCCATGTTCGCAAAGCTCATTGATAAGGGCAATCACCTTGTCCGTGTTGTCCACGGCCTCGGCATACTCCACGATCAACCGGCGTTCCTCGTTGCCCATGCGCTGTCCGTCACGCTCGGCCCAGTCGATCAGGGCGTTGGCCCGTTCCGTGGGGGTGGCCTCCGGCATAATGGGTTTGTTGTTCAAAAGGCCGTCAATCCCATTCCACGGCTGCGGCTCCGGCTGGGCCTCGGCCCGTTGCAGCGTCCCGTCGTCGGAAAGGACAAAGCCCTGTGTCTGAATGGCGTCTAACGTGCCTTGCGTCACCTCGCCGATTGATTTCACATCGGCGTCAATCAGGGTTTGCAGCATGGCCTTTACACTGTCGGTCATTTCCTGCTGCTGTTCCGGGGGCAGCTTGGAAAACACACTGTCGGGGGCAGGCTGCTCGGCGGCCTGTTCCACAGTTTGCTCCACGGCCTGCTGCGCCTGCCGCTGTTGCTGAAGCTCGGCAAGGTGGCCGTCGATGGTGGTAATCAGCTCATGGGCGGTGGCCCGGATGGTTTCAAGGGACGCCCGCAGCTCTTTCAGGTCTTTGCCGGAACTCCAACCAGCCACATACCCAAAGGAATAGTCGGACGTGTCCAGTCCGTAGTGCTGGCAGACGGCATAGGCCACGCTCTCGGCCTGCACCTCGCGGGTGCGGCTGTCGGGCCGGTCGGCCTGCTTGGTCACAGGGGCGTTCGGGTCAATAGCGTGGAGCTTGGCATGGGCAATCTCATGGATGGCTGTTTTCAAAGTTTGCAGCTCACTCATGTTCTCCTGTATGGCGATCCGCTTTTCCGTCAGGTGGTAGTAGCCGTGAGAACCACCGGGGATGTCCTCAAAGGCCATCGGCACGGGGGAAGTCTGTTCCAGTGCCTTGAAGAAGTCCTCGTATTGCTCCACATTTCCGGCCAGCTCGTCCACACCGATAGATGGCAACGGTTCGCCCTCGGTCTGGCTCACATCAAAGACAGACACGATTTTGAACGCCGGAACTTGCGTTTCCTGTACTTCGGTCAGAGGCTTGCCGTCCTTGTCCATGACCGGCTGACCCTGTTCGTCCAGCTTCGGCATTTCCTTTTTCACCTTGTAGGGAGCCGGAGCCAGAATTTTGATGCCTTTCTCGCCCCGCTTCACATTGCGGTGAAAATCGTCCCGCCACTTGTTGTAGCCCGCTACAAGCTGGCCGCCCTGCATGGCGATCAGCAGCGTATTGTTGAAGCTGTAACTGTGGAACTTCGCCATAGAGGTGAGATAGGCTTTGTAGCGTTCACTCTCGAAAAGCTCCTGTATGCCGGTTTCCAGCCGGTCGGTGATCTCTTTCATGCGGTCTGCGCTGTTCTGGCTGTTGAGAATGATAGGGACGACGGGCGGCGGGGCCGCAGCTTCGGCGGTGGGCGCTGCCTCCGGCTGCACCGTCTGGGCCGGGGCCTCGTCCCGCAGAATTTCCGGCGCGGGATAGGCCATCACTCGGTATTCCTCCGGCACCGGCTGGCCCTCATGGACACGCTGCCACTCGTCGCCGCTTTTCACCAGATAGCCATAATCGGTGAAAACACCATGCTCCGTATTGGCAATATGCAGGCCGAAACGGGGCAGGAAAATTCCTGCTTTCCATTCCTCCGGCATATCCACCATGCCGGAACGGTTCAGATAGTAGTCACCCAACTGGCCTGTGCCGGTAACATCCGGCAGATGCACATAGTAGTCCACGTTGTCGGGATAGTCGATGATCTGGCCGATACTGCGGAAGTCGCTCTGCGGGCTTGTCAGGGCAGCGTTCAGCTCCGCAAGCTCGGCGGCGTCCAGCTTTTCCAGCCTCGCGGCAAGGAAGTTCAGCTCGTCCACATCGGCGGACAGCACCAGATCGCGGGGCAGCTTAATGGGACGCTCCTGCGGGCTTCGGTAGTCGTACAAGAAAAAGTCCTGCGGATTGTCGGCACTGATCCCGATTTCCCGCAGGGCTTCTTGCAGCTTTTCGGTTGTAGTCGGCAAAGAAAACCAAAGGCCCTCTTTGCCTTGCTCATAACGCTGTCGGTTATGAAACAGGATCGAAAATACTTCGCTCATTCAGTCGCTCCTTTCTGAAAAATAGCATAAGAAAAGCAGGAAATCTTTGAAAGATTTCCTGCTAAACCTTTTAATTGAAATATCAATAGAATGGTGTTTTTAACATCTCTGAATAATATAAGGGTTTATTCAATTCATATTTTTGCATTACATCACGCACCACGTCCTCAAACCATTTTGGCGCATAAGGAGAAATGTATACTGCTGAAATTAGCTTCTCAAGATTGACTGCTTTTTCTATACCGCTGTGTGCCTGATGACTTGTGATAATAGCGCGTACTTCTCTCTCGTGTTCAAATGCTTTTCGTTTATACCAGAACGAACCATTTACGGAAGAAAATCTTTTGGAAAAATCAATATATTTAACTTTCCCAATTTTTATTGCGGGGTCTTTGTCAAGAGCCTCATACAACTGTTGGTATGTAGTTTGAATTGCAAGTGCATTGTTCACATTTGTTGAGTACAATTTCCACATTGCTTCTGATTCAGATTCGTTACAATGCCAACAACTTATAAATGTATGTTTCCTTCGGGCATTTCCACTGGCGTTCAACTCGGACAACAAACGTGTTGTATTTTCCTCAATGTATTCGTCTGTTAAATCTTCTGGTTTCATGCCGGGCGCAATTTGAATTGCTTCTCTAAAAAAATCGAGATAAAATGCGTCCCATTTTTCTTTCCGCTCCAATGTGCCTTTTGCACCCTCAAATATATCCTCGAATGATTCTGCAGATGCAAAGTATAGTGTCTTTTTACCAATCATCGAAAGGAACTTGCTTAAATCCATGTAACGCCAAAGTTTAGATTCTGGCGCAACTTTTTCGTATTCTGGTTCCGTCCAATGATAACGAACTACGGTTTCTGATAGCAAATATGCACAATCATCACAAAGGACAACAGGATTTCTTTCTGTATCATATCCCAAATGCGCACACATACCATTTTGAAATTTTCTCCCACAATTCGTACAGGCATCACTATGCTCGTTGTAAAACACATCCAATTCACGGGTGTGCCTATGTGTCATTTCCTGCATAACTTACCCCAACTCTCTTACGTTTTATTTTATTATATCAGTACCAAAAATCATTTGAAAGATAATAATTGTAAATTGTAAGAGTGCAGGGGTTTGGGGCTTTCCCCAACAAGCAAAATCCCCGGCCCGGCAGGGTGGCCGGGTCAGGGATTTATCGGAAGTGTGGCTACACTTCCTATGCTTGCTACGTTACTCCGTCAGCTCCTTTTCTCCACGCGGTAGTTGACGTATTTCCCGCCGGTATCGGCCAAAAGCACCGTCCCGTCGTAGGTTTTGCCGGTTTTCATGGAGCGCAGGCCCTTTACCTTTGCCTTTCCGTCTTTGAGCAGCGCGGCGGCGATCTTCGGGGTGAACGTCTTGCCCCGTTCCTCAAAAAATCGGTCATTCTTCCACATGACAAACTGGCAGGCCCGGTTTCCGCAGTAATAGTTTTTCTTGCCCTCGTAGACGGCTTCGCCGCAGCGGGGACACTTGCCGATAACCACACGCTCGGCCTGAAACAACTTTTGCGCGTCCTCGCTGATCTGTGAATACCGGGAAATCAGGCTCCGGGTCATTTCCTCAATGCCCGCCATGAAGCCCTCCGGGTCAGCCTCGCCCTTGGCAATGGCCGTCAGCTTGGTTTCCCATTCGGACGTGAGCTGGGGAGAAGTCAGCACATCCGGCAGGACGCACACAAGATTGTGGCCGTCCTTGGTGGGAAGTAGCTGCTTGCCTTTGCGTTCCACAAAGCCCATCTGCACCAGCTTTTCCAGAATGGAAGCGCGGGTTGCCGGGGTTCCCAAACCTTGGCGCTCGGCGTCCTCCGGCATATCCTCGGCCCCGGCCCGTTCCATAGCAGACAGCAGCGTATCTTCGGTGTAGGGCTTGGGCGGCGTGGTGAAATGCTCGGTGATGCTGGCCTCCACCGGGTCAAAGGTCTGGCCCTCGGTCAGCTCCGGCAGCTCCCGTGCCAGCTCCGGCGCGTTCTCGTCGGCATCGGTCTTGAACGACGCCTTGAAGCGGCGCTCAATCTCTTTCCATCCGGGGGTGAGAATGGTTTTGCCCTTGGCGGTGAACTCGTTCCCGGCGCAGGTGAATGTGGCGGTGACAGCCTCATACACATGGGGCGCAGCCACGGCACACAGCAGCTTGCAGCACACAAGGGACAGCAGTTTCTTTTCGCCTTCGGTCAGCCCGTCAAAGCCTTTCTGCACAAACTCCATCGTGGGAATAATGGCGTGGTGATCGGACACCTTTTTGCTGTTCAGCACCCGGCCAAACTGCGGGGCAATGTCCAGCCCCGCCGCAAAGGAAAGCAGCGGCCACAGGCCGGACACGATGCTTTCCGCCGTGGGCTGCATATCGTCGGTAAGATACTGGCTGTCGGTGCGGGGATAGGTCAGCAGCTTCTTTTCGTAGAGCTGTTGGGTGTAGTCAAGGGTCTGCTTGGCGGTAAATCCAAACAGGCGGTTGGCCTCTCGCTGCAAGGTGGTGAGATCGTAAAGACGGGGCGGCTGCTCCGTCTTTTTCTCACGCTTCACCGATACACAAACGGCCTGCGCTCCTGCACAGGCCGTCTTGGTGGCGTTGGCGTCGTCGGGGTTTAGAAAGCGGTCGCTGGCCGCCTCCATGCCGCCCGCCGCGATATGGACAACGTGGTATTTCTCTTTCTTGAAATTGCTGATCTTGGCCTCCCGGTCAACCAGCATATTGAGGGTAGGCGTCTGGACACGGCCCACGGTCAGGGTCTTGTGATAGAGGATGGAGAAAAGCCGGGTGGCGTTGATCCCCACCAGCCAATCGGCCTGCGCCCGGCACAGGGCTGATTGATACAGGTTGTCGTAGTCGGCCCCCGGTTTCAGGTGGGCAAAGCCCTCCCGGATCGCGGCGTCCTCCATGCTGGAAATCCAAAGGCGCTTGAACGGCTTTTTGCAGCCCGCCATCTGATAGACGAAACGGAAAATCAATTCGCCCTCGCGCCCGGCGTCGGTAGCGCACACAAGGCCCGTCACGTCGGGGCGCTCCATCAGGGAGCGCAACACGGCAAATTGTCCTTTCTTCTCGGCGGGGATGATGTACTGCCACTCCTGCGGCAAAATCGGCAGGTCGTCATAGCGCCACTTCTTGAAACGCTCGTCATAGGCTGCGGCGTCAGCAAGGGAAACAAGGTGGCCGATACACCAGCTCACCAGATAGCCGTTTCCCTCCATGTAGCCGTCCCGTTTCTGATCCGCACCGATCACGCCCGCAATGCTGCGGGCGACGCTCGGTTTCTCTGCAATTACCAACTGAATACTCATTCCTTATTCCTCCTTATCCTGCGCGGGTTCCTCGTCCTCCGGGGTCGGTTCGTCCTCGTCGTCCTCGTCCTCGCCAAAATCGTATTCGTCCAGCTCGTCGCCGCCCTTGGTGTCGGCCTTGGGTTTCTTAAACTTGAAGAAGTAAAGGGCCGCGCCGCCGCCAATCAGGGCCACCACAAGGAACACGACAAGGCCGCCCATGCCGGTGCTTTTCGGTTCATCTTTCTGTGGCTGCTCGGTTTCCTCCGGCTCCTGCGACTCCGGCTCCGGGCCGGTACACTCGGTCATATTGGTTTTACATACCGGGCAATTCGTGTTGACGGCTCCTGCCGCGCACTTGGTCGTACAGGTGCAGGTTTCCGGGGCGGCTTTGCCGTCCTCCAACAGTGCTTGCAGGTCGGCGTCGTCTACTTGGTTGAGGAAGTGAACGGCGGTTTCCTTGTCCTCGTTAGCACGGTCGATCAAAATATAAAAGTAATTGCCCGCCTTGGTGGTAACGGTGATAAGCTGCTTATCTCCGTAGAAATCATCCACCAGTGTTGCGTTGCCCTCCGGGGTAACAGGTACGCCCTCCGGCTCCATGCCGCCGGTGGTGGGTTCTTCCTCCTGCGGTGCCTCGGTGGTTTCCGGCAAAGGCTCCGGGTTGGGGTCAGTGCCACCGGCAAAAGCGGTGGTGGAAAAGGCCGTCAGGCAAAGCACGGCGGCCAGCGTCACGGTAAACGTGCGAATGATCTTATTCTTCATCGGCATTGTCCTCCTGTTCAAAATCCGGCTGCGGGGCCGGGGCGCTCTGCAAAGCGCCGCCGCGCAGGAACGCCGCAAATTCCTCCGGCTTCATGTTCAGGCCGCGCACAAGCTGGATGATCTGCAAATTCTCCTGTTCGGTCTTTGCCGCTTCCAGCTCACGAAGCTGCTTTTGCAGCTCCGCGATCTTGGCCTTGGTTTTCTCAATGTCTTTTTCGATACGGTCAAGTTTGTTTGCCATAGTCAAAACTCCTTTCTGGCGTCAAGGCAGACGCCCGTAACAATAGAAATGCTGCTGCCAATAACTCGAATTGAGGTTGGTGTAGGAAATGGGGTCGCCACAGTGCAACATCACGGAATTGCCCACATAAATGCCGACGTGGGAAACGCCGGGGGTGTCGTAGGTGCCGACGAAAAATACAAGGTCGCCGGGCTTGGCCTGCTCCGGGGAAACAGGGGTACAGATATTGCAAAGGCCCTGTGCGCCCAGCCGTCCCACGTCCCATCCGCTGTGATTGATTACCCAGCTCACAAAGCCGCTGCAATCAAAGCTGGTGCTGGGAGAGCTGCCGCCCCACACATACGGATAACCTACATACTTTTCCGCCTCGGCCATCATTGCGGCAAAGGTGGCGTCCTCCAAAGCCTCCGGGGGAATGTCGTAATAGGTCGGCTCCTTGACGGTGGAAGCGTTGGGATAGGTGCCGTTTGGGAACAGGTCAGGCCGGTTGCCCAGCGTGTGCATATACACCGCATACAGGCTCATTTGTTCCTCGCCCATGATGTAAACAGGCAGATGGGACATATCGAAGTTTTCCAGCTTCACGTTGCAGATGTAATAGGTGTAGGGAACTTGCACAGTATAGGTGTTGCCCTCGCTGTCCGTCCGGGTTTCGGTGCGGTATCGGGTTTCGGTTTCAATGGTCTGTGTCAGGGTATATTGCTTCTCAAAGAGCATGGCAAGGTCGCCTTGCACGTCGCCCAGCGTATAGACGCCCTCATGCAGCGCCGACAGGATGGAAGTCAGCACATAGGGGTCATGACCGATCTCGTCCAGATCGAAACGGTATTCGTCATAGCCGGGGTGCAGGCTTTCGTAGTTGTCAAGCTCATACTGCAAATCGGCCTCCATGTCCGCATAGGCGGCTTCCGCCCCCAGCATATCGCTGTCCTCGGACAGATAGGACGTGGCTGCCACGCCGGTTCCTGCGCTGCCGAACATGGCCGTACAGGATTGCAGGCCGCCCATAATCAGCATGAGCATAAGGCCCACACCGCCGATCAGCAGCACACCTTTCCAGTGTCGGGCCACAAAGGACGCGGCCTGTTTGCTTTTCTCGGCGGCTTTCTTGGCGGCTGCGGCGGTGGTTTTGGTGGCGCTGGCTGCGCCCTTTGCCGTCTGGCCCGCTGCCCGCGCTGCCTTGGCATAGTCCCGTTTGATTTTCTGTTTCTGCCAGAACCGGGCCACCGGGTTTTTCACCGCCTGCGCCATTTCCGGGTTGTCCCGCAAGGATTTCTGATAGATGTACTCCGCATTGGCGGCAATGGCCTTTTTCTCGGCCTTGGCTGCGGCCCGGTAGGGTTTGAGCTTATGACGCTGGATGCCGCTGCGGATGGCTTTTCCAGCTTGGCGCTCGGCAAGTTCTTCACCCTTATGGCCGCCCTCGACGCCCACATTCTCATGCTCAACCTCATGGATTTTTCCATGCAGATACAGGCCCGCTTCCTCCATCGGACGGCTGGCCGGGTTGGGTTTGAGCTTGGGGGCCGGTTTCTCCACCTTGTCAAAGTGCAGCTTGGTTTTGGTCTTGCCCTTGGCCTCGTCATAGACGGTTTCCTTGGTGACGACACGTTTTTTCGGCAGGGCTTCTTTGGCTGCGTCCAGCTTATCCGCCCGCTTTTCCGCCTTGTGGACGTACTTGGAAAGGGCGGGATCGGCCCGTTCCTCGGCGGTGAATTGCAGGCGGGACGCAGGGCCGGTGGCCTGCGCCGCCGTATTCGCCCCATCTTTGGCGGCCCGCTTCGCCTTGCTGCGCTCCCGGATGTCCCCGGCACGTTCCAGCACCTTTTCAGCGGTGCCGCCCGGCTCGGCTGCGGAATAGTCCTGTTCGGCCTCCCGGCTGGAAATGTTGATGCTCTCGCCGGTGGTCTGGTTATCCAGCGTCAGGCCGTCGCGGGTCATGTGCTGCGTCACCTTGTCACGGGGTTTCAACTGCTTCATAGGGCGTCACCTCCTTGTCTGTCATACTGTTTCGCCCTCACCTAACCGGGTCGTCATAATCTTGTAGAGCTGGCTGCGCTGCGGGATGGGGTTGCGGAACGGCAGGATCACATTTTCATAGATCAAAAGCCCCTCGCCGGGTTCGGAATTGTCCACATACCGTAACTGCTGCGGGGAAATGTTCAATCGCTCCGCAAGGATGCGCCGGTCGCCGGACGCCTGATTGAGCAGGCAAATGAAGTCGCTGTTTTCCAGAATGTTTTCGATCTCCGGGGAAGAAAGCAGGTCTTTGACGTTCTGCGTCGCCCCGGTCGGGATGCCTCCCCATTTTCTGAATCGCTTCCAAATCTCACAGGAGAAAGCTGCCGTCTGTTCCTCTCGCAAAAGCAAATGGAACTCGTCGCAGAAGTACCACGTCGCCTTGCCTTGGCTGCGGTTTTGGGTCACACGGCCCCAAATCTGGTCTTGGACAATGAGCATACCGAGCTTCTTTAATTGTTTTCCCAGCTCTTTAATATCAAAGGCCACAATGCGGTTTTCGATGTTGACATTGGTGCGGTGGTTAAAGACGTTCAGGCTGCCGTTTACATACAGGTCAAGGGCCTGCGCCACACGGTCAGCCTCCGGGATATGCTGGTCTAACAGGGCTTGATGCAGGTCGGACAGGATGGGCATATTTTCCGGGCGGGGGTCTGCCAGATAGGGCCGGTAGATCATTTGCACGGCACGGTCAATGACCGTCTTTTCAATGGCTTCCAGCCCGTTCTTGCCGCCCATGACAAGCTCACAGAACGACAGCACAAAGTCGGATTTCAGGGCCAGCGGGTTTTCGTCCTCACTGTAATTCAGGTTGATGTCCAGCGGGTTCACATAGGATTTGCTGGTAGGCGACAGCTTCACCACTTGGCCGTGGAGCCGCTTCACAAGGGGATAATATTCCGCCTCTGGATCGCAGATATATACATCGTCCGGCGTACAAAGGAACACACTGACGATCTCGGATTTACAGCTCATGGACTTGCCGGAACCGGGAGTACCCAGCTTCAAGCCGTTGGGACACCGCGCCCGTTTTCTGTCCAGCATAATCATGTTGCCGGTCTTGGCATTGACGCCGTAATACATGGCGTCGCCGCCCATGAAAAGCTCCTGCGTCACGAAAGGCACGAACACGGCCACACTGGAAGTCGTCAAGGAACGCTCGATCTTGATGTGGTTGGCCCCCAGCGGCAGGCTGCTCATAAGGCCCTGTTCCTGCTGGTAGTCCAGACGGACAAGGGAACAGTTGTATTTCTGCGCCACGCCTGCGGCCCAAAATACATCGTTCTCCAATTTCTGCCGGGTGTCGGCGGTGTTCATCACCAGAAAGGTGATCTGGAACATTCGTTCATTCCGGCTTTGCAGGGTTTTCAAAAGCTCCTTGGCGTCCTGTCCGTAGGTGGCAAGGTCGCTGGGCAGGATGTCCATGTCGTAGCCGCTGCGGACAGCTCGTTTCTGTTCCTGTATCTTCATGGCGTCAAGGTCGGTGATCTTGCGCTTAACCGTCTTGATGGCCTCGCTCTGGTCGATGGCCTGCACATGGAGATTGACGACAATGCCGTTTTCCGTGTTGAGGAAGTCGGCCAGCATTTCGTCCGACAGCTCCGGGGACAGGATGTTTAAGAAACTCACGGCCCCATACTTGCCGCCCAGCCCGAACATACGGGAATTGCCGAAACGGAACGAGGACGGGGCAATAAAATCTTTGGTGGAGAGGCCGGACGGTGCCAGCCATTTCCATTCAAATTGAAACGGCTCGGCGTCGGGGTGGAGTACCCCATGCAGCACTTCCAGACGTTCCTTGGCGTCCAGCACATGAGCCACGGCCCCCATCGTCTTGAAATAGCCCAGCAGGTCGGTTTCAATGCGAGTCAGACGGGCGCGGGCCATTTTTAGGTTGTCGGCCTCGATGGTGAACGTGAGGAACTTGCGCTTGGTGAGGCCGTTGTTGCCCCGCACAAGCTGGTCTTGCAGGATACCGGAATACTCTGCCCGGATGTCGTCGAAGTTGTCCCCCTGCGCCTTGATCTCAAAGCTCTTGGCGTACTGCTTGGGGCCGGTCTTGCGGTTGACAAAGGAAAATTGGACGTGGATCGAGGCGTCCAGATAGTTGTAGAGATCGCACAGATTTTCAAAAATGGCCGTCTTGGTGTCGGCCTGTGCAAGCTGATAGCTGATGTCGGCAAACTCGATACATTTGCTGAACGTGTTGGCCGTCACCTTGCAAATCCCGTCCGGGTACATGGCCTGATACGGGATGCTGGCCTGTGCGGAATGGGCTTTTCCGTCGCCCTTATACTTGCGGATGATGGCCTGTATTTCCCGCTTTTCGGCGCGGGTGAGCTTTACAGGCGGCTCGTTTCTTTGCTTTTCGGACAATCGCATTTACCTCCTTTTCCATTTGATGCTGCCGCATGAGGGCAGTATAGGCGTTATCGGTTTGGTAGGGCCTTTCCTTGGGCTGGATAAAGCAGCACTGGACGATCTGCCATACCACCACTTCAAGGGGCTGGCCGTGGCGCTCGTACAGGGCCAGCAGGAAGCCCGGCAGCATGGCGAACACCATAATCAGGGCCGCCGCGCTGCCAGTCACCCGGCCCCGGAGCAAAAAATAAAGCGGGACGCCTACGAGAAGCGCACCGCCGAAGCAGATCAGTTGTCGTTTGGTAAGGCCAAACACAATCTTGGATTTTACGCGGGTTAAGTCCTTTGGGACGGTCACATAAGCCATTCAAATCACCTCGTTTCTGATACATTTTCTTGTGGGGTCAGGGAAAGATCACTGTCCACCTCGTTTCCCAAAACATCCCAGCCGGGCGCTTTCTGTCTGGCAAACAGCTCCACGCGGGGCAGGTCGCCCGCCAGCTCAATGATTTTGTCACGGGTCACGTCCGGCTTTTTGCTGTGTTCCTCCACAGGGGAAATGATAAACTGATGGACACCGGCGCTGCGGCGCTTGGGCTTGCCTCGTTTGGCAAGCAGGCAGATTTCCGCATTGCCTCTCGTCCAGTAGCCCAGCCCATAAAACCATGTGGGGCTTTTCTTGTTGAGCTTCAACCAGACAAAGGCCACCGTTTTGAACGTGAAGCCCCATGCCCGGATCAGGCGCAGGGCTTCCGGGAGCTGCGGGAATGTGGCCCACAAGAACAGCAGACAGTCCTTTTCCGCCAGCGTTTCCACCGGCAGGGCGCACAGCTCGTCAATGCTCATGGTGGGATAGTGATGTTCCGCCGCACCTGTTTTCTTGCACTCATACCGCCACGGCGGATCGGCGTAAATGATGTGGTATCGTTTCTTTTGTACTTCCTCGATGGTTGGTAGTCCTCCTGTCTGTTAATGTGCAGTAAAGACGGCTTTCGATATGCTGCCGGTCTTGAACAGACAGAAGCAGAGCAGAACCGTGTAGCCCATACAGCCCCAAATGGCCCCGGATATATCCGCTGCCTGTCCGATTTGCTGGATCAGCACCGCATAGATGCCGACAACCACCATAATCAAAAAGGCTTGGAAGCCCAGCGCCAACAGGGATTTCAAGTAGTTCTGGCCGACGCCGCGCCACTCCGCATTGCCCAGCGTGGCAAGGGGAATCGGCCCCAGCGCGGTCACGGCATAAATCTCAATCATTCTTCCGTAGGTCACAAGGAAAATACAGATGGAAAGAATGTTCATCGTCAGCCCCACAACAAGGGTCTGGAACCACAGGCCGAGCAGCGGCCCGATGTCCATAGCTTCCAGTTGTGCTTCAAGGTCGGGAATGAGGGTGTCAAAGTCAATGCTGGTTTCCCCGATAATCACCCCGGCGCTCTGGCTGACGACGGCTTGGGTGGCGTCAAAAACGCCCATGACGATATTCCATGTGTTCGTCACAATGAGAATGGCAAAAGCACTTTTGAAAATCCAGCGGAAGAACATGGATGTGTCAAAGTCGTGCATATTGTTCTTTTCCACGATCATGTCTATCAGTTCATAGCACATGATAACGGCAAGGATCGCCGCTGCAATGGGGACGATCACCGTGTCCGACAGGGATTGCAGCATATTGAATATGCCGCTGTTCCACGCTTGCGGCGTCGTCCCCACATCCGAGGCGATTTCCCCGACTTTCGTATTGACCGTGCTGAACAGCCCGGACAGGTTGCCCATGATGCCGTCGATTAAAATGCCTTTGATCCAATCCCCTATGAGTTCGCCTATCATGTGGGTTCACCTCCTTTGCCGCGCCCTCCCGCATGGAACCGGGAGAGCGCGGCGGGGTTTCAGGATTTAACAGTTATGGTTGGGTTGGTTGGCGGACAGCCGGGAAGATCAGCCCAGCAGACCAGACAGCAGGGGAACCAGAGTGACGCCGATCAGGGCAACACCACCGCCCGCGACGAGCTGCTTAACACCCTGCGACTTGCTGGCCGGGTTATCCTGACCGTAACCTTCCAGAAGGTTGATGCCACCCCAAACACACAGCGCACCGCCGAGGCCCACAACGATAGTTTGCAAAGTAGTAACTGCACTATTGAAAAATTCCATAAATTTACCTCCATAAATTTCAGTTTGATATGATTGGTTGATAAGGGAAAGCCGCCGGTCATTCGTCTACGGCGGCCATATCTTCATCCGACAGGTCTATGTCGTAGAGGTCAAAGGTTTCCTCCTGCGAAACCACCCGCTGCCGTTTCCGGCGCATGGCGGTCAAATACCTGTCCACGTCAAAATAGTTCTTCTTGTCGGCGTCGGAAAGGTATTTATAGCGGGGGTGACGGGTAATGTCGTATTTCTCACTGAAAAACGGCCTGACACCGCGCACCTGTAAAATACACTTGCCTCCGTCCATCGTTGCGATCTCGTCCTGTGACATCAACTCCTTTCCTAACTTCTGATAATTCAATCCGTGAGAGGTCTGTGCGCCCCGGTTTTCGCTCTGGTTGTAGCTGTCGATGGTTTCTTTGCCCAGCACGTCAGAGATTTCCTTGGCGTTCTTGCCCCGCCCACTAAGGAAAAGCGTACAGTCGCAGTTGTCGGAAATGATTTCCGCAGCGTCCTTGTAGATGGCCTTTAACTGTGACTGGCTTTGCAAAATAATAGAAGCCGAGATTTCCCGGCTTCGGATGGTGGCGATCAGCTTGTCAAAGTTGGGTATCTGGCCGATGTTCGCAAATTCGTCCAGTATCATGCGGACGTGAACAGGCAGCCGCCCGCCGTATTTATCATCGGCCCGGTCACAAAGCAGGTTGATAAGCTGGCTCTGTACCATTGCCAGAATGAAATTAAAGGTGGTGTCCGTGTCCGACATAATCAGGAACAGCGCCGTTTTCTCGTCCCCGATGGTGTCAAGTTCCAGTTCGTCGTCCTCCATCAGCTCCCGGACTTCCCGGATGTCAAAAGGGGCCATTCTCGCGCCCGCGCTGATAAGGATTGAGGAACGGGTCTTGCCCGCCGAAAGCAGGAATTTTTTATACTGGCGGACGGCAAAGTGGTCTGGATCACGTTCCTCCAATCGCTCAAACATCAAATCCACCGGCGATTGAAATTCCGGGTCGTCCTCGCGGGCTTCGCTGGCATTTATCATTTCAAGCAGCGTCGTGAAGTTCATTTCTTCCTCCGGCGCTTCCTGCCAGATATAGCCGATTAGGGCCGTGTAGAACAGCCGTTCCGATTTCACCCAAAAATCTTCCGCGCTTTTTTCGCCCTCACCTTTAGTGTTGCAAATCAGGATATTTACCAGCTTCAACACGTCTTTTTCCGAGTGCAGATACCGAAACGGGTTGTATTTCATGCTCTTGGAAAAATTGATGGTGTTCAGCACTTTCACGCGGTAGCCGCTGCGGATAAGGAGCTGTCCCACTTCACCGAGCAGGCTGCCCTTGGGATCGGTTATCACAAAAGAGGTCGGATAGTCCTTGGACACACATTGCATCAGGTTTGGCTTCACGAAGAACCGGGTCTTGCCGGAACCGGAACCGCCGATTACCAGAACATTTTTATTTCTTGCAGTTTTGGGGTCTTTCGGCCTGTTGTTCATCGTCAGCCGTTCCGTTTGTGTCAGCAGAATGTTGTTGTCAAAATTGGGGTCGATATAGGGGGCTATATCCTTGGGGCCGCCCCATCGGGCGCTGCCGTACTCCACGCCTTTGCGGTATTTCTTGGCGTTCTTGCCTTTGCAGTACACCATGAGCCGCAGTGCCGCAGCACCGGCGACGCCGATCAGCAGGTCAATGGGGTGGAAGCTGGGGGCGGCACTTTCAAAGGCCGCCGCGCAGCCATCCGCAAAGTGCAGGAGCTTTTGGGAAAGGTCGATGCCCTCCGCCAGCCGGTACGCCTGCCCTAGCTTGCCGAACAGATAGACAAACAGCAGATAGGGCAGATTAGCGATTATCAGTTTTTTCATTTCCGGCTTCATCGTGACAGCCCCCTTTCTTTGAATTTTTCCTTGGCCCGGTCAGCGTTGCGGGCCGCTGCCTTTTCCTTGCTTGCGGCAATGTCCTTGCGGATCGAGGGCCGTTCCTCCCGCTGCAACTTCTTGGCCGTGAACTCCTTGAACGCCTGTTCCATGTTGTCGGCGTCCTTGGCCTTGAAAATCACAATGTAGTGCGGGGGCTGGGTAGTGGCGTCTTTCCGCAACGTGAAGTCCACGCCGTATTTCTTGGCGCAGGACTTAAACAGTCCAATGTTGGCGTCGGTGATCTCGATATTGGACAGGGCCACCCCGTGCTTTTTAAGCTGCTTTAGGCTCTGCTGGCCGTGGTGCAGCTTGGTCTTGCCCTTGTTTTGGGTTTCCAGAAACTTGCGGGCCGCCGCTTGCAGCACTTGGATTGTCAGCTTGGCCGATTTGATGGAAAAGGCTATTGTCTTTTGGGTTACTTCCTCCTGCAATCGCTATCCCTCCTTTCGCAGAAGTGCGGCGGCACGGTTAAGGTGGCACCGTCAGCCGCCGCAGGAAACAGAAAAGGGACAGCCGCTTGCGCCGGTTGTCCCCGATTAAATCCGCACCCGCAGGCCGGAAAGATCGTCGGCACGGATGCCAACCAGATACCAGTTGGCCCCGTACTCAATGCGGGTGGGTTTCCACCTGCCGCCCACCATCACGTCAAAGGTTTCCCCACAGTGCAGGCCGCCGTAGTAGTCCGCCAGATCAAAGCGAATGTCGTAACGGTCGCTGCGCTCGTCGAAAATCAATGCACCCTGTTTCATAGGGCCGTCCTCCTTTCAGATTTTGCCGGTGTTCATGTCATGGGCCACCAGCGCGGCATAGTACCCGTTGATCGTGCTGGGCGCATTGAACAGCATAGCCAGCAGGTATTTCTTGATGTTGCGGATTTCCGAAGTGTTCTTGCTCAAACAATCAAAGACAAACTCGATGTGAGAGCTGTCCAGCTTCATAAACTTGGATTTCACCAGCTCTGCCGGGTAATCGTCCCCGGCAATACGGATGGTCTTGCGGGCGCTGCATACGGTTTCCACCAGCAAGTCCACAATCTCGTCCAGCGTTTCCCGGTCAATGCCCTTGACGTGCTGGCAAAGGTGTTCGTACTCGATGTTGTCCATGATGATTTGACGATAAATCTCTATGGCGCTCTGTGATTTCGCTTCCGTTCCTTTCCGTTCCGGCGGCTGTGCCGCCTCGTCCTCCAAAGGAGAGGGTCGGGAAAGGATAGGAATGGGATCGGTAATTGATACATCAGTAATTGGTTTTTCTTTACTTGATATATCTTTATTTAATTGCGTTGGTTTTCCCAACGTAGGCTTTTCCTGCGTTGGATTATCCAACATTGGATTTTCCAACGTAGGTGAATCTGGCACAGGCTGGGGCTGTTCATAGATCACATAGTCCGCGCCGCGCAAGCGCCCTTGACTGTCGCGCTCACGGGATCGGACGATGTACCCGGCCTGTTCCAGCTCCCGGATTGCGGCCCGGATCGCGTCGATCTGCTCCCGGTTGATAAGGGATAAGCCTTTGAGCGTATAGTCCCAATCTTCCGGCAAGGAGAGCATTTGCGATAACAGGCCCTTGGCTTTCAGGGATAAGTCCTTGTTTCGCAGATGGTGGTTGGACATCACCGTATAGCCTTTGTTCTTCTCCACGCGGAATACGGCCATATCGTCGTCAGCTCCTTTCACTGTAAATTTGACCGGCAACAAGGGCGGTCAGTTTGCCCGGCTGATAGGGACACTCTGCATACACGCAGTATTGATATTTCCAATCCGGGCGATAGAAGCGGCAACTGCCGCAATCCTCCGGTGCGTTCGCCCCGCCGCCGTCGTAGTGATCGAAACCGGGCTTTTCCTGCATCAGCCGTTCAAAGGCCCGGTCTTGGCCGGAAGTAAAGTACATAGCGTCGCCTCCTTTCTGAATTTGGGCATGAAAAAAGCCGCAGACTTTTTTCAAAATCTGCGGCAAGACCAGATAGCAGAAAGGACGCTGCTGGCGCAACGTCCTTTCTGCTATACAATATAGTTAAATGTTTTCATTTGCTATCGCGCGGAGGCAGTTGTCAGTTTTTTAGGTTTTCAAAAGTAGTAAATGGGTAGTAAATTGCTCGAAGCAATTCCAAAAAGTCCTTGAAAATCAAGCGTTTCCGGGTTTTGATAGTGTACTGCCGTGGCAAACGAATAATATTTTTGTCATCCCGTCATATCCTTTCAAACATCTTGAAGCCGCAATATTACTGTAATCCGTTATTTTATTTTTTCTTTTCAATCTTGTCCCCAAATTACGCATTTTCCATAAATTTCCACTCAAGTTACTGGCAAATGGTGTAATATGTAATACATGGTATAGCAGCTGCAGCAAACCTCCGCCTGTTTATCCCGGCATTCTTCTTGCCCCGTCCACCGCCAAAAGCTGCCTACAGGATACCACACGCAGCGCTAAATCACAACCAGATTCCCTGCACCGCCCCGTTTTCTGCAAAATTCTCTTGCAAGGTTTCGCACCGCCAACTATAATGTATTTATATATTATAAGTAAAGGCGCATGGCACAGCCGTTTTCCGGGCTTGCCGGGTGCTTTGGATTCCAAACAGAAAGGGGGCCGCCCGATGCCTCGCATTGCCGTGGTGGATGACCAGCCGGATATGCGGCAGCAGCTGTGCAGCATGATTGACCAATACAGCCGCGAGAACAACTGTATGCTGGAAGTTACCACTTTTTCGGACGGTGCCCAGGTCATAACCAACTATTGCAAGGGGTTCGACATCATCTTTCTGGATATTGAAATGCCGGAGCTTGGCGGCATGGACGCTGCCGAGCGCATTCGCACGGTGGATCCGGATGTGGTGCTGGTGTTCGTTACCAACATGGCGCAGTACGCTATTCGCGGGTATGAGGTCGACGCCCTGGATTTTGTGCTCAAACCGGTCAATTATTACCAGTTCAGCACCAAGCTGGCCCGCGCTTTGCAGCGGGTGCAGCGCCGCAAAGGCGGGCAGATTGCATTACAGACCGCTGGGGGCGTGCAGCTGCTGAACACCGAGGACATCTACTGGCTGGAAACGCGGGACCGTATGCTGCATTACCATACCTCCACCGGGGTATGGTCCGTGCGTTCCAGCCTGCAAAATGCTGAAAAGCAGCTGGCCCCCTACCACTTTGCCAAATGCAACCAGTGTTACCTTGTCAATCTGCGGTATGTGCGGGCGGTCCAGAACGATATGGTCCAGGTTGGGGAGGACCGGCTGGAGATCAGCCGCCGCCAGCGGGCTGCCTTCCTGGCTGCGGTCGCCGCCTATGTTGGGGGTGCCATGTAATGCTGCCAAATCTCCAACAATTTCTTTCTCTTCTTGTCTGTGGGATACAGCTTTGGGGCGCAGCACTGACCTACTGGCTCCCGCTCCGGCACTCGCCGCACTTTTGGCAGCGGGCGCTGCTTTGCCTGATTCCCTCCATTCCCCTTTCCACATTTTTATTATGGGCGGATTACACGCCTTCCTCGCTGTTCCTGCGGGCGGGGGCGTATATTCTGTTTTGTATGTGGATGATTTTCGCTTCCCACAGTTGCACCCAGTTGGACTGGTCCGGCGCCAATTATTGCGCCATCTGGGGAATTTTGAGTGCCCTGACGACATTTGAGTTATGGCAGCTTCTTGTCTGGTGCCTGGCACAGGTAAACATATTCCTGCCATTGGATCAGCCCTCTGCTTTGCTGCTGCAACTGCTGTTTTTTGCCGCTGCGTACTGCCTGCTGCGGGTAACTGTTGCCCATTCCATGCCATATGAAGGCAACTACCACATCGGTCCCCGCCAGCAAATCAGCGCTATTATTCTGGGCGGCATGTTCGTTCTGCTGTTTTTAACAATGCAGACCGTCACCAACACCGGAGTATCACGGGAAACTTCTATCTTCGTTGTTGTCCCCCTGGCACTCTGCCAGCTCTACTGCATCACCCTTTTATATTTGCAGACTGAGCTGTTCAAAAAGGCGGCCATGGAAAAAGAGATGAACTCGCTGAACATGCTGTATGAACGCCAGCGCCAGCAGTATCAGGTGGCCAAGCGGAACGTACAGATCATCAACCGCAAATGCCATGAGCTGAAAGTTCAGATCGCTGATCTGCGCCGCATGGCCCCCAACGCCGCGCTGCAGCAGAGCCTGAACGAAGCCGAAGCCGCCGCCCGGCAGTATGACGCCAGCACCCAGACCGGCAGTGAGGTTTTGGATGTTGTGCTGACCGAAAAGAGCATGCTGTGCGAAGCCCACCACATCAGCATCAACAATGTAGCGGACGGTACCTGCCTGCACTTTATGGATCCGGCCGATCTGTACGCTCTGTTTGCCAACGCACTGGATCATGCCATTGAGTTGACCCGCAAGCTGCCGGAGCCGGAAAAGCGGATGATTGACCTGCTGGTCTGCAGGCGGCAGGGGTTTGCTGTTCTGAATATCATCAGCGCGGTGCCCGATGGCCCGGATCCTGGCCGCGAAACCTGCGATGAGTTAAAGATCGTCAAGCGCATTATCCAGAAGTACAATGGTTTTTTGACTACCGAATCCAACGGTGGATTTTTTGCGATAAAAGCCGTTTTCCCGGTCCAATAAAGTTCCCTCAAAATTTCAGGTATAAGATTTGCGCCCTTGCATTTGTACATATTGCACAAATGCAAGGGTTATTTTTTTGTCAGGCAAAAACCGTTTATTCCACGCAAATGACCGATTATGCAAAACCCATTGCGACATTTTTCGCTGTTCGTTACAATAATAACAACAAAAAGAAAGGATGGCTGCGCCATGCGAGAAATTACCAAAATCATGAAGGGTTGGGAATTCACCGGCCCCGACGGCACCACCACAACGGTGGACCTGCCGCACACCTGGAACGCCCGCGACGGTCAGGACGGCGGCAATGACTACTGGCGCGGCACCTGCATCTACCGCACCCGTTTTGCTGCTCCCCAGTTTAACACCGCCTCCCATCAGGTCTGGATTCAGTTTGACGGCGTCAACGCCAGCGCCCATGTGGTTCTGAACGGCTCCCCCGTCTGCAACCACGACGGCGGCTACTCCACCTTCCGCGCCAACATCACCGAACTGCTGCGGGATGAAAACGAGTTGATCGTGGAAGTCGACAACAGCAAAAACGACCGCGTTTACCCCCAGAAAGCTGACTTCACCTTCTATGGCGGCATCTACCGCGATGTCAGCCTGATGGTGGTCAGCAAGAACCACTTCACCCTGGATTACTTCGGCGGCCCCGGCATCCGCATCACCCCCACTGTGCAGGGCGCAGATGCCAGCGTTCAGGTTACCACCTGGCACGACGGCGAAGGCGAAGTGAGCATTGAGTTGCTGGACGCTGCCGGCAACACCGTTGCCACCGGCAAAGGCCCCGACATCACCCTGACCATCTTCAACGCACACCTGTGGAACGGCGTTAAGGATCCGTACCTGTACAGCTGCAAGGCCCGCCTTGTGGTGAACGGCACGGTGGAAGATGAGACCACCACCCGCTTTGGCGTGCGCAGCTTCAAGGTTGACCCCAAGAAGGGCTTCTTCCTGAACGGCAAGTCTTACCCGCTGCACGGCGTTTCCCGCCATCAGGACCGCAAGGGCCTGGGCAATGCCATCACCCGCGAGATGCACGACGAAGACATGGCCCTGATCAAAGAGATCGGTGCCAACACCATCCGCCTGGCTCATTATCAGCACGACCAGTACTTCTATGATCTGTGCGACGAGGTCGGCATGGTTGTTTGGGCCGAGATCCCCTACATCAGTGAGCACATGCCCAACGGCCGCGAGAACACCATCAGCCAGATGAAAGAGCTGATCATCCAGAACTACAACCACCCCTGCATCGTCTGCTGGGGCGTTTCCAACGAGATCACCATCTCCACCAAGGACAAGAAGGACATGCTGGATAACCACCGCCAGCTGAACGACCTGTGCCATGAGATGGACAAGACCCGCCTGACCACCCTGGCCTGCTACGCCATGTGCGGTCCCTTCAACCGTTCGGCCCACATTACCGATATGGTCAGCTGGAACCTGTACCTGGGCTGGTACGTTCCGGGCTTTATCCTGAATGACCTGTGGATGGGCTTCTTCCATCTCTGCTTCCCCAACCGCCCGTTCGGCTACAGCGAATACGGCGCGGAGGGCATGCCCAACCTGCACAGCACACACCCCCACCGCGGCGACCACACCGAAGAATACCAGGCCAAGTACCATGAGTACATGCTGCGCTGCTTCAAGCGCCACCCTTGGATGTGGGCCACCCACGTTTGGAACATGTTTGACTTTGCTGCAGACGCCCGTGACCAGGGCGGCGAGCCGGGCATGAACCACAAGGGCCTTGTGACCTTTGACCGCAAAACCAAGAAGGACAGCTTCTATCTGTATAAAGCATGGTGGAGCGATGAAGCCTTTGTGCACATCTGCTCCAAGCGCTTTGTGGAGCGCACCGGCAGCACCGCTACCGTAAAGGTTTATTCCAACCAGAGCACCGTTGCCCTGTATGTAAACGGCAACAAGGTAGGCGAGCAGACCGGCGAGCATGTTTTCACCTTCAAGGTTCCCCTGAACGGCGAACTGCACATTCAGGCCGTGGCTGGTGACCGCACCGATGAGTCCGTCATCCGCCATGTAGATACCCCCAACCCGGAGTACAAGCTGCACAAGACCAAATCCAAGAGTGCAAACTGGGTATAATCTATTTTGAACACTCTGTATTTTGCTCTTGCTTAATACAGTTTGTTATAGAGCATTTTCTAACAGGAGGAGAACACAATGAGTAAGAAACCCAAAGTTGGGATGTGGTCCGGCCTGACCGCCGTTACCGCCGTCCTGACCGCAGGCGCCATTGTAGGCACGACGGTTGCGTTCCATTATACGACCACCGTTAATAACTACCTGGACGCCGACACCTACAAGATCATCAAGGGCGACAGCGACGAAGACACTGAGTACTTCAAGAGCGATTTCACCTCTGATGAAGAGCGCGAGTCCTATGAGGCTGAGCTGTGCGCACAGGTTGAAGCCGAAGGCGCAGCCCTGCTGAAGAACGACAACAACGCCCTGCCCCTGGCAAGTGGCGCAAAGGTCAGCCTGTTCGGCCACGGCTCCGTGGACCTGATGTACGGCGGCACCGGTTCCGGCTCCGTTGACACCAGCAAGGCTCCCAACTTCAAGCAGGCTCTGGAAGATCAGGGCATCCAGATCAACAGCACCCTGTGGGATCTGTATTCTTCTGACGATATGATGAAGAACTACAGCCGCATCACCCCGGCTGCCATCTCCGATACCCTGGAAGCCAACACCCAGTACGCTGTGAACGAAGCTCCCTGGAGCAAGCTGTCCAGCGCCGAGTCCAGCTTTGCTGACTACGGCGATGCTGCTATCGTCGTGTTCTCCCGTTCCGGCGGCGAGGGCGCTGACCTGCCCAGTGGCGAAAACGGCACCAATGATTCCTGGATCAAAGGCCAGGAGGGCGACGGTAACTACCTGGCCCTGTCCGCTGAAGAAAAGGAACTGCTCCAGAACCTGAAGACCCTGAAGGACAACGGCACCTTCAAGAAGATCATCGTTCTGATCAACTCTTCCAACGCCATTGAGATGGATTTCCTGAACCCGGAGATCTGCGGCGAGGATTACGGCATCGATTCCGCTATGTGGATCGGCGACGTGGGCCAGACCGGCATCAACGGTGTTGCCCAGCTGCTGGCTGGCGAGGTTACCCCGTCCGGCAGCCTGGTTGATTCCTACCTGTATGACAACATGGCCAACCCCGCCATCTACAACTTCTACACCCAGGCTTACCCCAACGCAGCAGATTACAACCTGCTGACCGATGGCCCTGATGTGCAGGGTATGTACAGCGTGTATCAGGAAGGCATCTACCTGGATTACCGTTACTACGAGACCCGCTACGAGGACGCTGTTATGGGCACCGGCAATGCCGGCGACTACAACTGGTCCACCACTGTTGCCTTCCCCTTCGGCTATGGCGACAGCTACACCACCTTCGAGTACAGCGATTTCAACGTGACCGAGTCTGCTGATGCTTTCAATGTCACCCTGAAAGTCACCAACACCGGTTCCACCTACTCCGGCAAGGAAACCGTTCAGCTGTACTTCCAGAGCCCCTACACCGATTACGACAAGGCCAACGGCATCGAGAAGGCTTCTGCTGAGCTGTGCGGCTTTGCCAAGACCGATATCCTGGCTCCCGGCACTTCCGAGACTGTCAACATCACCGTTGACAAGAGTGAGCTGCGCACCTATGATTCCAACAACGCCAAGACCTATATTGTTGACGCTGGCGACTACTACTTCACCGCTGCCACCGATGCACACAACGCTGTGAACAACATCCTGGCTGCCAAGGGCTACACCGTTGAGAACACCGATGGCCGCATGACCGCCGATGGCGACGTTGCCCTGACCTACAAGTGGACCAACGCCGCTCTGGACAGCACCACCTTCGCCACCAGCGAAAACGGCACTGCCATCACCAACCTGTTTGATGAAGCAGACCCCAACAAGAGCAGCAGCGAACCCGGCGAAGTTACCTGGCTGAGCCGCTCCAACTGGGTTGCCACCTTCCCCACCCAGCCTGTTGTGCTGAACGCAACCCAGACCCTGGCTGATCACCTGGCTTTCACCCGTTACGACGGCAGCAAGGCTGACAGCGTTGAAATGCCCACCCTGGGCGCTGACAATGGTCTGGCTCTGGTTTCCATGATCGGTGCCGACTATGACGATCCCCAGTGGGATACCCTGCTGGATCAGCTGACCTTCAACGAGATGGTCAACACCATCACCCTGGGCTTCCACAACACTGCCGCTGTTGAATCCATCGGCAAGACCCGTACCAAAGACGAAAACGGCCCGCAGGGCCTGACCGCAGCACTGACCGGCGGCGCTTCCGCTATGTGCTACACCTCCGAAGACGTTATGGCCGCCACCTTCAACGTTGACCTGATCAACGATGTGGGCCGCTGCATTGGCGAAGACTGCCTGGCCATGGGTTACTCTGGTCTGTATGGCCCCGGCATCAACATGCACCGCACCGCTTACTCTGGCCGTAACTTCGAGTACTATGCTTCTGATCCGTTCGTTGCCGGCACCATCTGCGCTGCCGAAGTCAACGGCATCCAGTCCAAGGGCGTTTACGTTTACCTGAAGCATGTTGCCCTGAACGACTCTGAATCCAGCCGCCGCGGCGTGAACACCTGGCTGAACGAGCAGGCTGCCCGCGAAATCTACCTAGAAGTTGCCGACAAGGCCATCACCGATGGCGGCGCCTGGAGCGTTATGACCGGCTTTAACCGCTGGGGCGCTTACTGGTGCGGCGCTTACGATAACCTGCTGACTGGCTTCCTTCGCGGCGAACTGGGCATGCGCGGCATGATCATCACCGACTACTCCGGTTCCAGCAAATACATGGATCTGGCCGATGGTCTGATTGCCGGTTCCGATATCTGGGATAGCCCGGACCCGACCATCCACACCACCCTGGCTCCGAAGTACGAGAACGATGCTTACATCGTGACCGAAATGCGCGAATCCATGCACAAGATCCTGTACACCGTTGCCAACTCCAACGCTATGAACGGCTGGTCCTCCGCTGACCGCCTGAAGGTCATCACCCCGTGGTGGAAGACCGCCCTGTACGCTCTGGACACCGTTCTGGCTGTTCTGACCGTGCTGTGCATCTGGCGCCTGGTTGTTGCCATCAAGCGCAAGAAGACCTGGACCGCCGAGCAGGCTGCCAACACTGCAAGCGCTCAGAATCAACAGTAAGGTTTAGGGCAACACCGCACAATTCCCGCCTTGCGGCTTAAGCACCGCTCCGGCAGC
>OLVW01000623.1_pt1 | contig 34711 bp, 25 predicted proteins | sample 1673301 | NCBI WGS metagenome assembly OLVW01 (sample SAMEA3178941, study PRJEB25190) | human gut metagenome
AGAAATGATGAATTGTTACTTAAAGCAAAATACAATAAGCGGAAAGAAAATACGAGTGAAACGCTTATTCATTCCGCATAATTATTTCGTCAAAATAAAAGGACATAGGAGGAAAGATTATGGCTGTTATAAAGGAATTGATTCGCAAGGAGAACGACGGAACATTAAGTTTTGGAAATTTTGAGTTTGACACAAAACAGAAGAAATCTGATTTTGAGTATGAGGGAGATTTATATAAGGTAAAGACCTTTAAAGAGATAACAAAACTTGAGAAAAACGGATTGTTCGTTTATGAATCAGTACCGGGAACTGTTGTAACTGAGATGAAGAATACTGATAGTGAAATGAGTTTCATGGTAGAGGGCTGGGAGGACAGTTCTATTACGGTTGAGCTTGAGCCTGATACAGAATATAAAGTATTTGTAGATGGTACAAATATCGGTAAAATGAAGTCAAATCTTGCTGGAAAAATTAGTGTAAGTATAGAGGTAGAGCCTGAAAAGCAGTATAAGATTCAGGTTGTTAAGTTGTAATATTTATAAACTTGCCAAGTAGTGTAATATGACACAATAATCATAGCTGTTCACGCATAAGTGTGGACAGCAGCCGATAATGAGGATAAGTATGGCAAAATCTAAAAAAAAGACGGTTTTTTTCTGTAAGCAGTGCGGATATGAATCATCAAAGTGGCTCGGTCAGTGTCCGGCATGCCACGAATGGGATTCATTTGTTGAAGAACCCGTTGCAAAGGCGGTACCGGGAGTGACTTCCGGTACCGTCTCTGCTAATAAAAAAGAAGCAGTTCCGACATTGCTGTCTAAAGTTACCACAGATGATGAAAACAGAATAAGTACACAAATTTCAGAGATGGACAGGGTATTAGGCGGAGGAATTGCGTGAAGTTGCGAATAAGAGTCTGACACAGACATTGTCCAGAAGTATTAATACTTCTATCACAACCTTTATCATGGTTGTGATGCTCTACATTTTAGGTGTGGCAAGTATCCGTGATTTCTCACTTCCACTTATGGCAGGTCTTGTATGTGGTGCTTATTCTTCTATCTGCATCGCAACAGAGTTATGGTATGTCATGAAAGTACATTTAGGAAAAAATAAAGCAACAAAATAGTTGTGAAATAGGAAAACGGCTGCCTTCTGGCGGCCGTTTTTGCATTTCACATTTACAGAAAAAACGAAGGGAGACAGGAGAATGCAAAAAGGACTTTTGATCTATCTGATCGTTATGAATCTCATTGGACTTGCAGTGATGGCAATGGACAAAAGCAAGGCGAGACATCATGCATGGCGGATACCGGAGAAAACACTTTTCCTTGTGAGTATTTTAGGCGGCAGTGTCGGAACGTGGGCTGGCATGTATCTGTTTCATCATAAGACAAAGCACTGGTATTTTGTGGTGGGAATGCCGGCGATCCTGATCTTGCAGATATGCATTGCGGTATTGATCGGGAATATGCATGGATTTGGGATGTGATCAATGCATGGTTTGCGATGTTTTATAAGAAATAGAAAAATAAATTAGCAATTGAATATTTTCAGAAAGTCCTTTATAATGAAGTTTAAAATCTGGCAAAGACATATGTCTCTGTCAAAAAGACAACTGGGGAAAATCAATTTTCAGATGATCAAAAGATAAAGCTGATAGAATGAAAATATATTTTCCGTCGAAGGACAAGGAGGATTTTATGTACACATTAGAAGATATTCAGGCAGTGGATATGGAAGTTGCACAGGCAATTACCGATGAACTTGACAGACAGAACAGTCATATTGAGCTGATCGCATCCGAAAACTGGGTAAGCCCGGCGGTTATGTCAGCAATGGGAAGTGTCCTGACGAATAAATATGCGGAAGGTTATCCGGGAAAGAGATATTACGGTGGCTGCGAGTGCGTGGACGTTGTGGAAGAACTGGCAAGAGAGCGCGCAAAAGAATTATTTGGGTGTGAGTATGTCAATGTGCAGCCACATTCCGGTGCGCAGGCAAATATGGCGGTACAGTTTGCAATTTTAAAACCGGGTGATACGATCATGGGAATGAACTTAGACCATGGTGGACATCTGACACATGGTTCTCCGGTCAATTTTTCCGGAAGTTATTTTCATGTAGTACCATATGGTGTCAATGACGAGGGATACATTGATTATGATAAAGTGGAAGAACTTGCAATGGAATGTAAACCAAAAATGATCATTGCAGGGGCATCCGCTTATGCGAGAACCATTGATTTCAAGAGATTCCGTGAGATCGCAGACACGTGTGGTGCAGTGCTCATGGTTGATATGGCGCATATTGCAGGACTTGTGGCAGCAGGACTTCATCCAAGCCCAATTCCATATGCACACGTTGTGACGACCACAACACACAAGACACTGCGCGGACCGAGAGGCGGAATGATTTTGAGCAGTCAGGAAGTTGCGGACAAGTATAACTTTAACAAAGCAATCTTCCCGGGTATTCAGGGCGGACCACTGATGCATGTGATCGCAGCCAAGGCAGTCTGCTTCAAAGAGGCATTGCAGCCGGAATTTAAGGTTTACCAGCAGAATATTATTGACAACGCACAGGCACTCTGCAAGGGACTGATGGATCGTGGAATTAAGATCGTATCCGGTGGAACAGACAATCACCTCATGCTCGTAGATCTGACCAATTATGATCTTACCGGAAAAGCAGTTGAGAAACTTCTGGATTCCGTCAACATTACCTGCAATAAGAATACCATTCCAAACGACCCGAAATCTCCATTTGTGACAAGTGGTGTACGTCTTGGAACTCCGGCGGTAACTTCCCGCGGATTAAACACGGATGATATGGATCAGATCGCAGAGGCGATCGCAATGATGATCAAAGAGGGTGAGTCGGCAGCTGACAAGGCAAAGGCGATCGTGAAATCTTTGACAGAGAAATATCCATTGAAATAAAATAAATTTTTTTGTTGAATAAGAAGTGGTTATCTGCTTCATGAGTAAAAAAGCCTCCCGATAAAAATGTGGGAATTGCGATGAAAGGCAATCCGGATCATTTTTGCCGGGAGGCTTTTGTGGTTTAGGAATGCAGCGTTTTGCAAAAAAATAAGAGTTTAGCAGAAATGATCATCTTGCGAGCACATCAATGATCTGTCCAACGTACATGGTGTGCATATCGCCGTCTTTGTACCATTTGTCAGCAATCTCGGAATCGAGGAAGGAATCATCCGTGATTCTGGTAGCAGACATTTTTTCACAGACCAAAACAAGATTTCCCTCATCAATGTATGGGATTCCATGCCGGTAGTCCACGGTAAGACCTGCGTTTGCAATCTTATCCTCGTTCCGGCCGGAATGGGAGCCACAGTAATTCAAGGCATCGCGGTACTGGTCACTTACAAATGTAAGGGAGAAAAAGTCTCCCGCATCGATCAGTTCCTTGGTATATCTGGAATCACGGACAAAAACATAGACAACATTTTTGCCCCATAAAACACCAACACCGCCCCAGCTAATGGTCATTGTATTGGATTCCTGTTTATTTCCGGCTGTGAGCAGTGCCCATTCTTTGCCGATTTTCGTAAATGGATTCATGTCCAGCATATCAACTGGAATTGGCTGAAATGTATGCATAGGGATCACCTCTCATAATTTTTTTAGGTAGTTTTATTATATTACAGGAGAGTGGAAAAGTCACTTGAAAAAGAAAATAAAATCAGGTTATAGAAAATAAAACAGACAATAACTAATAGTTATACATAACATAAGGCTTCGGAATAATCTTGACATGAAAAAAAGAAAGTATCATAATGGTTGTCAAAGTTAATTTCCCAAAAGTGTAATAGATAATTGCGAAACTCATGAAAATCTAAATTGAATTGTGAAAAATTAACAAAAGCTTGAGAAAACACTGGGGAGCGGTCGGTACTTAGAAGGCAGGAACGATGTCAATCGTGACTGGCTTCTTAGTACCGTTACCAGCGACACGTAGCGAGAGCGTGTTTTCGAAAATTTTGTTAATTTTGAACAATTAAAAGAAGAGTAGGATGAGTTTCGCAATTGCCTGAAAAGTGTAATGGGAAGAGGAGGATATTATGGATATCAGATTTGAAAAAAGACCGGTATTAAAGGAGAAACCAGACCAGAAGAATCTTGGTTTTGGTAAGTATATGACAGATTACATGTTTGTCATGGATTGGACAAAAGAAGACGGATGGAAAGATGCAAGAATCGTTCCGGAAGGACCTATCACAATGGATCCGGCATGTGTGACACTTCACTATGCACAGGAAACATTTGAAGGTATGAAAGCATACCGTACAGCAGAAGGAAAAATCCAGCTGTTCCGTCCAGAGATGAACGCAAAGAGAATGATCAATTCCAACGCAAGACTTTGCATGCCGGAATTCCCAGTTGATATGTTTGTCGAAGCAGTGGAAGCACTTGTAAAAGTAGAAGCTGACTGGGTTCCATCTGAACCAAACACTTCACTTTATATCAGACCATTTATGTTTGCAACAGAAGCAGCACTCGGCGTACATATGGCAAACGCATACAAGTTTATGATTATCTGCTGCCCGGTAGGTGCTTACTATGCAGCAGGTCTTAACCCGGTTAAGATTCTGGTTGAGGATGAACTTGTCCGTGCAGTAAAAGGTGGTACAGGCTTTACAAAATGTGGTGGTAACTACGCAGGTTCTATTTTAGGACAGGTGAAAGCAGAAAAACTTGGTTATGCACAGGTTCTCTGGTTAGATGGTGAGCATCGTAAATATGTAGAGGAAGTTGGAACCATGAACATCATGTTCAAGATTGCCGGTGAAATCTACACAGCACCGATCGAAGGAACCGTTCTTCCGGGTGTTACAAGAGATTCCATGATCCATCTGCTTCGTGACTGGGGTTACAAAGTAAATGAGACAAGACTTTCCGTAGATGATCTGATGAAAGCCGGACATGACGGTACATTGGAAGAGGTATTTGGTACAGGTACAGCAGCCGTTATCTCACCAGTTGGAGAACTTCGTTACAAAGATGATGTTGTGACAGTCAACAACTTTGAGATCGGTGAACTGACACAGAAATTATATGATACCTTAACCGGTATCCAGTGGGGAAGAATCCCGGATAAATATGGCTGGACAGTAGAAGTAAAATAACTTCTGGACATTTTTCACATATCATAGTATAGTAATCATGTTATAGATGCCTTCATAGATGTAGCAGCATTTATGAAGGCATTTACAATATATATAGCACATTGATAATCGAATAAGGTTTATATTTTCAGATATGCGATCCTGTCTGTGACTGATTGCAGACATTTAGGTTTCTCTTCTAGCGCCATGTACCTGTGAGGACGACCATACACAGGTTAACGAGGAAAAGGGTTATCGAAAATTCGGCGGACGCCCTTTCGTACTTCCCAGTGCGAGATATGCCGGCAAATATGCAGGTGACTGCAAAACAAATACGGTATAATGGGACAATTGAATTCGAATATGATTTAAATTTTAAATAGAAAAGAAGAGGAAATTTAATATGTGTGGAATTATAGGTTATACAGGCAGTGAAAACGTAAAAGATGTTTTATTAGATGCGTTGGAATTATTAGAGTATCGTGGATATGACAGTGCGGGTATTGCAGTGAAAGACGAAACTTCCCATGTGACAAATGTTTATAAATGTGCCGGAAGAGTAAGTGATTTAAGAGCAATTTGTGATTCGAAGAAGATTTTGTCTACCTGCGGTATCGGACATACAAGATGGGCAACTCACGGTGGAGTTACGGATCAGAATGCACATCCGCATCAGCAGGGAAAAGTGACTCTGGTTCATAACGGGATCATCGAAAACTATCGTGAGCTGATCGCTGATTACGATTTGCAGGAAATCCTTCATTCTGAAACAGATAGTGAAGTTGCGGCTGCATTATTAAATCATTATTACAAGGGAGATCCAAAGGAAGCGATCAAAAAAACAGTGAGCAAATTAAAGGGTACCTTTGCGCTTGTGATCCTGTTTGAAGATCAGCCGGATGTGATCTACTCGATCCGGAATGTCAGCCCGATCGTTGCAACCATATGCAAAGAGGGAGCAATGCTTGCATCAGATCTGACTGCACTCTGCCGTTTTACAAATGAATACTTTGTTGTACCGGAATATCACATTTTAGAGTTGCACAAAGATCATGTGGTACTTACGGATTTAAATGACAATGTGGTAGAACCAGAATTTTTGTCCGTTGACTGGGAGTTGAACAGCGCGGGAAAGAATGGTTATCCATTTTATATGGAAAAAGAGATTATGGAGCAGCCGGAAGCAATCAAGAATACGATCAAAGACCGTATCGTGAACGGTCTGCCTGATTTTACCTCGGATGGTGTGCCGGATTCTCTTTTTACAGACTGTGACAGAATTTGTGTGGTAGCATGCGGAACAGCCATGCATGCGGGACTTGTGGCACAGGCTCTTGTAAAATCTATCGTTCATGTGCAGATGGACGTAGAACTTGCATCAGAGTTTATGTATTCCGATCCGGTCATTGATGAGAAAACATTGGTGATCGCAGTATCACAGTCCGGTGAGACGATTGATACCTTGGAAGCATTAAAATATGCGAAGAGGCAGGGAGCAAAATGCTTATCCATCATCAACGTAAAAGGTTCTTCCATCGCAAGGGAAAGTGATTATGTGTTATACACCGCAGCAGGACCTGAAATTGCAGTGGCAAGTACAAAAGCTTACACAACACAGCTTTCCGTATTTTATCTTGTGGTTGCAAAAATGGCATTATTGCGAGGTGTCTACACAGAGGAGCAGACAAAGAGCTTTATCGCAGAATTAGAGCGTGTTCCGGAAGTGATGCAGAAAGTATTGGAGAAAAGACGTGACATCCATGTGATCGCAAAGAAGATTCTGGAAGCAAAGGATCTGTTTATGATCGGACGTGGACTGGATTACTCTATTTTACTGGAAGGATCATTGAAACTGAAAGAGGTTTCTTATATTCACTCTGAGGCTTATGCCTCCGGCGAATTAAAACACGGACCAATTGCACTGATCACGACTAACACACCGGTTGTTGCAACGGTAACACAGGAAAAACTCATGTCAAAAGAGCTTTCCAATATTAAGGAAGTAAAATCCAGAGGTGCAGATATTGTATTATTTATCAAAGAGGCACTTTCCGGTGATCTTGATACCGAATATCAGGTGATCAAGCTTCCGGATATGCAGGATGAATTTATGGTTTTACCTGCATCGGTTGCATTACAGCTTTTAGCATATTACGTGTCATCCGATAAGGGATTTGATGTTGATAAGCCAAGAAATCTGGCGAAGGTAGTTACGGTAGAGTAAGAATTAAGTTTTGGGGGATTTGGATAAAGAACGGAAATAAAAATTGAGAAGTTGGGAAATCGAATGTTTTGCACAGGAAGCAGAACAGGATCGCATGTCTGAGCATATAATATAAGGAAATATAGGAAGAGGTTGTTCATGCCAGATATCAAATATGCCCAGACAGAGGCTGTAGATAAAGGAAGCCTCAAGGTAGAAGTACTTGCGAACCGGACCAGACGACCGATCGAGGGAGCGAAAATCACGATTTCCTATTCGGGCAAGCCGGATTCCACGGTGGAGGAGGTAAGCGCAGATGATTCAGGAATGTCGGAGAAACTTACGCTTGATGCGCCTCCGCTTGAATACTCGATGGAACCCTCCGAAAATCAGCCATTTGCCCAATATACGGTCAAAGTTACCGCACCGGGATATCGTCCCGTCAGTATTTCGGGTGTTCAGGTTTTTTCAGAGCAGCTCGCATTGCAACAGGTGCGAATGGCGGAAGAAAATGAGGAAGAAAATCAAATAGATTCCATTGTGATTCCGGTCAATACGTTGTTTGGCAATTTCCCGGCAAAAATAGCAGAGTCCGAGATCAAGCCTGTCTCCGACTCAGGGGAGATCGTGCTGAGTAAAGTGGTGATCCCGGAATTTGTCGTTGTTCATGACGGACCGCCATCGGATCCCAATGCGGCAAATTATTATGTCCGTTACCGGGATTACATCAAAAATGTGGCATCCAGCGAGATATACAGCACGTGGCCGGACAGCACGCTGCGTGCCAATATCCTTGCGATCATGTCCTTTACGTTAAACAGGGTTTACACGGAATGGTACCGGAACAAAGGCTATAACTTCACCATCACAACATCCACTGCTTATGACCAGAAATTTGTATATGGAAGAAATATTTTCCAGAGTATCTCGGATGTGGTAGAGGAAATGTTCCAGAATTATCTTTCCAGACCAAATGTGAGACAGCCAATCCTGACGCAGTATTGTGACGGACAGCGCGTGACGTGCAGCAACTGGCTGAGCCAGTGGGGAAGCAAATATCTTGGGGATCAGAACTACGAAACGATAGAAATTCTCCGTTATTATTATGGTGATAATATGTTTATCAATACAGCGGAGGAGATTTCCGGTATCCCGGCATCCTGGCCGCGGTATAATCTGGAAGTGGGCGCTGCCGGAGATAAGGTCCGGCAGATCCAGGAACAGTTAGCGAGAATCTCGCAGGCTTATCCGGCAATCCCGACGATCACACCGGATGGGATTTACGGAGAGGCAACGAAGGCAGCAGTAGAAAAATTCCAGTCTATTTTTGGCTTGCCTGTGACGGGAGTGGTAGATTACCGCACCTGGTATAAAATATCGGAGATCTATGTTGCGGTGACAAGGATTGCAGAACTGGTATAAAATGTGGAGTAAATGTGCCGGGGGATTGGTATTTTTCAGTTCCCCGGCACAAAAACGTTTCAGGAACAGATCGCAGACTAGGATTTGAGTAGAAAATGTGTTAAACTAAAAGTTAGTTTAGATTGCAGTAAAGCAGGGATAAAAAGTATGAACAACTATAAAATCACAATCCAGTATGATGGGACAAGATACAAGGGCTGGCAGGGGCAGAACAGCACCGGTCTGACCATTCAGGGAAAAATAGAAGCAGTGCTGGGACAGATGGCAGGACACGCGGTGGAAGTCATCGGTTCGGGGAGAACGGATGCGGGCGTGCATGCCAAAGGCCAGGTGGCAAATTTTCATATTGAGGAGCATTTTACGGAGGAAAAAATCCTGTCCTATCTGAATCATTATCTGCCGGATGACATTGCCGTTATTGCGGTTGAACAGGTGGACGAGCGTTTTCACAGCCGCTACGCCGCAAAGAAAAAGACCTACCGCTATCACATCCATATGGGAGAGATCTCGGATGTTTTCGAGCGGAAATATGAGTACCAGTATGAGAAAACACTCGATGTGGAGCGCATGAAAGAAGCTGCTTCCTATCTGATCGGAACACATGATTTTACTTCATTTTGCGGAAATAAGAAAATGAAAAAAACGGCAGTCCGCACAATTTATGAGATCAATTTTACGAAGAAAGGGAATGATCTCTGGATCGATTACCGGGGCAATGGATTTTTGCAAAATATGGTGCGGATCCTGACGGGTACGCTGATCGAGGTCGGGGATGGCAGGAGAGCGCCGGAGGAGCTGCCACAGATCTTAGAGAGCAAAAACCGGGAGAACGCAGGCTATACAGCACCGGCATGTGGACTGATGCTGATGGAAGTGCATTATTAAAAGATAAATTCATAAGAAAAAACAAGGCAGCAGGTGTTACATGGAAAAATGGTTTGTAATCAACAAAGGGGCTGATTTTGAAAAGCTTGGAAAAGAGTTCGGGATCAGCCCTGTCACAGCGCGTCTTATCCGAAACCGTGAGGTGATCGGGGAGGCGGCATTTGAAAGATATCTGAATGGAAGTTTAAAGGATTTATACGATCCACATTTATTGAAAGATGCAGATCGTTTGACAGATATTTTAAAAGTTAAAATAGAAGAGCAAAAGCCGATCCGTATTATCGGCGACTATGATATAGATGGAGTTATGTCAACCTATATTTTATACCGGGGAATTAAACACTGTGGTGGAAATGTTTCCACGCAGATTCCGGACCGCATGAAGGATGGCTATGGAATCAATGAGAATCTGATCGATCAGGCAAAAAGAGACGGAATGGATACCATTCTTACGTGCGATAACGGAATTGCTGCAATCTCAGAGATTGCGCATGCCAAAGAACTTGGGATGACCGTGTTAGTGACCGATCACCACGAGATTCCCTATACAGAGGAGAACGGGGAAAAGCAGTTCCTTCGCAGCAACGCAGATGCAATCGTGAATCCAAAGCAGCAGGAATGTGCGTATCCTTTTAAAGAGTTATGTGGAGCAGCAGTCGCATGGAAAGTGCTGCAGGTATTGTATGAAAAAATGGGTTTTGCCCTGGAAGAAACCTATGAATTTCTGGAAAATGTCGCATTTGCAACCGTTGGCGATGTCATGGATCTGACAGACGAAAACCGCATTTTGGTGAAAGAGGGATTAAACCGCATTCACCGCACAAAAAATCCGGGGATGCGCGCCCTGATCTTTCAGAATCATTTAGAACCGGAGCAGATCAATGCATATCATTTTGGTTTTGTGTTAGGACCGTGCATCAATGCGAGTGGCAGACTTGATACAGCAAAACTGTCTCTGTCTCTTTTTTTACAGGGAGAGGAAGAGGCAGCAAAAACGGCAAGGGAGCTTGTGGAGTTAAACCAGCAGCGCAAAGATATGACAGCAGATGGCGTCGAGGAGGCAAAACGTGTGGTGGAGGAACATTACATGTCGGATAAAGTGCTTGTCATTTATCTGCCACAGGTGCACGAAAGTCTTGCAGGAATCATTGCAGGGCGTATCCGGGAGGCTTATCATAAGCCGGTATTTGTGCTGACGAAGGCGGAGGAGGGCGTGAAGGGCTCCGGGCGTTCCATCGAGGAGTACTCCATGTATGAGGAACTATGTAAGTGCAGGGAACTTCTGGAAAAATTCGGCGGACATCCGATGGCGGCAGGATTATCTCTTCCGGAAGAAAACGTGGATAAGTTCCGTGAAAAAATCAATGCCTGTGCAAATCTCACGGAGGATGACCTGATTCCGAAGATCAAAATTGATATTCCGATGCCAGCAGCGTATGCGGATGCCGGTCTTATCCGGGAATTTGCAGTGTTAGAGCCTTTTGGAAAAGCCAATATCAAGCCACAGTTTGCCGACAAAAACCTGAGTATCACAAAGGCTTTTGTGGTCGGAAAAAATCAGAATGTGTTGCGGCTGAATCTCCTGACAGCCGCGGGAGAGGCGGTATCGGCAGTCTATTTTGGTGATATTGAGGCGTTCAAAGCATATTATGCAGAAAAGTATGGAAGTGCGGAAGTGGAAAAAGCTTTTCGCGGTCAGATAAACAAATTGAGGATAATGATTGTGTACTATCCGGAGATTAACGAGTATAATGGAGTGGAAAGCGTACAGGTTATCATTCGAAATTATCAATAAAAGCTGGAGGATGGCATATGTTTGGTGGAAAAAAAGCAAAAGAACTGGAAGAGGAACTTCTGGCATTACAGGAAAAACAGAACCGTCTGCAGGAGCAGATTTCTAATATTGCAAAAGCAAAAGACAGCGCAGAAGAGACATTGGTACAGATGACGATCTCAAAAACGGAACTGGATGAGACAATCACGGCGGTTTCAGAGGAATTGGAACTGTTAAAGGAGTGTTCAGAGGCGAATTCAGGACAGACCGTACTGTTGAAACAGCAGCTTGCAAAAAAGAATGAGCAGAATATCAGATTGCAGCAGGAAAAAGAAGCACTCTGCCAGCAAATGGAGGGTGAGCACGAGAAAATTGCAAAAGTTGTAGAGAAGAACAAGTACGTCACCACACCCATGAAGGAGATAGAATCGTTCTATGAGGCATATTGTCAGGAGAGAGAGTCTGTTGAAGAGGCGTTACAGAAACTGGCAGATATTTCACAGAATATGGGAGTTCTGGCACTCGGCGCAGCAATCGAGGCAGGACGCATGGGAGAAGACGGAAGAAAATTTGTGACAGCGGCAGAGGAAGTGCGTGTGAACGCAGAGCAGTATACTTTGGCGGTTGCGGATGTGCTTGCGAGGATCAGTGGTTTTGAGGAAACTGCCACAGAGGCGGAAAAACAGATTCATGCGTTAAATGATCTCTTAAAAGAAAATAACGGTTCTCTGGTGAAACTTCTGGAAGACAGGGACACAGAGGCAGTGGAAACGGATCATGAAAATGTGGAAGAAGAAACAAATATTGAAGAAATATTAGAAAGTCTCTGTCAGGGTGAAAATGAATTTTTCGAAGTGCAGAGCAGAGTGTTATCCAAAGCGGAAACACTGCGCCAGGAGTGGAAAGAGCACAAAGAATGTGCGGATGAATTAGAACGCAATGTGGAGGAAGTCCATCGTTTCGTCCAGACAGAATAAAGAAGCCACAGGTTTTAAAATATATCTAATTTATAATCATGGAAAAGAGAGGGGAAAAGTATGACAAAAGAGGAGAAGTTTACATTTTTATCAGCGGATGGCAAAACAACCATCCATGCAGTCAAATGGATTCCGGAAGATGGAAAGTATGAGGCAATTTTACAGATCACACATGGCATGATAGAGTTTGTAGAGCGCTACAGACCATTTGCTGAATTTCTGACAGAGAATGGCTTTATGGTGGTGGGACATGACCATTTAGGACATGGGGATTCCGTAGCATCCAAAGATGACTGGGGATATTTTGCGGAAAATCCGAGTGACACGGTGATCGCAGACATGCATGCACTGCGCACGATGATCCAGAAAGAAAATCCGGGTGTTCCTTATTTTATGATGGGACACAGTATGGGATCTTATATGCTTCGGAAATACCTCACCATTCACAATGATGATTTGAGAGGGGCAATCATTATGGGAACCGGTTGTGTGCCGGACAATACGACCAAACTTGGAATCAACGTGTGCAAATTCCTTGCAAAAATTTTTGGCTGGCATCACAGAAGCAAACTGGTAGAATCGCTGTCGTTTGGCGGACCATATAAGAAATATGATCTTTCTGGAAAAACACTTTCAAACAGCTGGCTTACAAAAGATGAGGATATTGTAAAATTTTATTATAGCGAACCGCGGTGTACGTTCAAATTTACATTAAACGGCTATCTGGGGCTGATGGAAGCAGTTCTCTACGATAATCAGTTGGAAAATGTGAAGAAAGTACCAAACAAGCTTCCAATTTTTATTGTATCTGGTCAGGATGATCCGGTGGGAGATAACGGTGTCGGCGTGAAAAAAGTGTATGATCTCTTCAAAGAGGCAGGTTCTCTGGATATTACATATAAGCTTTACGAAAATGACAGACATGAAATTTTAAATGAGACAGACCGCGATAAAGTGTATGCAGATCTTCTTGCATGGATGAGAGTGCGGATCGATACGTAAATAAAAAGAGAGGGAAAAAAAGTGAAGAGAAAGAGAATGACAAAGAGAATTGCAGCAATTATTTTAGCAGCAGTGATGATGATACCAACACATGTAACATCATTTGCAGCAGATGCTTCTGCGCAGAACACCGCAGGGCAGGAGGCAGGCAATGCCACATCCGGTGATTCCCAGACAACACAGTCGGAGAATCAGGCGGCAACGCAGAATGACAGCAGCACAACAGGTACAGATACCAATGCTGGTTCGACTGGAAATACAGGATCGGATACACAAAACAGCACAGCTTCAGATTCAAAGAGCAGCACAAGTTCAGATACACAGAACAGTACAGGTTCAGATTCACAGAGCAATACAACCAATAATGCTGCTTCAGATTCGCAGAGCAGTACAACAACAAATTCTGACAGCACAAATACTTCCACCAGTGGCACAACCGATAATGTTACAGGTGGGGTAACGGTAGAAGATGATAAAAAATCCACAGAAAATGTGACTGGAGATGTCATTGTGGATGAGAATAACGATAATGTTGAGATTAAGAAAGATGATAAACCTTATCTTGCACTCGGCGCGGATTTGTCCGATGACCAGAAAAATACCGTATTATCCCTTATGGGAATCGATCCTGCCAATCTGGCAAATTATAACGTGACTTACGTTACAAATGCACAGGAGCATCAGTATCTGGATTCCTATGTGGATTCTTCCAAAATTGGAAGCAAGTCATGGTCTTCTGTCGTGATCGTAAAACGTAAAAAAGGAAATGGATTAAACATTTCTACGAACAATATCACATACTGTACCGTTGGTATGTACAAAAATGCGCTGACAACTGCTGGAATTACAGATGCAGATATCATCGTTGCAGGCCCAAAGCCAATCTCCGGAACCGCTGCACTGGTTGGAATCTTTGAGGCATATGAGGCAATGACCGGGGAAGCAGTACAGGATAACGTTGTAGATGCAGCGTTAAATGAACTTGTTGTCACCGGAGAACTGGAAGCTTCCATTCAGGGTCTGACCGATCAGGAAGTGGAGGAGTTTATTGCTTACATCAAGTCACTGATCGCAGAAAAAGGACTGACTGACGAGAAGAGTATCAACGAAGCAATTGATGAAGCCTGTGATAAATATGGCGTCACTTTATCTGATGATGAGAGACAGAAAATCGTTGATCTTCTTTTGAAAATTACTTCTCTTGGAATTGATTTAAGTGGACTGGTGGATTACGCAGCCTCTCTCTACAATTCCTTTAAAAATGGAGGAAGCTCTTCCGGAATCATTGCATCTATTGGTAATTTCTTTGGAAATATCTTTAGTGCGATTGGGGAGTTCTTCAAAAATCTGTTTAAATAATCGGAGTTTAACTTACCGTGGAGCAGCAGATTTTGTGGTGCTTTCCTAGGGCGTGAAGGGCAGATATAAGCGTCCTCTCACATGTCAGAATTTTATATGTAATGAAAAAGAAAAACGGCATAAACGAAATATTATGTTTCTGTTCGCTGGACATTCCGATAGGCTTCTGAGCAACAATCTTGAGAAGCAGTGCTTCCCAAGATTGTTAGAATCCTATCTCCATAGCTCACAAAGAAAATAATATTTGTTTATACCGTTTTTCTTTCATTTACGTTATGAATGACTTGTGAAAGGACGCTTATATATGCCCAATCAACGTTATGAAGTGCGCTACAAAATCTGCGAGTTACGTTATGGAACTCCGGTTATGGGATGAGTGTCTATTTGGTAGTCGCAAAATTCAAGGTGTTCAATTCCTTGCAATTTAAAAAGCTATGTCTTTTTGACAGATATGATACTCGATGATATAATACCACCATAACAAGCAGGTATTCATCATTTCATTTTGGGCTAGAATGGGATGGTCAAATAGGCGGTATATTGAGTCACATCTGAATGGCGACATTTAGTTTATTATAGATATCCTCGTGACCTCATGCAGGAAATACTTATAGGAGGATAGTATACGTGACAGAAATAGTGCAATTTATTATAGGAATTATTGGCAGAATTGTGAGTGGTTTATTTACCACATACATAGTACGTCTTGTAGATAAATTGACACAAAAATAACCGCCATAGTTAATAAGCGGTCGTTTTTGCGTTGATATTTAGTTTATATTAGCCAACACACCACATATTGACTCAAACCGTCTAACGGATACTTGCTTGTTATTTTTTATACCTACACATTTTAGCACATCAAAAATGTATTTGCAATAGTCTTAACGAAATAGAACAAACCTATTATGTAAAATGGACGGATATTGTTTTTGTTTTGCGTTAGGGAGAGTTTCATCTCCATAACGCAACGAAATACAATATCCGTCCATTTCACATTCATGCTTTTGTAAGTATGTCAGACTGCAATATTTTGTTTATAATCTAAAAGTCTTTATACAAGAGAATAATATGTTGAATTTCTTTATATCTAAGACTATAATGAACATATATTCTTGATATATAAGAATAAGTCTTAGAAGTTAGGAAAAAGTGCAATTATGATCACATATATTTGCCACAATAAAAATGACAAAACAGGTGAGAATCTGCCATGTACAAATAATCGATGTGAGACAAGTATATGTCCTAGTTGTGGCGGACGGTCAGATGCCATTTCAGAGATTTTCTGGTGTCCAGAATGTCAGGTGCCGATTTACGAGAAGAATTGTCCGGTTTGTGGACAGGAAGGCAAAAAGCTGACCAGTGATGTAAGACCGGTATTTCCGGAAGAACGCCTGCTTTTAGAAATCATTTTGGAAAAGCCGTTTGCATTTGAAAAAGATTCTGTCTGGAACGGCAACGGAAATAATTATTTTGTAAATGGGAAAAAAATTAAATTTTCTGTCAAAGACCTGAAAAATAAGGATGCAGATGTAATTCGAAAGCAATATGAAGAATTAAAAGCGCAGAATACTTATCAGTATTTTGAAAAACAGATGGAACGTTTTATTTTGTGCAATAAAGAACGATATAACCGGATCGTGGAAGAGGCGAAGGGGTATATCAGAAGCATGACAGAGAATTTTGATATCACAGATATGTTTGTCTCGTTCAGCGGAGGAAAGGATTCTACTGTCACAGCAGATCTGGTGACACGTGCTTTAAGCAATCCACAGATCATGCATATTTTTGGAGATACGACGCTGGAATTTCCGTATACCTATGAATATGTTCAGAGATTCAGGAAGGATCATCCGAAGACACCTCTTATTTCTGCAAGAAATAAAGAAAAAGATTTTGAAGAATTATGTAAACTGGTTGGACCGCCAAGCCGTGTGATGCGGTGGTGCTGTACCATTTTTAAAACGGGAACGATTCAAAAAAGAATCAAATCTTTATATAGGGATAAAAATCAGATTTTAACTTTTTATGGAATCCGGCGCAGTGAATCGTTGAGCCGGAGCAAATACGAGCGGGAGTCTGACAGTCCTAAAATCACGAAACAGCGCATTGTTTCCCCGATCATTGACTGGATGGATTTTGATATCTGGCTGTACATTCTGACATCCGGGATTGATTTTAATGACGCATACCGTCTGGGTTATGCAAGGGTTGGATGCTGGTGCTGCCCGAACAACAGCGGCTGGTCGGAATTTTTGTCAAAAATCCATATGCATGAGCAGTCAGAGCGGTTTCGTACACTGCTGATCGATTTCGCCAGAAGTATCGGAAAAGAAGATGCAGAAGTATATGTGGATGACGGATTCTGGAAGGCAAGGCAGGGCGGTAATGGGGTAGCGTACGCACAGAAATCGGTGATCTCTTTTAAACCATGTGCCACAGAAGAGAATGCTTTCAATTACGAACTTCAGAAACCTGTCACAGAAGAATTATACGAACTTTTCCGTCCATTTGGATATCTGAATTTTGACATGGGCAATGCAAGACTTGGAGAAGTTTTTATTTTGAATAGAGCCGGAAAGATTCTGTTGAAATTGCAGGGAAGAGTTGGAAGCAGGAATCTGAAAGTGACGATCCTGGATCATAAGATCGCAGGTGCGTCCGACATGAAAACGGCAGAGGAACGTGTCAAATGTCAGCTTACAAAGTATCAGATGTGTATGGGATGCCTGGCATGCGAAAGTGTATGCCGTTTCAATGCACTTTCTGTGAAAGAAGAGAAAGATGGAAAAATCGACTACCGCATTTCAGATGAAAAATGCATGCGCTGTGGAGAGTGTGTGAACCACTTTATCGCAGGCTGTTATATGCGGAAAGTATTATCAATAAAAAGAGAGTAGGAAGGTGACGATCCTTGACAGAGAAAAATAAATACCGTTTTAAGGGGCATGAGAGCTTTATTCTCCGTGAGGGATGGCTGAACAAAGGATTATTTGAAATAGAGAAAAACGCAAAAGTTTTTTCCGAAAATTATGGAGCGGATGAACTGGGAGTTGGACCTAATATGGCAAAATCGATCCGCTACTGGCTTAAGACGATGAACCTGACGGAGGATAAGCCGAAGGAGGGAACAAAGCTCACAGAGCTTGGAAGAATCATTTTGACAGGAGATCCTTATCTTGAGGATATTTTTACGATATGGCTTTTACACTGTCAGATCGTAAAAAATTATGCACTGGCAACTGCGTGGGGACTGTTTTTTGATTCTTTTTCTTATGAGGAGTTTTCACGAAAACAGATGAACGATGAGATGACAGAACTTGCAGCGGATTATACAGATGGAGAAAAGTTTTCAGAAAAATCTGTGGAAGACGATTGTGATGCCATTCTCCGAATGTATGTAAAGAGAAAAGAGAAGCAGATGAATCCGGAGGAAAAGAACAAGAGCCCCTTCTGGAAATTAAATCTGATGAAAGCCTCAGGTGACCTGTTTGAAAAATGCCAGCCGGATCTGAATAAAGTACCTGAGGATATTATTTATTATCTTCTGAACGATCTTCTGCAGGAGCATGATTCGGTCCAGATCGACGAACTTCTGACCATGAAGGGTGGACCGGGAAAGATCATGAACTTAAAGAGAACCATGCTCATCGAATTGCTGGAGCGTCTGGAAAATCAGGACAAAATCATTATCAACCACACCGCAGGGCTGAATATGGTGTATTTAAATGAAAAAACAGATGGCAATTCTGTTGTAAGAAACTATTACGAAAAACATGGAGTGCATTATGAACCCTTTGATAAAACTGATACAAATTAATCATTCCTTTCAGAAGTCTGTTAATTTACAGCTGGATCTGGATAATTATGAACGCATTGGAAGTTATATTCCGACGCGTTCTTCTATTGCAATTTTAAAGCGTTATTGGAATATCGTATCAGGAAAATCAGGGGAGAGTGCCTCTGTTTTGATCGGACCTTATGGAAAGGGAAAATCACATCTGTTACTGGTACTTCTGGCACTGCTTCACGGAAGTATGGAACGGGATCAGGTGATTTTAGGGAAAATAGAAAAAATCGATCCACAGTTGACGGAAGAGATCAGACAGTGGATAAAGCAGGGGAATAAATATCTTCCGGTATTAGTGAATTCTGTTTCAGGCACAGATTTAAATCAGAGTTTTATTTATGCGCTTCAGCAGGCATTAAACCGTGAAGGGTTACAGAATCTCGCACCTGCGGATTATTATTCAGAAGCAGTTAAGGTTATTGAAAAATGGAAGAGAGAATATCCGGAAACATATGCGGCGTTTGAAAAGCTGGCAGAGCAGGCAGGATATGAAATGGCTGGGTTCTGTATGCGGCTTGAAAAGCAGGATCGGGAAAGTCTGGACTTTTTTACGGAAACCTATCCAAAACTGACGGCAGGAAGTCAATTCCAGCCGATGATGCAACTGGATACTGTCCGCATTTATCAGCAGATTAACAGAATTTTGGTGGAAGAAAAAGGTTTTGCCGGCATGTTCCTCGTTTTTGATGAATTCAGTAAATATTTGGAGGGACATGGAGCAGAGTATTTTTCAAATGATATGAAAGCTTTGCAGGACATGTGCGAGCTGGTGAACGCTTCAAAAGGACAGATGATATTTACACTGGTTGCGCATAAAAGCATTCATGATTACGGAAAAACCATCGATAAATCGGTCAAGAATTCTTTCCGTGGTGTGGAGGGCAGAATCAAGGAAATTGATTTTGTCGTATCAGCACAAAATAATTATGAATTGATCGCAGATACCATTGAGAAAAAAGAGCCAGAGTTTTCAGAGGCATACAAAGAGTGGGAAAATCAGTCTGTCTATGGAGACATTGTGGAGAAAACATATTATGTGCCATGCTTCCAAAAGCTTTTTGCAGAGAATGAATATCTGGAAACACTTGGAAAAGGATGTTATCCGTTATTGCCGTTGACAGCTTATGCGCTGCTTTGCATTTCGGAAAAAGTGGCACAGAACGAGCGGACAATTTTTACATTTCTGGCGGAAGAGGAACAGGGCAGTTTAAGCTGGCTTTTGCAAAAAGGAATAGAGGACTTTATCGGAATCGATAAAATTTATGATTATTTTAAAAATCTGTTTCGGGACAATACGGATCTTCCACAGATCCATAATGAATGGATGAAAGCAGAATATGCAATTTCACAAGTGTCAGAGGATCTGGAGATCCGGATATTAAAGACGATCGCGATTATCCGCATGATCCATAAAGAGGAAGAACTGCCTGCAAAAGAGGACATTTTCAGACTTTCACTGGGATGTGAAGAAAAAGAATTTCAACATGCAATGCAGCAGCTCATGGAGAAAGATCTCATCATATACAGAAAACGCCTCGGGGTGTATGCGTTCCGTTCTAACGTCGGGGTTGACATAGAAAAGGCGATTGAAAGCCGCATGGGAGAAATGGAAAGCAGATTTGATCTATGCAGAAGCCTTATGGATAGCGCGGAGATGGACTACGAACTGCCGAAGCGGTATAACCAGAAATTTGCGATCACCAGATATTTCCAGTATGAGATCATGCTGCTTTCGGATTTCCTGAAACTGGAAAACAGTGCATATTTATTTGAAGAAAAATTTGCAGATGGAAAAATTTTACTCCTCATTTATGAAGATGAAACAGATGTGTCTGAGGTACAAAAGCATTTGCAGAAATTAGCGGATGACAGACTGATCGCACTGGTATCAGACCATAGACTGTCAGTCAGAAATCTTGCTTTAAAATATGAGGCAGTCAGAAGTCTGAAAAAAGATGAAAAATTTATCGAAGATAATGTGGTGCTGCTTCAGGAATTAAATTTATATGAGGATGATATTACTTTTGAGATAAATACGGTGTTAGAACAGGATTTTTCACCGGAAAGCCAGAATACATCGGTATTTGGAGAAAATGGAGAAAAAGTGGTCTGTGGGACTTCAGCAGATTGGAACGACTATTTAAGCAGTGTATGTGAAAAGTATTACGGACATTCGCCTAAGGTAAATCATGAGCTTTTGAATATCGAGTGTGTTGGTGCCCAATATAAAAAGGCAAGGAATCAGGTCATTAAAAATCTTTTGAATGAAAATGACTGCACAGGATATATGAAAGGTACCAGTCCGGAAGCAATGGTATATCGTGCAGCATTTGTCCACACAAAAAATGATGAAGGATGCAATCGGGTATGCAATGAGATCGAGAGATTTTTTGAACAATGTGCAGGAGAAAAACATTCTTTTGAAACATTATATAAATGTCTGCAGGGAAAAGATTATGGTGCAAGAAAAGGAATCATACCTTTATTTCTGGCAAAAAAGCTGGCTGATACAGAAGGAACGGCCGTCATTTATCTGAAAAATAAAGAATTAGAAGTTTCTTTTGATACATTGAATAACGTGAATGAGTTCCCGGATAAATATGAATTGTACATTGAACCGGAGACAGCTGCAAAAGACTGGTATTTAAAAGAATTAGAGCAGATTTTCTGCGAGAGGGGAGACTTTACACTCTCAAAACAAAGCCGGATCAATGGAATCGCGGCATGTATGCAGAAATGGTATCGTTCATTGCCGCAATATACGGTAGTTACAGATCATTATTCAAGTGAGAACATTTTAATTGTAAAAGTACTCAGAAGTTTATTAAAGCGTGCAGAGATAAATCCGAGGGAATTGATTTTTGACAGAATTCCAGATGGGATGGAAACAGATGATTATGAACAGGCAATTGTGGGGGTAAAAAATGCTGTCTCGGAGATGAATGGAAAGCTGGATGAACTTTTAACACAGATCAATATCCAGATAAAAAAAGAATTTCATGTGGAAAAAGATACGAATCTGAAGGCATGCCTCATCGAATGGTACGAGAGACAGAGTCAGGCTTCAAAACAGTATATATTAAGTACTGGAATCAGTAAATTCATGTCTTATTTAGATCAATTAGCGACAAATGATGAAGAAGAAATTGTGCGGAAACTGAGCCGGATCGTTACAGATATGTATGTGGAAGACTGGAACGATACTTCTATTGTGCAATTTCAGGAAGAACTGCATCAGATACGTATTGAAATTGAGAATATCCAGGATGCCTCTGCTGCCACTGACAGTAAGAGCAGGTTTATTCTGCAGGATGCAGAGGGAAATGAGGTTATGAAGTATTTTGATGCAGAAATTACAGATTCTACCAGCATTTATCTGCAAAATATGATCGAGGAAGCACTGGATGATTTTGGTGATACGCTGGAGATGAACCAGAAAGTAGCAGTTCTGGTTCAGGCGATCAGGAAGTTATTGTAGAAGGTGGGCAGAAAGAGACCGGATCATTACGAAAAAGATGTGGAGTACAGATATGGAAAAAGTATATTACTTTGATAATGCGGCAACGACATTTCCAAAACATGAAAATGTATATAAGGCAATGGATGAGGCAAACCGGGATTACGCTGTCAATGCCGGAAGGGGCGCCTATGCGCTTGCTAGGAAAGCTTCTGAAGTTATCAGTGAAACAAGACAGCAGATCATGGAATTGACGGAGACAGAGAATGTAGCAGAGGTTGTATTTACAGCCTCTGCTACGCTTGCATGTAACGAGATTTTTGGTGGAATAGACTGGAAAAAAAAACGGACTGTGTATGTTTCGCCATTTGAACATAACGCAACTATGCGGAGTTTATTTTTATACCAGAAGAGGTATGGTTTTTTGATCACAGAACTTGCTCTCGATGAAAAAGGAATGGAACTGGATCAGGAGAAAATCAGATTTCAGTTCATGAGAGAAAAACCGGATCTGGTAGTGATGTCTCATGTGAGTAATGTTACAGGTTATATTCTTCCGATAGAAGAAATAGCAGCGTCAGCCAAAGAATATGAAGCAATTGTAGTTGTGGATGGTGCACAGGCATTAGGATTGGTTCCAATTTCGCTTAAAAACAGTCCGATTGATTTTTATGTGTTTGCAGGGCATAAAACTTTGTATGGTCCATTTGGAATCGGAGGTTTTATCTATCATTCCAAATATAGATTAAAACATATGATTGCCGGGGGAACCGGAAGTGATTCACTGAATCTGGAAATGCCGGAGGAAGGAACGGCTGGCTATGAACCCGGAAGTCCGAATATTGTGGCAATTGCAGGATTGCATGCATCCCTGGAAGAGAGAATGACATATTTGAAAGAAAATGCAGATTACTTTTTGGACAGAGAAAAAGAAATGACGGAGTATCTGATACGACAGTTGAAGAAGATTTTCGGAGTGACTCTGTATTTACCAGAACATCTGGAAAATCACGCCGGAATCGTGTCTTTCAATGTAGAAGGCTATCAGGCAGGGGAAGTGGGAATGATCCTGGATCAGGACTATCATGTGGCAGTCCGGACTGGTTACCAGTGTGCACCGCTCATTCATAAATATCTTGGAAGTGTGAGTTATCTTGGAGTGGTGAGGGCGAGTGTGGGACGGTTTACGACGAAAGAAGAGATTGATGTGCTTGTGGATGCAGTCAGGGAAATTGCGGAAGGATAAGGAGAGGGAAAGTTATGAGTGATGGTACAGAATTTAAACAAGTTAATTTTTATGAATTGATAAAGCTGATAGAAGAAGACAGAATCGTATTACCGGATTTTCAGAGAGGATTTGTGTGGAAAGATAAGAATAAACAAAAGGCATTAATAGCTTCCGTTTTAACAAAGCTGCCAATAGGAACAATTTTGCTGCTCGAAATAGAGAAAAATACATATGGATGTAAGAAAATAGGATTTAAGAACAGAAAGCCGGATATTCCAGATGATCAGAATAAGGTATTGGCACTTTTGGATGGACAACAACGAGTAACAGTTTTGACAAGTTTTTTTTCAAATGAATTATATGTGATAGGGGATAGCTCTGAGTTTGTTTCGCCATCGTTAAAACGCCGCTATTTTTTAAGATGCCCTAAAATCAAAGATTTACTGGATAAAAAAGATTTATTTGGTGCCAGAAAATTAATTGCACCAGAAGAGATTCAGAAGTCACAAAATCAATACCCAGATTATTCTACGGATGAAATTATTAGTTATATTGCATGCATAGATAATATTAAATACAAAGAAATTATATATGAAGATATCAGTAATGTTAATATAGACAATCTGATTGAGTTTTGTACAAGCAGTTCAGAAACAAATGATGGATATTTGATACCACTCTATTATTTATATGGAGCTGCCAATAAATCTAATATGAATCATAGGAAGCGTCTTGAAAAAATTATAGAGAGGATTGCTGAAAAATATAAAAACGAAATTATCGATCTGTTAAAGACACAGGGCGAGATCAGAGATTTTATTATTACAGAATGTTTTGAAGAAACAGAAGATGGAAAAGCAATTGCGGAAGACATAAAAAGTGCACTGGTAACAGAGTTGCAGAATGAAGATTCGGATATATATATAAAACTTACAGAACTTTTGCAAAATCGTTCTACACAATGGGCTAGAGATATCAGTGAATTTTTAGAATCCTGTGTATTGAAACTTGAGTTATATAAAATTGAAGTGAATCAGGCTAACATTCTTAGGGCAATTGATATTTACCAGAATCTTAACTTAGGAGGAAAGGCACTGGACATTTTTGATCTCATTTTGGCAAGGGCTGCAATACAAAGTGATAATGAAAATCTGTTAGATGTAGTAAAAGGATGTCTAATAGAAAATCATATTCAGGATTATAAGGCATTTGTTAAAGACTGTGCGCCTAAAATACAGACGGAGTATAACAGTTATCTGGATAATCAGACAGAGTATTCTGCAGCAATGCAGTTGGGAGCCTGGAATCAGATAGAAAATGAACTTGCTGTTTCTTTTTGTAAAGCATTGATGAGTGTGACAGGAACACTGTACCATTTCTGGAATGATGAATCAGAACAAGTGATATTTGCGGATGATCGTGTAAAGGCATTTACATCTAAGGTTACGAAAAGTGAATATTTATTAAAAATTGAGCCAGAGAAGATTGATCCATTGATCAGATTGGCATGTAAAGGTTTGGATCGGGCATGTATTTTTCTACAGTTAAGATGTGGGATAAGAAGTGTAACGGAAATTCAGTATAAATTGGTGTTTGTAATTCTTGCTGTTATATTTTCCAAGGACGACTGGTTTCATAATAAGAAGGTTTGCGATTATCTGGAAGCATGGTATTGGGGATCCATATTTTCCGGCAGTTTTAAAATCGAGCAGAATGCTGCATTTCAGGATAATCTAAAAAATATATTACAATTATTAAACGAAGTAGAAAAGGAGCCAGTAGCAAAACCTGAATATATCATTAACATATGTAATAAAACATTTTGTGACGACAAATTTGCGAACGAAGAAATTTTATTAGTGGATAATCAGTTTGTTGAACCAGAGGAGATTCTGAAAAAAAGTATTTGTCATTTTTATCTTGCCAAAACATATTCAGATATTTTGAAAAACAATGCAAATGATAAATATAAGCAAAAACAAAACAGTGTTTTTTCAGAGTGCAAAAATGGAGAAACTTTGCAATATCATCACATTATGCCAATCGGAGAATTAGGAACAATATATAAAGATATAGATAAAAAACTAAATGAATCAGGGCGCAAAGACAGAAGCAATAAGTATAATTCGCCTTTAAATTTTATGCTTATATCATCACTGGCTAACAGACTTATTTTAAACAGTCCATTATCTTATTATATTAAGTTTTGCGATAACAGTCCATTAACGGAAATGGGGATACAACAAGGGATAACGGATAGTAATATAAAAGATACGAATAAAGAGATTGATAAAATGTTACATAAACGGTATCAAAAATTGTGTTCAGATTTGAGAAGCTTATATGCAGAAAAATTGGGAGTATCAGAAACAGAGTTAGAGGATTTTTTTGAAAAGTCAAGATCAAAACGAACAGATCTTGATTAAGGGAGGAAAACACTATGGCGAAAAATATAGATGATTTACTGCGCGTACTGACTTTCGAAGTCCTTAGCGCAGAGCGCAGAAACCTCAGAAGCAAAGCATTGACAGACCAGAAAATGTCGGAGGAGATACAAAAAATAATTATTGACAACTTAAGAACAAGGTAGAGACAAAGGAGAGGGCAGCATGAAGTTTAAAAGTATCACAATGGAAAATTTTATGCGTTACAAAGGGGTAAACACGATTGAATTCAGCTGTGATCCGGGCAAAAACGTGACAGTAGTATTGGGGGATAATACTGTTGGAAAAACAACGATTGCACAGGCTTTCCGCTTCGGGTTATACGGAGCTGTAAATATGGAGAAATGGAAAAATGCAGATGACTACCAGCTTTTAAATAATGATGTTCTGGCGTTCATGGATGCAGACAGTAAGGCAGCGGTAGCCGTTACGATTGTGGCTGCCGATGAGGAAAAGCAGTATACGATCTGCCGGAAAACAATTTACAGCAGAAATTATCCACAGATGACATGCAGGGAATTTCAGAAAAAAGTATCCATGAAGATAGCAGATCTTCAAGCACCGGATGTGGTGACAGAAGTAGATGAGAGGCAGGTGGAATATGTTATAAATGAACTATTTCCAAGAAATTTATCTCATTACTTTCTGTTTGATGGTGAGCGTTGGAGTGATGTCACGGTCAACGGTGTCAGAGAAAATATCAAAGAATCCGTACATAGTCTCACTGGATTATCCTCCTATCAGGCAGCACTTTTACATCTGAAAGATATGGGATCTAACTCTGTCACCCGAAAATTCAAAAGTAAAATCACCGGTGATGGAATGATGTATGATTCGTTGGAAAATGACCGGATGCGGATAGAGCACATGATTGAAAAAGAACAGGAGCATGTTAAGAATATTGATATTAATATAAAAAATTATCAAAAGAAATGTGATGAGATCGAACAATATCTGGAAGAAAATAAGAGTACAGAAATGCTGCAGGGCAAGTTAAAAAATCTGCAGATTGTGAGGGAAGAACAAAGGAAAAGGGCAAATAATCATTATAAAACTTTAGTGTCACAGATCAGTGACAAAGCCTATATGATGTTCTCACAGCCGCTCATTGAAGCGTGTGTGAAAATGGTGAAAGCTGTTGCCGGGGAGAGACGGGATATTCCGCATATGCGGCAGGGAACGATCGATTACATTATTAAGACAGGCAGATGTATCTGTGGCACGCCACTTACGGAAGGCTCCCATGAGCTGGAATGTCTTTTAGAACAGAGAAATTATCTTCCGCCTGCCGATATCGGATCGCTGTTAGGAGAATTTGAGAGAACCGGAAATCGCTGGAAAAACCGTACCGATGGAAGTTATGAAGAATTAATTGAAATGGCGCAGAATGTGGATGACAGTGTCCACGATTACGAAGAAACCTGTAATCAGCTTGAAATTTTGAACCGGCGGATGGATGCGTCATTTGATTTCGCAGAAAAAAGAAGATTGTTAAGACATTACCGCTCCGAAATGGAAAAAACGAGTGTGGAAAAAGGGGAGTGTACAGGAAAAATTTCGAACTACAAAAAAGAGATTGAAAATATTGAAAACAACATGCGCAGGAGGGAAGCTGCAAACGAAGAGAACCGCAAGTGGAGGGCACGTCTGGAAGTTGCAGAAGCGCTTTATGCCAAGATGAAAAAAGAATTTGAACAGAAAGAGCGGAAAACATTTCTGGAACTCAATAAAAATGTGCAGCTTAATTTTGAAAAGATGTTCAATGCGAAAGATAAAAAGATCCAGCTGACCGAACAGTATGAAATACAAATGCTTTATCAGACGGAGCGTGGCTACCGGGAAGAAAAAAATCTTTCCGAGGGAGAGAAGATCGCCCGTAATTTTGCATTTATTGTGACTGTTATGGAGTACAGCAGACAGAAAAAGGCGGAAAAGCTTGGAGTCAGTGAACTTGAAGGAGATACGCTGCCTATCGTGTTGGATGGTCCTTTTTCAAAACTGGGAGATGAAAATATCAAACTGATCGCAGGTGTATTACCGGAAGTCTCGGAGCAGGTGATCCTTTTTATGCTGAAAAAAGACTGGAAATATACAGGTTTAGATTCTTATGTAGGTGCGGCTTACTGTATTGATAAAAAAGCTGAGGAAGCTTTCGCATTGATCAGAAAAATGGAGGAACTTTAAATGGCTGATTTTGAGTTTTTTAAGAAAGAGTTTGAATTTAAAGGAAAGCATGCAAAGATGGCACAGGAATTGTGGGTGAGAGATGACACAGAACGTACTTATTTTAAGCGACTGATCGATCTGTATGTGGCGGCAGCTATTGTTGGGTTTCGTGTAGACAGAAAGGCAGAGGAAGATTATTCGCCATTTGAGACAAGCAGTATTTTCCCGGAACAGATGTTGAAAGAAAAGGAAAATCTGGATTTTATATTACAGATGATGATCATGCTGAATTACAGAGGAACACTGACAGATGAAGAGTGTGTGAAAAAAGCTTTTCAGGGGGCACAGACGAAGGAAGAATTTGAGCAGTATAAAAAGATGTTCAATGATTATGTCCGCGGCGGGGTGGAAGAGCTATACGAACAGCTTATCATACGAAAGGCAGATCCGGATGACAAGTTTCGTGATAACAGAACAGCAAATCTGATGGCACTGATGGAAAGATATGGTGCAGGGAAAATGAACGTTATTCCGGAAAATGAAGATGAAACCGTGAGAATTCAGATTTAAAATGAAAAATATTGTCAAAAAACAGAAAAAAGTATTTACAAATGTCGGAAAAAGGATTAGTATAAAAGGGAATTACAACATACCAAATAATAACCGGTTACTACAATAAGGTAGTAAACCTAAAAGCTCTAATCCCATTCTTCGGAATGGGATTATCTTTTACCCGTATTTATTCAAGCGTATGAAATAAATGGCATTGTCCCGAAAGAGGTTCAATGTAGAACGGAAGTGCAAAAACATTTTTACATGTAACGTTATGTCTGTAGTTGATGAATGCAGAACATGGAAAGGAAGGGTTACTTATTATGGAGGAAAATTTTCAGTACAGAATCGGATTAGACATCGGAATCACATCGGTGGGATGGGCAGTTTTACAGAATAACAGTCAGGATGAACCGGTACGGATCACAGATCTCGGGGTAAGAATTTTTGATGTGGCAGAGAATCCGAAAAATGGTGATGCGTTAGCAGCTCCCAGACGGGATGCAAGGACAACCCGCAGAAGATTGAGACGGAGAAGACACAGATTAGAGCGGATTAAGTTTTTATTACAGGAAAATGGATTGATCGAGATGGATTCCTTTATGGAGCGTTATTATAAAGGAAATCTTCCGGATGTCTATCAGTTGCGATATGAGGGATTAGATCGTAAGTTGAAAGACGAAGAACTGGCACAGGTGCTGATCCATATTGCAAAGCACCGCGGTTTCCGCTCGACCAGAAAGGCTGAGACGAAGGAAAAAGAGGGCGGAGCAGTATTAAAGGCAACGACAGAGAATCAGAAGATTATGCAGGAAAAAGGCTATCGCACGGTTGGGGAGATGCTGTATCTGGATGAAGCTTTTCATACGGAGTGCCTCTGGAATGAAAAAGGATATGTGCTGACACCAAGGAATCGTCCGGATGATTACAAGCACACCATTTTGCGGTCAATGCTGGTAGAGGAAGTGCATGCTATTTTTGCTGCACAGCGGGCTCACGGAAATCAGAAAGCAACCGAAGGATTAGAAGAAGCTTATGTGGAGATTATGACGAGCCAGCGTTCCTTTGATATGGGACCGGGACTACAGCCTGACGGAAAGCCAAGCCCATATGCAATGGAAGGATTTGGCGACCGTGTTGGAAAATGTACGTTTGAAAAAGACGAATATCGGGCACCGAAGGCGACTTATACAGCGGAATTGTTTGTCGCTTTGCAGAAAATAAATCATACGAAGCTGATCGATGAGTTTGGAACTGGCAGATTTTTTTCAGAAGAGGAAAGAAAGACTATAATTGGTCTTTTGCTTTCAAGCAAAGAGTTGAAATATGGAACGATAAGAAAAAAATTAAACATAGATCCATCTTTAAAATTCAACAGCTTAAATTACAGTGCAAAGAAAGAGGGAGAGACGGAAGAAGAGAGAGTCCTTGATACCGAGAAAGCAAAATTTGCAAGTATGTTTTGGACTTATGAGTATTCTAAATGCCTGAAAGACAGGACTGAGGAAATGCCTGTTGGAGAGAAGGCAGACTTATTTGACCGGATCGGTGAGATACTGACTGCTTATAAGAATGATGACAGCAGAAGCAGCCGCCTGAAAGAATTGGGCTTATCAGGAGAAGAAATCGATGGATTGCTGGATCTTTCCCCTGCAAAGTATCAGAGAGTATCGCTCAAGGCAATGAGAAAGATGCAGCCATATTTAGAAGATGGTTTGATTTATGATAAAGCCTGTGAAGCAGCAGGTTATGATTTCCGTGCGTTGAATGATGGCAACAAAAAGCACTTATTAAAAGGGGAAGAAATCAATGCTATCGTAAATGACATCACAAACCCGGTTGTAAAACGTTCTGTATCGCAGACGATCAAAGTCATCAATGCGATCATCCAGAAATATGGAAGTCCGCAGGCGGTCAACATTGAGCTGGCAAGAGAGATGTCAAAGAACTTTCAGGATCGCACGAATCTGGAAAAAGAGATGAAAAAGCGGCAGCAGGAGAATGAGCGTGCAAAGCAGCAGATCATCGAATTAGGAAAACAGAACCCGACCGGACAGGATATTTTAAAATATCGTTTGTGGAATGATCAGGGAGGTTACTGTCTGTATTCCGGCAAGAAAATCCCATTGGAGGAATTATTTGATGGAGGGTATGATATTGACCATATTCTTCCGTACAGTATCACATTTGACGACAGTTACCGGAATAAGGTGCTTGTGACTGCACAGGAAAACCGGCAGAAAGGAAATCGTACCCCATATGAATACTTCGGAGCGGATGAAAAACGCTGGGAAGATTACGAAGCGAGCGTCCGGTTACTTGTCCGGGATTATAAGAAACAGCAGAAATTACTGAAGAAGAATTTTACAGAGGAAGAACGCAAAGAGTTTAAGGAGAGAAACTTAAACGATACCAAGTATATTACAAGAGTAGTTTATAATATGATCCGCCAGAATCTGGAATTGGAACCATTCAATCATCCGGAAAAGAAAAAGCAGGTGTGGGCAGTCAATGGAGCAGTGACATCTTACCTCAGAAAACGCTGGGGACTGATGCAGAAAGACCGTTCGACTGACAGACATCATGCAATGGATGCGGTTGTGATCGCATGCTGCACAGATGGGATGATTCATAAAATCTCAAGATATATGCAGGGCAGGGAACTTGCCTATAGCAGAAATTTCAAATTTCCAGATGAGGAAACAGGAGAAATCCTGAATCGGGACAATTTTACAAGAGAGCAGTGGGATGAAAAGTTTGGCGTGAAAGTACCACTTCCATGGAATTCTTTCCGGGATGAATTAGATATTCGGTTGCTGAATGAAGATCCAAAAAATTTCCTGCTGACACATGCGGATGTTCAGAGAGAGCTTGATTATCCGGGCTGGATGTACGGAGAAGAGGAAAGCCCAATCGAAGAAGGCAGGTATATCAATTATATACGACCACTTTTTGTATCCAGAATGCCAAACCATAAGGTGACAGGTTCGGCACATGATGCAACCATAAGAAGTGCGAGAGATTATGAAACGCGTGGTGTGGTGATAACAAAAGTTCCGTTGACGGATCTGAAACTGAATAAAGACAATGAGATTGAAGGATATTATGATAAAGACAGCGACAGGCTTCTTTATCAGGCATTGGTAAGGCAACTGTTATTGCATGGAAATGATGGAAAGAAAGCATTCGCGGAAGATTTTCATAAGCCGAAAGCTGACGGTACAGAAGGTCCGGTTGTACGCAAGGTGAAGATTGAGAAGAAACAGACTTCCGGTGTTATGGTTCGTGGTGGGACAGGAATTGCTGCGAATGGTGAGATGGTGCGGATTGATGTGTTCCGGGAAAATGGAAAATACTATTTCGTGCCTGTGTATACAGCGGATGTGGTACGGAAGGTGCTGCCGAACAGGGCGGCAACACACACAAAACCATATTCAGAGTGGAGAGTCATGGATGATGCCAATTTTGTTTTTAGTCTGTATTCCAGGGATTTAATCCATGTGAAGAGCAAAAAGGATATAAAAACAAATCTGGTAAATGGTGGATTATTGCTGCAGAAAGAAATATTTGCGTATTACACCGGGGCAGATATTGCAACGGCAAGTATTGCCGGTTTTGCGAATGACAGTAATTTTAAATTTAGAGGACTTGGAATTCAGAGTCTGGAAATTTTTGAAAAATGCCAGGTAGACATCCTCGGAAATATTTCCGTTGTCCGCCACGAGAACCGCCAGGAATTTCATTAGAAAAATTGAGGGAAACATATGGGATTTCGAAATATTATGATCAGCAGTAATATGAAACTCCGCATTCAGGATCAGCAGTTAGTTGTGACTGCCGGGGATGAGGTGCATATTCCACTGGAAGATATTAACTGTATTTTAATTGAAAATCAGTCGGTCACATTATCTGCCTATCTGTTACAGAAAGTTGCGGATAGCGGTATTGCGCTTTATGTCTGTGATGAAAAACATTTGCCAAATGCAGTGTTATTGCCAATGGTGCGACACAGCCGTCATTTTAAAATTTTAAAATATCAGATGGAGACGGGAAAGCCATTGCAAAAGCGTTTGTGGCAGCAGGTTGTGATCCAGAAGATACGAAATCAGGCACTGTGCCTGCAATTACTGGAGCTGGATGGACATGAGGAACTTCTCAGAATGTGTAAGGAAGTACAGTCCGGCGACAGGACACATGTGGAAGCCAAAGCGGCAGCATACTATTTCCGATGTATGTACGGACTTGGGTTTTCGAGAGGAAATGATCATATTATTAACTCGGCATTGAATTATGGATATGCAATCATCCGTGGAATGATCGCACGTTCCATCATATGTTACGGGTTAGAACCATCGATTGGTATCTTTCATCACAGCGAGCTGAATAATTATAATCTGGCAGATGACATGATTGAGCCATTCCGGCCATTGGTGGATCTATATGTTTCCAGTCATTTTGATATTTCAGAAATAGACAGTACATTGACACCGGAAATGAAAAAGGGATTGTTTGGAATTATAAATTTTGATATGTCAGTGAAAGGAGATATGCGTATTGTAAGTAACTGTATTGATATGTTGATTGCAAGTTACAGCAGTGCATTACAGGGAAACCGGACAGAGCTTGATCTGCCGGAACTGATACAGCTACAGGTACACAGTTATGAATAAATTTATGAGAATTGTTGTCTTTTTTGATCTTCCGGTCGTCACTGCAAAAGAGAAAAAAGCAGCCGCAAAATTCCGGAAATTTTTGATAAAAGATGGGTACAATATGATGCAGTGGTCCGTGTATTCAAGAATTTGTAATGGAACAGATTCTGTTGCAATGCACAGACAGAGGCTGAAACAGAATCTCCCGGAAAATGGCTCTGTCCGGGCACTTACGCTGACAGAAAAGCAGTTTGAATCCATTGATGTTTTATTGGGAGAAAAAACATTTGCGGATTCACCGGAATCTACGGAACTGATCAATATTTTTTAACTAACACACAGGCTTGCCATCTATCGGTAGCTCCTTTACTATTTTGATAGAAACGAGACATATGCATATAATTATAAAAAGCGAAAAAGGATAGCAAGTAATTGAGATGGAAGAACAGACGATGAGTGCAAGAGAGAAAAATAATGTTAAGAATTATGTGAAAGTGAGGTGAGGTGTGTGCTAATGAATACATCTGAGTATCTTTCTATTATTGAAAATATTAAGAGTGAAATCAAGGCTGCGCAATACCGTGCAGCAGTTCATGCGAACGTAGACATGCTGCTCCTTTATCATGATATAGGCTGTGTAATCAATGAGCATAAATCATGGGGCAACAAGTTTATTGACAATCTTGCCACTGATATTAGGATCGCATTCCCGGAGAGTAAAGGATATTCTGTTCGTAATCTAAAATACATGGCAAAATTTGCCGAGACATATCCAGATCGGAAATTTGTGCAGACGGTGTCTGCACAAATTCCGTGGTCTCATAATATTGCAATTTTGGAAAAAGTCAAAGACCCGCAACAGCGTATATGGTACATTGAAAAAACGGCTGAAAACGGATGGTCACACAATGTTTTGATTCATCAAATCGAAAGTAGTTTGTATGAACGTCAGGTTCTGGCGGATAAGGTTACAAATTTTGAACACCGTCTACCGTCTCCACAAAGTGAGTTGGCAGTACAGACTATGAAAGACCCATATGTATTTGATTTCATTCCTTTTCGGGAAAATATGCTTGAACGGGACATTGAGCAGGCACTGGTTCGGGATGTCACAAAGCTTCTTTTAGGGCTTGGAACGGGATTTGCATTTTTGGGAAATCAGTATCCCCTGAATGTAGGTGGTGATGATTTTTACATTGATTTACTGTTCTATAATCTGAATCTTCGTTGCTATGTGGTTATAGAACTGAAAACGGGTGACTTCAAGCCGGAATATGCCGGTCAGCTAAATTTTTATCTGTCGGCCGTAGATGGTATTTTGAAGAAAGAACAGGACAATCCGTCGATTGGTTTGCTTCTGTGTAAAAGCAAAAACAATGTGGTCGCAGAATATTCGCTCAAGGATATTTCAAAGCCGATTGGTGTAAGCGAATACAAAATAACTAGCAGTTTGCCGGATGATCTGGAAAAGCAGCTGCCGTCTGTTGAAGATATTCAGAAACGGATTAAATAAGAAAATTGTAACAAAATTTCTGTTTGACTTTTTTCAAATCAATCAATATAATAATTCCTGAACGAGTAGCAGACTAGCGTAAATCCAGTTATGTTACTC